>Ga0114999_10009040_pt1 | contig 10991 bp, 18 predicted proteins | sample ArcticOcean_MG_C_3_FD_89820 | JGI IMG/M metagenome (GOLD analysis project Ga0114999, IMG submission 89820) | Marine microbial communities from western Arctic Ocean - ArcticOcean_MG_CB8_126 | ecosystem: Environmental > Aquatic > Marine > Oceanic | place: Arctic Ocean: Canada Basin | collected... | reverse complement strand
GGACATCGTAGCGGTAGCCCATCACCACCGCCAAAAACTCCGGGCATTCTTCCGAGCGTACTATGTATGAGCTTCCCCCATCACCAGACGCAAATATCCTGATGCCGCCCATTCCGGAGAACTTGTCGAGCTGGGGCGTGTCAACTGCGAGCCCGTCGCATTTTACAGGAAGAAATGGAACGACTTTGCGCCAGTCCGGGTATGTTCCGTCAATAGATTCGCCTGCTCCATTGAGTTGTTCGCCAGCAGTGGAAACGTCGTTGCCCACATAGACTACAGGTATGGAGTCGTGCTTCTTTGCTAGGGCTACCATACGCTTGGGGATGGGCCGAATTTGAATCTCTTCGCAGACCGCCTCTTTGTCGTAGATGATGCACATTGAATGGCCGTCAGTAGCCACTAGCGTGGCTCCACCCCATGGGTGCGGCTCTGCGAGAAAGCCGTTTAAAAAATAACGGATGTCTTTCTTTGCGGCAAATCGAGCGAGGATGGGGAGATACTTGGCGGTGATTGTTAGGTTTGTCATTGTTTTCCCTCTATTTAATGTGAAATAAACACATGAACCTGACCATAAGTAACTTCGATGGTGTAAACATCACCGCTGCGTTCCATGTCATACGCTATTTTCTCGTAGTCAATGTAGTACCGTAAATTATCTGGAATCTCGGTCGTGTCCGTCGTTAATTCTTCCGCGTAATCGATCAACGATTCGTAGCAGCCTATGTAGTTTTCGTCGGCTGCTTTTCTCGCGTCCTCCAATGAGCCACCGAAATTATTGAGTAACTCTCCGCCTATCTCTGGGTGCCTTTCAATGAAGCAAGCCATTTCATGCACTGATTGAATGCCTTCATATTCACCGACGCCGTAACCAGCAAACCCTTCATAGTCGTGTATCGCGTATTCCTCGGAGTTTTGCTGCGGACTACGGCTAAGCATTTGATTGATTTGATCTTGAATATCTTCAAGCTCTTGGGTCGCATCTATCCACTCCCCATGTAACTGACCGTTGTTGTAAGCGGCCAAACATGCCACATAAATACTGATTTGATCGCTCGCTTTTTGGTGGCTCACGAGCTGAGCCTGCGTGGACGTTTGCATATCAATCCATCCTTGTGATGAGGGTGCTGCCTGTCTCGGTCTCTACGATGCCGACCATTGAGCGCAAGTAGATGTAGACCACCTCTCTGCCGAGGTCTATCTTCATAATGGGCTCATCATCGGGGTCACCTGGATAGCTTTTAGTGCCTCGCGCATTGATTGTTCCAGAGCCGTTTATGTGGCCGGTCCAGAAGGGATACTGTTCTTTGAATTGCTCTGCGGCCCATCGATCATCGGATGGGTCAATCCAAAAGGGGAGTATCCCAGCCGCCGCCACTAACTTGTCGACCTTCACGTCAGTGAACGCTTCATTTGGGTCTATCTCCCACTCAATCATCTCCCCTTTCACTTCAATTTCGGGTTCGTCTTCGAATGAATCTCTATTCATAATTACGTTTCCTTCTGTCCGTCGTCCCACACACCCTCGATGTATAGCTCAAAGCTAATGCCACGAGGTGAGAGTTGTTCTTGGGGTTCAGCAGAGTCCACTGGTGCCCCCATGGTGACTTCCTTGAGTCGGCCAAGGCGCTCGCTCTCGTTGCCACCGCATAGATTTGGTTTGCCAAACCCTACAATTACTGAGCAATTGCATTCCTCGCATTCCCAACGGTCACCCCGCGCCTCTTCGTAGGGTATTAAGGACTCAGTTCCCTCCGATTCCCTGAGTGGGTGCTTGTAAGTGCTCATTACGAGGACATCATTTCTAGCTACTCGCATGAATTCTTGGCAATTAGCGCAAAATGGTCTGCTAAAGGTGCTCATCTTCATCTCTCCTGGTTTCTGTTTCTGCCATATGGCTCTCATGCTCTTCGACCCACTGCCGATCATCATCTTGCATAATCCACCACTCAGTAGCAGATGTGTCTTGCTCGATCTCGGGGACGTAGAGCGCCTTATTTAGAATCCGTTGTCTTGCATTCTTCATCGTTTAATTCTCCAGAATTGGCCGCAAGAAGAGACAACTATGCTCCCTCCTAATAGCCCAATGTATGTGCTCACGAGTCTTGGGCAATCCTCGCCTTTGCGTACCCTATCCATCTCCTTTGCCAGTTTTGACATATCGGCCATAAACCATTCGTCACCGTCCTGGCTGTATTCAAGCTGGGGTATATTCACGTTTTATATTTCCTCGTTTACGGGCTGGGTCTCCCTTTGGTACCCACCTGTTGTTTGACATAGCACTGAACTTTCTTAGGTCTGACTTATTGAAGTGGTGGTACAGGGTGATGACTGTTAAAAGAGCGTCATGGAGGTGCATTGAATAGATTTCATCCATTACTTTTGTACAATTTCCATTTTCCCATTGCTCTACCATCTCAATTGCATTGTCCTGAACTATCATCATCTCGATCATCATCAGAGAAACTCCTTTTGGTTTTGCGTAGTTAAATTGGCAAAAAGCATGAAAATGTTGGGCTTTTATATGGCCTAAGCTCCCCCCCGCACCCCCCTTACTTGCTTGCTTACTTACTTACTTGCTTCCTTGCTTGCTTACTTACTTACTTGCTTCCTTGCTTGCTTCCTTGCTTGCTTCCTTGCTTGCTTCCTTGCTAGAGGAGGCCAGCCGGACGATACCGGCTAATCAACCGGTTTCTGTGAACGCAGTGAATGCTTCCTCCCTTGCTTACTCCCTTGCAAGAAGGATCGTTACCCGAAGGGCCGAGACTCGTCCTTACGAGGCTTGGTTCGCGTAGCGGATAGAGCCTGACCCGTAGGGCTTGCCCAACCTTCCTAACTACTTCCTTAATTGCTTTGCTTGCTGGAGCTTAGGCGTTAGGGTGCTCATGGGCATAGCTCGGGGCTTCCTTTTTTTCTTTCTTGCTTGTTAGGGTGGGGGGCGGGTGTCTAATCGGTTCCTTGCTGGAGCTCAGGCACAGGCATTACCTCGAGGAAACACGAGCACAAAAAAAGGGAGCAGGGCCTAAGCCCCACCCCCAAAGCCTGTGTCATGTCAGACTAGGCAGTCTTCGTGTCGAACACGTAACCATCTACTGCGATGCCGAGTTTTGAGAGCTTGTTCGCCGCCTCCCACGCTGCTCCTGATGAGCCTTTCGGCGTGCCAGTGCCCTTCCTCGCACTGTAGGGCACCCAAGTCTCTCCGGTGTACTCTTGGTAAATGTCACGCACGCCCTCAAATACCAGGGTGCCTGCGCTGATGCGCGCCTCCAGCGAGAAGAGCCATCCACTGGCCCGCTCTACTTGGGAATCGTATACCTCTCCAGCGCCGCCCTGCTCTAGCAGCTTCACCAGGCGGTCACGGGCTTCGGTGTATTTCTCCTGCACCCAGGCTTTCTCCGAGACTGCGTTGGAGTGATACCGGTTGGCGACTGAATCCAAGTGGTCCTTAACGAACCGCTCCAGGTCTTGGTCGGAGTCGAAGGTGCCAATGATGTCAAGTAGGCGGCTGTTGGCCTGGTTCAGGACGGTTATCGCGGTATCGTAGGCGGTGTTGTCGTTGTCGTTCATGCTTGTATCTCCGTTGGTTCAGTTAATGTAGGGGGCAGTTTGAAGACGTGCCCAGGTCGGTCAGTTAGCGGACGTTAGGGTCGTCTGATTGCTTTCTTCATCTTGCTTGCTTCTTTCCTTACTTCTTTGCTTTCGTCGGGGCCGTGGAATGCAACCCCCAATTCCTCGAGGAAGAGCTCGTGGTCTTTCGCGTCCTCGATTGACGTGCCAAAGGCTTTTCGGCACGACTCCAGATTGATTGCTTGCTTCATCTTGCTAGTCTCCGGTTTATGCGAGTGCGAGTACGAGGATTAGGCCAATGTTGAGGATAAGCGCAAAGGCAAATCCCTCCAGGTTGCACCAGGCATTAGATTCTTTCTTGCTTTCGTTCTTCATCTTTCTATTCTCCGTGAGTGAGAAGGACACCCCCCCCGTACTGTAAGTACATGCACAGGTGACCCGATGGGGTCATGAGAGACGGTCAAGGACGAAATGCAGGTTGGGTGACGTGAGGTTGATGCGCAGTGGCGTTAATGGGCTACTCCTACCACTAGGGTGCCTCTGTTCGTCCTTGAGGGTCTCGAACGAAGCCTGTGAAACCATACCAAAGTCGGGGGGGGAGAGTTTCATTTCGCGTGTAGGGAGGGTACGAGCGGAGCTGTCGTACTGATTCGGCTACGGGGCGGGAAAGACGGGGCCAAATCCAGGGAGGCAAGTCATTGTCAGGGCTGGCTTAGGGTAGGGCCCGCTTTGGTCGCTTGGCGCTTCTTCCGAGGCTTAGGAGGCTTACGACGACAGCCTTGGTTCCACCCACCTATAGGGAGTGGGACTTTCATCGCGGGCTTTAGCCCAGTCTGATGGAGGGACTTTGCGTCATGGAACTCACCCACTTGCTTGCTTGTGAGCGGTTACTAACATTACCCACATGTAATAAATCTCTGCGTAAACCGGACAACATGACCTGGACAGGCATATTGGGTGAGGTGTACCATTACTTACCCTCCTGACATATGGGTAAGCGACTCTTCCTTCCTTCCTTCCTTCCTTCCTTCCTTCCTTCCTTCCTTCCTTCCTTCTCTTTCTTCTCTTTCTTCTCTTTCTTTCCTTCCTTCTCTTTCCTTCTCTTTTTTGCTTACTTTGCGTATCCGCACGCACCGAGCTCGGCCATCGCCACCAATACCCCCGGCTAAGGCACCCACATGTAAGAGGCGTCTTTCTTCCTTCCCTCTTTCCCCCCCCCTCTGTACCTATGCCACATCAGCCGGTATTCTCCTCCACTCATTCTTCGTGGACTCGCCCACTATGGCTGACGTTATCGCATCACCATTACCGCCCGCAGTGGGTGAGTTAGTGCCAGAGAGAGAGCTACCGACGTACGTGGATGGCCACGGGAAGGAGCGTGAGTTTCCTGCGGCATTCGTTGAAACTGTGGAGCTGATGCTGGAGCTGAACCTGGGGGCGTCGGAGGCAGCGGAACGGTTAGGGTATCGTGTGAACCAGGTGTACTACCACCTATATAAACAACGCGGCATTGATTACGTTGCTGGGTTGAATGCTAGGAAGACGACGTTACTCAAGGGGAGAGCACTGTCTGTGATGGCACAATTACTGTCCTCACCGAGTGAAAACGTACAGTTCAAAGCAGCTCAAGCGTTACTAACGTACGGCTCAACCACGGCTGCTCAAGCGAAGGGGACTAGCGGTAACTCAGTCACTATGACGTTGAATCTATAGGGGTTCTTGCTTTCTTCCTTGCTTACTTACTTCCTTGCTTCCTTGCTTCTTTGCTTGCTTTCTTTCTTCCTTCCTTGCTTGCTTGGGGCGATGAATCTAGGGTCGAATCTGACGGAGTGTGTGACTGTAATTACACACAAGCGGCTTTAAAAACGCCAAACGTATGGAACGTCACGGTCAACGGCTTCACTGATTTGGTATAAATATTCGCCCTCCCCAAATTGTTGTACACTCAAGCAACAAGCAATCAAGGTCTCGGTTGGGTCTATAGCGTGACAGAGTCGAACAATGGTTCTGGTGTGACCAGATACGCAGGGACAGACAGGCGTCGTAGAGGGTCGGGTGAGGAATCCGATTCATCGCCTAGTGCAGTTGAGGCCCGCACTCAGATATTAGATCAGCTAAATAATTTGACCACCAAGATTGTTCGCATTGAGACAAAGGTGGATGAGAATACCTGCGCCATATCGTCACTAGCCCCCGTGATAGCCAGCTTAGAGAAGAAGAGAGAGCTGAGCCGGGCGCTCAAGGTGATAAGAGATAGGTTAGCGCCTATCAAATACCACCTGACCGTAGTGGGTACCGCTTTGGTGACAGCCTTCTCTGTCGAGTGGGAGAAGATGGTCGCCCTACTTCATAAGTATTTTAATTAGCCTTTTCCATTCCGATTGTTAGCTGCATCCCCAGTTCCGCCAATATTTTATTGTAGGTGTCCACCGTTACATGCTCCCCCTGGAGCACCCGTATCAACGTCCTTCTGGCGACTCCTGCGGAATAAGCCACCTCGTTCATATTCCGGTTATCGGATTTAATCTTGCGGCGGAGCTCGTTGCCCATCTTTAAGAACTGATCCATAGTTAATCCTTTGCGAGAAAATAATATGTTGTGTATGCCACTGCCAGGCACCGGCAAATATAAGCTGATGTCCACAATGCGATTTGGCCCACACGAGATAACCGAGGGCTTTGAATGGGACGGGGCATCAATCCCCAGAGTCCTATGGACTGTCCTTGGTCTAACCCCCTTCCATCCATCCGTGATGAGGGCATCCGCCGGGCATGATAAAGGGTACACGGACAAGGTGGGTCGCCGACGTGACTGGGATATGTGGTTCAAGGAGACGTTGATTGAAGATGGAATGGACCCCAATACTGCTCAAGTTTTGTACCTAGGGGTTCGATCAGGGGGATCTTGGACCTGGGAAGATGAAGAAGATTTTGCAGCTCAAGAAGGAGCCGACCGAGACTGCATCGAAGACGGGCCGTAACCCTTGTAAGTCCGGGCGATGAACTCTCTTTCGCGGGTTTACATGCAAGGCTACCGGGTTGGAACCCTTGGGGGGCTTCCCTGTGAGAGAGCCTTGGTCAACGACGCGCCCGGTCGCCGCTTAGAAAGGTAGCCCCCAAACCATGATTTAGTTCTTAGCCCATTCCCCATCAACAGGAACCGACGCCAAACTAGGCGTATTGTACTCCGTCCAGTCAGAGATGATATTGACCGCGCCCGACAACGCACGCTTGGACACCTCAACGTCTGGACTACGAGCCTTTAAGAACCTTCCGATATTTTTTGCAAGCTGCTCACGAGCAAGCAATTTCTTGTCGTGCGCCTTAGCTTCATCGTAAGTCTCGAACTTCACGCCGTCGTCTGTGGTAAAAATCATAGAAATTTCCTTGGTGGTTTTTGTGGATTGGCTTAATCAGCCCGGCATCGTTATTATAACTTCCCTCAATGCAATTTAGAAGAACTTGTAATGATTACAGTGGCACTAACCAGCTCCAAAGATGTACTGAAAGCACTGAAAGAAATCACCAAAAAGGTGTCAGATGCTTCCGATATGGGGCCGAATATTGCCGGCAGTCTTCGTGATGACCTAAACAGAATTCATGAGCGCATTGACTACCACATTGATCGGTCAAGCATGAGGGCCGCCCGAGCTGAACGAGAAGCGACCGCGCACAGAAACGCAGAACGAGAAGAGCACTTCCAGAAAGTAGCCGACCGACTCTATAACGTGGAGTCAAAATCTGGCGGGTATCCTGACGTGGCAGCAGCGGTTGTCATGGAACAGTGCGATGCAGGACTTGCTGACTTCGATGAGGTCATATTCGCCGAAGACTTCGCCAGACGCATCGAGGGAGTCAACAACCCCATGGAAGTAGAGCGCGAGCTCGCTGACGACATCCAGCTATCTGTTCAACCTCCAACCGATGAGACCGGCCCCATTCCAGAAGAAGAGGAAATGCCGATCACCCGCAACGGCGAGCCTATCTACTTTGGCGGCCAAGACAGTGCCGGTGGCTCAGTCTCAGGGCCAGGCGGAAAGGTTCACCGCGCCGAGGACTAAGCCATGATTCTCACCGCGCTTCGACCAGAGACCCTCAAGCGATTACGCAGGATGATTCGCGTAAATGCCGAAATTAACGGGTTCACCACCGACGACCTGACTGACCGTGAATGCGATAAAATCATAGAATCCTTCTCCGAACACACAATGGAGAACATGGCGCGCAATCATATGTCTCGCGATGACCGGAAAATAATCGTTGGAGATTAACTACAGCTCACCAGGACCAGCCGCCGCCGCCCTCCTGAAAAACAAAACTTCTTTTGTGAGGGGGCTACGAGGGCCATTCGGCTCCGGGAAGTCCGTCGCCTGCTGTATCGCCATAATGATGATGGCCAACGAAATGCCCGTTGGTAAACGGTCCAAACGCCGCAAATCTCGCTTCGCCGTGATTCGTAACTCTCAACCCATGCTACGCACTACCACCCTGAAGACCTGGCTGGAGTGGTTCCCCGAGGAAGAGTTCGGGCCTGTCCGCTGGGCACCGCCAATCACCCATCACATCGTCGTTGGCGACCTGGATATGGAGGTAATCTTCGTCGGCATGGACCAAGAGAAGGACGTGAAGCGCGTATTCTCGATGGACCTGACCGGCGCGTGGATTAACGAAGCACGAGAAATACAAAAGCCCATCGTCGATGCCGTGACCGCACGCCTTGGTCGCTACCCTCCTCAATACGAAGCAAAAGACTTCCACTATGGATTGGTTATGGACACCAACGCCATGGACGAGATGCACTGGTGGCCGCTGATGTCAGGCGAAACGGAACTCCCCGAGGAATGGAACGAAGAGGACCGCATCACCTTTGCCAAACCACCCAACTGGGAGTTCTACACGCAAGCCGGAGCTGTGACATCTCGCAAGGACGAGAACGGAAAGCTCATCGGCTACGACATGAATAAGAATGCGGAGAATATCGACAACCTACCAAGTGATTATTATCGGAATCTCATCACAGGCAAGCGTCGAGATTGGGTGTCCGTATTTGTGGAAAACGAACTGGGCATCACCACCGAGGGCCGGGCGGTTTACGAGGCTTCTTTTTCTAATCAGATCCATGTTCGAAGCATTGAGTCTCCCTTCATACCGGGGCGAGAGGTGAGTATCGGTATAGATTTTGGCCTCAACTTTGCCGCCATTTTCGTCCAAGACTTGGGGCTGGGTCGATATAGGGTCGTCCGTGAACTTGTGCTGCCAGGGTTTGGAGCTGTCCGGTCCGCCAAGATGCTGAAGAGGATGATAAATAATATAATTCCGTCGAACGTATCCGTGAGATTGGTCGGAGACCCGACTGGTGATAACCGCGCCTCCACGGACGAACGTACGCCGATGCGGATCTTTATGAATAATGGGCTTCCAGTGAATCCAGCCTCCACCAATGACCCGACCATCCGAATCGAAGCGGTGGAAGCAACACTGAATCGGCTCGTTGATGGTGTTCCAAGCCTCGAAATCAATCCGAGTTGTGTGACTTTGAAACGGGGATTCGCTGGGGGGTATTTCTACCCTGAGGGAAGTGAATACCCCAGTAAAAACAGATTCTCCCATCCTCATGACGCTCTCCAATATGCGTTGCTGGGTGCCGGTGAAGGCACTCGGATAATGACTGGAAGCCTAGATACCACCAACATAGTTAGTAACGTGCGAGACAAGGAATCATCTCTTGGCCGACACCGCTCCAGACTCAGCGACCGAAAAGGTGGATCACGTCGCCGAATGCGGTGACTGGACAGTCGTCTTTTTCGAGCGCACACACAAGTTCATGTGGGAGCCAAAGCGATCGCTCCACTCATACTTCACCTCGAGCGGGTTCCATCACGTTTTTTGCATAAAGAAAATAGGCGATGTTTTTGCCTGTGTGGATTGGACCTTCGGAAAACTTGTCATTGACCTGCAAATATCCAGCAGAACCTACAATGACCTAGTTATTTTGATGGAGCTGTACGACGGGACCGTACTTTCGGTTCCTGATCGAGAACCTCACGCAGGCAAAGTGATAAGATTCCCGCTACTTTCTTGCGTACAAGTGACACAACAGTGCCTTGGGGTGTATAAACCATTCATCATTACGCCCAAATCTTTGTGTCGCTACCTTATCTCCATGGATGACACGAAGATTCTCAGAAAAGGAAAAGGCTTTGGGAATATTCGGTAAATCTGTGCCTGGTCCAAGCCAAAGTGAGCTTGACGCCCGGAAAAGAACAGAATTAGCACAGAAAAAACAGGCAGAAGCGCTTGCCAATCAAGAGCTAAAGATCGCAGAACAAGAGAAGCTGCTAGAGGACCGCAAATTAGCCAAAGCAGATGCGCTTCGGCGCGGCCGAGTAGGCTTTGCGTCCCTAAATAGCGGCGGCTTCAGAGGCTTCACCTTGGGCGACAAAGAAGGGCTAGGCTAATGAAAATGTTCACGGCTGATCAGATGACCAAGCGGTACAATAAAGCCGTAAGCGTTCGTCGTCCGTGGCTGCCCTTGTGGCAGGATGTTTATGACCTTTGTTTGCCAGGACGCCGTGGATTCTTTGGTGCAAACGAAGGCGAATCTAAAACTGACGACATCTATGACGATACTGGAGCGCAAAGCCTCCAGGAATTTGCCAATGTAATGGTGGACGGCATCGTCTCATCCGATATCTTCAAGTTGATGGCAGGCTCCGCCGTTGACCCAGAAGAAAAGGATGATGTTCAGAACCAACTAGATGAAGTCACAGACTTCTTGCATGAAATACTGCGCAAGTCGAACTTCCATGAGCAGTTCTTTGAGAACATGCTTGATATTGGAATCGGCACAGCCGCTATGAACGCCGAACCTTCTGGTGATGCTCGATATATCAACTGGGAATCGTGGCCACTAGAGTCATACGTCATTGATCGAGGCCCCTTTGGCCAGCATGACGGCTCATTTCGTATGCGCAACGATGTACGCGCTAGTGAGGTACAGATTGCTTGGCCTAGAGCGAAGATTCCAGATGAACTAAAAAAATTAGCTGTTCAAAATCCCGACATCAAGCCTACCTTTATTGAGTTTTCGGTACGGCTGTGGAGTGAGCCAGAGGAAGCCTATCAATCAGGAATTTTATGGCTAGAAAAGAGTGCGTTCATTCTTAGTGATCTGTCCAGAGGACAGGGCTCCAGAGGCTCTGTGATTTATAACTGGGCACGCGCCTCGGGCGAGACGTGGGGCCGGGGGCCTGCGCTACTCGCTCTCCCAAGTATGCGGACGACTAATTTCACCGTCGAATTGATCCTCGAAAATGCTGACATGCACGTCGGCGGGATTTGGAAAGCCGAGAACGATGGCGTCACGAATTACGACAATATCCGGCTGAACCGAGGAACCGTGGTGACGTACATGCCCGGGCAAAGAGG
>Ga0114999_10009039_pt1 | contig 10992 bp, 9 predicted proteins | sample ArcticOcean_MG_C_3_FD_89820 | JGI IMG/M metagenome (GOLD analysis project Ga0114999, IMG submission 89820) | Marine microbial communities from western Arctic Ocean - ArcticOcean_MG_CB8_126 | ecosystem: Environmental > Aquatic > Marine > Oceanic | place: Arctic Ocean: Canada Basin | collected... | reverse complement strand
CGGCACGGCAATGGCATTTCGACTTTTCGTCGTACTAGAAAAAAAAGTTAGGTCAGGTTTGTTGGTGGCGAGCGGATTCACATGAATATCCGAACCCAAGTAATGGGTTCGTCTAAGCTTGATCCGCTAGACGGTTTCGTTGACGCGGCGGGTGATGATGATCAGTTCATCGGACGCGGCGCGCTTCGTCACGGCGATACGGAATTTCGGTTGCCGTGTGGCTTTAGACGATTTCGGTGTCGGTTATACGTCTTTCCGGCATCTGAGAAGTCTGCCAGTCGACACTGTTAAGATCGATGGTTCGTTTATCCGGGGAATCGCTGAGAATAGCGAGAACTAGAAGTTTCTCGACACGCTGCTCGACCTGACAAGGTCTTTCGGGGTCGATACCGTCGCGGAATGCGTCGAAGTCGCGCAGGATCGCGATTACTTGATTGATCGCGGTGTGAATTATCTCCAGGGCTGGATATTCGGCCGGCCCAAACTTGACGCCTTGAGCGCAAGTTCCCGATCATCGTCGTCTGTTGCCTGACTCGTTCTAGATCGGGTCTAGGCGCTACTTGCGCGTCATAGCCTCGATCTGGGCCTACAAAGCGTCGAGTTTGCGCTCCAAAGAAGATATTTGGCCCTTCTCTTCGCTGTCTTCTTTCTTCTTGTCATCGTCAGGCGCTTCAGTGCCTTCAGAAGCGGTGCCGCCAAAGGGTGCAAACATCTGCACGGCTTTTTCAAACATGGCCATATTTTGGCGGCCCATTTCTTCCAGCGGGGCCGCCGGGAAGACGCTGCCCACGGAGTCACGCATATAGTCGTGCATCTGTTCCTGATTGCGTGAAAATGCCTTCATCGAGAAATCAAGATACTGCGGCAGCACCATCTCCTGCATGTTGTCGCCGTAGAATCCGATGAGCTGGCGCAGAAAGCTGATGGGCAGCAGGTTTTGCCCTTTGGCTTCTTCTTCGACGATAATCTGCGTCAGGACGGAACGGGTTATATCGTCGCCGGATTTCGCGTCAAACACGACGAAGTCGACACCGTCCTTAACCATCTGGCATAGGTAATCTAGTGTGACATAGCTACTTGTCGCGGTGTTGTAGAGGCGCCGATTGGCGTATTTCTTGATCGTGACAGGAGCGCCGTCCGAACCGTTGGATGCTGCCATGGGACCCGTATTATCGTTTCAAGATATGCGTGTTGGCGCAACGCATAACACCCCAAACGGTGTGACGCAAAGAATTGCTGCACTGCAATGTCCGCCCGCCAGCAGGCATTTGGGGCCTTCTACGACCATGCCTGTTCTGGAAAATTGGAAAGGGGCAAGATATAGTGGTGCGATGGCTGAGCCGTCAGATTTAGAGAGCCTTGCGCGCCGTTTCCTCGATTTATGGCAGGAACAACTGTCAGCGATGGCAGTCGATCCTGAATTCTCTGCGTCAGCGGAAAGAATTTTAACGACTTTGAGCCCTGGTACCACGGAAAGGTCGGCTGGTGACGAAACCGCAACCTCCGGCGATACGTCTTGGGCCTCGTCCCCTGGCGATGCATCTGGCGCTGGCGACCATGACCTGCGCCGGCTCGAACATCGCCTTGCCGCTCTTGAAAAGCGGCTCGACGCATTGGAAGCCGGCGCTGCAAGAGACGGCGGCGGCACTCGCGGCGGCGGTTGAGCAAGCGGGCGCCGAAGGGTTCGCACAAGCTGTCGAGCGAGAGGGACGCGACCGGCTCGACCGTTTCCTGACAGGCGTTGAACGATATCGGGCGCACCGGTATCGGCGCGCGCTTGAAGAGCCCGAACCAATATGGACCGACGGCAACGCGCGACTCCTGAAATTTGGTGAGGATGGGCCTGCCGTGCTGCTCGTCGCATCGCTGGTAAATAGGTCCTATATCCTCGATCTTGGGCCACAGCGAAGCTTTGCGCGCTGGCTGGCGGGCCGAGGGTTTCGTTGCTATCTGCTGGACTGGCAGGCTCCTGGCGCGCGCGAACGGTCGTTTACACTCGACGATTACATCGCAGGGCCGCTCACGAATGCTTTGGATGCGACTGTGGCAGACTCGGGTGGCCGTGCCGCCGTTCTCGGTTACTGCATGGGCGGGCTCCTGGCCTTGGCGTTGGCCTTGCGGCGGCAGGCTGATGTTACAAGCCTCGTCTTCTTGGCGACACCGTGGGATTTTCACGCTGGCGATCTGTCGCAGGCCCATGGGTTGGCAACGGCAATGCGGTCTTTTGAACCACAATTGCAGGCGCTTGGGGAGCTGCCGACCGATGCGCTGCAGTATCTGTTCTGCGCATTGGACCCTTTTTTGGGCATCCGTAAGTTCACAGCTTTCGCGGGATTAGACCCCCAATCGGAGGCCGCAAAACGTTTTGTCGCTTTGGAAGATTGGCTAAACGATGGCGTGCCGCTCGCGGCGGAGGTGGCACGGGCATCTGCGTTCGAATGGTACGAGGAGAACCGCCCAGCGCGCGGTGTGTGGGAGGTTCAGGGCGAGCCTGTCCGTCCCGAGAACTGGGAGGGGCCGGCATATGTTGTAATACCGGCGGCCGACCGTATCGTGCCGCCGGCCTCGGCCGAAGCTTTGGCCAATGCGATGCCGCAAGCGACCGTAAAGCGCCCTCGTGCCGGTCATATCGGGATGATCGCGGGGCGCGGCGTTACGCGTTCGATTTGGAGCCCGCTGGCCAATTGGCTGGCGGCACAAGGTTAATGGAGTAAAGCAATACGGAACTTTTCTTGATCGGCTCGTTTGTCGGTCGTATATGTTGCGTTGCAATATATTTATTCGCTGGCCATCTACTTTGAGGTCGGCTTAATTCTCCAGGAGGGCAAATCGCTATGTCGGAAATAGTCGTTGCGGGGGCCGTTCGGACCCCGGTGGGTGCGTTCAACGGCAGCTTGAGTTCGGTGCCGGCGTCTTATCTCGGTGCGGTCGCGATCAAGGAAGCGCTGAAGCGCGCGCAGGTTCAGCCAGACGATGTCGATGAAGTTATCATGGGACAGATATTGGCGGCGGGGACGGGGCAGAACCCGGCCCGTCAGGCAGCGATCGAGGCGGGTATTCCTGTCGAAAAGACGGCCTATCAGATCAATCAGCTTTGCGGCTCGGGATTGCGGACCGTTGCCCTGGGTTTCCAGGCGATCAAAGTCGGTGATTGCGACATCGTTGTTGCTGGTGGCCAGGAGAGCATGAGCCAGGCGCCGCATTGCGCGCATTTGCGCGACGGTCAGAAAATGGGCGATATGAAGTTCGTCGATACGATGATCAAGGACGGGCTGTGGGATGCCTTTAACGGCTATCACATGGGCAATACGGCGGAAAATGTCGCCCAGAAGTGGCAGCTCACCCGCGATGAGCAGGACGAATTCGCTGCGAAATCACAGCAGAAAGCCGAAGCCGCGCAGAAAGAAGGTCGCTTCGCCGAAGAAATCGTCCCGGTAACGATCAAGACTCGCAAGGGCGAAGTCGTCGTCGACACGGACGAATATCCCAAACATGGCACATCGGTCGAAAGCTTGGGCAAGCTACGCCCCGCCTTCGATAAGGAAGGCACGGTTACGGCCGGCAATGCGTCGGGCATCAATGACGGTGCCGCCGTGGCAGTCCTGATGAGTGGCGAAGAAGCCGAACGTCGTGGCGTTAAGCCGTTGGGCCGGGTCGTGTCCTGGGCCACGGCTGGTGTCGATCCGGCGATCATGGGTACGGGGCCGATCCCTGCCAGCCGCAAGGCGCTGGCGAAGGCGGGCTGGACGGTCGACGATCTCGATCTGATCGAAGCCAATGAAGCTTTCGCCGCGCAAGCTTGCGCGGTTAACCGCGAACTCGGTTGGGATACCGATAAGGTGAACGTCAACGGCGGTGCGATCGCGCTTGGCCACCCGATTGGCGCCAGCGGCGCGCGGGTCCTCGTGACACTGCTCTACGAAATGAAACGGCGCGATGCCAAAAAAGGCCTCGCCACGCTGTGCATCGGCGGTGGCATGGGTATCGCCATGTGCATCGAGCGCGATTAATCGCTAGCAAGATTACCCGGGCGGATGGCAGCAGCGAAGACGTTACGCTGCTCTGCCGTATCGATACGCTGGATGAGGTCGATTACTTTAGACATGGCGGAATTCTGCAGTGTGTGTTGCGGGATGCCGCCTAAAGGACCGTATTCACCGACATGTGATTCGGCGTTGAACGCTGCCAGTCCTAATTTGTCAGCCATGTACAAAACAGCTTTATATGGCCTTGGGGTGGCGGCGCTCGGCGTGTCCCTGCTCGTAACACCGGCGGCGGCGCAGACCAAATCTCCTGTCGTCGTCGAACTGTTCACCAGTCAGGGCTGCTCTTCCTGCCCTCCGGCGGACGCTTTTCTGGGCGAACTGGCGAAGCGTCCCGATGTGCTAGCACTCGAACTTCATGTCGACTATTGGGACTATATCGGCTGGAAAGACCCTTTCGGTGCGCGCGAGCATGTTGAACGGCAGCATGGCTACGGCGCTAGCCTCGGGCAGCGCTATGTCTATACGCCGCAGATGGTTATCAACGGGCAGACGCACGAGGTCGGTTCGAAGCGGCATCAGGTTGAAAAGAAGATCGAAATTGTCCGTGACACAGCGGAGCCGGGTCCGACTGTCGTGTTGGAGCGGGTCGGCGACGAAGTCCGGGTCCGGGTCAGTGGCGACAAGATGGACGGTGCCTATGATATCTTCTTCGTCACCTTCGACGCCAAGCACGAAACGAAAATTCTTCGCGGTGAAAACCGGGGGCAGACCCTGGTCAATACCAACATCGTCCGCGCCTTTGACCGGGTTGGCCAATGGTCGGGAAAGCCGGTCGAATTGATGGTGCCGCTGGCTGGCAAGAAGGGGGATGGCGGCTGCGCTGTTATCGTGCAGGCCGCCAAACATGGACCGATCGTGGCCTCTGCACTACTAGCGTACGAAGGCAGCTAAGAACCTTAGCGTTTAATCGGTGTCATTCCCCGAGAACTAGCGGCTACGCGTTCATGCCCTTGGTCATGAAAGTTGACATCCGCCGGGCGAATTCGATGGGGTCCGGCAAGGGCTCTCCTTCAAGAATACGGGCCTGATCCAGCAGCAGAAACGCGGCATCGTTAGTCACGGCATTGCCATCTTTCGCGCGCTCCGCAAGCTGCTTTATCACCGCGTGTCCTGGGTTTATTTCCAGGATTTTTAGGGCGCGCGTTTCGATTTTCTGGTGCGCTTTCAGCATGCGTTCCAAATTCATATCCATATCGCCCTCATCGGCAACAAGGCATACGGCGCTTTCGGTCAAACGATCAGAGATGCGAACGTCCTTAACGTCTTCGCCCAGCGACAGCTTCATGGCGGCAATCAGCCTGTCGATGTCTTCCTTCGGCATCTTTGCCTTTTCATCGTCGCTGCCGTCTTTATCGGCTTCGGCATCGTCTGTCTTGATGTCAGCAAAATCAGCCCCACCTTGTGTTGCCGATTTGAAGGGCGTTTCCTGGAATGTACCGATCATGGGTACCCAGAATTCGTCCACGGGGTCGGTCAGCAGCAGAACTTCGATCCCACGCGACCGAAACCCTTCAAGTTGCGGGCTGCGTGCCAGTGCGTCGATCTCTCCGCCGGTAATGTAATAGATCGCCTTTTGGCCTTCTTTCATGCGGCCGACATAGTCCGCCAACGAGACTAGCTCATCGCCATGCGTCGTGCGGAACCGGGAGAGGCCGAGAAGGGCTTCGCGTTCGCCGGAAGGCTCGTAGAGTCCTTCTTTGAGGACGCCGCCGAAATTTTCCCAGAATACGTTGTAGGCGTCAGGGTCCTTTTCGGCTTTGGACTCGAGTTCGCGGATAACACGTCCGGTCAGCCCTGTACGGATTTTGGTCAGCACTGAATTGTTTTGCAGCATCTCGCGGCTGACATTGAGGGGCAGGTCTTCCGAGTCGATGACCCCACGCAAGAAGCGCAGCCAGCGTGGCACCAGTTCCGCGCAATCCTCCGTAATGAAGACGCGTTTCACATAGAGCCGGACTTTTGAGGCGCGCTCCTGATTGTATAGATCGAAGGGTCGCGACGACGGGATGTAAAGCAGTCCCGTGTATTCGATCACCCCTTCTGCGCGGAAATGCAGAGTCGCCCAGGAGTCGTCCACCATGTGTGAAACGTGATGGAAGAATTCTGTGTATTGCTGTTCTGTGATGTCGTTGCGTGGCCTGGTCCATAGTGCCGACGCCGTGTTGACGGTTTCCGGCTCGCCTTCGTCTTCACTGTCGTGAACCGTAATCGGGAAAGCGATATGGTCTGAATAGGTCTTGATGACATGGCGAACCCGGTTCGGATCCGCGAACTCGGTTTCGTCTTTTTTCAGGTGAAGGGTGATCGTGGTGCCACGGCTATCCCGGCTGGCTTCGGTAACCGTAAAGGCGCCTTTGCCGTCCGAGGTCCATTGCCAAGCCTGTTCTTCGCCGGCACGAAGACTGATGACTTCGACTTTCTCCGCAACCATAAAGGTGGAATAGAATCCCACGCCGAACTGGCCGATTAGCGAAACGTCGCTCTTCGAGTCGTCTGCAAGCTGATCCACGAAAGCTGAAGTCCCAGAGCGCGCGATTGTGCCCAAATTGTCGATCAGTTCATCGCGAGTCATGCCGATACCGTTGTCGGATATCGTTAGTGTACGCGCCGTTTTGTCGATATTGAGCGCAATGGTGTACTCGCCGTCGCTTTCCACCAATTTGGGTTCGGTGATCGCTGCATATCGCAGCCGGTCGCAGGCGTCGGCCGCGTTGGAGATCAGTTCCCGGATGAAGATTTCTTTTTCGCTGTAAAGCGCATTGGCGACGATATCGAGCAGACGGCTGACTTCCGCTTGGAAGGTATGCGTTTCTTCGCCTGAGCCGGCTGCTTCGTTCTTCGCTGACTTTTTGCTTTTGCTGGACTTTTTTGTCGTCATTGTTTTTTGATTCCACCCCTTGGAGACTGCCTGCGGGCTATATGTGATGCTGACAGCGTTGCTGCAAGGGTTTCGCTAGACCGGATCAGGATAGATGCAGAGCGTCGATCCTGTGAATCCGCTCGATTCTAATAGTCAGAGCAAAGAAACAGGATGATAGATAATAGCCAAAGATGATTCCCGCCAATCCCGATTTGCTCTGGGTTGTGTTGATACGATCGGCCATATGGAAGACGCCTATTCAAAGCGACAGCGCCAACTTCTGCAAGAGGTCACGCGGGATGTCAGCGAGACCAGCCAGTTTCTCGACAAGGCGCGATTGGAACCGGCTACGGTCGAGGCGTTGGCTAAAGTGCCACGGCACGAATTCGTACCGTTAGAACTGCGGGCTCACGCCTATGAAAATCGGCCTCTGCCGATCGGTCAGGACCAGACGATTTCGCAGCCCTACATCGTTGCAATTATGACCGATATGCTGCGGCTCACGCCTGAATCGAGGGTTCTTGAGATAGGAACTGGTTGCGGTTATCAGGCGGCGAAATTAGCGGAAATCGCTGCACGTGTCGTGACGCTGGAACGAGTTGGCACATTGGCCGATGCCGCCAGCGAAAGGCTCTCCAGCTTGGGATACGGCAACATTTCGGTTATCCATGCAGATGGTAATGGCGGTTGGCCGAAGGAGGCGCCATACGACGCGATTATCGTGACGGCTGTTGCGGAGTGTGTGCCGGAGGCCCTATTGGCGCAGCTCAAAGCGGGCGGGCGGATGGTTATTCCGCTGGAAAAACCAAGCTCGACACAGTTGCTCGTCTTATTGGAAAAAGCCTGCGATGGCGCAATTACCGAAAAATGCCATCTCCCGGTCGCTTTTGTGCCATTGGTCACCGATATCCGTCACTAGTGTGATGATTCTGAAGTTTGCCGCATTTAGTCCGGTGAAATCTAGGATCTAAATCACACTAGATTCAAAAAGTTGATGTGCTGATTCACGAGAAATTCAATCTTCAGAATTTCACGATCAGCACACTAAGACTTGCTATCGTAAGAGAATCCCGCAATGTTTGAAGGAACATGGTGCTGCACGAAAAACGAGGCCGGGTGCGGGCCGTTTTAGGCCCCACGAACACCGGTAAGACCTACCTGGCAATCGACCGTATGCTCGGCCATGCAAGCGGTATGATCGGCTTCCCGTTGCGGCTTTTGGCGCGAGAAAATTACGATCGCATCGTTGCCCTGAAGGGTACCCGAGCTGTCGCGCTGATCACCGGTGAAGAGAAAATTATCCCGCCCCGACCGCGCTGGTACGTCTGTACCGTTGAATCCATGCCGCTCGATCTTGAAGTCGACTTCTTGGCGATCGACGAAATACAGCTATGCGCAGACCGTGAGCGTGGGCATGTCTTTACCGATCGCTTGCTACATGCCCGGGGCAGAGAAGAAACCATGCTCTTGGGGGCAGATACGATTGCCCCGCTGCTGCGGCACTTGGTTCCGGAGTCGCAGGTGGAAACACGCCCGCGTTTTTCGGTCCTGTCCTACACCGGTGCAAAGAAACTGACCCGGTTACCGCGCCGCTCCGCCATCGTGGCGTTCTCTATAAGCGAGGTTTATGGGCTGGCGGAGCTGATCCGACGCCATCGTGGCGGTACCGCAGTGGTGCTAGGCGCATTGTCACCGCGCACACGCAATGCGCAGGTTGAGATGTACCAGGCCGGGGAAGTTGACTACATGGTCGCGACCGATGCGATCGGCATGGGTTTGAACATGGACGTTGAACATGTCGCCTTTGCCGGGATGCGGAAGTTCGACGGCCGCGCACCGCGCCGGCTTCTCCCGGCTGAAATCGGCCAGATCGCTGGCCGTGCGGGACGCTACCAGCATGATGGTACATTCGGTGTGACGAACAATATCGCGCCGCTGGACGATGAAGTCGTCGAAGCTATTGAGAACCACCAATATGCCTCGCTGGACCGGGTCAGTTGGCGCAATCGGGATTTCGATTTCCGGTCTCCGCGTGCGCTCCTGGACAGCCTGTCCCTATCGCCGTCTTCGCCCTTGCTGTTCCGGGCGCGGGAGGCCGACGATTTCCGAGTCTTGAAAGAGCTTTCGGCGGATAGCGATGTTGCCGCGCGCGCAACGAATCCCGCCGCGGTTCGTTTGCTTTGGGATGTTTGCCAGATACCGGATTTTCGTAAGGTTATGCCGGACATCCACGTGCGCCTGTTGCGTCAAATATATCTGTATCTCACGACGATCGAAGCGTGGCTTCCGGAAGATTGGGTCGCAGGTCACATCAATCGCCTGGATAATGTCAGCGGCGATATCGATACGCTTACGCAGCGGATCGCGCACGTGCGAACCTGGACCTATATCAGTCACCGCGCCGACTGGTTGCCGGATAGCGCGCATTGGCAAGGGGTCGCGAGGGACATAGAGGATCGGCTGTCAGACGCCCTGCATGAACGGCTCTTGCAGCGTTTCGTGGACCGGCGGGCACCAGTGCTGGCCAAACGGCGGCTGGGTGATGAGACGTTACTCTCTTTTGTCTCCAAGTCTGGGGAAGTGATTGTCGAGGGCATGACCGCGGGCATGATTGCCGGACTGAAATTCGTTCGGAATGACGAACAGAGCCGCGAGGAGATGCAGACCTTCGTATCGGCGGCGCGGGCGACCATTGCGCTTGAGGTCGAGACCCGGGTCGGCGCGTTGTGTGCAGACGCTGATAAGGCCTTTTCACTTTCGCGCAGTGGCCGGATACGTTGGAACGACCATGAGATCGCGACCTTACAGCGTGGCGATACGGCGCTGGCGCCCACTCTGGTCTTGTTGCGGAATGAATTTCTTGGAACACGGTCTAAGGACTTGATCCTCAGCCGTCTAACACGTTGGTTCGATGCCTATTTGCGCCGGCGTCTGAAGGCGCTGTTTCAGGCTCGGGACGCGGATTTAGGGGCTGCAGCCCGTGGCATCGTGTTTCAGCTCTCGGAAGGGCTAGGCTCTGTCCGTTGCGCGTTTGCGCGAAGCCAGATTGCCGTTCTCGATGCCACCGATAAGAAGGCGCTCAGCCGGATGGGGCTTCGCTTCGGCATTCATGCGTTGTATTTCGCGCCGCTTCTGAGGCCCACGGCGCAGCGATTGCGCGCTGTGTTGGCAACCGTACATGTTGGCGTTGAAGTGCCACGTATTGGGCAGGCGCTTTCAGTTCCGGCGACGGGGGCGTCGGAGGCTATATGGCATTTGACGGGGTATAGGGTGCTTGGCGACAGGGCGATCCGGTTGGACAGCGCGGAACGTCTCGGTGCGGCGGCGCGGAAGCATGCGCGGCAGGGGCCGTTTCTCGAAGATGCGGAACTGGTCACGCTTGCGGGCTGCAAAGGGGACGCGTTGGCGGCGGTACTGCGCGACCTTGGATACAATGTTGGGCCGTCGGATGCGGGCAACACCTAACGGCAGAAGAAGCGAAAAAGCGGGAACAAACGCGCGCGCCGGGTGGAGAAAGAGGCGCAGAAATACGATCCCTGTTCGCCATTCGCAAAGCTGCGCGATCTTGCGATTGCGAAATGACGGAGCCGACAGCGGAAAAACTGAGACTGGATAAATGGTTGTGGCACGCGAGGCTGTTCAAAAGCCGGACCCTTGCTTCACAACTGATTGGCCAGGGCGGTTTCAGGGTCAATCGTGCCGTGGCTCGCAAATCTCACCTTACGGTTCAGCCCGGCGATGTGGTGACGTTCCCGAAAGGGCCTTATGTCCGCGTCGTTGAGATTGTCGCTCTGGGAACGCGCCGCGGCCCGGCACCGGAGGCGCAGGAGCTGTATCGGGATTTGAACCCGCCGGAGGCACAGCCAAAGCTGGAACGAAAAACCGTCAATGCGCATCGTGAACCTGGGGCTGGCCGCCCAACGAAGAAAGACCGGCGCGAAATCGAACGGCTACTGGGCCGTCCCTGACGCGAACGGCGCGCGGCCTCTATCGAAACAGAAACAGGAAGACCGGATCGAGCCGGCCTATTCGGTTTTTCAAACCATTATGCTGCTGTCGAACGGCGGAAAATCACGGACAGATTGT
>Ga0114999_10009038_pt1 | contig 10995 bp, 10 predicted proteins | sample ArcticOcean_MG_C_3_FD_89820 | JGI IMG/M metagenome (GOLD analysis project Ga0114999, IMG submission 89820) | Marine microbial communities from western Arctic Ocean - ArcticOcean_MG_CB8_126 | ecosystem: Environmental > Aquatic > Marine > Oceanic | place: Arctic Ocean: Canada Basin | collected... | reverse complement strand
TGAAACGGAGCAAACAGCGGATCAACAATCTCAATTATTTTGAAGATGTTAAAATTGATACCCATAGAGGCCAGGATCCCGACCTTATTGACATCCTCACAACAGTGACTGAAAGGCCGACCGGATCGTTCTCAGTAGGTATCGGTTTCAGTTCAATCGAAAATTTTATTTTTTCCACATCGATAACCCAGGATAACCTTTTCGGAAATGGGCAAAGGTTGAGCCTGAATGCCCATTTATCCTCCATCCGCACAGATTTTAGAATAAACTTTACAGAGCCGAGGCTCTTTGATTCCGAAATATCACTCGGAGTCGATCTATTTAACGAGGATGAGGATTTCCTTAGTTTCGATGCCCAATCAACCGGTGGGGGTTTTCGCCTGGATAAAAATATTTCTGAGTATGAATCGGTTGGTTTGAAATATCGATTGGCAAATGTAGAGACGTCGGGAGTAGGCTCTTCTGATGAAACGGAATTCTTTAAAAATGGGACCCGCTTGACCAGCAGAGTTGTGCCAACTTATATTCATGATTCGCGGGACAATTTTTTAAATCCTTCCTCGGGGTGGAGGCATGTGGTAGGATTTGAACTCGCAGGGCTGGGAGGCACAAAATTTACCAAATACTTTTATGAAGTGACGTATTATCACCCTTTAGTAGGAAAGTTCGTTGGCGCGGCTCATGCCCGGATCAATTACGCAGATGGGTATGGCGGAGACAAGCTGCCGGCCTTTGAAAGGTTTTTCATGGGAGGGTCGACTTCATTGCGGGGCTTTACTATACAAGATGTTGGGCCGAAAAATGATAAAAAGAATCCTATAGGAGGTAACCAATCTCTTCTTTTTAATTTGGAAGTGCAGTACCCTTTTACCAAGGCTTTCCGCGGTTTTGTGTTTTTTGACCGCGGAAATATTTATGGTGGGGGTTTTGATACCAGTACCACGTCCAACAGTTTTGACCTGGGTGAAATGCGAAGCAGTATTGGTGCAGGTATCCGTTTTATTAGTCCTTTTGGTCCGTTGGGTTTTGCCTATGGTATCAAATTGGATAAAAAGTCCGGCGAAGAGGCGGCAGAGTTTCATTTCTCGGCAGGAAGTGCATTTTAAATAGAATCTTTTAATCGGGCATTTTCTTTAAGGCAACCACCAGGTGCTACTAGCCCTTCTCTCGCTAGCAAAGAGTTATCCTTGATAAGCTGTTGCCAGTTGGGTCCAGCATCATGCTGGCGGCGGTTCGCCGGTGACCAAAAACAATTTTTAGAGATACCTTGAAAATTTAATTTTAAAAAGGATCATGTTTATGCGGTTAACAATTTCTCGGAGGCCCAGGATCATCTGGCCGCTACTCATTTTTGGTTTTTTCATTTGCGGACCTTTAACGGTTTCTTCTTTTGCCGCGGATAGCCGGATAGGATTTGTAGATATTCAAAAAGCAGTTTCTGGTACCAAGGAGTGGAAATCCAGTTTCAATGAATTCAAAGCGGGTTTCACAAAAGAGAAAAAAAGAATCAAGGCCAGGGAAAAAAAGATCCAAAAAATGCTGGGGGAACTGAACAAACAAAGTTTTGTTCTGGACCCGGAACTGAAAAAGAAAAAGGAAGACCGGCTAAGAAAAGAAAAAATAGCTTTTGAAAGATATGTCCAGGACCAAAACGCAGAGTTCGGAAAAAAAGAAAAAGAAATGACTCAAAAAATCCTTCGTAAAATGATGGGGGTCATAAAAAAAATCGGTAAGGAAAAGAGCTATACAATGATTCTGGAACAGAAGGTTGTTCTCTATCATGATAAGGGCAACGATTTGACGAAAATTGCGACCCACACCTATGACAGGATCAATAAATAATTCCTGCAGGGCATCTCTAAAAATTGTTCTTGGCTATGAGCGGCCCTTATTTCATAAGGGCCTGCGAGTTGCCGCAGGGAAAATATCTGAATAAATAGAGACCCTGTACAAACTACAGTTGATAAAACCTGTTTGACCCCGCATTTAAGCTCGCTGAAATTTCTAGAAAAATCTTACAGGCTTGCAATTGCAAGAACGGACTCCTTCTCATGATGGACATTAACGAAATTAAAAAGATCATTCCCCACAGATATCCTTTTCTCCTGGTAGATAAGATTATCGAATGCGATATGGACTCCCGGATTGTCGGCATCAAAAATGTGACGGCCAATGAACCTTTTTTTCAGGGACATTTTCCGGAGTTTCCTGTTATGCCAGGTGTTCTTATTATCGAGGCCCTTGCGCAGGTTGCCTGTATTTTAGGAATCAAAATATTGGACAGGGAGGGTCCGTCGGCCGTGTTTTTTACCGGTATCGATAAGGCAAAGTTCAGGAGACCGGTTGTCCCGGGAGATCAATTGCGGCTTGAGTTGACTAAGATCAAGCAGAGGGGAACGTTTTTCCGGTTTGAGGGCAAAGCGTTTGTAGAGGATGCTTTGGCCACCGAATGTACCATTCAGGCAATGCTCGGTAAAGACTGATATTGTAAACGGCTGGCACTCACATTTTTTCATCTTGCGTATTTCCCAGCCCGTAGCCAGCCAATGAAAATTGGCTTTATCCCGTGACTATTCATTCGAGTTCAGTCATTCACCCGGATGCCGAATTGGCCCGTGGAGTTACGGTAGGTCCTTTTACTACCATTGGTTCAGATGTCCGGATCGGTGAGGGAACGATTGTAGGGCCCAACGTATTGATTGAAGCGGGTACGGTCATCGGGAAAAATTGTAAAATCTTCCATGGTGCTTCGCTGGGTGGAGAACCCCAGATTCTTAACTTTGAAAACGTTCCCGCCACGGTGGAGATTGGCGATGGAACGGTGATTCGAGAGTATGTCACCATACATCGATCGGGTAACGAAAATGGAGTGACCCGTGTTGGCAAGGGTTGCCTGCTCATGGCCTATTCGCATTTGGGTCATGACTGCGAAATTGGTGACCAGGTGGTGATTGTAAATAGTACGAGTTTAGCCGGCCATGTTATTGTAGAGGACAGGGTTTTTATTTCGGCTCTGGTTGGTGTTCATCAATTTGTCCGAATAGGTCGGTATGCCATGGTTGCGGGACTGGCAGGCGTGAATCAGGATGTTCTTCCCTTTTCCATAGTGGAAGGAAACCGAGCCCGACTCCTCAGTGCAAATGCGGTGGGACTCAAGCGGGCAAATTTCAAACCGAAAGTCCGGGCGGCGATAAAAAAAGCCCTGAAATTCATTGCCCAACCAGAATTGAATACCAATCAGACTGTAAAAAAAATTGAAGCGGAAATTGAAATGTCCGATGAAATTTATTATCTTATTAACTTTATAAGAAATTCTTCCCGGGGAGTAACCAAGTAGTGGCAAAAGTAAAAGCTGGTGTGGTTGGAATTGGCAGAATGGGTGAATACCATGTTGGGGTTCTGTCCGAAATGCAGGAGGTGGATCTTGCTGGAGTGGTGGATGTTGATCCTCAGCGCCGAAAGGTCATCCATGATAATTATGGCGTGCCCGGCTATGTGGACTGCAAGGACCTTTTTGGACGGGTTAATGTCGCAGTAGTCGCGGTTCCCACGAGCCTGCACTATCCTGTTGCCAAGGAACTGCTTAATAATGGTATCCATGTTCTGCTTGAAAAGCCTTGTGCCCACAACCTCGATCATGCCCGCGAACTTTTCCAGTTAGCCCAGGACAAGGACCTGATTCTGCATATCGGTCATGTGGAACGTTTTAATGGAGCGGTGCAGGAACTCCACAAAATTGTTGAGTCGCCAATTTTTGTGGAGTGCAAACGCATGGGCCCTTTCACAGAAAGGATCGAGGATGATGGTGTGGTGATGGATATCATGATTCATGATATAGACATCGTTCTTAACCTGATTAAATCCAAGGTGATCAAAACGCATGTTATTGGAGCTTCGGTTTTTTCTGAAAAAGATGACCTCGTGAGTGCCCAACTCGAATTTGAAAATGGATGCGTTGCTAACATTGTTGCCAGCCGTGTTTCACATAATAAAGTCCGAACCTTGTCGGTAACCCAGAAAGACTCCTTTGTGGTTTTGGATTACACTGACCAGGAAATTTATGTCCACCGCAAATCATCTTCAGAGCATCAAATGACTAAAGGTGCACTGCGGTACAAACAGGAATCGCTGGTCGAACGGATTTTTGTCCACAAAGATAATCCCCTCAAACTTGAGCTCCAACATTTCATTGATTGCGCTAAAAATGGAAGCCCTCGAAATGTTGCGGTGAATGATGAACTCTATTCGCTGGAAATCGCCCTGGATATTCTTGACCAGTTTAACCAAAAAATAAAAGAGTAGGGACGGAATCCACATCGCCCATCGGATTTTTGCAATTGTTTAGAACAACTGGCACGCCTTCTGTAAATCTTCATTAGCCCATCAACATGCATACCACTCTTGATAGGATAGGCCTTATTGCTGGAACGGGAGAAGTTCCCGTATATTTTGCGCGGAAAGCCAGCCAGCTTGGGATAAAACTTATCAGCATTGGTTTCTCAAAGGAAATCCAAAACGATCTGGCACCGTTTTCGAAAGAGTGCTATTCGATTGGAGTCGGTCAGCCGGGTAAAATCTTTAAGACGCTACAGCAGAACAATGTGAAAGAATTGTTGATTCTGGGCAAGGTTGATAAAAGCATCATTTTTAAACTACAGAAGTTCGATTTTAAAGCCCTCCAATTTTTCAAAAACATTGCGACCCATGAAGACAAAGTTTTACTGTTGGGGGTGATTAATGAGCTCGAAAAAGAAGGTTTCAAGGTTTTAAGTCAAAAGGAATTTTTGTCAGATATTTTTCCTCAAAAAGGAAACCTGGCCCGCCGAGAACCCACAAAGCAGGAGTTGGAAGATATTGCATTTGGATTGCCCATTGCCCGAAAATTGGCGGACATGGAAATTGGCCAGACGCTGGTAGTAAGAAATAAAACGGTGGTGGCCGTTGAGGCCATGGAGGGAACAGATCAGGCTATTCAAAGGGGATGTGATTTGGCCCAGGGAAAATGTGTGGTGATCAAAGTCAGCAGAACCAATCAGGACTATCGCTATGACAGCCCAGGAATTGGACCGCAAACAATCAATATACTGGCCCAAGGCGGGGCAGGGGTTCTGGCGCTAGAGGCAGAGAGGGTCATGGTGGTGGAGCAAGAAAAAGTTGTCGCTCTGGCTGATGCGGCCAAAATGGCCGTGGTCTGTGTCTAACCACCGGCCGGTAGCAACTGGCAATAGCTTTTGTTGGCAAGCAAAAAGTTGTCTCGGCTCAAAGAGGCTTTGCTGTCTGCTTCCAAGCAGGAAAATCAAATCCCCCCAACTCCCTTCGTAGAATACCCCTTCGGGGTATGAAGGTTAATGAAGAGGATTCAAGCATGCCCCGAATAGGATAGCTGGGGCGATTTACAACCTCTCATGTAATATGCAGGCTAGCTACGGTGCAATGAGTATGGCTTATCATAATGAAAGATAATCGTCCCCACTTTTTAATTATAGCCGGCGAGGCATCAGGAGATTTGCATGGCTCGAATTTGGTATCTGCTTTAAAGGCCCTTTTGCCTCATGCCCGTTTCTCCGGGATGGGTGGGTCACGAATGCAGGAAGCAGGCGTGGATACGCTGTTTGGCATTGAACGCATGGGCACGGTCGGAATCGTCGAGGTGCTGGGAGACTTTGGCCATTATTACAGAGTCTATCGCACATTAATGAAAGAAATCGCCTCGTGCCGTTATGATGCGATAATTCTCATCGACTATCCCACGTTAAATCTTCGACTGGCAAAACAGGGCGGCGTTTTGATTGTCCGGTATTTTTTTTCATCAGCCCGCAGATTTGGGCATGGAGAAAGGGCCGGATCAAGGGGATCCGGGAATCAGTGCGAAAGATGTTTGTTATTCTTCCGTTTGAGGAAAAGCTGTATTTGGATGCCGGGGTGGATGCAGAATTTTTGGGGCATCCGTTTATAGATATGGTCCATCCAAGCAGGCCTCGCGAAGAGAGCTTGGAAAAATATTCCCTGAATGTGGGGGTCAAGACTATCGGGCTTCTGCCCGGAAGCAGGATGAACGAGGTCAACTCCCTTTTAGATGTGATGATTCAGGCGGCGGAAAAAATCCGCAGCGAACTGGGTTCCTGTCAGTTTCTTCTCCCTATTGCGGACTCCATTGATCCCGATCTAATCCGCCAACGGTTGGGAGCCAACCCGCTTGGCATCCAATTGATACAGGGGGAAACTTATGATGTGATGAATAGTTGTGACATGTTGATCATTGCATCCGGTTCTGCCACTCTGGAAGCAGGTATCCTGGGGTGCCCCATGGTCATTGTCTACAAGTTGAATCCCTTGACTCACTGGCTGGCGGACCGCTTGATAAAAATTCCACTTGTGGGGCTGGTGAATATTGTCGCGGGGGAAGAAGTGGTGCCCGAATTGATACAGCATAAAGTGACGGCGGAAAATATCTCCTCCGAGGCACTTGCAATATTGCGTACTCCAGAAAAAGAACAGGCTATGCGTGAGCGTCTTCTTAAAATCCGGGAATCCCTGGGAGAACCCGGAGTCATGAAGGCTGTTGCCAAACGTATTGCTGATTTTATGGTTGAATTGAGCGCTAATGAAAAAACTCCTGTTTAATTACGTAATTCCATACCTTCTTTTTGGAGTGGTCTATCTCTGGTGCATGACCCTGCGCTCAAAAAACCTGAATGAGGAAGAAGAGAACCATTTCAAGAATCTTACCGGACCTTATATTCTCACCCTGTGGCATGGAAGAATCTTTTACCTGTTTTATTATCTTCGTCGGCACCCGGATTATTTCCTGCTGATCAGCCCGAGTGAAGACGGCGATCTTTTGGCCCGTCTTGCACGGTTGATGGGCTATTCCGTGATACGTGGGTCCACTTATAAAAAAGCTGTTTCAGCAGCCCGGTCTCTGATTAAAGTTCTGCGCAGAAATCAGAGGATCATTATCATTGCCGATGGTTCCCGCGGACCGAGATGTGTGGCTCAGCCGGGATCCGTGCAACTGGCAGGAATAACCGGGGCGCCCATTTTCCCCATGACTTTCGGAACTAAAAATAAAGTGGTCTTAAACAGCTGGGATAAATTTGTCATTCCCCTGCCTTTTACCCGCTGCACCCTCAACTTTTCTTCACCCATATCTCTCCCGCCAAAATCGTCTGAACAAATCATAGAGGAAAAGCGATTGGAGCTGGAAAACGCCCTCAATCGAATAAACAAAGCGAGTGACGAAGGCTAAAAAACGCTTTAAAATTAAACATTTCCGTCCCTTAAATGCCTTAAATATGGGCATGTAAGCACGTTTGAATTTGCCTATAGGGTGTGGTATAGTTCGCCCGTATCCTGAATCCCTTTAATTTTATATGTTTTTAGAAGAACCTGTCGAAGGGGTTTAGGGATTCTTATTGGCACGAATATTGAACTAAATAGAAGTAACCGGTTAGAGGGGGGCGGGAGAAAGAATCATTATGGCTTGGAAAAATTTCTAGCCATAAAGACAATCGTTTGCCAGCTCGGGTCCTTTTTGAACATACGAGGAAAACAAATATGAAAAAGGTTGAGGCGATCATCAAACCGTTCAAGCTGGATGAAGTGAAAGATAAGTTGAACGAGATCGGGGTAAAGGGAATAACCGTCAGCGAGGTGAAGGGATTTGGCAGGCAAAAGGGTCATACCGAGCTGTATCGTGGTGCGGAATATGTGGTGGACTTTCTTCCCAAAATTAAAATGGAGATCATCGTCAGCGACAACCAAGTGGAAGATGTGATCAATACCATTATGCAGGCCGCACAAACCGGCCGGATCGGTGACGGAAAAATATTTGTAATAGATCTTCAGGATATCGTGCGGATTCGCACCGGAGAGCGCGGAGAAGATGCTATCTGACCCAAGAATTCTGTGTCCTATCTAAAAGAATAATCAAAAACTTCCCCATCCGGGATTGCTGGATTTTATATATAAAACTGTAACCGTAATGACGGTACCGGTTTTTTACGTCTTTTTTATGATTTCAATCTCTAACTATTTTTTGCAGGAGAACCTTTAATGACCCCCAAAGAGGCAGTAGATTTCGCAAAAAAAAATAATGCCAAAATTGTAGATATGAAATTCATGGATCTACTTGGATCCTGGCAGCATTTTTCTGTGCCCATGTGTGAGTTGGAAGAACATCTTTTTGAAGAAGGACTGGGGTTCGATGGCTCCAGCATCCGCGGATGGCAGGCTATCAATAACAGCGACATGCTGGTCATTCCCGATCCGGCTACCACGGTCATAGACCCGTTTATGAAAGATGTGACGGTTAGCATGATCTGTAATATTGTGGACCCGATCACCAGGGAAAAATACAGCCGCGATCCTCGCAATATTGCTCAGAAAGCGGAAGCCTATCTTAAATCTACTGGAATTGGAGACACTGCCTACTTTGGCCCGGAAGCGGAATTTTTCGTTTTTGACAATGTTCAATACGATTCCAGCGCGAATGAATCGTTTTATTCGATCGATTCTGTTGAAGCAAAATGGAACACCGGCCGGGATGAAGACCCTAACCTGGGTCACAAGCCGAGACATAAAGAAGGTTATTTCCCGGTTGCTCCTACCGATACGCTTCAGGATATTCGCTCTGAGATGATGTTGCTCATGGAGCAGGTTGGCATTACCATGGAATGCCACCACCACGAAGTGGCAACGGGAGGACAATGTGAAATTGATATGCGTTTTGCTCCGCTGGTTAAATGTGCTGACAGCCTGATGTGGTACAAATACATCGTTAAAAATGTTGCCAGGGCGCATAACAAAACTGCAACCTTCATGCCCAAACCCATGTTTGGCGATAACGGAACCGGGATGCACGTCCATCAGAGTATCTGGAAAGGCGGTAAACCCCTGATGGCCGGAAATAGCTATGCGGGTTTCAGTGAAATGGGTATGCACTACATCGGCGGTATTTTGAAACATTCCCGGGCGATTTGTGCTTTTGCTGCGCCGACTACTAACTCCTACAAACGGTTGGTTCCCGGCTTCGAAGCGCCAGTCAACCTGGCTTATTCCAGCCGTAACCGGAGCGCGGCCATCCGTATCCCCATGTACTCGCCCAGCCCCAAGGCGAAGCGATTGGAAATCCGTTACCCCGATCCTTCTTGTAATGGTTATCTGACTTTTTCGGTAATGCTTATGGCTGGCCTGGATGGCATTGAAAATAAAATTGACCCGGGTGAACCTCTGGATAAAAATATTTACTCGCTTGGACCGGAAGAGTTGGCGAAGATTCCCACCTTGCCTCACTCTTTGGATCAGTCCCTGCAAGCTCTGGAGGATGATCATGAGTTTCTCCTTAAAGGCGATGTGTTCACCCAGGATCTGGTCGATACCTGGATCGAATATAAACGTGAAAACGAAATAGATCCCTTGCGTCTCAGGCCGCATCCCCTGGAATTCGAAATGTATTACGATTGCTGATTCCGAACTTGAATTTAAAAATCCCCTGGGTTTTCCCAGGGGATTTTTTTTGTGATAGATTAGGCAGAGTTTAAAACCCGAATCTCTATAATAATTATTTTATGACCTTTAACAAAGCATTGATCTATAGAATTCACCAGCGCCAACCCTGGGACGAAACACTGCCTTTGCAGGCTTTTGGCTTTCGTGAACCTGAAACCGCCTGGAAAAACCTCGTTGCCCTGGCGGGCCATGCCCAATTTGAAAAACTATATCCCGATTTCTTCCGGATTTTGTTGGAACTGATTGCCAGTTCGCATAACGCGGATATGGCATTGCACAATTTCGAGCGCTTTTCAGAGAAGTTTTTAGACAAGGATCATTTATACACGCAACTGACCGAATCGCCTTCCCTGTTTGTAGCCCTGATTTTTTTGTTTTCCGGTAGTCAGGTACTCACCGATGCCCTGCTCAAAGAACCGTCATATGTAGATTGGTTGAGCCGACCCGAGACCTTGGCCAATTCCAAATCGAAAGATATGCTGATGCGTGATTTCTATGAAATGGCCGAATTTCAAAGCAAAAATATTTTTTCTGTTCTTCGAAAATTTAAAAAAAGGGAATACATACGAATCGGGCTACGCGACCTGCTGGGTAAGGTTGGCTTCAAGGAAACGGTTGAAGATATTTCCAATCTTGCCGATGTTTGTCTGCAAGCCGCCTATGAGCATGCAGACCGGGAATTGCAAAAGAAATTTGGCAGACCCGTTTATCAGGATGCTAATGGAAACTGGATAGAATCGGAATTTGCTATTCTCGGTATGGGTAAACTGGGAGGCCGCGAACTCAATTACAGCTCCGATATTGACCTGATTTATATTTATACTTCCAGCCAGGGGGAAACGCGCTCTGCGAGCGAGTCGTCTATCACCAGCATTTCCAATCACGAGTACTTCACCAAACTTGCGTTGGACATCACCAAATCCCTCCACGAAATAACCTCCGATGGCAATGTGTTCCGGGTTGACTTGGAGCTTCGACCGGAAGGGAATAGTGGTGAAATTGTGAATTCCCTGACCAGCTGCGAAATTTATTACCAGTCCTGGGGAAGAACCTGGGAAAGGCAGGCCCTCATCAAGGCCCGTGTTTCGGCGGGCAGTGAAAACCTGGGCAAAGAATTCTTCGAAATGATCGAACCGTTTATTTATAGACGAAGCCTGGACTTTGAAGCTATTGAAGAAATAAAGTCCATGAAATACCAGATCAATAAGAGCCTCAAGGGAAAACACTCTAAGGGAAATATCAAACTGGGATTCGGGGGCATCCGGGAAGTGGAATTCACCATCCAGGCCTACCAATTGTTACTGGGCGGTAGGGATAAAAGTCTGCGCGTTCGCGATTCATTAGGAGCTATGAAAACTCTTTACGAAAAAAATATCCTGACTGAGGCGGACCATAACCACCTCCGCGAAGCTTACATCTTTTTGCGAAACCTGGAAAATCGCGTGCAGATCACCTTCGGCCTGCAAACCTACCTCTTGCCGGATA
>Ga0114999_10009037_pt1 | contig 10998 bp, 11 predicted proteins | sample ArcticOcean_MG_C_3_FD_89820 | JGI IMG/M metagenome (GOLD analysis project Ga0114999, IMG submission 89820) | Marine microbial communities from western Arctic Ocean - ArcticOcean_MG_CB8_126 | ecosystem: Environmental > Aquatic > Marine > Oceanic | place: Arctic Ocean: Canada Basin | collected... | reverse complement strand
ATGTGTTTGCCACCGCATTGTTCAATCGCATGACAGTGGAGGAAATCTATAATCTCGATCTAGCCTATGCGCCGCCTTATGGCCCGGTTTACGATCCAATAATCGAGATTTGCGGACGGGCCAATCTCGAATTGTAAGAGGTGTACAAATGACAGTAGGAAAAATTGAACAGATTTACATCTATGCCGACAAGGGAGGGCCGGTCGAAAGTCTTAATGAAGTGGAAGCCGTGCCCGGCAAGGGCCTACAAGGAGATCGGCAGCGTGCAGGAAAGCGTTCTGTTACGTTGCTTTCCCAGGAGGTTTGGGACGAAGTGCAGAAAGAATTGGGCGTCGACCTAGTGGCGTCGGAGCGTCGTGCCAATTTGCTGGTTAGTGGTCTAGACTTAGCGGCGACATTGGGGAAGAAACTGTGCATCGGACAGGTGGAAATCGCTGTGGCCGGTGAGACGACTCCCTGCTACCAAATGGACGAGAAATCTCCTGGTTTAGAACGCGCGCTTACGCCAGATATGCGGGGTGGCGTATTCGGCACGGTCGAAGTGGGTGGCGCCATTCGCATTGGCGACCCTGTGTTAGTGCGAGACCATGGGTGAAAACTATTCTGCGGCATTTGGGACTGGCCAGGGGCGTATCTGATTCAATAGACCGCCTGGCACTCAATGTCGAGGAGCAGGTCTTCTGGCGCGAGATGTTACCTATCGTTGTCAGCAATGGAGGGTATGGTATGATTTACCTTCCTAAAGTCGACCAGGAGAAGGGGGCCACAGGCAAAGACAGTCTGGCGGTCAAAGGAAAACGCTACGAAATCGAGGAAGTGGCAGAGTATGTCTTGGTAGGTATGGATGGCCCTAATGAGTCCTATCGCCATATATTTACCAGTGGGGGCAGATACCTGTTTTCCCTGGTCTGCTACGGCGGCGAGGATTTAGATGTGTCTACTGTCTTGCAGGTATTGGAAGGCAACGTTGCCCAACTTGCCAATTAGAGTGTGGAGTACTACTCCGGATAGAGGAGGTATATTGTGAGTGATTATTTTGAACGTTCGGTCATCGTCCACGAGCAATTGCGCGGCAAGATCGGCGTGATAAATAAAATGCCTATCGAATCGCAGGACGATTTGGCCACGGCCTACACCCCGGGTGTGGCGCGTCCCTGCGAATTGATCGCCGCGGACGGCAGCCGGGCGCGCGATCTGACGATCAAGCACAATACAGTGGCCGTGGTCAGCGATGGTTCGTCGGTGCTGGGGCTGGGCAATATCGGCGCTTTGGCCGCTATTCCGGTCATGGAGGGCAAAGCGCTGCTGTTTAAGGAATTTGCCAATATTGACGCCTGGCCCATCTGCCTGGACACGCAAGACACGAACGAGATTGTAACGACGGTGCGCCACCTAGCTCCCGTATTTGGAGGGATCAATCTGGAAGATATTGCGGCGCCACGCTGTTTTGAGGTGGAGGACCGCTTGCAGGATCTGGGCATTCCCGTATTTCACGACGACCAGCACGGCACAGCTATTGTGTTACTGGCTGCGCTGCTTAATTCGATGCGCGTATTGGGCCGCGACCTAACCAATATGCGAGTGGTGATCAACGGGGCAGGGGCCGCCGGTACAGCTATAGCGCGCCTATTGCGCTGTGTTAATTTCGATCCAAATATATGTAATCCAGTAAAAGATGTGATCGTGTGTGACTCAAAGGGTGCGATTTATAAAGAGCGCCCGGGACTAACACCCGAAAAGGAGGCATTACTGGCCTATACCAATCGCGAAAATAGAAGCGGCACCTTACAGGAAGTCTTGCCGGGGACCGATGTTTTTATAGGAGTGAGTAGGGGCGATCTATTGAAAGCCGACGATATACGCACTATGGCGGCCGACCCCATCATCTTGCCTATGGCCAATCCCATTCCCGAGATTATGCCGGACCAGGCACGCACGGGTGGGGCGGTCATTGTGGGCACCGGACGCAGCGATTTTCCCAACCAGGTCAATAATGTGCTGGCCTTTCCCGGAATTTTCCGCGGTGCCTTAGACGCCGGTGCAGTAGCCATTAACGGGTCGATGAAATTGGCGGCGGCACATGCGTTAGCAAATGCTGTAGAAGATCCCACGCCCGACAAGATTTTGCCCAATCCCCTAGATCGCACCGTTGCTCCCAGGGTGGCTGTAGCGGTGCAGGAAGCGGCCGAGAACAGCGCCGGCCGGACAACTTGACAGTTAGCAAGGTTGCCAGTACTTTTGCCTATATCTTGAATTTTACCCTGGAGGTTTTGTAGATGTCTTTGCTAATCCCGGTCGCGTCGTCTCGTACCAGACGGTGTCGTGTGTTTATTCCGGAAGCTAAGATATCTGGCCCGACTACTGCCGTTACTGGCCCGACAGCCGGTGTTGAGCGCTCGGCGGTGGAATCTCTGGAATAGATGGCGTACAATCGCATATCTCGGACCCACTGTCGATTCGGCAGTGGGTTTTTTTGTGCGAATAATGGCAGCATTGCAAATACAGAAAGATAAAAAAGAGGTATAGGAGAAGACGATGATTATAAAATTGCGTGATGAACAGGTAATTGAATACGAGGGCTCAGCTGTGCTCAAAGATGTTCTTTTGGAGCATGATAAGAGCTTGCTTAAGCAGTACATCGGTGCCCAACTCGATGGGGAACAGATCGATTTTCATCGCGAAATTCCGGCCGCTGCCGAGATCGAATTGATTCCCTGGGATGCAGACGAGGCTGCCTGGATTTTTCGGCACAGCTTGTCGCATGTGCTGGCACAGGCTGTATTGCGCCTCTTTCCCGATGCCCAATTAGCTATCGGGCCGGCCATCGAAGAGGGGTTCTATTACGATTTTGACGTGGACCCGCCGTTCACCACCGAAGATCTGGGCAAGATCGAAAAAGAAATGAAGCGTGTCATCAAACAAAACCACAAATTCGAGCGCTTAGAAGTGGGGCGCGACGAGGCCCGCGCCATGCTCGAGGGAGCGTCCTATAAGCTAGAAATTCTCGAAGATCTGGAGGACGATGAAACGTTGTCCTTCTACAAGGATGGGGAGTTTGTCGATCTTTGCCGCGGACCGCATATGCTCGGCACCGGCCAGGTCAAGCATTTCAAGCTACTCAGCGTGGCCGGAGCTTATTGGCGCGGAGACGAGGACAGAAAAATGCTGCAGCGCATCTATGGCACCGCCTTCGCCACCCGGGAGGCTCTGGACGAGCACCTGGCTCGCCTGGAAGAGGCCAAGAAGCGGGATCATCGCCGTCTGGGCAAAGACTTGGAGCTATTTCTATTTGATGAGGAAGTAGGGCCGGGGCTGCCGCTATGGCTGCCCAAGGGGACGGTGATCATTGAGGAGTTGGAGAATCTGGCCAAGCAAACCGAACGCGCAGCGGGTTATCAGCAGGTGCGGACGCCGCATATCTGCAAAGATTCCGTGTATTTGCGCAGCGGTCACTTGCCTTATTATGCCGAGTCCATGTTTCCACCCATGGACTTAGACGGGACGAAGTATTACCTCAAACCGATGAACTGTCCACACCATCACAAGCTCTACGCTGCCATACAGCGTTCGTACCGCGATTTGCCTATTCGTTTTGCCGAGTATGGCACGTGCTATCGCTACGAGCAATCCGGTGAACTCTTCGGCCTGATGCGGGTGCGTTCGATGCAAATGAACGACGCACATATTTACTGCACCGTCGACCAATTTGCCGAGGAGTTCTTGGCTGTCTGCCATATGTACCTGGGTTATTTCGAACTCTTTGGCATTGAAAAATACCTCATGCGTTTCAGTACCCACGATCCCAAGGAATTGGGCAATAAATATGTGGACAACGCCGAGATGTGGCAGAAGACCGAAGACATGGTGCGGCACACCATGGACGCTAGCGGCATCAACTACGTCGAGGTCGCCAACGAAGCGGCCTTCTACGGTCCCAAGATTGACGTAGAAGTCTGGAGTGCTATCGGCCGCGAGTTTTCTATCGCCACCAACCAGGTCGACTTTGCCGTGCCGCCGCGCTTTGGGCTGACTTATATCAACGCCGCCGGCGAGGAAGAAACGCCGCTGTGCATTCACCGGGCGCCGTTGGGAACGCACGAACGCACTATCGGCTTCCTGATCGAACACTACGCCGGTGCTTTCCCAGTGTGGTTGGCTCCGGTGCAGGCGGTGGTCCTGCCCATCGCCGAGCGCCATCAGGAGTTCACCGCCGGCGTCTACCAGCAATTGCTCAACGCCGGTGTGCGGGTGGAATTGGAGGTAGAGAATACGCTCAACTACCGCATTCGCCAGGCCCAGGTGCAGAAGGTGCCCTATATGCTGATTGCAGGAGATCGGGAAGTGGAAGAGGGGCAAGTGTCCATACGTTTGCGCACGGGCGATAATTTGGATGCGATGTCGATCCCTGAGGCCGTTGCTATGATAGAGGAAAAGATCGCTGCAAAGGCGGAGATCTGATAAGTTCAGTGAAGAGAATAGCCTATATATTCCGCGTGTTCTGGCATTTCCGCTACTATATTCTCTGTGTCGGCGTTATGCTGGTGTTGTGGGATTCCATTTTGCTCTACCCCTTCCGTCTCTTTGTGGTTATGGTGCACGAGGTCTGTCACGCCGGGGCCGCGCTGATGACGGGAGGGGAGGTATTGGAAATCCGCACAAATTGGAATGAATCGGGCCATACGCTGACGCGGGGTGGTTTTTTTCCGTTGATCAGTTCTGCCGGTTACGTCGGGTCTGCCCTCATTGGCGCCTTGCTGATCTACACCGGCAATTATCCTCAGGCGCAGCGTTTGGTGCTGCTCGCCATTGGCCTAGTGTGTCTGGGGATGACGCTATGGTACACACCTATGGGCGGGTTGGATTTCTATCTGGGTATAGGCGGCGGGTTATTACTGGCGTTTATGGCGTTCAAATCGCAGCGCACTGCTGCTATGACCTCGACCTGGATGGGAATCATTTTGTGTCTGTACAGCCTCTACGACTTTCGTACAGATTTGTGGATGGCTACCGAGAAAACGGACGCTGGCATCCTGGCGGCCTACTGGTGGGGCGAAGAGCAATTATGGTTGGCTTATCCAATCGCTTTAGTCTGGGTGTTGTTTTCACTATCGTTTATGTACCGGGCCATGCGTGGTCTGGTGCGCGAAAACAGACAGCTAAAATTGAGGTAGATGAAAGCGTTTCCCCCACCGGCATATCATCTTGAGCTTGACTTGGTACAAGAATCTGAATAGGTTCCTTTTAGTCAGATAATTTTAACTTCTATTAAAAATGACCAATAACCGGACATATTCCATCGTGCCCAGACCTGTAGTAGCGGGTGTAGTAGGGGTTAGTCGGTCTCGACGGAGGTATGGTCCTTGAGCAAACGCGCATTGATCATGTGAAAAACCGCCGTCGAGCATAAAGCTCGCGGCGGTTTTTTTTTAGTAGAAAAAAATGAAAGAGGAGTTTGGCATGTCCCATAGTACGTGGAGTTTCACTCGATTGGTAGCGCTGGTTACGGGTGTAGTACGCCCGGTAGAAAACAACGAGAAACGGCGGTGTGAGTCATAAGAGAAAATAGAACAAATCAATCTTAGACAAACCGCCGTCGAGCATAAAGCTCGCGGCGGTTTTTTTATTGCTGAGGAGGCAAATATGACAGCTCTACCAAAGAAATACGATTTCCACAGCTCAGAGGAGCGTTTGCGCGCTTGGTGGGAAGAGCAAGGCGTGTACCATTTCGCGCCTGATTTAGACCAACCCATTTATTCTATCGATACACCGCCGCCCACGGTGTCGGGCCATCTGCACATGGGGCATGTCTATTCTTACACTCATGCGGATGTGCTGGCGCGTTTCCGGCGCATGCGTGGATATGCCGTCTTCTATCCTATGGGTTATGACGACAACGGTTTGCCCACAGAGCGCCTAGTGGAGCGGGAGGCCGGATGTCGAGCGGCACAAATGGCGCGCGGGGATTTCATCGCCAGGTGTTTGGAAGTGAGCGAATTGGCTGAGACCGAATATCGGGATTTGTGGCAGCGTTTGGGACTTTCGGTGGATTGGCGCCACACCTACCGGACGATTGGAGACCGAGCTGTGCGCCTCGCTCAACGGTCTTTTATCGATTTATACAAGAAAGAATTGGTCTATCGCAGAGAAGCGCCCGTTCTCTGGTGTCCGCATTGCGGCACGGCCATTGCCCAGGCCGAGTTGGAAGACATTGAACGCCAAGGTGTGCTCTACGAGTTGGCGTTCGAATTGGAGGACGAGGGGGTTTTGCCTATAGCGACCACCCGGCCAGAGCTACTGGCGGCTTGCGTGGCGGTGTTTGTTCATCCACAAGACAGTCGTTTCCGCGACCTGGTGGGCAAGAAGGCGCGCCTGCCTCTATTCGATCGGCAAGTGCCCATCATTGCCGACGAGGGGGCCGATCCGCAAAAAGGGACGGGTGCGGTAATGTCTTGCACCTTTGGAGACAGCGCAGATGTGGAATGGTGGCGTCTGCACCAACTGCCTCTCATACAGGCATTGGATCGGCAGGGATGCCTGTCGCAAGCGGCGGGAAAATATGCAGGTTTGGCGGTTGGAGAAGGGCGCCAGAGTGTAATTCGGGATCTAGAAGTGGAAGGGCGACTTTTAGGGCGGCAAGATCTGCTCCAGAGCGTGCGAGTGCACGAGCGTTGCGACAGCCCAATCGAATATCTGGTGACGCCGCAGTGGTTCGTGCGAGTGTTGGAGTATAAACAAGAATTGCTCGACGCCGGCGATAAAATAACCTGGTACCCACTCCATATGAAAGTGAAATACCGCCAGTGGGTGGAAAATTTGAATTGGGATTGGTGTATCTCGCGGCAGCGTTATTTTGGTGTTTCCTTTCCCGTGTGGTACTGTGCCTCCTGTGGTGCGGTGCGATTGGCCGAGAAAGAGCAGCTACCCTTGCAATGGGGCACCGCAGCATCGCCAAGCTTTTGCGAGTGCGGCGCTAACCTGCGGCTAAGATGGAGATCGAGATTTTCTTCTGGAAAGAGTTGGCTGATAACTATTTGGAAATGGCAAAAAAGCGCTTGTACGATAAGAGCAGTCCAACTAGAGAGGGGGCGCAATACGCGATATTCCACGCCTTATTAGCGCTGCTCAAGTTGCTGGCGCCGTTTTTGCCCTATGTGACGGAAGTGATTTACCAGGCGCTTTTTGCTCGTTTAGAGGGAAACAAATCTGTTCATTTAGCTGCCTGGCCTGAAGCCAAAGAGGATCTTATCGATGCAGAGGCAGAGAGGATCGGAGAGATCCTGAAAGCTCTTGCCACTGCGGTGCGGCGCTATAAGAGTACTGCCAATATAGCGCTGGGAGCGGAGATTTTTCTATTGCAGGCAGAGGTGGACGATGCGGAGACGCGCAGGCAATTACAGCAGGCCGAAGCGGATATCCTCAGTATCACGCGAGCTAAGAATATAGTTTGGTGCTTGGAGGATAGCAGCACTGACGAAGTGATAGAACTAATCCCAGGTATACGGATTACAGTGGGAGAACAGTGAAAGGCCTAGATGTATTCTCTTAGAACAGTCGCCTAAGGTTTTATACGACGTCTTATTTATCCCAGTCTGCCTCCGGCACTTCTGCGCGGTCCTGGGGAGCATAGCCTATGACCTGACGTCCGTGCTCCATGTCGTAGAGCGGCCAATTGCTGTCTGAGACGCCGAAGACGACCTCGAATTTAATACCCGGGTGAGTGATGGCTTGCTCAAAGACTTGGACACAATCGCCGTGGCTGAGGTGGTGTGGGTGTTCGGGCTGGTCGCGCTCGAGCTTGAAATTGCCGATGCGCACGCAGACCACTTCCATATCGTATTGGTGGGCGTAGGAATAGCCGATGGATTCACCAAAGACCTTGCTGACCGTGTAATGTCCCACAGGTTTGGGCATCATGTCGACGGTGCGCTGGGCTCCCTTAGGATAGGGCCCCAGCACACCGGCACGGCTGGCATAGGCGATGCGTTTGACGCCGTTCTGACGGGCGGCCTCAAAAACGTGGTAGGTGCCGATAATGTTGCTGTGGAGGATCTCTTCCCAGTCGCCGCCGCCCGGGTTGCCTCCCAGGTGGACGATGGCGTCCATGTCTGCGGTGGCGTTTAATATTGCCTCAAAATCGTCAAGTGGGCTGACAACCGTATCTTCCAGATCGGGGATTTCGACGCGGTCATGGCCGCGAACCTGGTGACGCTTGGCTAGACCATGGGCGACGATCGAGCCGACGCGGCCGGCGGCGCCGGTAATGAGAACGCGCATAATACCCTCCTATCAATCAAGTGTTGTGCAAAGTGATGAGCGGTGCTTCGGGTGGGCAGCCGAGGCGAAAGGGAAACCAATGGCCGACGCCCGCCGAGGTGTAAAGCTGGCTGGCTTCCCTCTTATAATGGCCCCAGATATAACGTTCTGGCATCCAGGTGTCAAATAAACTGCGGCCCCCTTGGCCGATCTGAAAACCGTGGGTATGACCGGAAAGAATCAGTTCCATACCGAGGGAGGCGGCGTAGTCTAGGGCTTGGGAGCGGTGGCTCATCAGAATGTGGAAAGCATTGGCTGGGGCACCATCACAGCTTTTTTCGACATAACCTCGCAGCTTTTGGTAGGCGTCGAGACCGCGCAAATAGAGTGGATCGTCGGCGCCGGCGATATAGAGGAGTTGGCCGCCAATGTTTAGCGTCAGACCTTCATTGACCAGAAGAGCAATATTGGAGCGGGAGAAGGAGCGAAAAACTTGCTGCAGGCCGCGAAAGTGCTCGTGGTTACCTAGGCTAGCAAAGATGCCGTGGGGGGGGGCTAGCGTTTCGATAATCTTGAGCGTATCTAGGTATTCCGGCATGTGGTCGCAGATATCGCCGGTGACCAGGACGAGGTCGGGCGCCAGTGGAGCGGCCCGATTTACCAGCTCTTCTACATCTTTGCGGTGGATGTAGGGGCCCTGGTGGATATCGGAGAGATGGAGGATCTTCAGCCCCGCCAATTGCGCTGGCAGGCCGGCATAGACCATAGGTATTTGTGGAATGTGGGCCGGCGTTGCGGCGCGGATGATGCCACCGGTAGCGACGGTCGTTGTTGCCACCGGAATAGAAGCCAAAGCGAAGCGCAGGAAGCGCCGACGTTGCGGTGAGGGCGGCCCGCTTTCCAAGTGGGGTCGACGTCTCCAGTCGTAGAATTGCTCACCGAGATGGATCGGGCCGGCAACGAGTTGGGCGATCAATAGGCCCAGGAGATAGAGATAGATCGACGCCAGCAGCCCCGCGCCGATAGCCGTCAGCCAAACCCAATCTAAGAGGGCGCCGGCCAACCAAAACAGACCACAAACCAGGGCCAGCGGCGGCGTCCAGCGGCGCAAGTGGCGCACCCAATTGAGACGGTACCACGGTCGGTTGAGTGCTACCAGGGATAGATAATTCAAACCGTAGAGGACAATAAAGAGAGCGATGACGATATAGATGAAGCGCATAGTAATTTCAGTTGGCGAGCGATTCGGGCCGTATCAAGGATACGAGTGTGATTAAAGAATCAGCGTATGGACTTGGATTATTAACGAATAAAAAGCCGATTCAGTTCCGCGCCGGGGTTTTAGCTAGTCTGGTTTTGGTGTCGAGTCTGCAGGATGAGGGCGAGCAGGCACAGAATGCCGGCCCCCAGCCACAGCCAACCGTTGGTTTGGTATAGGGCGGCACTTTGCTCCAGCAAGTGCAGGCTGCCGGACAAGCTTTGCGCAGCGAACGCCGCGAGCATATAGGCGAGTATATTGTTGCGCAGAAGATAAAATACGATAAGGGCGAAATAGATGACATTGAGCGCAGAAAAAGCCATAGCCAGCCAGAATTCACCGGCGGTGTAGGCATCAGTAGCAGCAAAGAGAGCACATAGGCCTATGGTTGTCAGGCCTATATAGGTAGGCGTTTTGAGCACCTGACGAATGTAATAGATTAAAACACCAAAGCCGATCGGCGCCAATACGGCTGTTGTGAGGGCACCGGTGAATCCTTCTATGAAAGGAAAAAAAGTATCGAGATCGCCGATCAGTAGCAGTCCCGGAGAAGTGAGATGGGTGGAGAAGTACTCCTGTAAGAAGGTCTTGAGATGGCCGAAAGATCTGTCAGCTACTGCCAGCAGAGCTGTGACTAACAGGGCGTCGCGCATGAACTGGACTCGGTTGGCCGTCTTGAGACGGGTGCGCCAATCTGGATAGAGCGTTGAGGCGAGGGCAGTGGCCAGGACCAACATCAATCCCATACCCAAGAGGCCCAAAAAGAAACCACCGGCCTGGTAAATCGAAAAAATAGTTTGGGAAATCTGAGTGGGGTAAACGCTCTGTAAGGTCGGCAAGCTATTGAAGAAATTGACCGTGAAAATCAGGCCTCCAGCCAGGGCTAGCTTAAAGGCCGGCATCCAGGTAAGGCCGTCACCGCGAATCTGGCGGATGAGGATCCAGATCAGATGTAGGCCGATGGCGACAAAGAGAATGGCGCTGATGCCCTTGAGAATGGCTCGCAGTGTATTGCTTTCCTCGCGTTCGCGTTCCCAAGTTTCGGGGATTTTTGCGTAGCGCCGCAGGTAGGCGGGCCGGTCGCCGGCTATTTTTACTTCGCAGCGAAATCTGAGCTCGTCGACATTGCGCCGATCGCCTTCCCGAGCTTCCCAAACAAAGCGGTGATCGCGCCGTGCTTGCAGCTTTTCAGATGAAGCTTCCTTGCGCTCGAAAGTGGATAGATCCAGGCCATGAGCACGCATGTAGGCCTCGGCGATTAATTGGGCCTCTTTTTCTTCTAGGTCGGCTCCCGAGGCATCTTCTTCTAAGACATGTACCGAGGTGTAGATCGAGCCGTCGCGCGGATCTATGTAGACGTTGTACTCTTCCTTAGGTAACTCCCAGAAAATAATCTACCATATCAACCAAGCTGTGGTAGGATTCGAACATAGTATTTGGGCAGCGTCTCATCCCGTTGCAGACGGGCTTCGAATTTCAGGAACGCT
>Ga0114999_10009036_pt1 | contig 10999 bp, 15 predicted proteins | sample ArcticOcean_MG_C_3_FD_89820 | JGI IMG/M metagenome (GOLD analysis project Ga0114999, IMG submission 89820) | Marine microbial communities from western Arctic Ocean - ArcticOcean_MG_CB8_126 | ecosystem: Environmental > Aquatic > Marine > Oceanic | place: Arctic Ocean: Canada Basin | collected... | reverse complement strand
TCCTGGTTCTACATAAAGCATATCAAACGTTAAATTTTCATTAATTTCTTCAAATTCCCATACTTGTTTATTTGTCCACATTGGTGAAAATTCATTAATTATTTTTCTTGTATTTTGATTCAATGTAACACCTTTTATCTTCTATTGTTTAATCTTATCTTGAACTATTAATTCCTGATTTCAAAAATTCTAATGTACATTCTGCTAGCTCTTTATCTAAGTGCCCTTTAATTTCATGTTTACAATTTGAACAGATCCCTTCTTCTCCTAAATCATCGCCTACTTGTTTCATACAACATTCCATTAATTCTAAAGTTGAATGTGATTCCATAGATAATTTACATGTTGGACATTCTGTCATTTTCTTAATTTTAAATTATGTTATACCCATAAATAATATTGGTTTTAAAAAAAAATAATGTCTCATATTAAAAAATTTCAAAATAAACTAATGTGTATTTGTGAAAATATTGTTTTTTTTGAAATTATCCCTAAAGTTGAATGTGATTGGGGAATTCATACTATAATCCAATGTCCTAAATGTAAAGAACTCTTTTCAATTGATAATGGATGTCCTGCATTTCAAACTATAGCACAATTATTAAAAGAAAATACTCAATTATACACCCATAAGGAACAATTTTCTTATTTCGCTAAATCTCATCCTTCCTAAAAATTTCAGTATTACGTAAATAACACTATAAATCCAATGGCCGATGCAATTAGAGAAATTCCCATACATAGATAAAATTTGATAAACTTTATGCTCATATTGGGAATAGTATTTCTCTGAAATTAATATGTTAGAATTATGAAAACAGGCAAATTCAAAACCTTTTTTCATCTACTCTTTGGGAGTTACTACTAGTCTTAAACCCGAAACACCCCTGTTCTCAATTCTTCTATACTCTAGATTTTAAAAAATTCTTAAAATTAATGATGTCGCCATATTTCATCAAAATGGGTTGAAAAATTTATCCTTTTTTTAAATTGAGCCTATTTTTCTAGTGTTTGTTTATTCTCTTAATTTTTATTTTATCAATAATTTTATTGTCATTAGAAATGTGTCTAATTATGAGCGAAAATGATATTTTAGAATGGTCTAAAAATTATTCTTTAAACTGGTCTGATTTTAAAGCTGAATCTAATCCTGCTATTTTTGAAGATTCTCATAGTGCTATAAAATATGGGTTTACTTGGATAGTTAATTCAGACATATTGAATGATGAAATAATATTTTCTGTAAATGATATTAAAGTAAGTGTTGAATTTCATCCTCTTTTATCTTGGGTTAGGGCATCTGAATCAACTGCTTATTTATTAATACATGAGCGTGGTCATTTTGATTTAGCTGAAATGATTAGACAAGATCATGACAAAATATTTAAAAATAAATTTTATGGTAAAATATTTCCTACGAGAGGACAAAATGATGCACAACGAAAACAATTTGCTAAAGAAGACTCGGGTAGAATGATTTCCACTGAAGTGGATAAACTAAATTTTATTTTATTAAAAAAACGTGAAGAATATGATCTGGAAACAGATTTCGGAAAAAATATTGAAAATCAAATAAAACACACAACAACTTTTGAAAAACTGAAATATTGATTTAGATTAATCTTAATTTCTTATTAGTGATTACTAATAATTTTATTTTCTGGAATTGAATTTATGTAGTTGACTAAACTTCTATAATACTTTAAATGAAAATCTATATCTTTAATTTCGGTCTGTTTTAATTCTTCTAATTCTGGACCAAAATCTCGTTTATCCGTTTGAATATGATCTAAAGTTTTTTCATTTACTTCAATCATATGAAATAAACTGTGTAATACTTCTCCCTTTTGAAGTGTTTTGTCGCATGATTTTTGTAATAATAATTCCACCCAATTCATGATTTTTTTTTATGAAATTATTATATCCCCTTCTAAATTTGATTAATTCAACCTTTACTCTATTTTTTTTTAGTTAGTTTGTGTGGCTAGATTTTTTTTTATTTTTTTGCCTATCTGCAATTTCTTTATTTCTTTCAATATCTGAATGAATTTCAACATGTTGGAATAGGTCTTCTTTTGAATCAAATATTTGCTCACAATAGTAACATTGATGCATTATCTAATTATGGCATTATTCCTTTTATCATTTTCACTTTGTTTTATAAATAAATTTAATATATTTACAAAATTTTTTAGTTTTTTAATAAAATATTTATTTTATAATTTTTTCTATTGTTTTGTAAAATAATCCATGATTGCTTTTATTATGTTTTAATTTCAATTTTAGAATTGCATGAAGGATATTTTCCTGTTTTATTTTTAAATTGTTCCATTAATTCTACTTGCTCTTGTTTTTGATTATTTGTAAAAATTCTTTGATATGATGAAGTTTTTTGCATACATTCATTTCCCTCAAATTCTGTATCCACATATTTTGTAAAAGTTATTTCTAGATTATTTGTTTCTCCAATGAAAATTGGCTCCTTATTTCTGTTGTATAATACATAGACACCGGGAATTGCTTTTACAAATTTGGCACTTTCTAACCAAACTCTCATTTTATCATCAAGTAATTCCATAATGAGCATTAATTTGACTAGATATTAAACGATGTTAGAAAATGTTGTATATCACAAGAACCTTCATACTTTTAATACCTAAAACCGGAATGATCAATCCTGTCTCTTTTAGAAAAATTTCCCGATCATTTTAATCCTCGTCAAATTCAGAAAAATATAATCAATGAAATTGAAGAAAAATTAAAATCTGGATATAAAAAAATAATTATTTGTGCTCCTACTGGAGTTGGAAAATCGTTAGTTGGTGCCACTGTCTCCAATTATTTTGATAGTTCTTTTACTGTAACTGCATCAAAACATCTACAAGATCAATATATCAAAGATATTCCTTTTTTGAAACCAGTTAAAGGTAAACAAAATTTCCCGTGTTTAAAATTAATGTCTGCTGAAGAAGTTGACAATGATCGACGAGCTATGAGATATGGATTAACTTGTGATAAAGGACAATGTCAAGAAAGAATCAATAAAAATGGAAAAGAAGTGGTGCAAGTTTGTAAATTTAAGCCTACAATTAAACAAGTTGAGGATAATACACAAGATTCCTTATCGTGTCATTATTATCTACAAAAATATGATGCACTTGTCTCTAAACATTCTTTGTGGAATTACCACGCATTTTTTACCATTATGAAATACAACAAGAAATTATTTGCGGATTATCTTAATAGAAAAGTCACTGTGTTTGATGAAGCCCATAAAATTGAAGATCAAATAATTCAATTTGTAGGATTTGATATTTTTGCAGGACAGGTGGATGAATGTAATCTTAATCCAGATAGATACAATTTCACTGATTTAGATTCTATGATACAACTTACTGATGATATTGCATTCTCCTATGCAAAAAAAATCAAAGACATTAAAGAAAGCCCTGTGTTTCAGAATAATCCTGATTTTGAACTAATTACCGGATTAGAAAGGCGATATGATAGAGCTGCACAGGCAAAAATCGACATTATTGCAGATAAAGATAATTTCATTGTTAATGACCCTGTGAAAGATATCAATGGTAATTTTAAAACTATCTCTGTAAAACCTATTGATGTTTCAAAATTTGCAAATGAGTTTTTTGATACAGACTACCAAATATTTATGTCTGCAACAATTGCTAAATCTAGTTTTTGTGAAAATATGGGTTTGAAAAAAGATGATGTTGCATTTGTTGATACAGCTAAATCTCCATTTCCACTTGAACATAGAAAAATTGATCTTCTAAATGTTAGAAGATTAAGTTATGGTTCTACTGAAGAAGATGAATTGGAAGTAATAAAAACAATTGATAGAATTTTAGATGAACATTCTGATGAACGTGGTTTGATACTGACTTCCTCAATTCCACGATGTCATAAAATTATTAGATATCTGTCTCCTAAAAATACTGCTAGGATTAGATTATGTCACAGTAAAAATAAAGAGGACAAAACACAAGATGATGTAATTTCAGAACATTCATGTGATCCTACTGGCGTTTTACTCTCTTCATCTCTATGGGAGGGTGTAGATTTGAAAGATGATTTATCTAGATTTCAAATTATTGCAAAAGTACCCTATCCCAATTATACTGAAAAACGAACAAGGGCAAAAATGAATAAATTCCCTTTATGGTATACTTCGCAAACTCTAACTAAATTATTGCAAGGGTTTGGACGTTCAATTAGAAGTGATGATGATTGGGCACGAACATATGTTCTTGACACGGCTGTAAATAATGTATTTTTTAAGGCTCAACAAATGATCCCTAAGGCTTACTATGATGTTTTAGGTATGGATAATTTATAATTTTTTTCTTTAAAAATTATTTTTATTATTTAATTAGTTTTGTAGAATGTCTGTACAAATCATGAAGATTTTTTCCATCTAATTCTTGTTTGTTTTTATTCATGTCTAATTCTGTTTCATGTAGTATTTTACTAAAATTATAATTTGTTTCATCCTCAGTTGTATCAACTTTATCTGTTTTGTTTTCATTAACGATGTTTATTTTTTTAATTGCTCACTCGCATAATATTCTAGATAATTAGGAACCCAGGCATGTATGAATAATGCAATACTTATTTTCATTGCTCTTTTCCAATGATGTGTATATGATACGTTGTTACTCTCTAAATGTTTCATAAACAAATTTTAATTTACTACTATTTAATAATTTAGTTATACTTAATATTAGTATTATTATATTAAGTAATACTAATTATTCAGTCGTTAACTGGCAACTTTCTTTCTTATTATTTTTAGTAAATATTTCTGATCCTGTTCAATACATTTTATGTATTAATTGATTATTTTTATGGATTAGCAGATGTAATTGCACCATTTGCAGCTGAACCTACAAGAGTTGCATATTTTGCAAGAGCACCTGTTTTATAATTTGGTTCAGGTTTACTCCATTGTTTTCTTCTAGTTTCTAACTCTTCTTCAGATACATGGATGTCAAGAGTATTTGTTTCAGTATCAATTGTAATTTTGTCCCCGTTTTTGACTAATGCAATTGGTCCACCAACATATGCTTCTGGTGCAACATGTCCTACCATGAATCCTCTTGTACCTCCAGAAAATCTACCATCTGTCACCATTGCCACTTTTTTTCCTAATCCTTGACCTACTAGCGCTGCAGTAGTTGCTAACATTTCCCTCATTCCTGGACCTCCTTTTGGTCCTTCGTATCTAATTATAACTACGTCGCCTTCATCAATCTCACCTTTAGATACTGCATCAAATGCATGTTCTTCTCTATCGTAAACTTTAGCACTACCAGTAAATTTTGTCATCTCTATACCTGCTGTTTTAATTACAGCTCCTTCTGGAGCTAGACTTCCTTTTAGAATAACTGCCGTACCAACTTCATGTATTGGATTTTCAATTGATCTTACAATATGCTGTTCTTTATCTGGTAGTTTAATGGCGTCAAGATTTTCTTTAATTGTTTTACCTGTCACTGTCATACAATTTTCATTTAGTAATCCTTTTTCTAATAATTTTTTTAATACAAATGGTATACCTCCAATTTTATCTAATGAATCCATTACATAATTTCCTCCCGGCTTCATATCAGCTAAATGCGGTGTTTTTTTTCTAATTCTTTCAAAATCATCATATGTTAAATCCATATTTACCTCATTTGCAAGTGCAAGTAAATGTAATATGCCGTTTGTTGAACCTCCAACTGAATTTAACATCATTATTGCATTTTCAAATGCTTCAAAAGTTAAAATCTCTCTAGGTCTGATATTCATCTCTAAAAGTTTGGCACATGCAACACCTGAATCATATACCATTGTATTTCGTCTATCATCTTCTGCTGGGGGACTAGCACTTCCAGGTAATGCTAAACCAATGGCTTCTGAAATTGATGCCATTGTGTTTGCAGTAAACATTCCTCCACATGATCCTGCATTTGGACATGCTACATTTTCAATATTTTTTAAATCTTCTAGTGATAGTTTTCCTGCATCATAAGCTCCTACAGCTTCGTAAACATCTACAACTGTGAGTTCTTTTCCATCAAGCATTCCTGGCTTAATTGTTCCGCCATAAACAAATACTGATGGAATGTTTAATCTTGCCATTGCCATCATAGTTCCTGGTAAACTTTTGTCACATCCTGCAATACCAACTAGTGCATCGTATTGATGTGCTCTTACCATTAATTCAATTGAATCTGCAATTACTTCTCTAGATACTAATGATGATTTCATACCTTCATGCCCCATTGCAATACCATCACTTACTGCAATTGTTGAAAACTCTCTAGGGGTGGCCCCTCCATCTGCAACTCCTCTTTTAGCTTCTAAAGCTAATTGAGGAAGATGGATGTTACAAGGTGTTGCTTCATTACCTGTATGACAAACTCCTATGAATTGTTTAGCTAAATCGTTATCGGTTAATCCCATAGCCTTGTACATGGCTCTGTGGGGGGATCTAGATGTACCTTCTACAACATTTCTACTAGATATTTCCATAATAGATAATTTTCAAATTAGTATAATTTAGACTTTATTGAACGCACTATAGTTTTCTTTAATAATATTCTAGGCATAATAGAATCATGGGATTATTAAGAAAAAAGAAAGAAAGATGTGATGCTTGTAACAAACCATTTGAGGATCTTGATGAATGTAGGGAACATGTGAAAAGAATACACCCAGCAACTAAACCTTGTACTAAATGTTCAGGACTAATGCAATGGGAAAGACAACATGTTGGACAACCTTCAATGAATCTAATCTATGTATGTCGAGAATGTGATTTTATTGGCGAAATGTGGAGATATCATAGTTAGGTATGACATAATCATTGGAATTCTACGTGTTACAAGAACAAAGAGATTTTTTTTTGATAAAATATCCCGTCAAAAGACTAGTTCAAACTACTATGAGTTATCAATTTATTATAAGTTTTTATTAATTATTTTTTTTGTTTTTCAACAAGGAAGCACTTGTTGAAGAATCCGCATTGAATCTACAACTGGTGTCATGGGCTTCAATAAAAATACTAAGTAAAAGCTAAAATTTCATTGTTTTCATTTTTTTCTAGAAATTTTTCTTTTTCTTGCTTTTTGTTCTCGATATTTTGATTTAATTTACAATAAAAACAGGTTTTAATATTATTATCATGCATACAATAATTCATATTTTAAAAAGTTTTTTGTTTTATTTTAACAAGTTTTTTCAATTATTTACATATGTTAATTTTTTTTAAATTTTTTTAATATTTTTTAATTATTAACAGTATATTCATATCAGAAGCAAGGGTTTGGTGGTAAGGCCAACATCTGTTACACACAGCAGATGGATTTTTTAAAATCTTCAGAATTTCTTTCAAAACTACATTCCTTACATACTTGCCAACTTCTTTTCTTTAGAGTTGGTAATACTGATTCATAACTTACAGAATACATTTTTCCACCACAAGATGGGCATAATAACGGAATATCTATTTACAAGTAATTATGTTATCTACTTTTGAATATAAGACGCACGTAGAATTTATCAATCATTCTTTTCTTTGTATTTTCTTTATTTTCTTTATTATGTATTATCAGAATCAAATTCAGCATCACAATGAGGACATTTTTTTAATTTTTCAAATAACTCTTTTCCACAATTCCTACATGATTGAGGTTTCATGAATTAACTATGAGAATTATTAACTTAAGTATGTTGGAAAATTCATAAACATTCCAAATGGGATAAACCTTGCAAAGGCTTACATAAAGTTGTCATGAAACTAAAAGATTATAGCTAATACATCATTATTTACGTTCTAAACTAAAAATTGACTAAAAAACTCAAATGCAATTATTTTTGATGAAAATAATTTCTAAATTAAAACTGTTAGACTATGATCTAGACTTTATTGAATACAAATAAATTTCTCTCGTGACTATCTATCTATTTTTGTTGTATCATAACCCTTAAGTTGAAATAAAATTTAGCTATTTTATGTTGTTTACAATTCATAAATTGAAATGTGATAATGGTCATGCTACAAACGCTGTCGTACTAGAAGGAGACACTCTTGAAGAGACATTGAAAAAATTTACGCTTAGAAGTAAGTGTAAGAGCTGTTGTTTACCATTATACAAATCCTGAATATTTTTTAAAATTAATTACTAATTTCAAATAAAGAACGTCAAAAGATAGATAGTTTTAATTTAAAAATTGTGAAATACTAATTTTTATCAATTATCTATCTGATATTCTCATAACATAATGTTTAATAAATAATAAAATTGATTGAACATTAAAATTTACATTTGTTTATTTTTTTCTTAATATTTTAATGATCATTAAGAAATTAATTCATCATAGTTATTTTTAATAATGTCATTTTGTAATAAATGTACAATAATACAATTCACCGTGACATTCTTAATTTATAAAAAGAAATTATACAAATTGAAGAAATGTTGGTTGAATTTCTCAATTTAAAATATGAAGAAGGAATTAAAAAATCCCTTCATCAATTAGAATCAAATTTAAGATATTTGAGTATACTTGCTAACGGTGCTCCTATTAATAAAAATGAATATAGAAAAATTATAAATTTTTTGAAAACCCACTATAATTATTTACAAAAATTATCTGTACCTGCATAATTTAGCATATTGGTTCCAAATAATTTCCATTCAGTTTAAATTGAAAATGTTTCATAAAAAAATATGGAAGAAAAATCAGAAATAGAACAAAAAGCTCTCGAGTGTCCTGTTTGTAATAGTAACAAAGCTATGATTGCAGGTAAAAACGTAAAGTTGAGTGGAAAATTTGAAGATAAGGAATTTTTAACAACTGAATTAACAGTTTTACGTTGTATAAAATGTGGTTATTACATGTTCTTTGATAAAATGGCACAATTTACAACAAAAAATGAAACTTAGAATTTTATTTAATTATTTCTTGATTTCTTAATTGTGTTATGTACTCTTGAATTTGTTCATCTGTTTCTCCGCCAAATGTAATTAGAATTTTATCATCTTCTACTATTTCATAATCTCTAATATCTGATACTAGTTTTTCATTTATGAAATATTTTATTGAATATTCTTCATTTGTACAAAATGCTTTTCCATCAGGGAATACATAACATTGATCATCAAGTCCTATGGATAATGAATCAAAGAGATATTCTAATTCCACACCTGTGGCATGCTTATGTATTGTTGAACCATCTCTAGACTCAAAATGTATCCAAGGCGATTTAATCTGATATGCTGGTGCTGAAAAATCAAATTCATCGCCAAATATTTTTACTAAAATTCCTGCATGAGCGTGTTCACTTCCTAATGCGCCTGCATTTTCTGGACCTCCAGGGGCTTCAACAGTCATTGTTAAAAACAAATAAGCTGAATATCCTACAATAACTCCAATTAATGCTAAAACACCTATTGCAATTAGGGTTTGTTTTCTTTTTTCAGCAGAATGTTTTGTAGCATAATTTTCACGTTTAATTTCACGGTTTTTTCTCTCTTTTCTGCCCATAACCGTTCAAACTCTGAGATTTACCATTATTAAACATATAATACAAACAATAAATAAAATTGAAAATTGTGCTTTGATATGACGTGTATTTTTTGTGATATTCTAGATGGAAAACGTGATGGTCATTTCATATATGAGGATGACGAACATGTCGCATTTTTAGATAAATATCCTATTGATGATGGACATACTTTGGTTATTCCAAGAAAACATCATGAAAGAATTACAGATATGAATTCTAAAGATGTTGGAAAAATCTTTTCGTTAGTTCCTAAAATTGCAAAAGCTGTATTGGTTGGAGCAGGTGCAGATGCATTTAGTTTAGCACAAAATAATGGGAAAGCAGCAAAACAAATTATTCCTCATGTACACATTCACATTATTCCTAGATACAACAACAAAGGAACTGTGTGGACAAAACGTCAAATTCCAACTGATGAAGCATTATCTGAATTGGCAGTAAATATCAGAGCAGCCCTTATTTAGAATGACCTGGATTGTATCGTAGGATTGCACCTACTTTCCCTAGACTTGAAAGCATATTTCCATGTTCTGCACTTCCAGAAATAACTTCTAATTGTGATCCTGTTTTTGCTGCAATTATTTGTAAATAATCTACAATATCTTGTTCATTGACTTCTTTATCAATGGCTTTACATTCTGGACAAGGATTACTTCTATATTCTGTTTTTTTTGGAATTACGAGTGGTCTTTCTACAATATCTTCTTCAATATGCTTACATCGTCTACATTCAGATTCTACTCTGTGTAAATTTGTATTATCTGTAATGAGTAATGTTTTAACAACATTATTTTTTAAAAATTCTATTACTTCTTGTAACCCATATGATCCCTTACCCGTATTTGTATTAATTTCTCTAAACAAATCTTCTATCATTTTTTTCTCTTCAACTAATCTAAAACTTCCTAAGATGTCTCCTGATTTTGCAAATGCTTCTCTAATTCCTTCAGCACCTGAATAACCTGCATCAATTGTGTTGATGATGTTATTTTGTAATCTATATTCCAAATAATTCCCATTAATAAAATCTTCTTTGGTTGGACCTGGACCTGATATTATTAGTCCTTTTACAGGATAAATATCAATAAAATATTCTCTAGTGGTTTGAGCTACTCTATTGTAAAAATAACTTAATTCCATCTCCCTTAATTTTTGGAATCTTTTTGCAGATTGCCCACCTTGTCTATGTTTTCCTGCCACTCCTGAACCTGTTTGAGATAAAACTTCAATTTTATCGCCGTGAAGTAAACCCCATCCTGCATCTTTTGCATCTATTGCTAAAAATCCAATTAAATTGTCATCTTTTAGCATGTCTTTTAGAATATCAACATGGAAATGATCATCACATCGATATAGATACTGATTCAAATCTTTTGGAGGTTCAATTTCCCATGCAGTAACAACTTCACTTCCTAAAGGACC
>Ga0114999_10009033_pt1 | contig 11001 bp, 16 predicted proteins | sample ArcticOcean_MG_C_3_FD_89820 | JGI IMG/M metagenome (GOLD analysis project Ga0114999, IMG submission 89820) | Marine microbial communities from western Arctic Ocean - ArcticOcean_MG_CB8_126 | ecosystem: Environmental > Aquatic > Marine > Oceanic | place: Arctic Ocean: Canada Basin | collected... | reverse complement strand
TAGCAGCCCCAATTCCTTTTTATAAATACGTTTGTGAGGAACATAATGGCTGATTTAGAAGTGGTTAAGAATGACAATCCGGATACCAATATGAATAATGTAGACACCAAAGTATTGAAACTAGCTGCACTAGTGGACACTACTATTCGATTCCACGTGGGCGATATGGATTTTGATGAGATGGAGCGCAATTACATTACGACATGGCTCCGCAAAGAGAAAGACCCGCTCTTGGTAACTCTTTTAGCAACGTTAACTGGAGATCGAGATCCTAGTGACAGTGATGAAGACGCTGCGCAATAATTTGCAAAAGTACATTTTTACAACTTGGCATAAGGTGTTCATAGAACACTGTGAGCAGAACCTCTGTGGCCACGGGGGAACATACATGTCTCATTTTTGGCTTAATAGTAAGCGCGCAATTTTATATTTTTGGGCTGGATTTGTCACAATAGTGCATGCCATCTGCCCTATCTTATTCATAAAGCAAGTAGTATTAAAGCGTGAAGTAAAGGGATCCCTCAATGACGTGCAGAGAGAGATCTTTAGTGGCCACCCAGATCTTAATAGGATAAAGATCCTCAGAGACGAAGATGCCAAATGATAGCCAGGTCCGACATATAATAAATGACGATCTAGTCAGAAGCCTTCCTCTCGAATTCGACGGCAAAAGGATGCGCGAGGATTTAGCTCGCATCCTTTCTAGGGCCGATATCAATAGAACAGGTCAGCTATGTTTGACCCATGCCCCCAGGCGCAACTCTCATCCGGACGGACAGTCGTATCAAGGGTCTGGCTCATTCCTTTATCGGTTTGCCTTGCAAGGCAAAGAGCTCGTCCGAACAATTTTAAAAGACCCACTACGAGAATCTGACTTTACAGACTTAATTCCAGACTTCGAAGACACATACTTCCATGACGTTTGGAAAAAGTTAAAGGAGTTTGGCCAAAGTAATACATTTGAAAAGTTTGATATTGGGAGAATGAGAATCATTCGTCTTAATCCTTGCGAATGTTTAACCTGGCATAGAGACATAACAGCTAGGATACACATCCCTATCATTACAAACAAAGAGTCAAGAATTGTAATTACAGATCGTGTATATCACCTACCAGAAAGTTATCCGTATCTGGTTCAAACAGTGTTCGAGCACTCAGCTTTTAATGGGGGGAACGAACAAAGATATAATCTGTTAACATCAATAGTACCCACTGAAGAACAGGAGAGGCAGTTCCTTGAGTCGTACAGAGAGCATCATGACAGAAAACCTTAAAAAAAGAGAACATTCTTTTTGTGTGCATCCATGGACGAACCTCTTAGTTAACAATCCTGGAACATATCAGTTTTGTTGTATCACTGATATGCATAATATTACTGGTGAAGACGGTAAGGTATTGCGTGCTGGGCAAGGAGATATGCCAGAGGAAGCCTGGAACGCAAAGAGCTTGCGTGACGTGCGAAAGGCAATGCTCGATGGTGAGAGATTAGACATATGTAAGAGCTGCTGGAATCAAGAGACGGTAGGCAAAGAGAGCTTTCGACATAGACATAATAGAGAGTGGGAGCAGCGGCTGGGTAAAGAAGAAATAGAAAGACGTGTGGAGTATTCTTTAAAGAATGATTACACAGTCGATGTTAATCCAGACTATCTTGATTTGAGATTAGGAAACATTTGCAATCTTAAATGTAGAATGTGTAATTTATGGAACAGTAATCAGATAGAGAAAGAACATCATGAGCTGAAAACAAATATTGTGTATGCTGATATATGGAAAAGAGAAAGCATACCCGGCTCCAATATAAACGTACCGTCACTAAAGAATGATTGGGTAGAGACCGATAAGTTATGGGAGCAGTTAGGCAGTTATATACCAGGCCTGAAGAAGGTTTACTTTACTGGGGGCGAACCAACATTAGTGGAAAACAATTATGGCTTTATGCAGGAAATAATTAAAGCTGGATATCAAGACAGAATTGATATCATGTTCAACACTAATTGTACTAATGTACAACCAAGATTTATAAAGTTATTGTCTCAATTTAAACACGTTCAAATTAACGCTAGTATAGATGGTACCGGCTCGGTAAATGATTATATAAGACCTCCCTCAACTTGGAAATCAATTCGTAATAACTTTATTAAAATAGCCAAGCTACCAAATGTGCACGTTGATATCTCACCGGTCATAATGATCTATAATATACTGAACATAACTGACATACTAGACTTAGCCGAAGAGGTAAGTGTCATGTGTGATAAAATTATCGACGTTGATTTTCTTTATTGCGAAACGCCATTCTGTTTAGATCCAATGAACCTAGATGAAGACACGAGGACAGCAGCATTTATTGCATTATGGCGAGCTCGAGATACGTGGCTCTATGAAAACTCAAGTATTACCAGGAACAATGTGGAGGCATACTTAACAATGTTAGAAGGCAATAGGAACGAGAACTGGCGCCAGGGCATGGAAGACTTTTGGAACCTGACTGAAATATGGGACACAAAAAGAAAGCAATCATTCAAGGATTCTGTTCCAGCACTTTATAAGATGTTACATGGACAGGAGTAAAACATTTTGTATTAAGCCCTGGGTCCATATGGCAACATATACTACCGGTGAAGCTCTGCTATGCTGTGTTGCTAGAGATCCTGCTGGTAACCTTAACAAGAATACTATTGAAGAAATATGGAACAACAAACATTACAGAGAAGCAAGATTAAAAATGCTTCGTGGTGAAAAGGTATCGACCTGTCAGAAGTGTTACGATGAAGAAGCTGGGGGTGTGTTATCTCATAGAATAATACAGAACTATTTGTGGGAAGAAAATGAAAGTAATAACGAAGGCCATCTAGGTACACAACGTGTTGATGAGCTGATGGAGTTGACACGGGACGATGGATACCTAGAACCAAACCCTATATCATTTGATTTTAGATTGGGCAATACATGCAACTTACAATGTATAATGTGTGGTCCAAAAGACAGTAGCAAGTGGGTGGGACTAGCTAAACAATTAGGCCAACTTGAAAATTGGGATACAAGTAAATTTAATTGGGTTGAAAGTGAGGACTTTTGGAACAATGAGTTTTTACCTCTGCTACCAAACATTAAACATTTAATTCTTGCTGGTGGAGAACCCATGTATCTCAAACAGCACATACAACTATTAGAAAAAATAGTAGAGCTTGGTCATGCTGACCATATCAAAATAAGATATCACACCAACGCAACAATCATTCCAAGTAATAGAATATTCGAATTATGGAATGAGTTTGAGTATATCGATTTGTGTATGTCTATTGATTGTTATGAAGAGAAGAATAGTTATATAAGGTATCCAGATCATTGGAACGATATACTTGACACGTTGCATATGGTAGACAGCGCTCCGGACAATATTGGTCCTCGTATTAATTGCACCATTAATGCAATCAACATGTTCTATATGCCAGAGTATATTGAGTGGATAGAAAATCAGAAGTTCAAGAAGGTGTCTCGTGGTAAGTTATTTAATGGGCTACCTTTTGTTGGGTTCGTGCACGGCCCCATATATCTCAATTGTAAAGTATTGCCTGAACGTATAAAGAAGGTCATCGTAGATAAGTTTGATCAATGGTATAAAGGTTATGATATAAAATGGCATAACTTAGATAGAATTTATAACGCAAAAGATTTTATGATGGCTGAAGACATGTCTAAACATTTTGGTGAATTTAAACTCTATATTAATAAGATAGATAATATTAGAGGAACTGATTTTAGGAAAACGTTTCCGGAGCTGGCAGCATTAATATGACAAGTGAACAAGAACATGATAATGTTTTAGAATATGTGATGGTTGATAATGATGGCAAGAAACATTCTGTGTTTTATTATCTCTATGACACTACGTTCAAACACAAGTGGGTCGAGTTAGTAAAACAAAATTTTAAAGGGCCTGATGCTAAAGTGTTTTCGTCTTATCAAAATTCTTCGAAAAAGGATCGTCCAGTACTTACTAAGTTGTTACAAGATTGTGTCAGCCGGATTAATGACCATTTTGGGCCGGCATGGACGTTACCAATATACGATCAATTTGATGAAGAAAAGCTAAATGAACTACATGATAAGTTTGAAGATTGGGGTGAAATCCGAGAGACAGTTGAATACCGACCTGAAAACGAAAGCACTGATGAATATTGGTTTGATTTAAACAGGCTTATTCATCAATGTGAAGCCGTTCTTATATCAGAACATCTAAATACAAGTTTGACAATGGGTGCAGTAATAGACATACATCCTCGAGGACTTAAAAACAAACTTCTCGAGGAAGATAAAATATTATTAACGACACAGTTTAAATGGGGTGAGTTGTACCTAGGTTATAACACATTGGGTAAAGATTACATAGCAGCAATGATAGAAAATGATATTAGCGCTATTGAGAAAGATAGAGTCCGTCCTCAAAAAGGATATGCTGCTGAGACCTGGTTACATTTTGGCTTTGATATGATCACTGCGCAGCTTGCTCAAGGTTTTAGTAAGTGGGTTAAAACGTTGCCGCAGGACATACAAACGAAAATACCAACCAATTTAAACGATTTAACATTAGGGAGGATTGTTCTTGGTAAACTACTACCACATAAAACTCCATCATGTATGGAAATGGACAGTAATCTAACGCACTGGGAAATAAGCAGACACTCCTGTAAAGAAGAATGGAATATAAAATACTTCTCTACGTTTGTTGAGTGTGTTGAGATGAATCTTCATACGCTTTTTCCAAAAGAGCTAGGTGAGTTTGTACAATTATTACCATCACAAGAAGTTTGAAAAGGAGTATTAAATGTTCACTATATATACTAAAGAGGCTTGTAATTATTGTAACATGGCTAAAGCTGAAATGGATCGTCTTGGTATAAAGTATAAGATTGTTGAGCAAAATGAACAGTCTTCTCTTGATCTATCTGGCCGGCTAGATAGCTATGTGTTTACATATCCTCAAATATTTGATCATGATGATTTTTTGATTGGTGGGTTTGAGGCGTTATTAGATTATACTGAGATAGAGCCAGCGCCAATATGATCGAAGATACACGAAGCAATTACAATTAAACAAATGTAGGATGGAGTTATATTATGTCAGCAGTATCTCTAATTATAGAAGATTCTAAATCAGACCCTAAGCCGGAAGTTAACGAGTTAGACAGAAATGCTATGGGTGGCACTGAGCTAATGAAGTATGAGCTGTTCGAAAGATTGCCCAGTGAACTTCTTAAACAATTTCAAATTATACCGTCAAGAGTAAGAGAGATCGATCCGGACCGTATCCCAATCCTATGGAACCATGATCTTGCTGGTGACCCAGAAACTGAACATTTGAAAAACGTTTCAGCAGAAGATTTAAAATTTAAAAAACTAGTATTTGTTAGTCATTGGCAGCTTCAACAATTTATTAACTATCTCAATGTGCCTTATAGCAAAAGCCTTGTATTACAAAATGCTATTGAGCCTATACCAGACCATACTAAGCCAGATGATGTAATCAACCTATGCTATCATACAACGCCTCATAGAGGTTTAGAACTTCTTGTTCCAGTGTTTAAACATTTGCATGATAATGTCTTTCCTAAATTGGATATAAAGAAGGAAGTTCACCTTCATGTGTATTCAGATTTTGCCATCTATGGATGGGAGTCAAGGAACGAGCAATATAAAGAGTTGTTTGATGAATGTAGAGAGCATTCGAATATCACATACCATTCTACATTGTCGAACGATCTTATGAAAAAAGAATTGGAGAAGATGCATATCTTTGCGTACCCTTCAATATGGCAAGAAACATCGTGTCTGGCTTTGATAGAAGCGATGTCAGCAGGCATGTTATGTGTGCATAGTTCGTATGCCGCTTTACCTGAGACTGCTGCTAATTGGACATTGTTATATCCAATGTCTGAGAACCATCAGCAACATTGCAATATGTTTGCTGATCAACTTTTAAGCGCAGTTAAAATGTGCGACCAGCCACATATAAAAGAACGCCTTGAAATGCAAAGACGATATACCAATGGGTTTTACAGTTGGGAAGTTAGAGCTTTGCAGTGGAAGGCATTACTAGAGGGGGTATTGCAAGAATGATCAGTAAAGACGATCGTACAGAATCCGAAGCGATATTAAAGACTACTTCGAGGCTACAAGTGAATCTTGATTCTTGGGAAGGCGGGGACATAACTCATATGTATATGGACATGACAGCCATGTTTCAAGAACTAAGAGGCGAAGAGTGTGCACTTACAAAAAAGCAATCGAGGGCTGTTGAGTCTGCTTGGTTGTCTTTCAATAAAATTTTTAATCGTGAAAAAAATGATCCGTATAATGTTAAAGCATCAGGTTCAGCCTGGAGAAGTTATGACTGAAATTAATTAGATAAATATATTTATGATTAAGCCCACCCCAATATCATTATTAATAGGTCAACTAATAGCACAACTAATGGTCATACCTATGGTCATATATGCTGTAGGCTGGCAATGGGCTATTTGTGCATTCATGTATTCCGGAATTATGAGCTTCGGTATCACTGTAGGATACCATCGCTATTGGTCGCACCAGAGCTTTAAATGTAATAGGTTTTGGGAATATGTGATGCTGTTCTTTGCTCATATAATGATGGTGGGCCCAGCCACGGCCTGGGTTGCTCAGCACATACACCATCATAAGCATTCAGACACTGCTCAAGATCCACATTCACCTGCACACAAAGGGTATTTTTATTGTTACTTTTTACAATCATTGCCCAAACCTAAAATGAAATATGCTGGTCATCTCTTAAGAGATCGTACCTGTAAATTGCAATTTGAGTACTACTGGGACATACTTATTTTGTGGGCTCTGCTGTTAGTCGCAATCGATCCTTTTGCTTTAGTATATGCTTGGTTAGCACCAGCTGGTCTTGCAAAGTTAGTCGGCTCATGTATTTTCACAATTTGTCATCGCAATGGCGAACCTCATAATAATACAATATTAGGTTTCTTAACTTTTGGCGAAGGTTGGCATAAGACTCACCATCATGAAGGTGAAAGATATGAATGGAATAAGCATGATATTGGTGGATGGATTATAAGGAAAATAAGGTATGGCGAATTCGACAATATTACGTAAAAGAGATCTACCGGTCTGTGTTCCACTTCCAGGTATTAAATTTGATATCGATAAGTTGAAAGAAGGATATAATGCTCTTAAATACAAAATGAGGAATCTGTGGGAAGAGAATGACGGTATTACAGGGGCACACAATCAAGAGTTTCTTAAGCAGCTAGATCTGAACCAATTCTTCGAGGTATCGTTGACTACGCTAGACCCATCTATTGATACAACTACGGTTGATCAATATAAACAAGACTATAAAACAAAACATAACAAGAGAAGCCATCCTGCATTTGACGAAGGTAGGTGGAATTATAAAACAGATGATTATAAAGGAAGTTGTTTCGAACAAGCTATTGAGAGTCAATTTATAGGCGAGGCCTGTAGAGTCAGATTACATCATCTTGGTGCGGGCAAGCAAATTGTGCCACATATTGATTATGATCCTTCATATGGATGTCGTGTTATTGTTCCTGTGCAAGGAACAGACGATGTAACTAATGTGTTTTGGAAAGGCAAGGAACGCCAAGAGTATCATTTAGAAGCCAATGGCAGTGCTTACTTTATAAACATTGGTTACCGTCACGCAGTATATCATAATGGTGGTGAAGATCGAATTGCTCTTGTAGCTACGTTTACTACACAGGAGGATTTTCAATCTATAGCACTGAGGAAAGATTGTGGCTCTTCCTGATTATGAAATTAAAATATACACGTCTGATCTCAGAGACCAGGTAGAAGAGTTTAGAGAGCAGACATTCAAGGAAGGAAATCAATCTCTCGCTGAAGATAAATTTGACCCAGATAATTTTAAAGGTCGGGTATGGCTTATATTTGTTGATGGTAAACTAGTTTCTCTTAGTGCTGTAGAAGCTAGTCACTATACAGGCGATCCTGATACAGTTGCACGCGTTGTTAGACTCCATACATTGAAGACACAAAGACCTACTACGTTTGGCATGATCTTTTTGCCTCTACAACTTGAGTGGTGTAAGCAACAGGGGTATAAATTATTGTGGTGGTCAATCGATATCCGGAAGGTTGGCTTGAATGCTGTATATCAAAAAAAGCATGCCTCATTATATTTCACTCATAAAGAGGCTTATGACAGTTGGTGGCAAGATTTAGTGTTCGATAGAAGCATGTTGTTCGAAGTTGATTCTCGATCTGATCTTTTACAGTATGTTTATTATTTTATTCTTGAAGATGGGTATCAATGGAAGCCTAGAACAAACATGCTCTACTATAATCACGATGGTGATGTTGGTGATAAGACAGCTAAGCTGCTGTCTACTAAGTCAAGAGGATGGCGTCCAGGTTTGGCGTAGTTCGATAAATTGATGAATCCAGTCGTCTCTATCCTCAACAAATATTTGAAACTCGTCCTGTTCTACGGCTATAAGTGTCACTAGCCTATTGATTGGTATTTGATATCTCTCTTCAAACATAACGGCATACGCCGCTTCTTGCATAAAATACCCATGGACCCAGTCATGCCGCTTAGCCTTACTGGACGTCTTAAAATCGATTATAGACGGCTTCCCGTCCCATATACCGACGAGATCTACTCGTCCACCGACCTTAAGATAGTTGCTATATAAGGCTAACTCAACACCATAGATCCCCTCCAAATGTTTGTCAAGTTCGGGACGTATTTGCTTGAACATAAAATGATTGACCGGTTCTACCTTATTAAAATCGATATCATTATTGTTAACATAGTCTTCACAGAGCTTATGGACCTTAGTACCTCGACGCGATGCTTGGCCAGAAATTTTATTTGCTTCTTTTGCACCGACCCGCTTTCTCCATTTTGATATCGCATCCTTGCTTAGCAATGATGTAATGGTCGTCACGGAAGGATATAACTCTCCTTCCGGGGTCACATAATATCTTTTGCCGTCTTGATTTTTAGTTTTGAGATCTGGATCATGATTTAACTCTAGATGTTTAAACATTAATTAGAAGTCCACGTTTTGATTCATAGTATTTTTTTTGCTTGGATGTTTTTTATCAATATTCCTAAGTATATCTCTAAAGCTATCGTCTGGCTTACGTAAGCCATCGACACCAGACACAATCATAGGTGTACTTATTATTGACTCTAAATGAGGATTGTCTTTGAGGAACTGATCCCTCTCGGCAATTTTCATCTGTTTTTCAATCACTTCTTGAGTCTTCTTATCTCTAAAATCATATGTTGGCATAATTATTTCTTCCGACTGCGGTCCTCATCATATTCTGACATATTTTCCCAATCATGGGTTCGAAGCGCCTGTTTTATTTTTCGCTTGTTTTTTCTTTGGTTTGTTTTTGTCCGCTTGTATTTAAATTCGTCCTCACTGTAATTAATAAAAGGTGTTTTGTTAGAGTCTTGCTTAGCCACAAGTTTGTTCCTCCGTGTTCAGATTATACCAAGTTCTGGGAACGCTTTTTGTACAACGTTCTTACTTACTCCCCGTATCTCTCTTTCCTTCATTTGAATTACAAGTTCAGCATCTTCAGGTTCAATTGACTCGAGGATTCGAACGAACAGTTGCTCTCGTCTCATTTGCTTTGCATCTGGTTGCACAGGCTTGCCATCATTGGCAATAAAGTATGAGAAGTTTTTTAATTCAGCTATCAATCTACCTTCCTGATCCAGATCCGGATCTAAAGGTCTATATGGAGGTGTACCAGGAGGCAACAACCACGAAATATGTGAATTATATGTCAATTGAAACACGCTGTGTAATTGTGCTTTCGTTTCCTCAGATAGGGCTTGTAGTGCTTCTATTTTTTGAGTAAAGTTCTTAGTCTTGCGGGCTGTTGTTAAGGCTTCCGCCATACCTACTGTATTTCCACTCATTTTAAAACTCGCTTATATCTTTCATTAAATGTTTAAGTTTATGTTTAACAAAGTAGTTAAACAGCTTCCCCCTGCCTTTAGCAGGTATATTATATTGATCGAGAACTTTCTTTTGAATATCTTCTGGAATAAATTTGAGATCAATTAACATTCTATTGCGTAACCAGCCTCGCTTAAGATCATCGTTCTCAAATATATTTTCTATCTCGTCAACATTACCTTTTAAGGTGTCTAGGTATTTAGTACGCATTGGTTTTTGTCTTTCACCGGTTACAAACACATCATCTTTAGATAACATGTTAGGAACACCATCACCTCGATCGCCTTTAGCAATATGCTCTATTAAGTACTTATGAGGATCGTTATGCTTCACCCAACGTTTTTGCACAGGATCATATTGTGTAACTTTTTTGAATTTGTGTAACTGAATAAAATCCTTATCACCAGACAATATTAATATCAATGTTTTACTGTCAGAGTTGATGTTTATATAATGAGCTAATGTACCAATTATATCATCAGCTTCTGCTGTATCGATCTGTATTACTTTGTAAGGAAAGTATTCTTTGAATTCATCTCTAACCTTATTTAAAATATTAAATACAGAAGACCAATCTATACTAGACTGTTCTCTATACTTCTTGCGATTAGCCTTGTAATAGGGAAATCTTTGACGGCGCCAGAAATTTCTGTCATCACAACATATGACTAATTCGCCATACTTATTACCGAACTTTGTTCGAATTGATCGTACGCTATTGAGTATCATATGTCGGAACAAGTCTTCATCTAACTCAATATCTTTTTGACCTCCTATCTGAACCATCAGGTTGGAAATCATTACTTGGTTTAAATCAACCAATATCATAATTAAACTCCATGATCTTTTAATTTTTTTACTCTGGAATTATAACCTTTTATACTTTAGTGGTCAACAATCACTCGTCGACTATAGGCATTGCAAAGTCAGCGTCAATGTTAGACTCGTCGACTACATTAACAGCAAACTCTTGCAAGGGGTG
>Ga0114999_10009031_pt1 | contig 11002 bp, 9 predicted proteins | sample ArcticOcean_MG_C_3_FD_89820 | JGI IMG/M metagenome (GOLD analysis project Ga0114999, IMG submission 89820) | Marine microbial communities from western Arctic Ocean - ArcticOcean_MG_CB8_126 | ecosystem: Environmental > Aquatic > Marine > Oceanic | place: Arctic Ocean: Canada Basin | collected... | reverse complement strand
TGCGACGAACCGGAAGCCATCCAGGACATGCTGGTGCGATTAGTGAAGGAACGGATTCCGGCTCGGTTTGGGTTTGATCCCAAGTCGGACATTCAGGTGCTCACGCCGATGAACCGGTCACTGTTGGGGGCGAGGAATCTCAATCAGGTCATGCAGGCGGCGATGAACCCCGGTGACGGCGGGACTGAAATTCAGCGGTTCGGTTGGACCTTTCGGATCGGAGATCGGGTGATCCAAACTGAAAACAATTACGACCGGGATGTGTTCAATGGCGATCTCGGCGTCGTCGAGAAGATGAACCGCATCGAACAGGAACTGGTGGTTCTATTCGAGGGACGGCCCGTCAAATATGACTTTGCTGATCTGGACGAATTGTCGCTGGCGTATGTCCTGTCTATTCACAAGAGTCAGGGATCGGAGTTTCCGTGCGTCGTGATCCCTCTGCACACACAGCATTACATGATGCTGCAACGAAATCTGCTGTATACTGCCGTGACCCGAGGCAAACGGCTGGTGGTGCTGGTCGGCACGAAAAAGGCACTCGGCATGGCGATCAAGCGGGCCGACACCCGGCAGAGGTACACGGCGTTGCGGCGCAGGCTTCAGGAGTCCAGTTCAAAGGTTCGGTGGACATGAATGCTGCTTTTTCACTTCCCAAGGTGAAAAAGCAAGCCGAGCTGTCCATGCGACAAGATTGAGGTTGTGCCAACACAAGCGGCTGGTGATCCGGTGGGCTGCGATCATGCCAACATCACGATGGAAGTCGGATGATGCGCTGCCGCTATCAAGGAGAAATAGTCGATGCGTCTTGAAGAATGGGAAGTCACCATGCAGACGATGGTTGATGAATGCAATCACGAGCAACAGAGGTCGGATCGGATCTTGATGGCATGGCGTGTGAAGCTGGAAAAAGAACCAACCCTCTTGAAACCATTCCAAATCGACGAAATCGTGCGAGCGGTCAGACACCGGCTCAGCAGCGCCAGCTGATAGCACGAAACAACGGCTGTTCTCTATCTATTCTGATTCGTCCGGGGTACCAACATCCTCGTCGCCGAAACACTCTCGCAAGACGTAAAGCAGATTGACGAGAAACTGCTCGGCCCCGTCCTCTTCGATCATCTTTTTACAGGCATGTGCCGTTCGTGGCTTGTGTGAACGACGCAACCGACAGCGTGTCGCCATCCAAATCGCTGTCGTTGGCCAGCACGTTGTCGGTAGTCACCGCTGTGTCTTCGATGGTGGTGACCGCATCTTCGGCCGCGACCGGCACATCTTCAACTGCGTTAATTGTGACTGTCACGATGGCTGTTTCGCGATTGCCTTTGCCGTCATCGACAGTGTAACTGAAGGTGTCGGCGCCGCTGAAGTCGGCGTTCGGCGTGTAGCTGAACGTGCCGTTGTTGTTGTAGACGACCGTGAAGCCGTGCTGCGGGAAGCGATTGCCTGGTGCCGCGATACCGACCTGTTTCTGGCGATGGGATCATCGCTGGTGGTTCAGCCAGCTGCCGGACTTCCCACACTCGCCCGGGAAAGCGGTGCGCGACTCGTCATTATCAACCGTGAGCCAACGCCGCTGGATCACACTGCCGACATCGTGATCCACGCGGGCATTGGTGAAACGATGGAGGCAATTGAAAAGGCGATGACCACAACGGAAACGGAAACTTGAGTCATTTAGCCGCGGGGCTTGCTGAGCGCGGCGTCGGCCAGCCTAAATCTGGTCGAGCTTGCGGTGTCGGCGTTGGCGGGGGCGAAGACACTCGGAGCAAACGCCGTACACTTCCAGCCGATGGCCCTCGACGCGAAAACCCTGCTGAACGGCGACCTCATCGACGATTTGCGTCACATCAACGGCGGGAAACTCGATCAGTGTGCCGCACTGGTTGCAAATCAAATGGTCGTGTTCGGGGTAGCCGTAGTCGTGCTCGTAGACTGCTTTTCCGTTCGCGCGACGAGCGACTTTACGCAACAGTCCCCCATCATCCATAAGCGTCAGTGTGCGGTACACGGTGGCGCGGCTAACGGATTTCAAACGCTGCGCTAACTGCTCGGCGTCGAAATGTTCGTGATCGGAAAAGACCTCTTCCGCAACCTGTCGACGCTCTTGCGTCAACCGCAGGCTTTTGGTCGCCAGGAACTCACGGAATTTGTCGACCGGCGAGACGGCGACTTCAACTGTCGGCAGTTCACTCACCGGTTAGTCTCCCACCGCATTACTCATCGCCCGCATCCAGTCCGATTTCGCCGAACAGCTTCGACAACGCCGCTTCCATCTTCTCGGGGGTATCGTACGTGCCAGCATCGATCTCCGCCTTAATTTGGGCGAGACGTTCGGCACGAACGGCAGATGATTGGCTGAGTTGATCGAACATGCGGCTGACTTCTGAAATTTCGACTTCATCGCGCGGCGTTATCGGCCGCGTCGCTTCCGGTTTGGTGGAACCGACGACCGGTTCCGTTCGACCAATTGGTGTGTTGCCGGAGACCGGCCCCGGACCATTCACCTGCATGGCGGCATCCCCTCCCTGGAACTCTGCTGCTTCACGCGACCGCGACGCTTCGCGATCGTTGACGATCCGCTGCAGGTAATCATATCGGAAAAGGGGAAGCTGCATCAACCGGGACAATCGCGATGGAGACATATCGCCATCCTTTCGGGAAAGGATTTTGACTGCCCAGTTGCGATCATGCCCCGGAACAGACTGATATAAGCGGTCCTGCGAGTGCCTTGGACCGCGATTTGGTGTCGTAGAAGTCTTATCGTCCGGCATGCACTTGCCGGGTGAGAAGACGCAGCTGCGGGATGTCGATACGGCCTCAATTGGCGTCGATGGTGCGGCCCATGACGGATCTGCTGGGAAGCATTCACTTTTCGTCGTAAATTCGTCTGTAGTCGACTTTTCCGACTGTGGCAAAAGGGGGAAATGGCTCAAATTTGAGGCCTACAAGATCAGCATCGCATCGCCGTAACTGAAGAAGCGGTAACGCTCGCGAACGGCTTCGGCATAGGCGCGACGGATGAGGTCGGCACCGGCGAACGCGCTGACCAATACCAGCAGCGTCGATTTCGGAAGATGAAAGTTTGTCAGCAGACAGTCGATCGCCCGGAATTCGTAAGGGGGGCGAATAAACAGATTCGTCTCGCCCTGCCACTCACCGATGCTCCCCTGCTGTGCCGCAGACTCCAACACGCGGACCGATGTCGTGCCGACGGCGACAATCCGCCCGCCTTGCTCTCGCGACTGTCTTAAGTTCTCGGCCGACGGCGGCGAGAGTTCGCACCATTCGCTGTGCATGTGGTGTTCGCTCAGCGATTCGACCGCGATGGGGCGAAACGTGCCGATGCCAACGTGCAACGTGACGAACTCCCGAGTGATGCCGTTCGACTGCATGTCGGCGAGCAATTCCGGCGTGAGATGCAATCCGGCGGTTGGAGCGGCGACGGCACCGGGATGGCGGGCGTACACGGTTTGGTAGCGGGACCAGTCGGCTTCGGTTGCCAATTTGCGGTGCATATAAGGAGGCAACGGAACGGTACCAAATTGTGCCAGCAGCGAATGGGGATCATTCTGGCTTTCGGGGCGGGCGATCCAGATTCCGTCCTCGGCTTCTCGTTCAATCAACTTCAATGATAATTCGTCGTCTGAATTCGCGTCGTGAGCCGGTGTGATGACAATCTGTTCGCCCGCGGTGAGTCGTCCGCGCGTCTGTCCGATCAGCCGCCAGTCACCTTCGTTCGTTGTGCCGACGAACAAGCCTTCCCAACGTCCCCCGGTGGCGGCGCGCCGGCCGAATAACCGCGCGGGAATCACCTTGGTATCGTTCAACACCAAAGTGTCGCCCGGGCTGAGCAACTCCGGCAGGTCGGTAATGCGGCGGTGAGTGAGTTCTCCGCTCTGGCGGTCGATCACCAGCAACCGCGATTCATCGCGCCGCGCGGCCGGCTGATCGGCAATCAATTCTGTCGGCAATTCGTAGTCGTAATCACTGATGTTGTTCATGGAGAATTTCGTCGATGGATGTCCTGTAGTGGTGGCTTCCAGCCGCCGCATAGCGTGATTCAACTTGGCGGCTGGAAGCCACCACTACGACAAAGAACTCTTTCATGCGGATTTCTGGCCGCGCAGCCGCAGTGCGTTGCCGATCACCGAGACCGAACTGAGGCTCATCGCCGCCGCCGCGAGGATCGGACTCATACCCACTCCCAACAGCGGATACAACACGCCAGCCGCAATTGGAATTCCCAGCCCATTGTAAATGAACGCGAAGAACAGGTTCTGGTGAATGTTGCGCACGACCTGCCGACTCAATCGAATGGCCCGCACGATTCCCCGCAGATCGCCTTTCACCAGCGTGACGCCGGCGCTTTCAATTGCCACATCGGTGCCGGTTCCCATGGCAATTCCCACATCGGCCGCTGCTAGCGCGGGGGCATCGTTAATGCCATCGCCGGCCATCGCCACCACGTGTCCGGCGGCCCGCAACTGTTTGACGCGCTCGTGCTTATCCTTCGGCTTCACACCCGCTTCAACCTCGTCGATGTTGAGTTGCCGCGCAACGTGTTGTGCGGTTTGCTCGTTATCGCCGGTGAGCATGATCACCCGCAGTCCCATCTGATGCAGTTCCGCCACCGCGTCGGCAGTCGTCTCTTTGATTGGGTCCGATACAACGAGAAGTCCCGCCGCTTGACCATCAACCGCGACAAACATCGCCGTCTGCCCTGTCTGTTGGAATTTCGTTGCGGCGTCATTGAGCGCTTTCGGAACCGAGCATTCAGCTTCAACAAAAGACCGCTGACCCACCAGCACAAGTCGCGCGTCAACCAATCCGGTTACCCCGCCGCCGGTGGTCGATGCGAACTCATCCACCGTCGAGAGCGCGATCTCGCGTTCCTTTGCGCCCGCCACAATCGCCGCCGCCAACGGATGCTCGCTCTGCTGCTCAAGTGAAGCCGCCAGTTGCAGAATCTCGTTTTCGTTGAACGATTTCGCTGCAACGATTTCCGTCAGCCGCGGGCGGCCGGCGGTCAGCGTGCCGGTTTTATCGACCACCAGCGCGTCAACTTTCCGCAGGATTTCCAGCGACTCGGCATTCTTGATCAGCACACCCTCGCGTGCACCGCGGCCAACGCCCACCATAATCGACATCGGCGTCGCCAACCCCAACGCACATGGGCAGGCGATGATCAACACCGACACCGCGCTCACCAGCGCGTATGCCAATCGCGGTTCGGGACCAATTACCGACCAGGCGATAAGCGTGAGTACCGCTGCCGCCACCACCAACGGCACGAAGTACGAAGCAGCCGCGTCGGCCACCCGCTGAATCGGTGCACGGCTGCGCTGCGCCTGCGAGACCATCTCCACAATCTGCGCCAGCATCGTCTCACCGCCGACTCGGTCGGCACGCATCAGAAACGATCCGGTGCCGTTCACCGTCCCGCCAATCACCGCATCGCCTGCGGTTTTTTCCACCGGCAGCGGTTCGCCGGTCAGCATCGACTCGTCCACCGCACTTCCGCCCTCGGTCAACTCCCCATCGACGGCAATCTTCTCTCCCGGACGGACTCGCAGAATGTTGCCGACATGAACGGCATCCAACGGCACATCGACTTCAGTTCCGTCTCGGACAACGCGCGCCGTCGGCGGAGCCAGCCCGATCAAAGCGCGAATTGCTTCGCCGGTTCGCCTGCGCGCGTTCAGCTCCAACACCTGTCCCAGCAATACCAGCACGGTGATCATCGCCGCCGCCTCGAAGTACACGGCGACGTTGCCGTTCTCGCGGAATGCTGGCGGGAATAAGTCCGGCGCGATCACCGCCGCCGCACTGTAACCGAATGCGGCTCCCGTCCCCAACGCGATCAGCGTGAACATATTCAGCCGCCAGATGACAACCGACCGCCAGCCCCGCACGAAGAACGACCAGCCCCCCCACAACACCACCGGCGCACTCAATAACAACTGCAGCCACCCGGAAACGCCCGATGGCAGCCATCGATTGAATGGCAGGACGATCATCGGTCCCATCGCCAGCACGACGACCGCCAACGCCAACGGCAGTGACACCCAAAACCGCAGCAGCATCGCCTGCAATTCGGAGTCACCTTCATCGGTCGTCGCGGTGACGATTTTCGGTTCCAGGTCCATCCCACATTCGGGGCAACTGCCCGGGCCGTCCTGTTCGACTTCCGGATGCATCGGACAGGTGTAGACCGTCTGCGTTGTTGTGACTGACGGTGAAGTGGGTTCCAACGCCATCCCGCACACCGGACAGTCGGCCGGTGTTTCGCTTGTCACCCCTTCGCACATCGGGCAGAAATACTTGCCATTCGGCTTCCGCGGCGAAGAAGATTCCGGCATCATCCCGCTGAGTTGCACGACCGACAGTTCCATCGCCGTATCACAGCCGGCCCCGCTCGCTTCGGCTCCCGGGTTCAGAAACTTCTCCCGGCACATCGGGCAGCAGAAGTAGAACGTCTCGCCGTCGCGTTCGGCGGTGATGGTCGATGACTCGTCAACTTGCATTCCACAAATCGGGTCGATTGCCATCTTTGTCCCAACTCGGTTGAATCGACCTTCAAAACCCGCCGGTTGCGGGCCGGTGGGGTCCGCGGGGGTGCAACCCCGCGGCTTGGTGTTACGGCTTTGTATTTATGTGAGAATGTCTTTGACGACGCGGCCGCCGATGTCTGTCAGGCGGAAATCGCGGCCCTGGAACCGGTGGGTGAACCGCTTGTGATCGAAGCCCAGCGTGTGCAGCATCGTTGCGTGCAAATCGTTGATGTGGACGATGTTTTCGACCGCGTGATAACCCAGTTCATCGGTCGCGCCGTAATTCACGCCGCCCTTAATCCCCCCGCCGCACAGAAACATGCTGAATGCTCGCATGTGATGATCGCGGCCAACGCGGCCTTTGTTGCTTTGGGCCATCGGCGTGCGGCCGAACTCGCCGCCCCACACAATCAGCGTGTCCTTCAACATGTCGCGTTGTTTCAAATCGCGAATGAGCGCCGCCGTCGGACGGTCGCACAGGCCGGCGCACATTTTCATGTACCGCGTCAAATCGTTGTGATGATCCCAGCCGCGATGATAGAGGTGAATGAATCGCACGCCCCGCTCGGCCAGCCGTCGCGCCAACAAACAGTTGTAAGCGTAAGAGCCATCTGCGCCGGCGGTACCGTACATGTCGAGAATGTGTTTCGGTTCGTCGGCGATGTCCATCAACTCAGGAACGCCCCGTTGCATACGAAATGCTAACTCGTACTGCGAAATCCGCGTCGCAATTTCCGGGTCGGCCGTCCGCTGTTCGCGGAGCCGATTCAGGTCGGCCAGAGTTTCCAGCACGTCCTGTTGTCGCTCGCGATTGACTCCGCGCGGATTGCCGACGTAGTGCACGGCATCGCCCGATGATTGAAACGGCACGCCCTGATATCGCCCCGGCAGGAAACCGCTGCTCCACTGGCGGACGGCGATCGGTTGCGGATTGCGGCCGCCGATGCTCGTCAGCACGACGAAGCCCGGCAGGTTCTCGCTTTCGCTTCCCAATCCGTATGTTGCCCACGACCCCATGCTGGGTCGGCCGGAAATCGGCGTGCCGGTGTTCATCACCGTGTGTGCCGGGTCGTGATTGATTTGATCGGTATGCAGCGAACGCACGATGCAGATTTCGTCGGCGACCGATCCAATGTGCGGGAACACTTCGGAAATCGGCTGTCCCGATTTCCCCCACCGCTTGAACTTCAGCATGGGTGCCTGACAGACGAGTTTCTTTCCTTGAAGCTGCGCGATCGGCTGCCCTTGCGTGACCGACGTCGGCATCGGTTGCCCGTGCATTTCCGCCAGTTTGGGCTTTTCGTCGAATGATTCCAGATGCGACGGCCCGCCCGCCATGCAGAGGAAGATCACCCGTTTTGCCGTCGGCGCGTGATGTAACAATCCGTCGAATCCCGGCGGGACACCCCGTTTCCCGCCAGACTCGTCGGCCTTGAGCAACGACGTCAACCCCGCTGCACCCAAACCGAGCGAAGCACGCCCCAGAAACGACCGCCGATTCGACAACCGCGCGTTGGTTTCGTCGTCACGATGTCCAATTCGCATCACGCCCCCCCCTGTCGCTTGAGGTTCAGCGAACCTGCGACCATCGAAAAACAGTTAGCCCACACACCTACTTTCGCCCCTCGGTCTGTAGCAGTCAACCGGAGGAAGGAGACGGAGTCGTTCGGTGCTTCAGAAACCCGGTTTTTTGGAAAAACCGGGTTTCTCATGCTACTCTTCGACCGGGGGCGGTTCGGTGTCGAAACCTTCCCACTTCATCGCGCGGTCCATCGGCTCGATCCGCAGCACGACCACGCCGTCGAGAAAAATCCGCACGGTTCCCGTCGATTCCGAAATCGCGATCGCGACGGCATTCGTCGCTTTGGAGATGGCAGCCGACGCCCAATGTCGCGAACCCAGACCTTGCGAAAGTGTCAGCCCGGTGGCGGGGGCATCGAGAATGCGACCGGCCGCCTGCACCAGTCCGTCCGATGAGATCACAAAAGCGCCGTCGATTGACGAAAGCTCCTTAATGCTCTCGCGGACGCGCGGGCTGCGGATCATTCGTTCCTTTTTGGGATATCCCCGGAACGGATCGTGAATTTGCTCGTGCGACATCGCCATCACCTTGCGATGATTGCCTACGACGAACATTGTCCCAATCGGTTTGCCTTCACGACCTTCGCGGCCGATTTCGCAAGCCAGATCGACCACGATTCGTAGCGTTTCCAACGGCACCTGTGTCTCAAGCCGCCTGAGGTCGCGCGAGGTCAACTTCGCCAGATGCTCTGCCAAACTGATCTGGCTGATGGTATCCAGTCCTTCACGTTCAAACAGCGAATAGATCGCGATCACCTTGTCGCCCGGTTGCAGCAGGTCGTCTGCGATGGCTTCCAGCAAAGCCTGGCTGACCTGCAACTGCCGCGTCTCCGGCTCGTGAAGCAATGGCACCAGCGCGACTTCGTCTTCGACGGCTGCCCGCTGCACGTCCGGCTTGTCCGACGCCACCACCAGCCGCAGCTTCCGCAAGTATTTCCGGATGGCGACAAAGTCGAACGGGACGTCGGCCAGTATCATGAGCGCTTGCGCCTCGCAATCACCTGCCACCCGGCGCGCTGCAGTAAGCAGGCTGCGGGTTTGCGGCGACACGGGAACGCGTTTCATGAACGACTCCGCAGTTCTTCCAACCTGTTCTGACGTTGTTTTCAAGGTTTCCGTCGGCAGCGGACAATCGCGCTCGACGAACTCCCGAACGGCCACGGCATTCGACAATGCCGATCGTCAACCAACTGACGGCCGTTTCCACACACGGTGATAACAGTGTAGGAAATCCGGCCCAGCCGTCAACTTGTGAGGCTGAGGAGATGGCGCAATTGGCGAAAGAATCACCGCTGCATCGATTTTCGTCGGCAACTGGCCGCGACCACCACTTGCGGCAAGCTCATTTCCGCGTCGATGCTTTCCCGCGCGATGCCGTTTTCTGTGTTGGTTCCACAAGCCGCTCGGTTCGCCTGCTGACCACGTGCATCGAACTCTTCTCGGTGATCCCGCCGACTTGTCGCTTGTTGACCGTCATTGTCTTCTCAACAATCACGCCTCGGGCGAGGTCGAATACTGCCGTGCCGCTCGGCGTTCGTTGTATCAACTGCGTGCGGATTTTGGGATCGCGAATCGGTGTGAGGACCCTCGCGCTGATTGAAATTGTCGCCAGGCCGTCCTCAACCGACTTCAGCGAGTACCTTCTCAGCAGTGTGATCGGCCGCAACAATGACTTGCTGATCCTTACATCGACTGCAATTCGATCGCTCCACGAGTCGCCGACTGCGATGCTTTCTTGAGGGAAGACGACCAGGAAGTTGTGGCTGGGATCGCTGGCATCGGTTTGCGGAGCTAATCTTAGTTGTCCCACAGCACGTTGATTGGAGCGATTAAGCAGCAGGACTTTCTTCAATTCGCCGTTTGCCGCCAGACGCATTCTCACCTGTGGCTTTCCAATCGTCGCCTTCACCGATCGGAACTGCGATGGTGGCTGCTCTTTGGAATCTGAATCGAACTTCACCAGTGGCGTGTTTTTTCCGAAATCCACCTGCATCTTCACACGGTCGAGTACCAGCTCAAGCAGCCCTGTTCCGACACCATCGACCGAAACCACGCGGTAGTGCTTGCGGGCCGATGTCTCGGTTTTCGTCACGTCCACCAATCCCGCACCCTTGATCGTCTTCGTCGTGCGCTGCTGCTCGTCGTAAAACACCAGATCGTCGCGTTGGAACTTATAACGGAGACGGTATAGTTGCTTGGGAATCGGTGCTTCCACCGGCTTGTCGTTTGACGTCTCTTCGGCGGTAATGAGTTGGCCCGACAGTCCCACGGCAACCAACCCCAATACGACACAGGCAATCCAACGTTGGGAAAGACGAAACGACATGGGCGGGATTCCTTCCCAACAGGGCAATTGGAAACAACTTACGCAAACAGATGGGATCACAAGACAGGCCGGATTCTCATCGAGGAGAATTTCGGCGGCGGGATACTAGCAGAATCCACAAATCGCCACGAGCCGAATCCCCCGTCGGCGATTTACACCGGTGTGATACACACGATGGAGTTGTCTCGCGTCTCAATTTGACGCAAAGGCGCGAAGACGCAAAGCACGGCAAAGAGAGGCCACAAGAGAAAAGAGGGCATGGAAGTCGCGAGCGGCGAATTGGATGTCCCTGATGAATCCCAACCCTCCATGTTGGCTTCTTTGCGAACCTCTGCCTCTCTGCGACTTTGCGTCAAAAAAAGCGAAGTCCATTACTTGCCGCCCGTTGTCTCCTCGGGGGCGAATTCCAGTTGATCGCAGCTGGAGCTATTGTCAATTGTTGTGTTATGAAAATGTTTCTAAGCGGCGAATTCCTGCAGAATTCCGTCTTGGAAGGAACGTCCTTCGACGACGAGCGTCATCTTTTCGTGGCTGCGTAAGC
>Ga0114999_10009030_pt1 | contig 11003 bp, 4 predicted proteins | sample ArcticOcean_MG_C_3_FD_89820 | JGI IMG/M metagenome (GOLD analysis project Ga0114999, IMG submission 89820) | Marine microbial communities from western Arctic Ocean - ArcticOcean_MG_CB8_126 | ecosystem: Environmental > Aquatic > Marine > Oceanic | place: Arctic Ocean: Canada Basin | collected... | reverse complement strand
CTTATCTATTATTCCTTGTAAGTCACCACCGTATCGTCTTAATTGGAATTGATAACGATAATCCAATCCATTCTCTTTTTCCCATGGTTGGAATTCGTACCAATCAGAAGTCCAAGGTGTAATGTTCCAACTAGTTTGCTCCTCATACGGCCAGGTTCCTTCTAAAGATGAAATATCGGGGTCGTTACTAGGATCTCCATTATTAAATCTTTCAGGGAAAATCTGATACCAAATCGCACCTTTTGCCCATTCAGGCTGGAAATCAGATGCGATCAAACAGGAAAAGGAAAGGCAATTCATTAATAATAATTTGATAAGGTTCATTTAGACACATTTATTTATTTTTGAAAATTTAATAAAAAAAAAGGGGAAGCAATTGCTTCCCCTTTTTTATTGTATATTATACTATTTTAGGAGAAGCATTTTACCCGTAAGGGTTCGTCCATTTGATTGTATACTATAAAGATACATCCCCGATGGGACTGCTTTTCCATTATTGTCCTGAGCATTCCATTTAATATCATATTGACCAGGTTTTAATTCACCATTATGAAGTGATTTTATTTCTTCCCCTATCAAATTAAATATAGACAATGTAACATTTGATTGAAGATCAATATCAAATTGAATAGTTGTCACTGGATTAAATGGATTTGGATAATTTCCACGTACAGCAAATTCAGCTGGGATAACATCGTTATCTATAATTCCTAACCATGGATTATCGGGATTATTAGATCCAAAGACACCTTCCACGAGGAAGTTCCCAGATGTTTCACTTGGAATGTAGATTACCTTATCCGCTCCAAACCCAGCTTCATTATCCATTGCGCCATTATCCCCAGGAATATCTTCAATACCAGGATAAAAAGCACCATGTTTGTATGTAATAACGTTTTGATGACCCGCTAAGAGTGCAAGCGCTCCAGTATATACACCATCGCCATCTTCATCGGTAAGGCGTGGTACTTCACTAGAAACAGGTTCCGCACAGGTGGCTCCCATGCAGTTACCCCAGGTACACCAACAGTTCAAGAAAGAACCATTCACAATGATGGTATCAGGAGCTTGAGGAAAGGGTTCACCATTATTAGCATTCAATGTTCCTTCATGCCAAAGGATAGCAAATTCAACAGTTACATCATTTTGAAGTTCACCTGTTGGAAGTATACTAGGTGAAGCAGCATCTATAACAATATCATCACCTGTGAATTCAAAAGTACGATTCGCAGCAGTTTCCCAACCATCGTTGTTCCAATCTTCATCAGGATTAGCTTTAAATTTCCATTCAAGAGTATCACCAGCATATGCAGATACAGCTGTTGTAATCGCATAAAGAGCAGGGTCCAGGAGGTCTTCTTCGAAATTATCTCCAGCAGCCCAGCCATTCATACCACCGCGAAGTTCTAAAGTATGCATTGTACCATCCCAACCAAAGCTAAGAAGTTCATTCATATCAGCTTGGAAGGTAATATTTGCAATTAATGGTGGGCCGCTACACGCTTCACATCCACCATAGCAAACAGCATCTAAAGTCATATCCATTCCATCAACGATAACTGTTCTGTTTCCATCAGATGCGCATTCATCAGGAACTGTTTCCCAAGCATCACCGTTTAGGACAAATTTATAAGGGATTGTCTCTTCAGACATTAAAGGTAATGTGACTTCATAAATACCATCACCATCTGAATCATCCATAGGAGTCCCCATTGCATCCCAGCCTTGCATTTCGCCTGCCAAATAAACACCAGTTACATCTGTTTCGTATTGTGTATCTACACGAAATGTGACATTGACTTCGCCACAACCTAAACAACTTTCCCAGCATACAGGACCATAATCAAAATTCTCATCTCCCACAGTAATAAGTCGATTACTAGCACCGGTTACTTGACAAGGGAGGCCTGCCGGATCTTCACCAGCCCATTCATCATCATTGTCAGCACCCCAGTCATTACCATTTATAAATTTAAATTCGTAGTCACCAGCTTCAAGATCCAAGGAAACTTCATAAATACCATCACCATCATCATCTAGTAATTCAGTGGCTGCTGGATCCCAGCCTTGCATTGAACCTGCAATATGAACACCATTTTCTGATACAGTTTGTGTTGACATATCAACTAGAAATGAAACATCTGTACCGTAAGATATTGAAACAAACATCAATAAAAAAATAATTCCAAATTTATTAACTATATTTTTCATGATTATTTTCCTTAGTTTTTTTGTTAAACAGTTTACTTTTTCATCGAAATAAAAAGAGTGACTCATATGTGAGTGACTAAATATAGATATAAAAATTAAAAATATCCAGATTAATCTAAATCGAATTCAAAAGATCAAAGCTATGGTTAGTTTCTGTGGTGAACCCAAAATACCAAAATCAGTATAGGTATAATCCAGTATATATTTTGATGCACCAAATTTGAGATTAATACCTGCACCAAGAGTCAAACCTTCTTCAGAATCCCTTTGGAAAAGATTTTTCCACCCACTTCGAATGAAAATAAAATTATTAAATGCGATTTCTAAACCCAGATTTAAACTTTCTGTATTGTCATTTGGATGAAGTGCATCAATAGCTAATGTTGTTTTTAGGTTTGAAGACATAGATTTTGTCCATGCCAAGCCAAACCTGAAAATGAGAGGAAGATCAAATTTCTCTGTCAAAAAATTAGCGTTAATATTGGTAGGATCGGATTCTAAGCTTGGATCAATTTCAGTCTGGATTAATAAATCCCGGCCAAGCATTTGTAATTTGCTACCATAATTAGAAATACTCATCCCCATAACCAATCCTGGAATTTGGGTTTGATAAAGCGTGCCTAAATCAAGGGCAGCACCCCTTGCAGAAGAATTATAAATGTTTTCTTGAATATATTTTATAGAAATTCCAAGAGAGAATCGATCTGTTAAATTTCGAGCGAAGGATAATTGCCCCACATAAGAAGATGAAATAAATTTTTCATTTGTTCCTTCCGGTTCATGCGTTGTGGTGACTTCCATTTCTCCCATATGCATATATTTCAAAGCAATTCCGATCGTTCCCATAGCGGGAATTGGTACAACTATTCCAATAAAATCTAGATCTATGTCCAAAACCCAGTCATAATGATCCAGTAAAACCTGGTTCCGTTTTATTTTTGCAATTCCACCGGGGTTCCAGTATAAGGCTGAAGCATCATTTGCAATTGCTGTAAAGGCTCCTCCAACAGCGATAGCTCTTGAGCCTACACCTAATTTTAAGAATTGCGCCGCAGTTGTTCCTGTTTTGGAAACAGATTGTCCACTTGACAATGAAAATACAACTGTTAGTAAAATAAATTTAATAATTTTCATTTGATTACTGCGAATTTTCCAAGAACTGGCTCAAAAGTTTCATTTGATCCTGGTACTGGTTCAATATGGTATATATAAATACCATAAGCAATTCCTAGGTTATCTTTAGTAAGCATGCTCCACTCATAAGTACCATCATCAAAGTCAGTTAGATGATCAAGCGTGTTAACTAATTCACCGGAAAGGGTAAAAATTCGAATCCTGGAATTGGGGGGGAGATGATTAAAGTGCAGGGATCGTGGACCACGTCCATCTGCATATGGGTTTTGCCCCTCCCAACTTGCACCGACAATATATGGATTTGGAACGACTTTTATTTTTTTTAATTCGTGTCTCATTTTACTTAAATCATGACTAGATCCAGTCGAAACAAATTCAAAAACATCTACATGAGAAAATGGTTTAGAACAAAACAATTTTAAAGTATCACCAAGCATTGGTTTATGCTGATTTCGTACATTATCTTTATTGGGTGAAATTGCCCAACTAACAAATGTAGAATCCTCATTTTTTTCTAAAATAATAATACGATCAGCATATGAAAAAAAACCGGGTTGTGTAAATCTTACATGTACAGCTGTATCTGACCCAAATGGTGAAATAGCAAAACCAAAATCACTCCAAGCTCCCAATAAGGTATCGAATACCTCATAATAATCAAAATCGGATGGGTTATAATAGAATTCTTCATAATAAATGGAATCGGAAAAGAGCGTTGGGTCTATATTAAAATATTCCCATGTTTGATCAATGACAGCGAAATCAATTGTATCTAATTGATAATCCAAATCTACGATATGGTAATTAATATCTCGAGATGGTAGAGTTAAGGTTTGTCCATTGGTCCTATCTATAGTGAGAGCAGAACTTGATTCTGAAAGAGTGTCGCTAAAAATAATTGCCAAATTTCTTGGATATGAAATTCCTTGTGTAAGAATTCCACTGAATTCAAAAGGAGAATAACTATAGTCATAATTATATTCATATTCTGGTGAAAAAGATGAATTTTCAGTATCGTTTATAACACCCCAGTCATTTTGAATCTTAATAAGCATTCCATCAAATTGTATTAAATCGCCGTTAATATCTGGATTCCACGAGACGACAGTATCAGGCTCTGGGTTAGTTGTATTCAAGACCATAACATGAGACGTAACTGGTGTGATTTCATCTACATCATTGAAGTCGATGTTTGGCTCACCTATATCAGCAACACCATTTCCTTCTGTACCTTCATTTATATCAAAGCGATTATTACCTTCTGACCCAAATGGGTTCAACTTGTAAGAATAGTTATCGTTATTGGGGTCAGAATTAGTTGATATATTATACCCGGGTTCATCTTCATCACAAAGCCCATCGGAACCACAATCCTTCCAATTATCATTATTGGGATCTATTGCTGAATTTTCCACCACTTGACACCCGCCATACCCACTTTCGAAAAGGTCTATACAGCCATCAATACCAACATCATGAGAATCCGGGTTCCAATCTCCGTCATCGTCAACCCCATTCGTTCGGGAATCCTTAAAATGAATTTGGTAAATATTCGCGTCAGGGATCGCTGAAGGGTCTATCGTTTTTAAAGATATTTCTCCAGTGCCATGTGGCGTATTAATTGAATAAATATCTTTAGATGCTGGAGGTGCAATATAACCTGCAGCAGGTGCATCAGGAATTACAGAAATGACATTCTTTGCTGAATTGATTTTACCACCTCTATCCATGGTAACAAATTTAGATGTTTCAGCAGGGAGAATTTCTTTTTCAACAGATCCATGATCATAGGCTGAAACGGCGTAGAAATATTGGTGACCATTAATAACATTGGTGTCAGTCCATGTATGTACTAGCCCCGAGTTATCCCCAAGGTAATATTGAATCCCATCAATATGGCCCGGGAAAAATCCCTCGTGTTCATTATCCAAGTCATATTGTTTGATGGGTACATTGAATTTGGGAGAACCAAATGCATCTGTAATTGTACCAGCATCAGTCCATTGTGTATCTGTGGCTTTATATATTTTGTATCCTTCAAAATCCATTCCGGTAATTCTGTCTTGTGAATATTCTGCCTTATCATTCCAATACAGTGTAACATATCCATCCCCGGCATAAGCCCAAACCCTGGGTAAGTCTGGTGCTTTAGCAAAATTATAATTTTGATTATAAATTGTTTGAACAGTTTGTTTATTTCGAACCAAATCGGGCAAATTATCTCCAAATAAGAGTGCAGTTGAAAAGCGTTCTGTTTGGTCTTTTTGAAGGGGAAAATACCCGGAGCTGAAAAGAAAGTCTGCATCAGTATTTTGGATGGAATTATTGAAATATCCTGGCAGCATTTCATCCCACAAACGGTTATCATCGTTCATTTGAGGACCTACACCAAAGTTGAAATAATAAAAGCTAGATAACCCAATTTGATCAGATTCATCAATATCTGTTTTATCAATATTAGGTTCGCCTGGGAGTTCTGTTCCTGCACCGGAGGTGGGAAGTCCATCATTTTCACCAAAATCGCCACTACCATCCAATCCATCCAACCCAACATCATCGGTAGTTGGATCCCAATCGCCATCATTATCCAAGCCATCATTACGACTTTCATCGATTAATAAATTGTCCGAGCCTTCTCCTGACCTATAATTAATATATTTTAATCCTGTACCTAGTTCCGGCTCTAGATATAAGTAATAATCTTCAAAAAAGCCTGGTGTAATTTCAATAGATGCACCATTGTTTTCATCTATCAATCCATTCAAATTATCGTCCATAAGATTTCTTGGAATTTCTTCAAGAATTTCACCGGGTTTAAATGAAATGTGTTGGTCGTTTTTTTCAATCACAAGAGAATCACTTGGGAAGGGAATCAAAGACCGTTCATAGGTATTATAATTAATAGTGACAACCGTATCTCCCACAGAGTAGGTGACAGGATCGAAAACTGCTGTTGTCAGAATTTGACCGGAACCATTACCACCATCACCATCATTATCTATACCATCATAGGGGTTACCAGGGCTTTCTAGAAATGCATAACCCGCTAATCCTACAGGAGACCATCCATTGGCTCCAATGCCTCCCAGACCCGTTTCTAAATCAGTACCATTATCATAGGAATAAGCGATATCGTCTAATTTTTCAAAATTAGCCCAATCATCCTGGCTATCTCCATCACCACCGGTTATTGTTCCGACAATATACCCAAAAACCATTTTTTCAATATCATGATCACTGATATTTTTGATATCATAAAGCCAGAACAGGACATCTTCAGCGAGAATATGGTTCCATTGTAATCCGCGAATTTTACAGGTGAGACCCAATCCTTTCCGTTCATAATTGGAAGAATCGGGATAATAATCAAACTCTGCATCATTATAATCATCCATGATGAAAAATGATTCTTGTTCTGCATTTTTCTGATCCTTTCCAAAATAGCCGTTCCAGGAACCTGCCCATCCGGGATCCAACGGATCATCCAACTTATCAGGCCATTGGCTTGGCCAGGTATGGATAAAAGTAGGATCATCTTCATCCGGGCCCATGTGGCTCATAGCCACCAGAGGTGTGTCTGGATTTGTAAACCCTGGAAGTGGTTCCCATCCCCAATGCGTATCTTGGTTTATTTCACTCCCACGTGGACTATCAATGGTAATGACACTTTTCCTTAACATATTCAAATTATCATAAAACTCTGCACCCACCATGTGTCCAACATCACCTATATATTCATGTCCCGAATTGATTGGCCATTCGCCACCAATATCTTCCGGTTCACTCATCCAGCGACCTACAAGACCATAATTATAAAAAGTGGTTCGGACCTTATTTCCCGAGTGGTCATTTTTAGCTCGAGCCAGTTCACTGCCTTGCGCTATCAATAATTGACTCGTAAAAAGAAAAGGTAGAAGAAATATTTGAGTGTATTTCATCTTAAAAAGATAAATTGATACCCATATTAATTTTTCGTGGTTCAGAATACCATTCCGGTTTTAATAGATGTTCATTCAAATGACCAATACGGGATGGATGAGTATCATCAACATCTTTAGCTGTAAGCGTATAGGTCGCACGTCCTGTATCACTCCAAACAGATAATTCATTCCGGATATCGAGCAAATTGTAAACATTGGCATATAGAGTAGTTCTAAATCCTAATAGGTGAAGTTGATAGGATGATCTCAGGTCAATATTTATCACATTGGGACGTCTGTCACTATTATCTGAAAAACCTGCAAAAGCGCCCGCACCGGAGACTGAGCCAGTTTTGAATTCAGGTGTATAAGGTTTTCCACTCCAATATTTACCAATGAGGCTGGTCATCCAATTTTTACCTCCTAGTGATGCACGCAGATTTAAAGTATGGGTTTGATCCCAGTCCAAAGGGATCATGCTCAGTCTTGGTGCTTGGTTATTTTGAGCATCAAAAAATGAATCTGTTGGATTAGAGTAGGTTCCCTCCGCAACCATCCAGGAATAATCAACTCCGGCTCCAAATCCGTTATGATACCTTCGGTCTAAAACAATTGTGAATCCACGGGTGTTTGCATAATCTTTATTTTCAAATTTTCGGTAATTTCCCACAGGATATTTTTTAATGGGTGCGGAAACTCCCACCCAATCCCGTGTATCACGATAAAAAATAGTTAGATCAATGGATGTTAAAGGTGCCACTTCCTGTTTCATCCCAATTTCGTACATGACAGTTCGTTCAGGATTGAGAGCAGCATTCCCTAAAATTCCCCCATTGTTATTATTGGAGATTTCAAATTCCGGATTATCATAAAGATAAGAGAAATGGGGAGTTTGGAAAAAGTGGCCATAAGAAACGTGAATGACACCTCGATCTGAGATGGGATAAGCGATACCAATCCTTGGACTAATTTGGAATGATTTTTGTGTTTCGTTGTATCCATAAACCCATTGATACTCAGACTGAATCCCGTTTAATTCTTCAATAAATGCTTCTTGATATGTGCTCTGTGTTGAGTCAAAAGTCACACCTGATGAAAATAGATTTTCTAATTTAACAGCACCCTCCAATGTGATGGAATCCAGAATGGTAACATTTGAGTTTATGGATTCATATTCATGTTCCCAGAAGACGAGAGTGTCATGTGATGTAGCAGCTAAATAATATTTTCGATTTTCAGGTAAACGGTCATCTTTTGGGATTTTCCATTTTGGATCAAAATAATCCAATCTCAAACCGAGATTTAAAATGAGCTCATTCAACTCAATTTTATCCTGAATATATACAGCGCCTTCAATGGGATAAACATGCATGTAATTATGATTCGTAGTGTAGGTTGGATTAATCACAGGTGTAAATGGATAAAGTCGGGATCCGCCTAAGGGATTAAACCCCAATGTGTCACCACTGGCAGAAAATGACCATTCACCCACATTTTTATAATTAATGTATTTACTATCAGCCCACAAATCATATTTTTTGAATAAAAAACCCGTTTTTATAAAATGGAACGAATTAACCTGGCTTGACAGATCAATTTTGATTTGATTAAATGAAGTATTTCTGGAGAATCGACCATTTTGTGTTCCTCCCAATCCATACGACCAAGCAGGTGTTTGAAATGCATCGGGAGCTAAATATCCTTCTATATCAGCATTGTCAATTACTGAAAATGTTCCATCCTCATTCTCTGTATAAGAATATCGAATTGATTGCGAATAAACATCATATCCGGTTCGAACATCAATTAACTCTTGCAAATTCAGATTTGAAAATTCCGAAGCAGTCATTATTTTTACTTGATTTGGAACATTTGATAGATCTTTATATAAATGCTGCCAGTAGGAAGTTGAAAAATTCAGCACTTTTATTTCGTAAAAAGTTTTTGAGGACAAACTATGTGTTAAGGATAAAATATGTGATTGATCATTTTCATAATTCCATTGCAGTCCCTCTGGATTATATTTATAAAAACTATCATATCCTCGATATTGTTTTTGGGTTAAAAATGTACTCAATGCAAGTTTCAAAGTTGAAGTTGGTTTCCAACTAAGTTTAAACTGACCTGAGGACTTCTGGTAAGGAGAAAGGGGTACTATTGATTCATCGCCAAAGTCACCATTAGGTTTAAATAATTTTTTCCCATAAAATCGTCCAGCAGATTTAAAATATCTAATATTGGAATAGAAGGTGAGATTGAGTGGTATTAAAGGAATGGGTCCACTTAAATGTCCTGAAAAGTTAATTTGTTGAGTTGATTGATTGAATATGTTTAAATATTTAGTATATCCATCGTCTGTAGAAGAAAAGGTATGTTCACCCCAATCTCTTCGCCCATTTCCTTCTCCAAGACTTGGTTGAGTATAATTGCCATCTCCATTTGCATCGTAGTAATCACCTAAATAACCATCATAGCCTACATCATTATTGATTGACTCCGTTCCCTCATCTCCATCCCATTGATTGTTCCCGTTTACATCCCAATAAGACTCACCTTCATCATAAATGCCATTGTCATTTAAATCATATAAGATTTCTCCATAATCCCAATGTCCATTCCCATTATTATCAGAAAATGATTTCCAAGAATCAAACGGGGAAGAAATGGAGTATAAATCAGAATGGTTTGTATGAAAACCGCCCATATAATAATCCATACTCCCTGCATAATTTTGACCTCCATCTTTGGTAACTACATTTACTATTCCTGACATCGCTTGGCCGTATTCAGCATTAAAAGTTCCACTGATCACCTGCACTTCTTGAATTCCTGATGTTTCAACTTCTAAGCCCGAACTACCATCATAGGCATCCGTGGTAGATACACCATCTACCCAAAATGAAACTTCACCACTTCTTCCGCCACGAATATGAAATCCACCACCCTGATCCCGAACAACACCAGCTTGTAGTTCAATCAGGTCGCCTACATCTGAAACTGGAAGGTTTTCAATATCTTGAGCAGTGATTACCGCGGACATGGATGTTTGATCTAATCGAACAGTTGGTTTTTGAGCCGTTACTACCACTTCTTGGCCTTCGATTATTTCTGAACTTAACAAAAAATTTGCTTTGGCCGTCAGGTCAACAATAACTTGAAGATCAATTAATCGAACAGATCCAAATCCAATCATGGATGCCCTTAAAGAGTAGGTGCCAGGAGGAACATTTAATATAAAAAAAGTTCCATCTATGTTGGTCGCAGCTCCTAGTGATGTGCCATCCACCATCACATTACAGCCAATCAAGGGTTTACCATTTTCCTTATTAGTTACAATACCAGATATTTTTCCTGTTGTTCCCGCTTCTAGGAATGAATTAAATAAAATGATTGTGTAAAAAATATATTTAATGATGTATTTTTTGTAGTAACTCATTAGTGAGTGACGGAATAGTATGGTGGAATGTAATGCCAATATTTCATTTTCAAAAATAAGAATAATGTGAATTATTAATTAATATAATAATTGATTTTCACAATATTGATGAAATTTATTTTAAATAAATTGGTAACTCATGGCAGAGTTACACTTAAATTAAATAATGAATATTTTACCATTATGTCAAAATTAATAGAATTATTACAGCATTTTGGATTATCAGCAAATGCAGCAAAAGCCTACCTGGCATTGTTGAAATATAACCCGGCAACCGGATACGAAATTAGTTCTCAATCGGG
>Ga0114999_10009029_pt1 | contig 11003 bp, 7 predicted proteins | sample ArcticOcean_MG_C_3_FD_89820 | JGI IMG/M metagenome (GOLD analysis project Ga0114999, IMG submission 89820) | Marine microbial communities from western Arctic Ocean - ArcticOcean_MG_CB8_126 | ecosystem: Environmental > Aquatic > Marine > Oceanic | place: Arctic Ocean: Canada Basin | collected... | reverse complement strand
CGTGTCCGCGCACTCGCCCGAGTCGGGCGCACCTGCCACCTCGGACCATGGAATCGCCCAGACACAGGTGCTCAACGCATCGTCATCCTCCAGCAGCGGCTTCATTGCCACCGGCCCCAGAAAAATCTTGATGCCGTTTTGATCAGAGGGATTATGCGAGGCGGTCAGGACAATGGCCCCGGCCGCGCCGACGCTCGCCATGTAGACCGCCGCCGCCGGCGTCGGAAGAATTCCCGCCACCAGCGTGTGCGCCCCCGCCCGGACAACCGCGCGGGATACGACGCCGTAAAAACGCCCTTCGATATCGCGTGGGTCCCAGGCGATGACAATCGCGCCCGGCGAGATCAGATCCTCGGGTGCCCTCTCAAGAAGCCAGCGCGCGGCGGCATAGGCGTAATGCCCGGCGAACTCCTCGGAGAACACCCCCCGCTCGACATAGGCCCGCCGGGAATCGATTCCATCGGCTAGGGGATGCTCCGGGGAAACCGCCTGCCCGCGCACACCATCGGTGCCTTGAAGACGAGTAGTCCGCATAAAATAAAACCGGTTGCTACGCTACGGTGACCGACTTGGCCAGGGAGCGGGGACGGTCTACGTCCCGCTTGAGTTGAACGGCGAGGAAATAGGCAAGAAGCTGGCCCGCTAAAAGGTGCAGGAACGGCGCCAGCAAAGGAGACACGCGAGGAAGCACAATCTCCTCGCTGAACAGACCCTCGACATCCTCGTCCCCTTCAAATCGGAATCCGAGGACAAACCCGCCCCGCGCCCGCACTTCCTCAGCGCTGCTCCGCGTGAGGGCGTGCAATTCCTTCTCATCGGGATGGGGCATCAGGACGATGGTGTACATGTTCTCGTCGATGAGAGATATGGTCCCGTGCTTCAAGAAACCCGCGCTCATCCCCTCGGCGTGAATATAGGTCACTTCCTTCATCTTGAGAGCGTTTTCAAGCGCGGCGGGGTAGTAAATCCCCCGGCCCAGATAGAGCCAGTTCTTCATTTTCTGGTGCCGGCTCGCGGCGGTGTGCAAAAATCCCGCGCGCTCGTTCAGGGCCTCGGACAGGACATCCGATAGTTTTCCTATCTCATCCCGGTAGCCAAGCGCCTCCTCCTCGCCAAAGCGCCCCCGCATCACGCCAAGCTCGACAGCGGTGAGCAAAAGAATGGTGGCCTGGCTCATGGCGGCCTTTGTGCTGATGACACAAATTTCGGGCCCCGAACCCTGAAGGATAGGAACATCCACCGTCCGCACCAAGCTTGAGCCCATCACGTTGACGATGGCCCCCGTCCTCGCCCCCCGCTCCTTGGCGAACCGAACCGCCGTGAGCGTGTCGTACGTCTCGCCCGATTGGCTGATGGCGATGAGAGCGTCCTCTGGTCCCACTTGGGCCAAATGAGGAAATTCATCCGTGCTAATCGCCGGCAGGTAGCATCCGGCGATTTGAGAGAATAAATACTGCCCCATCGCGGCGATGTAGTAGGTGGTGCCGACCCCGCCCAGGAAGCACTGACGTGACTCATGAATGAGCCGTGCTAGCTCGGCCAGCTTCTCGCGAGGGATGCTCAGCGTCGAAAGAATCGTCGCCGGCTGGTCGTATATCTCCTTGAGCATGTAGTGGGGATAGCCGCCACGGCGGGACATTTCCATGTCCCACTCAATCTCGGTGACTTCCTTGTTGACGACATTCCGGCTCAGAAGTTCCTTGACGACATAGCCTTGATGCGTGACCACGGCAAACTCGCCGTCGTCCATGATGATCGCCTGACGGGTAAACTCGATAAAAGCGTTGAAATCCGAGCCAATGTAGTTCGCGTCATCGCCGAGGCCGATAATGAGCGGGCTCTCCCGCTTGGCGCAATAAATCTGGCCCGAGGCTTTCGTTGAGATAACGGCCAGAGAGAAGTTGCCCTCCAACTCTCTGAGCGCGGAGACGAATGCGGTCTCCATGTCATCTTCATATTTGTCGAGACATTCCCCCAACAGATGGGCGATCACCTCGGAATCCGTCTCAGATAGAAAAACCACGCCAGCATTCTGGAACCGTTCCCTGAGCTGGTGGTAGTTGGAGATTATGCCGTTGTGTACGACCGCGACGCGCCCTTGGCTGTCCATGTGTGGGTGGGCGTTCTCCCGCGTAACACCCCCGTGGGTCGCCCAGCGCGTATGGGCGATTCCAGCTAGCCCTTTCATGTCCGTCAGGCGCTCGCCCTGATTGACCTTCTCGACCGTGCCCACGTTCTTTCGTACATCGATGTGACCGTTTTCCTGAACGGCCATTCCGCACGAATCGTATCCCCGGTACTCAAGCGCGGCGATGGAGCGGTAGAGTTTTTGCGCTACGTTCGAGGAGGCAACCATGCCGGCAATTCCGCACATATCAATCGCCCTCCACGGGATAGGTGTGGTGATGGGGAACGATCTGCCCCGGCGCGATTACAGCGCCCGCCGCCAGGGTGTTTGACGCACCCACCTTGGCGTTATCACCGATGAATGAGCCCAGCTTGTTCGACTCCGAATCCACCTTGCCTTCTTTCATGGCTAACCTGATATTCGAGCGATCCAGGTTATGGTTCACCGTCACCGCACCCGAGCCGACATAGGCGTTCTCGCCGACAACGCTGTCGCCGATGTAGGAAAGACGGCCAACCCTTACGTTGTCGAGCAAAATACAATTTTTAAGCTCCACGCCGAACCCTATGGTGCAACCAGCCCCGACCGATGTATTGGAACGGATCAGAACATCGTTTCCGATAAAAGTACCCTTGCCGATGAAACACGGGCCGAATATCGAGGCACCCGATTCAATGACGACATCTGACTCGATCCTTACGGGCCCGCGGAACTGAATTGCCCCACGGAGTTGAACGGCCCCGCTCACCCGCGCTTCGTCCCAGGTGCGCATCACCATCTGGTTTCCATGAAGGAGGTCCCAGGGGCGTTGCGCGTCGAGCCAGGGCTCCTCCCAAATGGCCGAGCGCATCCCGGTCGATGCGATGATTTCGTTGAAAGATTCATCCATCTCATATTTTCTCAGAAGATCAAACAAGGTGTAGGGCATCACGAACACACCCGCGAGAACGTAGTTGCCCATTTCTTTATGGCTAGGCTTTTCCACGAGCTTGTTGATGAACATGTCGGCATCGAGGTAGACCGTGCCGAAGTTCTGGGCCTGAGGGGTATGGCATATGGCCGCCACCGGCTGGTTAAAGGAGCCGAACGTTTGCATCACATGGCGGTAGATATTGCCGGAGGTCAGAACATCGGCATAGACAAGCAAAAATCCCTCGCCGGGCTGGAAATGCTCCCGCGCCCGGCACACCGCGTCCCGGATGCCGGAAGGATCTTTCTGGCGAACATACTGAATCGTGATTCCGTGGGACGCTCCGTTGGAGAAATGGTCAATAATTTTATCGGCGCAATGTCCCACCACCATGACGACGTCAGTCACCCCGGCGGCGCGCAGCTTCCCGAGCGCACTGTCCAGAAGCATCTCACCTGCCATGGGCAACATGGCCTTCGGGCGGGTCTCGGTAAACGGGTAGAGGCCGGTGCCACGACCGGCCGCTAAAACCAGAGCTCTCACAGATGACACCTTGGGAGGTTTGGAACTGCCTCCGGACACAGGGGCGGTTAAAGGGGGCCATAAACTACCCTGACTATAGCAAATCCGACAGGATTGTGCGGCCTAGCGACCTTTATGCCGACGGGCGGCGAAATATGCCTCCGCGCGGGCCAAATCGGCGGTGTCGTTCACCCCGGAGGCCTCCTCGGGCTCTGGGGCGGGAAAGGCCGCGACCTGGCGGCCCTCGCTCTCGGCCATGGCGGCGACATCGGTCAGGTAATACTCGCCCTGGTTGTTTTCCGCCTGAATTCGGAGAATGGCGAGGGAAAGAAATTCAAGGTCGAATATATAGGTGCCCGAGTTAAGTTCCCGGATAGCTCGCTGCTCTTGCGTCGCATCGGCATCCTCGACAATTCCAAGCACCCGCCCCTCACCTTCCCTGCCTTGGCGGACGATTCTCCCGTATCCGGACGGGTCATCAAGAACCGCCGATAAAATCGTTACCGCCGCGCCCGCCTGGCGGTGACGGAGAATCAGATCGTCGAGCGTTTCAGGACGAAGGAGCGGCACATCACCGCAGAGAAGTAAGACATCACCCGATCTGCCTTCAAGGGTCGACAGGCCGATCGATGCCGCGTGTCCGGTCCCCAGCTGTTCTGCCTGATGGGCGAAAAGTAGATCTGATTCGTCTCCGAGGAACACCTCCTGAACGGCGTCGGCCTGATATCCCACGACAAGCGAGATAGGCCGAGCGCCAGCGCCTCGTGCCAGCGTGACCACGTGTTTTATAAGGGGCTCATCGGCAAGGCGGTGAAGAACTTTCGCGATGGGCGATTTCATCCGCGTTCCCTTGCCCGCTGCGAGGATGATTGCAGCGAGAGGGCGAAAGTCTTGCGGCATCCGGCCTACCTTTCCCTTGAGCGTGATCGGCCCGGCACACGGCGGACGAGACCAAGCTCACTCAACCTTCGGCGCAGCGTGTTTCGGTTCATCCCAAGAAGGCGGGCGGCTTTGAGCTGGTTGCCGCCGCTTTCATGGAGCACGAGTTCGAGCAGGGGCTTCTCAACGCTTCTAATCGTGTGAGAGTAGAAATCACTGTCCTGGCCATCGCGCAGGCAGGCCATCACCGAAGCCAGGCGCTCCCGGAAAAAATCCTCGATGTCGCTCACCTTGCGCACCTCCTCGGAGGGCTTCAGATCGTCCACCGATATGGCGCGGCCATCCGTCAAAAGATAGGCGCGCCACAGGGAAAGCTCAAGCTGGTTCTCGTTGCCCCACCAATTCTCCGTGCTCAGGTACTTCTCGGCCGCAGGCGTGAGCGCCCGCCGATCGCCGCCCACACGGCTGGCCAGTTCCCCGAGAATGGCATCCGCCAGCTCCGGGATATCCTTTCGCCTCTCCCGGAGGGGGGGGATGCAGACGACCAGGGCTTTTCTCTCTTTCTCAAGGTGCGGGAAAAATTCGTCCTCAAAAAGGCGCTCGGTGTCATGCGTCTGGCCGAGAATCAGGCGAAACTCCTGACAGATCCCCTTTAAGCCAGTGATTTTAGTCAAGCGTTTTTGGAGCACAGGAGACATGAGCTGGGCATCCTCGATAAACAGCGAGCCCCCCAGGCGAAGAAGCTCGCCCTCATCTCCCCTGCCCTGCTCAATGCGGGTCAGTGCCTTGCCGAGGGCGGCGGCCGGCCGCTGGGAAGCCTCCCAATGAAGAAGAGGATGCCGCAGGCCCGGATACTGATGATGCGCCGCCCGGGCCAGCTGGAGAAAATTCGAGCCCTTCTCGCCGCGGGCAAGCACCACGCGGTATCTCTTTCCCGCCCGCTTGATGGCCCGGTTGAGCCGCTCGGCGGGTGCGCTCGAACCCGGGACGCCTCCCCTGGGCACCCTGTCGCGGAATTCGGTCCGCAGCCAGCGCACCTCCCGGCGCAGGCTCCCCTCCTCGGTGAGCAAGTGAACGAACTGCACCACTTCATCGGGATGAACGTCATCGACCAGAACAGCACGGGCGCCTGCCTTGAGCCCAATCGGGGCCAGCGCCTTATCCTCGGGGCTAAGGATCAAGCCCATCGTTTTGCCTGCCTCGCGAACGCCTCTGAGCTTGGCGATTTGTCCTTCATCCGATACCGCCGCGAGAACAAAGTCGCATTGCGCAAGCCACGTGCCCGCCGCATCAAGAGTAGGGGCGCTTTCGATGTGCATGCCGAGTGCATTGAGGTCTTTGAGTAGTTTTTCCCGCGCGCCCGAAAGAGGCCCGATGAAAAGGAGGCAACCGAGCGTGGCGGAACTTTTTTTTCGCTCAACCATGGAATTTCTCCGTAATACGCTCGAGCCGAAAGCAGGGGCCGAGGCGCGATGTCCCCTCGAAAACAATCGAATCATCCACCGCCACGAAATCAGCCCCCTCAAGGCGGGCAAGCAACCGGCCAGCCCCTTCCAGCTCCACCATGGCGAGAAGATAGGGGGCTTCCATCTCCCCCGGGGCAATGTGAACCTTCGTGAAGCTATACACGCTGCCCCGGCCGGAGATTATTTTCTCCGCCAGCGCAGAGCCGCAGACACCACAGCTCTCTTGCTCCTCGAACTGGATTCGGGTGCAGGCCTCGCAGACATAAACGGTGACGCCTCCCGCCATCATGTACACATCCCCAGAATATGCACGGCGCAAGTCGCGCCCGAGCCGCCCAAATTATGTGCCAGACCGATCTCCGCGCCCGGAACCTGGCGCGCGCCCGCCTCGCCGCGAAGCTGGAGGGCGATCTCGCAGATTTGCGCAACACCTGTTGCACCCACCGGGTGCCCCTTCGCCTTCAGGCCCCCGCTCGTGTTCACGGGCATGGCGCCGCCCAGGGCCGTTTTCCCCTCACGCGCCGCACGGCCACCCTCTCCCCTGGGATAAAAGCCGATATCCTCGAGCGCGAGTATCTCGGCGATGGTGAAACAATCGTGCACCTCGGCCATGTCGATATCCTCGGGCTGAAGACCGGCTTCCCGGAACGCCTCCTCGGCAGCGCGGACAGTGGCCCGGAGGCAGGTAATGTCCCGACTCGCCGAGAGCGTGGGAGGTCCCGATGCCTGCGCGGAAGCCAGGACGCCGACAGGCGCCGCGTGCAAGTCGGCGGCCATTTCACTGGGGCACAGAACCACCGCCGCTGCGCCATCGCTTATCGGGGAGCAGTCAAGCAGTCCGAGCAGGCCCGCCACCGGCCTCGCCTCCAGCACTTCTTTTACAGTTATTTCTTCTCGAAAATGCGCCCCCGGGTTCAGCGCCCCGTGTGCATGATTTTTCACGGCCACCCCGGCCAGGTCCTCTCGCGTCGTGCCAAACTCGTGCATGTGCCTTCTCGCCATCAGGGCGAATAGCGCCGGAAAGGTGGCGCCCCTGACGCCCTCTGTCTCCCAGTCCCCCGCGGCAGCCAGAATTTCCGCTGTTTTCGACGTGCCGACGGAGGTCATTTTCTCGGCCCCGCCAACGAGAACAAAATCAGCCGCCCCCGAGGCCACCGCCAGCACCCCTTGCCGCATCGCCAATCCCCCCGAGGCGCATGCGCCCTCAACACGCGTGCAGGGCACCGGTCCCAGTCCCGCAGCATGCGCGATCATCGGGGCAAGGTGATTTTGTCCCGTGAACGCATGGCCGGCGAAATTACCCAGGAAAAAGGCATCGACCCGCTCGGGGCCAACACCACTGTCAACCAGTGCCGCGCGGCAGGCTGCTACGCCAAGGCTCACAATTCCCTCGGGCCGGAGCCCGAAGTCGGTGATGCCGATCCCGATGATGGCTACGCTTCGCATAATGGAACCGTCAGCACCTCTTTACACATTTTCCCGGTAATCGACAAAGCGCTGGGCCTTAAAGGTCGTTCGCTCAAACGAGCCCGGCACAAGTAACTCAATCTCGGGCGTCACCTGGAGCGAGCCCCTTAGCTTCTCTCGCAGCCCCCCGAGTATTTCCCGCGAATCGCCGGATAGCGCCTCGGCGACGACGACACAGCGATCCCGACCCGTCGCCTCATCGGAATGCATCTCGACGCGAAATTCGTTACTCAGCTCCGGGAAGCTGCGGACAATCTCCTCGACCTGGATCGGATAAAACTTCGCGCCCCGGTAAATAATAAGGTCATCATGGCGCCCCAGAATTCCGCCCGGCGAGCGCAGGTGGGTTCGCCCGCAAGAGCTGGGCGAGCGCTCGACGCGCGCATAGTCGTTCGTCCAGTAGCGGAGCATCGGGGTCGCCTCGCGGGTAAGATGGGTAATCACGAGAATCCCCACCTCCCCTTCGGACACGGGCTCTTTCGTGTCCTCGTCGAGCACCTCGATAATATGGTGGTCCTCGGCCCAGATGAGGCCCGACTTCGCCACCGACTCGCTCGCGAAGGTTGGCCCAATCTCGCCGAGCCCGAAATAATCATAAGCATCGATCCCGAGCGCGCCCTCGATACGCGATCGGGTGGCGGGATTCTGGGTGCCCGCCTCTCCCCCGAACCCGCCAATCTTGAGATTCTCGGCGGCCGATTCCATCCCGCTTTCCCGGAGTTTTTCCCCGATATAAAGACCGAAGCTCGGGGTGCTGAGAATCACCGTCGAGCCGATGGTGTCCATGTAGAATATCTGGCGCTCGGTCTGAGTCGCTCCGATGGGAATAACAAAACAACCGATCTTCTGCGTCGCATAGTGGACGCTCATCCCAGCGACCCAAAGACCGTAGCTGAAAGCGTTCTGGACGATATCTCCCGGTCGCACCCCGAAGCTCCACATCGTCCTCGCGGTAAAGTCGGCTATACTTTCGACGTCCTTTCGGCTCCAGATGGTGCCCACCGGAACGCCGGTTGTGCCCGTGGATGGGTGCAATTCCCCCCAAGTCTCAGGCGGCGCCACGGTATAGCGCCCGAAGGGCGGGTGCGCTTTTTGCTCATCGCGGAGTTCTTGCTTCGTGACGGTGGGGATTTTCTCGATATCCGAGAGGGTGTGAATGCCATCCGGGCCCACCCCCGCCGTATCGAGGCGCTCGCGGTAAAACGGGGACCCCTCGTGGCATCGCCGAACCTGCCACTTGAGGCGCTCAAGCTGAAGGGATGCAAGTTCATCGCGCCCCATCCGCTCGATCTTTTCGTCCCAGAAATCGCCTTTCGGAATTTCACTAATCAATAGGGCGGCCTTTTAGAAACAACAAAACACCTGCCTACCCGGCGAATTTCCGGGTGCGCAAGTGTCAAATAAATCTTAACAAATTTGCATTCCTGTTCGTAAAAAAACGTACATGACTCTCACCCACACCAAGTTTGGGCCGCCTTCAAGCAACACAAAACGAAAACTGGAAAACTAATTTCCAGGCAGCCGATTCCACAGGGAGATCGCTTTAGATTGTTCTGATCCGTCTCTAATAAGGATAAAGGCACGATAGCATAGCGAAATATCATGTGCAACAGATTTGAGAGTCAGGAGAGTATTCTTGGTCACAAAATATAATCGGAAATTATTCAGACAGATATGCAGGTACCCGCAGCCCTCGGATCGGCCAGGGCCTGCAGAAGCGACTCGAGGACTTCCTCGATATCAACCTCTTCCGAGAGATTCATCACAAAACCCTCGATCAATTCACGCCGCAACCATCCGGCAATAATGGCCGCTTCCTCAAGTTCTTCTGTGCCGGGTTCCTTTGCACGCGCCGCTTCTCCAAAATACACCGCCTGAATTCGGGCCGCCAGTTCCTCGACGGGCGGCCTATTGCGATCAAAATCCAACTCGTCCACAAGAATACCGCCACGGACAAAATAACAAACCCGTTTTTTCATCGATTCGGCCGGCTCAATGATGAGAATATTTTTCTTTTCGACGGACGGCCCCGAAAGCGATTGATTTTGAGCTAGGTGCCGCAAACGGCCCAGATTCCGCTTCAACTGACTGGGTTTAGGACCTTTCTTGTCCCAGGCCTCCTCGAGGAGAATCAAAAGGCTATCCTCGCTGGTTTTCCGCATACGGCCTTCACGGCCCTCAAGAAGCCTCTGGAGGCGATCAACCAGCTTTTTGTAGAGCGCGGCGGGGACATCCGGCCCGGAATCGGCGGCGGAAACGGCCTCGCTGCCGCTGGAGCGTTGAACACTCTTCAGGGGGAAGACACCATTTATTGCGCCGAGCAGATCTCGGAGTTGGGCCTGTTTTCTGAACGGTCCATAGTGAACAGCGCCATCGGCTGACAGGTGGTTCACGGCATAGGCCCTGGGAAATTCGCTTCCAAGGCTGAGCTTGAGGAACCCTGTTCCCGACACCTGCCCCGCACCGTTCATTCCCTTGGATTTTCGCCGTAGACGAAGCGCCTGAATCGTCATGCCCAGTTCGCTCTCAATCCTATGGGCCTCAACCTTTCGGACAGTTCGCAACTTTTGTACGAGCTTCGTAGCTGATCGGTTTTTGGGATAAAAAATATCCCGAACCGCCTTTTGTATGTCCGTCGCTTTGCCGGAAAATACCGTCTCGCTCTTGTCGTTCATCAAACGATAGACGCCTCGCTCAGTGGGCAAGTCATCCAGCGTGGCGGGATCGATGGAAATACCCTCGGCCAGAGAGGGGGCCTCCTTCCCCGAGGCATCCTGATATTCGACTACATCCCCAAAGGTTTTCAGTTCGAGAAACTGGAGGAGGTTCATTAAGCGGAAAAATATATCCGCCGTCGTCCTTGCATCCCCCAGCGCCCGATGGCGGTCATTGGCCGAATCATCGAGAACCAGGAAAGAGGAGAGGTATCCAAGGTTGTAGCGGCCAGCCTGGGGCAGGAGGCGTTGCGCGAGTTCAAACGTGCACAGAACGTCAGGTGAATAATCCCGGCCCAGATACTCACTTGAAAAATAACGAATGAAATTAAAATCAAAGTTTGCGCAGTGAGCGACAAAAACTGAATCACCCAGAAAATCAAGAAACGCGGGGAGCACCTCGGTCAGCTCTGGCTGATCGACGAGCATGGCATCGGTAATCCCTGTCAGCCGAACCACACTCCAGGGAATTTCCCGGCCCGGGTTAACAAGGTGATGGTATTCGCCGACGATCTCGCCGTCCTGGAGCTTTACCGCGGCCAGCTCCGTGACTCGGTGCTGGGGGGGGCGGCCGCCCGTGGTCTCGATATCAACGACGGAGAAGGTTGTGTCCGGCAAAAAATTCTTCGCCCAATGAGCGCTATTCACCTTGAAGCGCTCATTGGCCACATTGAGGCGCTCTTTAGTGTCTTTCCCGGCGCCGTCGACCGACACAAGCAAGGGATTGAGAATAGCCTCGGCGGCTTCCTCTTTTAACCCTTCGACATTCAGTATCTTACCAACGAGTTCGGAATAGGAAACGGGATTTTCCTCTTGATTATTTGCCTGATGAATGGGGTCTCTCATAAAAGGAAACGTAACCGACGGAGCAGGGTAAAAAGGGCAGTAGCCACCTGTGCCTACCTTATCAGAATCGG
>Ga0114999_10009026_pt1 | contig 11006 bp, 10 predicted proteins | sample ArcticOcean_MG_C_3_FD_89820 | JGI IMG/M metagenome (GOLD analysis project Ga0114999, IMG submission 89820) | Marine microbial communities from western Arctic Ocean - ArcticOcean_MG_CB8_126 | ecosystem: Environmental > Aquatic > Marine > Oceanic | place: Arctic Ocean: Canada Basin | collected... | reverse complement strand
CAAAGTGGCCGGCTTCGCGCGCCATCTCGGCATGAAAGACTACTTGCAGGAGAAGATCGCCCAACTCCTCCCGGAGCGCGTTCATGTCATCATCGCGAATTGCTTCATCGACTTCATAGGCCTCCTCGATGGTGAAGGGTGCAACGGAGGCAAAATCCTGCTCGACATCCCACGGGCATCCGTTCTCAGGGTCCCGGAGGCGGGTCATGATTTCCAATAGTTTGTTGATATTTCCCTGCATTTATCAATCCCTTAAATGCGCATAATATATATTATGGTAAATAAACAAGATTATTTTCTCAGAGAAACTCCGTATCCCATTGATATTGCTATTATTACCCTGCCGCTAGATTCCTGCACATATATTAACTATCCAATTCCACCACCAAGCCATCATACCCCGGTTCGACGCCGTCAGGCAGTTGCGCGCTCAGGGCTTCATGGTTGAACTGATGCGACATATGGGTCAGGATTGCCCGCTCCGGCTTTACCCGTTCAATCCACTCCAGGGTCATATCAAGATGTGAATGTGTCGGATGTTCTTGAAAGCCGACGCAATCAATGATCCACAATTTGACGCCTTTAAGCGTATCAAACGAATGTTCCGGGAATTTTTTGACGTCTGTCGAATATGCCACATCGCCAAAACGGAAGCCGCTACTCAGGCTGCGGCCATGATGCTGATCGAATGGCATGACCGAAATATCACCAATATTGAATTTTTCACCGTGCTCAAAGCAATTGGCGATCAAACTTGGCCGGGTCCAAACAAAGCCCTTCATCGGTAAAAATGCATAGCCGAAGCGCTCCTGAATGATATTCATGATCGGTTCGCTGCCCCAAACATCGATTTCGCGCCGCATATTGAAGTTAATCGAGCGCAAATCGTCTATGCCATGCACATGATCCGCATGGGCATGGGTATAAAGCACCGCATCCAAGTGGCTGACGTCGGCGTCAAGAAGCTGCGCGCGTAGATCCGGCGACGTGTCGACGATGAGGCGCGTATCGCCGTGCTCGACCATTATAGAGACGCGCCGGCGCTTATTGCGCGGGTCGTCGGAGCAGCAAACCGCACAGTCGCAGCCAAGCGCCGGAACTCCGGACGATGTGCCGCTGCCCATAATGGTTATTTTCATTGATTTACAAGGCTTTGGGAATCGATTCTCGAAAATGCCCTGAAGAAGTTTTCGCCGGTTTGGGCGGCCAATTCATCATAGCTTACGCCCTTTAACTCGGCGACGTAGGCTGCCGTATCGCGCACATAGGCGGGCTCGTTGCGCTGCCCACGATGCGGTATTGGCGCCAAAAATGGTGCATCGGTTTCAACCAATATGCGCTCGATCGGCACATCGCGGACAATTTCGCGCAATGCCTCCGCGTTCTTGAAGGTCACAATGCCGGAGAGAGATATATAAAAGCCAAGTTCAAGAGCTGTTTCAGCTACTTCCCGGCCAACGCTAAAGCAGTGAATTACGCCAGGAAAGGCTCCCCTTCCCGCTTCGTCGCGCAGAATTTGGCAAGTTTCAATGTCGGCATTGCGCGTATGCACGATCAACGGCAGCTGGCATTGCCGCGCCGCCTCAATATGAATGCGAAACGCCGTCTCCTGCTCAGCGCGCGGGCTCATATCATAGTGAAAATCGAGCCCGGTCTCGCCAATTCCAATAACCTTGGGCTGCGCCTCGACGCGGCTCAGCAAATTCTCAACGCTAAACGCACCTTCCTCAGTCACATGGTGTGGATGTATCCCGACGGAGCACCAAATATGCGGATATTTATCCGCTATCGCAGATACTTGTTCAAATTGGCTGAGGCGGGTGCAAATGGTTTGCATAGCGCCAACCCCGGCCTCGGCAGCACGCGCCAATACGCCGTCCATATCCTCGGCGAAGTCTTCAAAGTCCAGATGGCAATGGCTATCGACTAGCATTCAGAGCACCGCCGCGCCTATACATCCGCCGGCGCATCATCAACAAAGCGCGGGAATACCGCCTCAGGCTTGGGCAGGCTGGTACCGGGTGCCAGAGCGCCGCCTGGGCCGAGGCTGGTAAAGTCTCGGTTGTCACTCGGGGCGCCGAGCTGATCGAGCATCCTGGCGCAGGAATCCGGCATGAAGGGCTGACAGATGATGGCCAGATGGCGGATTGCCTCGGCGGCGACGTAAAGCACGGTTGCCATGCGGGCGGGGTCGCTCTTGCGCAGCACCCAGGGCTCCTGCTCAGCGATATAGCCATTGGCCTGGCGCACAACTGTCCAAATCCGCGTTAATGCCTCGTGGAAGGACTGCTTTTCGCCGATCTCTATGCGCACGGAAGTGATCAGATCTTCTGCGGCGGCAAGGAATTCCTTGTCGGCATCGCTGTATTCACCCGGCTGCGGCATTTGGGCATCGCAGTTTTTGTGGATCATCGACAAAACGCGCTGTGACAGATTGCCGAAATCATTGGCCAGCTCGCTATTGCTGCGCGATATGACGGCGCGGTGCGAGAAATCACCATCATTGCCGAACGGCACCTCACGCAGCAGGAAATAGCGCACCTGGTCGAGGCCGTACTGTTCAACGATATCCGCCGGATCGATCACATTGCCGAGCGATTTGGAGATTTTCTCACCCTCATTGGTCCACCAGCCATGGGCAAACACCCGCTTCGGCGGCTCAAGCCCGGCAGCCATCAGGAAGGCCGGCCAATAGACCGTGTGGAAACGCAGGATATCCTTGCCGACCATATGCAGGTCGGCCGGCCAGAAGATTTTGTATTTCTCGCTGTCTTCGTCCGGAAAACCAGCGGCGGTGATATAGTTGGTCAGCGCATCGAGCCAAACATACATAATGTGATCATCGTCGCCGGGCACCGGGATACCCCAACTGAAGCTGGTGCGCGAGATGGAAAGATCAAACAGCTCACCTTTGACGAAACTCTCGACTTCATTACGCCTGCTGTCCGGTGCCACAGTATTTGCCCCATCTGCGGCGTAATATTCGAGCAGGCGCTCGCGCCAATCCTCCAGGCGGAAGAAATAGCTTGGCTCTTCGACCCACTCCACGGTTGCGCCGCTCGGTGCAATCTTTTTACCATCCGCATCCTTGGTCAGCTCGGCCTCGCCATAAAACGCCTCATCGCGCACCGAATACCAGCCACCATAGGTGTCGAGATAGATATTCTCTCGGCCCTTCGGCGATTTATTGGCGGCAATGCGACGCCACAATTCCTGGCAGGAGCGAATATGGCGATCTTCCGTGGTACGGATGAAATCATCATTGCTGTAATTCATCAGTTTAGTCAGGGCGCGAAAACGCTCTGAGACCTCATCGACGAATTCTTTCGGGTCACGTCCGGCGGCGGCGGCGGATTTCTCCACCTTTTGGCCATGCTCGTCGGTGCCGGTCAGAAAAAACACCTCGCGGCCATCAAGGCGCATGAAGCGCGCCAGCACATCGCAGGCGAGCGACGTGTAGGCATGGCCGATATGCGGCGAATCATTGACGTAATAGATCGGCGTCGTGATGTAATAGGCGGCTTTCCCCGTCATACGGGCGCTCCTCGGCGTTTGGTCAATCCCCTGCCGCCTGCTGTAAGGTTGTAAATGCGTTTAAAATCACCTGCTTCGGCTCGAGATTGACGGCTTCGGTGCGGGCGAATAATCGGCTAAGTTTTTCCCATACCTGGGCCCAATGTTCAAGGTCGCCGCGTGTCATAAGCCGTTGGCAGAGCGCTGTTTCGCGGGCGTTCATCTGACGCCCCTGCCCGGCATGCCCCGCGCCGCGCGCACTATCGCAAACCAAACGGGCAAGCCACCACTCCAACAGGCCGGTGAGAGTGCGAAAGGCCTCGGCGCCGTCCCGCTTGGCGACACTGTCGCCGAGCTTGTGTACGGCGCGTATGTCTAAGTTTGGCAGGCTCTCAAGTATTTGCATGAGCTTGTCATAAAGCGCCACCCCGCCCTGCTCCACCAATGACGATGCGCGCCCCGGGCTGCCCTCAGAGATAGAGGTCAGCAGCGCTCGTTCTTCGCTGTTGAGTTCAGGCGCGATCTGGCTGGCGATCAGATTGCTTAATTGTGCATCCGGCAGCGGCCGCATGGTGAGGGCGCGACAGCGCGAGCGGATAGTCGGCAGCAGGCGCGCCGGCGCGTGGCAGACCAGCAGAAACAGCGTCTGCGGCGGTGGCTCTTCCAAATATTTAAGAATCGCATTGGCGGCGTTGCGGTTCATGTCCTCAGTGCCGTCGACGATGATAATCCGCCATTGCTCTTCGCCTGGCGTGAGCGATACCAGACGGCCGATGCGGCGCACATCGCCAACGACGATCTCAGAGCGCATTTTCTTGGTCTTTTCGTTGATGCTGCGCTCGATCGTCATCAAATCAGTATGACCACCCGATGCGACACGGCTAAAAACCGGGTGGTTCGGCGCCATGTAAAGCGTCTCATCGCTTTCCTCATTTCCCGCTCCGCCCGCAAGAAGAAAGCGCGCCATGCGAAATGCCAGCGTTGCCTTGCCAATACCGCGCGGGCCGGCGAGCAGCCAGGCATGGTGTAGCCTACCCGAGCGCGCTGCCGCCAGAAATTCCTGAACCGCTTGCCCATGGCCGTGCAGTTCCGGATTTTCGCGCGGCGGCAAAGGTGCTGGGGTAAACGCTTCAGCCATTCAGCCGGGCGTCCTCAACGAAGCGCTCGCAGACAGACTGCCAGATCAACTGATGCACGTTGTCGGCATTCGCTGCCGCGCTCAAAACACGGCAGCGCTCCGGCTCGGCGGCGGCAATGGCCAGAAAACCCTGACGCAGACGCTCATGCATGGCACTATCCATTTTCTCATAGCGGCTGGTTTCGTCGGCGCGGCTGTGGGTGCGGGCAAAGCCATCAGCCACCGGAATATCCAGCATCAGGGTGAGCTCCGGCATGGCATCACCAACCGCAAGATCGCGCATTTGGTTCAGTTTTTCATGCGCCACACCTTGACCGTAGCCCTGATAGGCCAGAGTAGAATCGGCAAAGCGGTCGGATATCACCCAGACGCCGCGCGTCAGCGCCGGCAAGATCACCCGCTGCAAATGATCGCGCCGCGCCGCATTGTGCAGCAGCGCCTCCGTGAGCGGCTCCCAGCGCCCAACCGCGCCCGAAACCAGGAGATTGCGAATATGCTCGGCACCGGGTGAGCCGCCCGGTTCGCGGGTGGCGAGGGTTTCAATGCCGTGATTTTCCAGACGCGCACAGAGCAGGCGCGACTGGGTGGATTTCCCCGCGCCCTCGCCGCCTTCAAAACTGATGAAGCGGCCGGTAGTGGTTGTTACGGGAGGGGTCATGACCTTTGTTCCCCAAACGCCGGGCGGATGCGTCTGCATCCTTGGCTGCCTCGGTAGCTCGGGCGCGCGGTCGCGCTTGCCGGAACACTGGTCGCATTCCGGAAGGTGGTGCCGTCTGCGAGAGTCATGATTTCTGTCCCTCAAACGCCGAGCGCGTGGTCGCCCTTGCCGGAATGTATGAAACATTCCGGAGGGTGGTTCCGTTTGGTCGGGTTAGAATATGATTCCCCACGCACGGTCAGTGGTCCTGCTCACCCCAGAGCAAATGATTGAAGGCGGCGCCGATGCGGCCGAAGGCGGATAGGCGGCCGACTTCCATGCCGGCAACGAGGGGCAGTTCAATTGGTTTTTTGTCGCCTGTCTTGAGCACCAATGTTGCGACTTGTGCCCCCTTCTTCACCGGCGCTGGAATGGGTCCGGGCGCCACCACTTTGATTTTCATATCACGGCGCTCGGCGCGCGACAGGGTCACGATCAAGTCATGGTTGATGATCAACGGCACATTCGCCTTATCGCCCAGCCAGACTTCTACCTGCTCGACGATGTCGCCAGCCTTGAACAAAGTGTAGTTGGAGAATTCGTTGAAGCCGTAATCGAGCATGCGTTCGGTTTCGCGCGCCCGGTCATTTACATGGGCCATGCCGTTGGCGAGCAAAATAAGGCGCCCGTCGCCGCGCACGGCAGAGGCCATCAGGCCGTAACCGGAAGCTTCCGTATGGCCGGTCTTGAGGCCATCAGCGCCAGCATAGGTATAGAGCAGCGGATTGCGATTACCCTGTTTGATGCCGTTATAGGTAAAGGTCTTTTCCTGAAATATCTCATAAAACAGTGGAAATTCACGGATGATTGAATGGGCTAAAATCGCCATGTCACGCGCCGTGGTGACATGCTCCGGGTGTGGCCAGCCGGTTACATTGGCGTAGTGGCTATTGTGCAGTCCGAGCTTTTTGGCGCTCGCATTCATCAACTCGACGAATTGCGATTCCGAGCCGGCGATGCCCTCGGCAAGCACGATGCAGGCATCGTTGCCCGATTGCACAATCACGCCGCGCAGCAATTCATTGACCGAAACGCGGCTGTTCAGCTCGACGAACATCTTCGAGCCGCCCATGCGCCAGGCCTTTTCACTAACGCGCAGCTGATCGTCGAGGGAGAGGCTACCATCGGTTAATTTCAAGAAGACCACATAGAGGGTCATTAATTTGCTCATCGACGCCGGATACATTGTGCGGTTCGCGTTTTTGGACAGCAGCACAGCGCCCGTCGAGTCATCAACCAGAATCACCTCTTTGGCGCTGGTCTCGAACGCGGCAGCAGAATTGCCGTTCGCGCCGCCAAACCAGATGGCCGATGCGAGTGCGATAAACAACAGCGCGGCGCCAAGGGCGCGGCCTCGGGCGATCAAAGTGGAGCGTTTAATATGGGGCATGGTGCGTTTATTCTCTTGGTCGATTTAGGATGTGCAAACGGGCGGCGTGGAGAGAAGCTTAACGGCCTTGGCATCTACGCGCCAAGCCCCTTCCTGCAGCGCCTGAAAGGATAGGAAATTATCGGGCAACAATAAGGCGGGCATTGGGATATCCGGCGGCGGCGGTCCTCTCCAGCAATATGTCTGCCTGCGCCACATTGGCGAGCGGCCCCATGCGTACGCGAAACCAGGTGACGCCATTGACGTTGGCCGCGGAAATCACGCTTGGCGAGATCTGATTGAGCTGACGCGCGAGGCGCACTGCATTGCTGCGCTCGGCAAATGAGCCAATCTGGATAAACATACCGCTCAACACCGTGCCATTGCCGGGGTCCGGCTGCGCCGTCAGAGCGTCGTTTTCGATCCCTCCCAATTCGCTGGTGGTGATTGGCGCATCGAGATATTGGCTTGAGATATCGGGACGGTTTTCAAACGGCTCGCTCTCAGCTTCCATTACTTCATTGGCGCTCATACGTCGCCCGGGCGTATCGCCGGCGATAATGCCATCGTCGGGGTCAATGAGGGGCGCTTTGACCATCACGGTTAGGGGCGCGAATTCGATGAATTCAACCCGCACCTTGGCCGTTCCCTTGCGGTAAAAGCCAAGCAGCTGGGCACCACGGCGTGATATGTCGATCACTCGCCCGGAAACAAACGGCCCGCGGTCATTGACCCGAAGCATCAGCGTGCGGCCGTTCTCCAGGTTGGTGACGCGCACGGTGGCCGGCATGGGCATAGTTTTATGGGCCGCTGTAAGCGCGTTCATATCGTAACGCTCGCCATTGGCGGTCGCGCGACCATGGAACGGCTCGCCGTACCAGGAGGCGATGCCGGTTGCGTTATAATTAGGCTCGAAACGGGGAAAATATTTAGTCCCGGCGACCAAATAGGGATTGCCGACCTTATAGCCCGCCGGTACCGGTTTGCTTGGTCCGGTAGATTCTGGAGTTGGTGTCGGGTCGTCTTCAAGCGCGCGGCTGAGCTGTTTGGCGCCCTGTATCAACAGCTCGGTCTCAGCGCAGGCGGAAAGAAACACCACCGCCGTAAACAGGGCGGCTGAGGTTGCCAGGATGCGCAGGTAACTCTTCATTTGGTGCTTTCAAACAAAAACAACACAATCCCTTGTGATCTTAACGCCCTGCGATGCGATCAGCAAGGTGGCCGACGGCCATGGCAAAATAGGTTGAGCGGTTCCATTTAAGGACGGTCTTGTAATTGTTGTAAACAAGAAAGGCCGGTTCCTCTTCGCCGCCCGGAAATACCAGGGAGGCTGTCATGCCAGCGACTTTGGGTAAATCATTGCCGTTGTCTCGGCGCACGCCGAGTTCTTGCCAGGCGGCCAGGGTTTTGGTGATTTTCAGACTGGCCAGCGATTTATCGAAATTCGCCGGCAGGCTAATCTTTCGCCCCCAGGTCTGATCGCCGCGCCAGCCGGATTTAGCCAGATAGTTGGAGGCGGAGCCGAACACATCGGCCTTGGTTGTCCAGATATCGCGGCGCCCGTCACCGTCAAAGTCGATGGCGAATTTGACAAAGCTCGACGGCATAAACTGGCTCTGGCCCATGGCGCCGGCCCAACTGCCCACCATTTTCTCGGGCGTGATATGGCCCTCTTGTAGGATTTGCAGGGCTTTCAGTAGCTCGCCGCGAAAATAAGCGCTGCGCCGACCGTCAAAGGCGAGCGTTGCGAGCGAGGCAACCACCGAAAAGCCGCCGGTATATTGGCCAAAATTGGTCTCAATACCCCAAAGCGCTACGATAAAACGAGGCTGCACACCATAAACTTTATGTACGGCATTCAGCGCCGCCGCGTTTTTCGCCAGTTTATTACGGCCTTTTTTGACGCGCGAATTGGGCACCACGCGCTCCATATATTGCTGGAAAGTGAGCGTGCCTTCGGGTTGCGAGCGGTCAAGCTCGATCACCCGCGGGATAGGCGCCACATCTTTGAGGGCGGCATCAAGGATTGCCGGCGAGATGCCTTGACCCAATGCCTCGGCGCGCAATTCTTCAAGCCACAGAAAGAAATCATCTGCCGCACGGGCGGGCGTGATGGCCAGGCTGGCGCCAATCAACAAAAGGATGAGCATCGCCAAGGCAGGCAACAATTTTTGCAAATGTCGCATATTCGACTCCAACCAATCGCCAAGAGGGGCCGTCCCTATGCCATAGGCCGGCACCAACAGCAACCTTGCGTCTTTCCGGCTCAGCCTTGTTTGCTCAAGAAATTCGGTACCCGCCATAGTACCGGCTGCGATATCTCTCTGTGAAATCCCCCTGCCCGTTTTAAAAGAAAATCTTTCGCACGGAATTTCAACTCCCTGAATCTATGCAAACAAATGTCGGCAACGGTAATGCCAAATATGAAAATGCCGGCTCCAATGGCAACGGTAACGGCAATGGCTCAGGTAATGGCAATGGCACAACAGGGTTAAAGAAAACCAAGGTGTCAACGGCCAGAATTTGACCGGCAATTGTGGCAAACCCAAAGACGATAAGGACGCCATATTCGGACAAACCTACCGTCTGTTCGGCGCCGCCAATGCGCGCATCAACGAAAATTCCAATGCCGCACTCGGCGCCCAGAACCGTGGCGGTCTGTCCGGTACAAACTTGATTGCCCTGCAGGCTTCCGGCGGCAACGCAGGTGGTGGTGTTGGAGAAGGCAAGAAGGCCGCCGGCTTCGCCCCGACCGTACTGAAGATAAGCGTGATGAGGCCAAAGCGTTGATCGCCCGTTTGAGCCAGTCCATCAACCTCCCGGATTTGCAGCAGCTCGGCTCTATTGCGGTTACGGAAACCGTAACTGCTGAACCCCCCACCTCTTTTCGCCATATGAGACAAGCGAATTTCCGCATAGACTATGGCAATAAAACGGCCGCAAGTAGCGCAACAGAGTGAACACGGGGAAGGAAACCGACATGCCGCAACAGATAGAGAGCATCAATCCAGCACGCGCAGTTCTAATCGTTGTCGATATGGAGAATGATTTTGTTAAACCGGGCGCATCCTTCGAGGTGCCCGCCGGGCGCGAGATGCTGCCGCGCCTGAAGAAGCTCATCACTTTCTGTCGGGAGCGCGGCATAGACATCATCTACACCACCCACGCCCACCGCCCCGACGGCACCGACATGGGCCGCTTCGCTGATATCTATCCGGCGATTGCCGACGGCTCCGGCCTGAAAGACGGCACCAAGGGCATCGAAATTTACTCCGAAATCGCGCCGGAGCCCGGCGAAATCATCATCAAAAAACACCGCTACAGCGCCTTCTTCGGTACTGATTTAGACATCATCCTGCACGGCCTAAACACTGACACCGTCATCATCACCGGCGTCACCACAGAAAATTGCTGCCATGCCACCGCGCGCGACGCCATGTTCCGCGACTATCGAGTAGCCTTCCTGTCAGACTGCACCGCCACCCTCGCCTACCCGGATCTCGGTTACGGCGAGTTATCGGGCGAAGAACTGCACAGATCAAGCCTGGTCGCGCTGGCGTTTTCGACAGCGCATGTGATGACGGCGGAGGAATGTATGGCGAAGGTGGTGTGATGTCGGGTGAGGCGGCTAGTCAGACAATCGCTTCGCCGCTTCGCCTGCCACGGGCTGTGGTGCAAACCAAGCGCCAGAATGCCAGCAAAGACGGCGAGCGCTACGGCGTTCACCAGCCACACGCCCTGCCAGCTGATACCAGCCAGCATCATCGGTGAGAAAAGCATAATAACCGCCATGCCGAGCGGCATGAAAGTTGACCAGATGGCGATGGCGTTCGGCACATCTGCCGGCTTGGCGGCGCCTAGGATCATTTTTGGCGCGGACACGGTAACTGCGATATAGCCGACACCCTCCAGCGCCCGCGTCGCCAATAAAACATCGCTGTCGACAATCAATCCGCCAAGCAGACTGCCGACAGTAAGCAGTGCCAAACCGATAAAGAGAAGTAGGCGCTCACCGAAGCGATCCACAAGACCGCCCACAGCGACGCCGATTACCGCGCCGAAGACAAAAAACATTGAGGCCACAAGCCCCGCCATGAAACGCGAAAGCTCAAGGTCTTCGGCAATGATCGGTAGCGCCGGCAGTACCTTGCCGACCTGCATGGCCGTAATCACGCCGGCCGCAACTGCAAGCAGGATGATCGGCCAGTTGGAGGGTTTGTTGGTGGTCACTTTGCTGGGGCTTCGCTTCAGGCCCCAAGAGGTAAAGATGCAAGAGTTAAGCTGCCGTT
>Ga0114999_10009025_pt1 | contig 11007 bp, 9 predicted proteins | sample ArcticOcean_MG_C_3_FD_89820 | JGI IMG/M metagenome (GOLD analysis project Ga0114999, IMG submission 89820) | Marine microbial communities from western Arctic Ocean - ArcticOcean_MG_CB8_126 | ecosystem: Environmental > Aquatic > Marine > Oceanic | place: Arctic Ocean: Canada Basin | collected... | reverse complement strand
TTAAGACAGCTCCCATTGCAAAATTGGGAGCTATTATTATGCTTGTTCCATATTCGCTAGCTAATTTTTCGGCATTAGAAAAATCTTCTTCACTAAGGCCTGTAGATCCAATAACGCAATGGACTTTTTTTTGAGATGCCATAGAAATAACCTTACGAGCACCTTCAGAATTGCTGAAGTCAACAATCACATCTGCATTATTAAGGCTTAACTCTAGATCAGAAAATAATGGGACCCTACCGGATACAGTATCGATATGATCAGATTTTATTGCATCTGATGAATCACAACCAGCTATTGGCGTTATTCCAGGTGCATTTAGGGTTGCATCTAATACAGCTTGCCCCATTTTTCCAAGTATTCCGTTGACGACTACTTTTATATCTGACATAAACGTATCCAGAGTAATTTTTAACTTTCTTGATCTTCTAATAAAGCCTTACGAGACAATTTTATCCTGCCTCTATCATCTATTGCTATAACTTTCACTGTAATTTCTTCATCAACACTAACAACGTCTTTGACACTCTGAACTCTGTAATTTTCTAGTTCGCTAATGTGTACCATACCATCTACATCAGGTGATATTTCTACAAATGCCCCAAAGCTAGCAATGTTAACTACTTTACCGGTAATAATGTCACCAACTTCTACATTAATTTCAGGAGATGAAGGTGAGCTTTTTCTATTGCTGTCATTGCCATCACTATCATTACCATCACTATCAGAAGACAGGGCCTTTTTAGATAGTTTTATTTTACCGGACGGGTCTTTACCTATAACTTTTACAGTAATTTCATCACCGACACTAAGTATATCGTCTACACTATTTACACGGTAATTTTCTAATTCACTAATATGCACCATTCCGTCAATTCCAGGGAGTATTTCGACAAATGCACCAAAAGATGCAATTTTTGCTACTTTACCTGTAAATATTTCTCCAACTTCTACTTCGCGAATTATATCTTTTATCATTTGAATAGCTTTTTGAGATGATTCAACATCTGTGGAACCTACTAATACGGTTCCATCATCTTGAATATCCACAGTAGCACCAGTTTGTTCAACGATGCTACGAATCATTTTACCGCCTGGGCCAATAACTGCTCCAATTTTATCAACTGGAACCATTATCTTTTCTATTCTAGGAGCGTAAGGACTTACTTCACTGCGTACTTCAGGGATAGTATTTTTTATAACACTAAGGATTTCCATCCTACCTTCTTTAGCTTGTGCTAAGGCCTCCCGTATCACATCAAAGCTGATGCTGTTAACTTTGATATCCAATTGAATTGCTGTTATTCCTTTTGAGGTTCCTGCGACTTTAAAATCCATATCTCCAACGTGATCTTCTAATCCTTGAATATCTGTTAAAGTAACATATTCATCATTTTCACCTGTTACCAATCCTACAGATATTCCAGCTACTGGAGCAATAATTGGGACCCCTGCATCCATCAAAGACAATGTTCCGGCACAAACACTCGCCATAGAAGTACTACCATTAGAACTTAAAGCTTCACATACTATTCTTAATGTATATGGAAAATCTTCTTCTGGAGGCAATACTGCACTTAATGCACGTTCGGCAAGAGCTCCATGGCCAAGTTCTCTTCTTCCTGGAGATCCCACTCGCCCTGTTTCACCTACAGAGTAGGGTGGGAAATTGTAATGTACCATGAATTTTTTGCTTGTTTCTGGACTGAGATTATCAAGTCTTTGGGCATCACCAGATGACCCTAGAGTTGCTACTCCAAGAATCTGAGTTTCGCCTCTGTTAAATAACCCTGAACCGTGGGTCCTAGGTAACAAAGACACTTCTGCAGACAACTGTCTTATTTCTTTTAATCCTCTACCGTCTGGGCGAACCCCGTCTTTCAATATTCTAATTCTAAATTGGGCATCTAGTAATTCTTCAAAAGCTCCTGAAATGACGCTTGAATCAAATTCTTCAGCTAAAGTTTCTTTCAAAGTTTGTTTAATGGTATCCAATCGGATTTTCATATCTGATTGATCTGAGGAATCTTTCATAGCATCATATATGCTATTTCCGAGAATTTCTGAAGCTTTCTCTACAGCTTTAGGGTCATGCCCTCTTGGTGTGTATTCTACTTTTGGTTTACCTACTTCTTTTAAGAAATCTTCTTGTAAAGATATTATTTCCAAATTTGTTTTGTGAGCTAGTTCAATTGCTTCAAATACTATAGATTCATCAAGCTGACTAGCGCCAGCTTCCATCATTGAAACGCCATCTTTAGAGCTTGCTACTACAATGTCTAGTTCACTTTCTGCCATTTGTGTATATGATGGATTCACTATGAAATCCCCTTCTATGTAACCTATTCTAGTGGCTCCAAGAGGGCCATTGAAAGGAATGTCAGAGATAGATAATGCTGCAGAAACTCCATTAAGAGCAAGGATATCAAATGGTGTTTCTTTATCATTGGACAAAGTAGTTACTATAACTTGAACTTCATTTTTGAAATCCTTAGGGAATAAGGGTCTTATTGGACGATCTATCAATCGGTCCGTTAGTACTGCTAAAGTCGTTGGGCGCCCTTCTCTTCTGAAAAAGCTTCCCGGAATTTGGCCTATTGCATAATGTCTTTCTTCCAAATCAACAGTTAAAGGAAAAAAGCCTATGCCCTCTCGTGGTTCACTCATGGTGACAGTAGCTAGGGCAACATTGTCTCCTTGTGTTACAAGGATGGAACCATTTGCTTTTTGAGCAAGTTTTCCAGTTTCGAATTCTAATTTGTGTGAGCCTATTTCACGGCTAATATTAAAAACAGTAATGGTAATTTCTCCTGGAGGAAAAATCTAAGGTGGTATTAGGACCCGTCATTAAACAAGTACTAATGGGTTAACAATAAGTGATAAATTACTTTCGCAGCCCTAGTTTAGCAACAAGAGCTCTATATCTACCAACATTTTCCGAATTTAAATACTTCAGTAAACTGCGTCTGCGACCAACTAACCGTAGAAGCCCTCTACGAGTAGATTCATCATGCTTGTGTTCTCTGAGATGTTGCGTTAATTCTGTAATTCGTGCAGTTAAAACTGCTATTTGAGACTCAGTTGACCCGGTGTCAGTCTCATGTGATCGATATTCTTCAATAACGGCTTGCTTATCAGCCTTATCCAAATCCGTTCTCCTTGGATTCCTCTCAATTTTCATTTATTCTATATTTACACAAATTATATCATTCTGTTAGGTACCCCGCAATCTAAATAATCTGGAATCATATAGAGTCTATGAATTCAGTTACGGCCTTTTCAAATTCAGAAGGATTATCTCCAGTAACTAAATGCCCGGCATTTTGAATAATAGCCATCTGGCTTTTAGGGATACGAGCACACATATCATCTACAATGTTAGCGGCAACCATGTCACTTTGTTCACCTTTTACAACTAAAGTAGGACATTTTAATTGTTCAAGATGATTCCAAAGGCGTTTACTAGTTTCGGGATTACTGTGAGAGCCAAAACGATCTTTTGACCTTAATATTTTATCGTATTTCCAAGTCCACATTCCATTTGGAAGTTCTTTTAAGTTGTTAACTATACTACCTCTTATTTGTACAGGATCTCTTCTTGGATTGTATTTTATAACCCTGTCTACAAATGCGTCTATTGAGTCCAATTCATCTTCTTGCTCAATGAAATTTTTAATATTTTTTGTACCATTGGATATTATTTCTGGTGCTGAATCAACTACTACTAATCCTCGAATACTATTTGGGTTTTTAGCTGCGTATGTGAATGCATTGCGCCCACCCATTGATAGTCCAAACAGTATTATGTCTTGCAGATTTAATTCTTTGACAATAGCCGATATGTCTTTTTCTTGAGTTTCGGGCGTGTAATCGCCATCTGCGGCCCAATCACTATCTCCGTGCCCCCTTTGATCTAATGCGATTATTCGATAACGATCTGCAAAGGAGAGAGCCACGAAATCCCAGGAATGTGCTTGCTGAGCAAATCCATGGAGCATTAAAATAACAGGATTTTTGGGATTTCCCCATTCTAAATACCGGAAATTCATATTGTTTGCGTGAACTGTTTTCGATTGTGGAACCCAGTCCTTGGAGAATGTAACACCTGATTCTCGTGCAGCAGCATATAATGTTAATCCTTTTTGAGGAATATCTTTATTCATATTTTATCCTTAAAATTTATATAACACCGCGACTTTCTAAGTCGGAAACTTCTGTTGATTTGTATCCGATAGATTCGAGTATTTCTTTGTTATGTTCTCCTAAAGTTGGAGCTATTCCTGGGTTGCTTGGAGTTTCTGAGAATTTCCATGGGGTTCCATGGACTTTTATGTTTTCATCTATTCTGGGGTGGAATATTTCCATCGCATAATTATTAGCGAGCACATTAGGGTCATTTGATGCTTCCACGAGTGTGTTAACTTTTGTTGAAATAAGATCTGATTCACGTAATATTTTTAACCAATGCTCACGTGTGTTTTGTGAAAAGAGATCTGCTAAACACTTAAGGATTGCTGATTTTTTCTCAACAGATTCAAAAGCTAATCCAAGATCGTCTAGGCCTTTTTCTTTCATGTTTTCGTAGAACCCTAATACTTCTAAAGCAGATTTCCATTGATTAGATGCTAATTGCATAGCTAAAGGTTTTCCTTCTTTGTCGTCAAAACATGCAGCTATTCCAGGTCTTTCACGAGTTCCATTTATTCGGGCACCAGTTATAGGGGCTTTATTTGTCCACATTGCGGTTGTCATTGTCCATCCCATAAGTCTAAATGCACCACCTACAAGAGATGTTTCTACTTTTTGCCCAATTCCTGTTTCTTTTGCGTGTAGTAGGGCGGCTAGCACGCCGCCAAATGTTAAAATAGCACAAGTTTCATCAGCTACAGCTGCTACTCCTGTTCTTAGACTTTGTCCCGGGATTGAAAATGCCTCTGCTACTCCACTTGTGGCCTGTCCTACGGCATCAGTACCTGGGAGATGGGCATCAGGACCATCAGGTCCATAACCGGACACTGATGCATATACTAATGCAGGATTTATTTTTTTTAATTCTTCGTATCCGAATCCATATCTTTCAGCCGCTCCAGGTCTGAAGTTTTGTCCGAATATATCAGCATTTTCAACTAGTTTATGCAATATTTCTTGAGCTTCAGGTTCTTTTAAATTCAGTGTTAAACTTTTGACACCACGATTGTTAGTTTCAAAAAAGGAGCTTACATCTTCTCCTTTAATTACACCTGCTTTACGGCTATTGTCACCACCATTAGGGACTTCGATTTTGATTACTTCAGCTCCTAAGTCTGCCATAAACATGTATGGAACTGTTCCTGCTACAGCAGTTGAACATGTTACAACTTTGATCCCGGTAAGTGCTCCTTTTAAAGTGCTCATATAAATATCCTTATAAGTTTATTTAAGCTTAGGCAGATTATAGCGGTCTTCAGGATTGTCCCAACCTTTATAATCAGGTTTTCTTTTTTCGGTAAATGCTTTTCTGGATTCCATTCTGTCATCCAAATATCCATGTTGGTGTAATTCTTTTGCAAGGTCCTTTAAGTTGTCAGGGATTTTTGGAGCCATATGTTGCATCATATAAAATGTGTTTATTCTAGAGGCTGGAGGAAGAGATAATATGTGTTCGGCCATTGAAATCGCGGTTGGCAGGAGTTTATTTTTTTCTACTAATCTATTTAAAAACCCTACTTGATATAGCCTTTCTGCCGTAAATCTGAATCCTAGTGCCATCTCAGTTGCAATTGCATGAGGGAGATTTGCATAATGACCGTGATTATAGCCACCTAGCATCCATCGTTTTGCTTCTGAAACTTCAAATATAGCTTCTTCTACAGCCACCCTAAGGTCAGTTTTTTCAGCAAGCATAAATCCGCCTCCCATAGCATAGCCATTTATTGCCCCTATAACAGGTTTTTGAAGTTTGCCATTTTGGAAAGGATCTTCTTCATTTGGCGCTTCTCCCGGCATGTCACTTTTTAGGCCACCTTGTGCTACAGAATCTTTCATGTCTTCTCCGGCACAAAATCCTTTTCCTGTACCCGTAAGTATTCCAATTTCTAAGTCATCGTCTTGGTGAAGTCTCGTAAATGCATCTGCCATTCCTTCCCTTATTACTTTACTCAACGCATTTAGTCTTTCAGGACGATTTAGTCTTATTATCATTATTTGATCTTGAATATCAGTTTCTACAAATGCCATATAACCCTCCAGGTTGTTTAATTAATCAATGGTTTCATTCCATTATCTACCCATCTCCAAAAATATAGAGCAAGGATACTTCTGTATGGTCTAGCCCATTCTATTTCTTCAAGTGTTTCACTTAGATTAATCCCATAAACATTAAGGAATGCTTTCCTTAATGTTGAATCGCCATAAGGAAATATATCACTTCTTCCCATAAATGAAAGCAGAATGATATTTGCTGACCAGGGACCGAATCCTTTTATTTTTTGAATTTCAATTTTTGCGTTCTCGTCATCTAAGGTTGCCCATTTTTTTACCAAATTGGGATTTGCAATAAATTCATTAGCAAGACTTTTAATATAAGTAACTTTTCCTTTAGATAATCCAATATTCTTTAGTTTTTCTGAATCCGTAATATGAATTTCAAAAGGAGATATGTCATTTGTATCAGGAAAAATACTTTCTAAGCGTGCAAATATTACCTTTGCTACAGTATTTGATAACTGTTGATTAATAATTATTCTTATTAAAGACTCGAATGTTATATCTCTTTTTTTAAATTCTATTTCTCCAATTTGGGTTACAATCGCATTGAAATTTGGATTTATATTTCTCAAGTGAGAGATACCTTGAGAAATACTATTTTCTAAAAGAATTTTTTTATCGTCTTGTTGACTCATAATCACACTATATTAGATTGATCTAATTAAACTACCCAACCCGCTGCAAAAGGAAATGATTGCCCTACAAAAGAGTTACTTTCTTCACTAGCTAAAAATATTGCTAACATAGCATCTTCTCTTGCAGTTGCTAGTCTTCTAAGCGGGACGTCTCTAAATCTTTCTTTAAAATGATCAGTTTCTTGGTATTCTTTGGAAAAATATCTTTCATTTTCTACAAATGCTTGAGCAATAACATTAATTTGAACATTATCACCAGCCACTTCTACTCCAGCTGATTTCACATATGCTAACTGAGCTCCTCTTGCAGCAGAATATTGTGAAGCATTGGGTTGCCCTTTTAACCCTGTAGCGCTTCCCATTACAACGATTTTACCGCTTCGCCTTGCCTTCATTTGTGGGATACAGGATCTAACTAATCTATGGAGAGGATGTACCATTTTGTCAAACATTTCACTCCAAATTTCATCTGTTGTATTTTCGATAGATATTCTAGGGGCTGGTGCAGCAAGGTTAGCAATTAAAACATCAATATGGCCTGTTTCGGCTATGAGTTCTTTTGCAGCAGATGGAACAGTTAAATCTCGAGTATCTGCAATTACAGTTGCTCCTTCTTCTTCAAATATAGGTATAAAATCGGGACCCATATAGTCATCAGCTTGGGTAATCAAAACTCTTTTCCCTTTTAATCTATCGACCATAATTTTAATCTCCAATTAATTTGGTTATGATATGTGTAAGTTAGTATAAGGTATACATAGCTATTAGTGTTTTGCTATTAAGTAGGGAGTAACTATATGAGTGAAAAAAATTTCAACCCTAGATATAGAAGTGAGAACTGGTTTAATAATCCTCACAATCCGGGGATGACAGCCCTTTATATAGAAAGAATATTGAATTATGGCTATACAATGGAAGAACTTATGTCAGGGAAGCCTATCATCGGAATAGCCCAAACTGGTTCAGATATATCCCCATGCAATAGGATTCACACTAAATTAGCAGATAGAGTTAGAGAAGGTATTAGAAGTGCAGGGGGCATAGCATTTGAATTTCCGGTTCATCCAATTCAAGAAACACTAAAAAGACCAACAGCTTCTCTTGATAGGAATTTAGCGTATCTTGGGCTGGTTGAAATATTACATGGCTATCCTATAGATGGAGTTGTACTTACAACCGGATGTGATAAAACAACTCCGGCATGTTTGATGGCTGCAGCGACAGTTGATATGCCTGCAATAGTTTTGTCTGGAGGCCCTATGCTTGATGGATGGTATCAAGGGAAATTGGCTGGTTCCGGTACTGCAATATGGGATGCAAGAATAGAACTTGCAGCAGGACGGATTGGTTACGATGAATTTATAGATATTGCATCTTCATCAGCTCCGTCAGACGGGCATTGCAATACGATGGGAACAGCTTCTACAATGAATTCTTTGGCAGAAGCGTTAGGGATGAGTATTACTGGTTGTGCCAATATACCAGCTCCTTATAGAGAACGGGGCCAAATGGCTTATGAAACAGGTGAAAGAATTGTAAAAATGGTTGAAGAGGATTTGGTCCCTTCTAAGATTATGACACGTAAAGCTTTCGAAAATGCGATTGTTTTAAATTCAGCTATTGGGGGTTCAACTAATGCTCAACCCCATTTAACTGCAATTGCTAGACATATCGGTATCGAATTAGAAACAGATGCTTGGCAGGACTTAGGTTATGAGATTCCATTGATGGCAAATATACAGCCTGCAGGGGAGTTTTTGTGTGAAAGTTACCATAGAGCAGGAGGGACTCCTGCTGTTATGTCAGAACTCTTGAAAAATGGTAAATTACATGGAGATGTTATGACTGTTACGGGTAAAACGCTGGCAGAAAACCTTTTCGGTATCGAGATAAAAGATACCAATGTGATAACTCCATTTGATAAACCTTTAATGGATAAAGCTGGATTTATGGTGCTCAAAGGAAATCTTTTTGAAACGGCAATAATGAAAACATCTGTTATATCAGAAAGTTTTAAAGAGAAATTTTTGTCTAGACCAGGTAATGAAGGGATACTCGAGGGTAGGGTAATTGTTTTTGAAGGCTCGGAAGATTATCACGATAGGGTTAATGATAAAAGTTTAAATATGGATGGGAATTCTATTTTGGTTATTAGAAATGCAGGAACAGTAGGATGGCCTGGTTCAGCAGAGGTTGTTAATATGCAGCCCTCTGATGATTTAATTAAGCAAGGTGTTTTAGAATTGCCATGCATTGGTGATGGTAGACAATCGGGTACATCGGGGAGTCCCTCTATATTGAATGCATCTCCTGAGAGTGCAGTTGGAGGCGGGTTGGCATGGTTGAGAACGGGAGATACTGTAAGAATTGATTTAAATAACCAAACAGCCGATATGTTAGTAGATGATGATGAATTGGATAAGAGAAAAGCGGAAGGAGTACCCGATATCCCTGCCAGTCAAACTCCGTGGGAAGAAATATATAGAGATCATGTTGGACAATTAGATAAAGGAGGCGTTTTGGAAAACGCCGTAAAGTATCAAAAGGTTGTAAAGGATTTACCACGCCATAATCATTAAAGTGTGACAGGAATGGAATATGGATGATTTGATTTATGAATCTGCTACTAAAATAGCAGATCAAATAAGAAAAAAAGAAGTATCTTCAGTTGAAGTCGTCAGTATTTATTTCGATAGGATCGATTCGATTAATCCATTGCTTAATAGTGTGGTCCAAACTTGCCCAGAACGTGCCTTAAGTGAGGCGAAATTGGCTGATAAGGCTATATCCGAAAAACTTCCTATCGGACCATTGCATGGTGTTCCTTTTACTTTAAAAGATTCATTAAATACAAAAGGTATTGTGTCTGCAGCCGGAACGAGCGGGCGTTCAAATTTCATTCCCGAAAAAGACGCAACCGTTACATCACGATTAAGAAAAGCTGGAGGTATCTTATTAGGTAAAACTAATACTCCGGAATTTACTCTTGCTGGCGAAACAGACAATTTAGTTTATGGTCGTACTAATAATCCGTACAATACAAAAAAAATGCCTGGAGGATCAAGCGGTGGCTCTGCAGCAACTGTTGCAGCCGGAGGATCTCCTTTGGATATAGGGAGCGATACGCGTGGGAGTATAAGGTTACCGGCACATTTTTGTGGGATTGCTGGCCTTAAACCCAATTCAGGTCGAATTCCACGTACAGGGCATATTGTCGATTATACTATGGGAGCACTTGACTCTTTGACTCAGAATGGTCCAATGGCTAGATATGTTGAAGATTTGGCATTAATTTTACCTATCATTTCTGGTCCAGATTGGCTAGATCCGGCGATAGTAGATATGCCATTAGGAGATCCAAAAGAAGTTGATATTAAAGATTTAAGAATTGCTTTTTATACAGATAATAAAATTCAAACCCCTTCTGATGACATACAAGAAGCAGTTTGTAAATCTGTAAAGATACTGGAGGATGCAGGAGCATATGTAGAAGAAGCTTTACCTCACGCTTTAACAATGATTCCTGAACTTGATAGTAAATTATTGGGAGGAGACGATAAAGGATGGCTTAAGAGGTTGATCGCTTCTTCGGGAACAGAAGATATATCTCCATTTATTCAAAATAGGTTAAAACAGGTTGACCCAGTCACGACATCAGAATTTACACAAATTCTTGAAGATTTAGATCGATTCCGAAGTGAAATGCTTGCGTTTATGAAAAATTATGACGCTATCATAACTCCTACTGCGCCATTTGTTGCATGTGATCATGGGCAAACATGGGCAGAAGATAACAAGTTATATTTTATTTATACGAGCGCATACAATATGACTGGATGGCCGGGAGCTGTAGTGAGAGTAGCAGACTCAGAAGACGGGTTACCTATTGGAATACAAATTATATCAAGACCTTGGAGAGAAGATGTTGCACTGGCTATTGCATTACATATAGAAAAGATAACCGGTGGTTGGAAAAAACCAAATATATAAATATCTTTTATACGCCTCTAATTCGTAAGATACGGATTTATAAATCAAACGCACTAAAATAATAACATCCTTAAACATATTGGAGAGGGTATTGTGGATTCCATTATGATAATAATACTGATCACATAATGGAGGG
>Ga0114999_10009022_pt1 | contig 11010 bp, 8 predicted proteins | sample ArcticOcean_MG_C_3_FD_89820 | JGI IMG/M metagenome (GOLD analysis project Ga0114999, IMG submission 89820) | Marine microbial communities from western Arctic Ocean - ArcticOcean_MG_CB8_126 | ecosystem: Environmental > Aquatic > Marine > Oceanic | place: Arctic Ocean: Canada Basin | collected... | reverse complement strand
TTACCGGTTGGACTCGCAGAACATGGGGTCACTATGACCGACGATAACGGAGATCTCGAGTAGGTTCAAGGGGCGCGGCAACGAATCGCGAGGTGCGCTTCAGCAGCCTATGTTGCCCACTATGGCTAATGAGCTGGAGTGTGGGTGAAGCGTAGTCCTCGGGGTAGGTGCGGATGTTGGATGCCAACGTGCAGCAAACCATAGGGATATCTCATGAGTGCGAAATCCGGCAGTAGCCAGTACAGCGCAGCGATCATCGGCCACACCGGCGAAGGTGACTACGGGCACGGGCTTGATACAGTGTATGGCGACATGCCCGAGGTTGAAGTCATGGCGGTCGCTGATGCTGATGAGGAAGGGCTGGCGGCGGCCGGCGAGCGTACGGGTGCGCGACGGCTCTACGCCGACTACCGGGTCATGCTTGGCAAGGAAAAGGTCGATCTCGTCAACATCGGCCCCCGCGCCGTTGGTGAACGCGTCGACATGGTAACGGCCTGCGCCGAAGCGGGGGTACGGGCCGTCTTCTGTGAAAAGCCGATGGCGGCGACGTTGCGGGAAGCGGACACCATGCTGGAGGCGTGCGAGCGTCACGGGATGAAGATGGCGGTGGCCCATCGGCGCGCCAATCCATACGAACAGCACGCCAAAGAGCTCGTCGACCTCGGAGAGATCGGTGAGCTACAGGTGATTCGCGCTCACGGCAAGTGGGACCGCCGCAGCGGGGCTGAGGATCTGGCGGTGCTGGGCACGCACATGATGGACAGCATGCGCTATCTGGCCGGTGCTGACGTCGAGTGGGTTCACGGGCACATCACTCAGGACGGCCGCGAGGTGACCGCCGCCGACGCGCGCGAGGGGGCAGAGGGGATCGGACGGATTGCCGGCAATCGCGTCGCCGCGTACTACGTGTTCGCCAACGGGGTTACCGGGCATTTCGAGTCCAATCCGGGGGACACCCAGCGCCGTCTCAATAGTCGCTGGCTCGGTTTCGAGGCGCATGGCACACAAGGCATCATCACCGTGCGCAACTCACCGGAGGGTGAGATGTACCTCTATCGCTGTGGCTTGTGGGTCCCGGACGGAGCCGTCCAATGGGAGCGCGTGTTGTTGGAACAATGGGAGCAGATTCCACAGGGAGAACGCACCCACCGCAGCAACCAGATCATCGTTCGCGAACTGATCGAGGCGATGGAGGCAGGCACGCAGGTCGTCGAAGCGTCGAGCGGCTACGACGCCCGAGCGGCGCTGGAGATGATCATGGCGGTGCACGAGTCGCAACGCCTCCAGGGGCGCGTGAGTTTGCCGCTGACCAACAGGGACAATCCGTACGCCGCTGCCTAGGCCTGTGCCTATATGGGCATTGCGTAGGTCGGATCGTTGACGTAACGCTCGGTCGCCAGGTCGAGGGTGATCTCCATGCCCGCGGGAATTCGCACCGTGAGGTGTGATGCATTGACGTCGGCGGTGCGGGTTTCGGTGGTCAGCTCCGGTGACGTGTAGGTGCCGGCGTAGCCTCCCAACTCACCAGGCCATTCGTTCGTGCGGCCTTCAAACGTTACCGTACCAAAACGGTGTTCCGAAAACGCTCCGGCCTGTACGATCAGCTCGCGAGATTCGGTCGGGCTCAGGTTGACCAGGCGGACGACCGTGCGCGTCGCCGTCAGCGTCTCGACCAGGGCGCCGACATCCTCCGGCAAGCCCTGCCGTTTCCTGCCAACATCGTAGTACCGTAGCCGTGCATGCAGTAGGCCGCCATTGTATATCGGTTGCGGCGCGCCGAGCGTCAGCTGCACAAGAGCCTCTGCAGAAACCGGGTTGCCCCACTGCCAGTGGTGGATGTGGAACTGCGTGCCGACGTATGGGTCTGTCTCGAGTTGGGCGACGCGCCGGCACAGCATCTGGTGGCTGGCGTGCAACATCTGCTCGGGGTAGGTCGGGTTCTCGCCGGCGAGGAAACGGACCCAGGGGGCTTCGTGGCCGGAGTCTCCTTTGTCGCGCAATGGAAAGACCTTGTTCCAGTCGTGGGCCTCGGCCTGGCGCAGCTGCTCGATGCGTCCCCAGTCCTCGTCGGCCATCGACAGGTTCCACAGCGCTACCGGGTAGAGGGCCGACATCGGCTGCCAGTCAAACCAGCCGGCATCACCATGGCGGTGGGGCACCAGAAAGGTCTTCTGGCCCGGTTCCAGCTCGTTGAACTGACTCTCAAAGCCAGCGCCGACGCTCATGTGCCCTTCGTGAATATCGCGCATCTCACCGAGTTCGAGGATCCGATCCATCTGCTGCCGGGGCATGTCGAGGTAAACGCTGTCTCGAGTCAGCAGGTAGGCGTTGGCGGCGGCGTCGATGACGGCGAAGTGCATGGTCAGGAAGCCGTGCGGGAAGGTCCAGCCGTAGCGCCCACCGTACCACTTGCCATCGAGAAATTCACCGACCTTGCCCGAGGGTCCGACCTGGTCCGGGAGTAGTCCGCCGTTCTGTTTTCCGCGCTCGAGCCAAGCGTCGGTGTACTCGACCACCCACTCGCGGTACTTCTCCTCACCCGTTATGATGAAGGCGTTCGTCAGCATCGAGGTGATGGCCAGGTTGGCGGGGGCGTCGCCGGCCTGGTAGCGATCGGACATGGCCCGACCCATGGCTTTGGCCTTGTCCGGATCGGTGAGATCTTTGACCGATGTTATTCCCGGCAGGTCGAAGAACGGTAGTGTATAGGCCTCCATGGTCGTCCCGACCGGATTGTAACTGGCATCCGGGTTCATCTGCGAAACGGTGGCGCCCTTGCTGCCGTTGATTCCAGAGAAGACGATCTTGTGCTCGGGGTCGTAGTTGATGGCCTCCGGGTCCTCGTTCAGGTAGAAGCCGGCGAAGCGTTGGGCACGCTCGCGTCGTCTGGCCGCATCGGGACTGGCCATGCACAGGTTGTAGAAGAAGATGTCGGCCTCCGACTGGTGCATCTGATCTTCGCGGAATCCGTACTCCTTGTGGTAAGAGCCCAGTCGGGTCAGCTGCTTGGTGATCGCTTCCCATTGGCGATCGGCGAGCGACAGCAAGTGATCACCCCCACCCATGGCGTGGACGAGGGGCCAGTTGAAGAAAGGCTCGAAGTAGTCATCAGGGCTGCCGCCGCCCCATTCGTCTTTCCAGATGAATTCGCCGTCGTCGCGGGTGAAGTGTTCGAGAAAGGGATGGACACACTGGTCGATGGAGTCGAACATGCGGCGTTCCCAGACGGCCCAGGAAGGCATCTGCGCCATCGGTATGTCAGCGGCAATGTGTTGCACGGGAAGAGGCTCCAGTTGAGTGGGTTTCGAGTGCCCTATTTAGATTGCATTTCGGTCGCTGAATGTAGTCAGTCATCGCCCAGAGTGCGACTCGCCGGATTCATCAGCGATCGCATGACCCGCCTCATGTGCTGCATCCAGTAGCCGTTGGTTAGTCGCTCCTGCACCGCCGGGTCATCGAGGGCGGCCGCATGCTGCTGCAGCCAGCGATCCAGATTATCCTGCGTTATCTCGCTCCAATCGTCGAGGATGACCACTGGCAATCCGGTATACAGCGGGTCCAGTGACGAGCGTTTGACGATGACGATGTTGCCCAGCACCAGGGACTCCCAAGTGCGCAGGCAGTCGAGGCCGTTTCCGTGCGGACTGACTTCGAAGGCGAAGGTTGTCTTCTTCTTCCAGGAATCCAGGCGGCGAAGCTTGCGCTGTTCGAAATAGACGCAGTCGTTGCTGCGCAAGACCGCTTCCACCTGGATCCGTCCCTCGCCCCAGATCTGCTTCTTGAATTTGTTGAGATGGAAGTCGGCGTGAACGAGCCGAGTGCGTGTGGCCGTGGGTGGCATATGGGCGACGACGTCGACGAGTTGAGCCTCCTGCTGTGTCGGGGTCATCGGCCAGTGACCCCACTTGCGGCGATTGCTGACGGTGTGAAAATCGAGGCCGAGGGGCAGGCCCGATATCTTCCCACTGGTGTCGGTGCCATCGTAGTTCTGGGTGAACCAGTGCACGAGAAATTTGTTCTCGAGGATCCTGTCGGCGTCGGAAAACCCCGAGGGTATGCCCCAGTCTTCATCCCCGGACACCAACCCAAAGCGGGCGTTGATCGTCGGCAGCACGTGTTCGGCAAACTGGGGCAGGGCGAGGTGGCGGACCCAGACCAGGTCGCCTTCCTGGATGTCGGCGTAGGCCTTGAGGTCCAACGGCATCGACTCGCGGCTGCCACGCTGGCGCTTGAGAAAATCCAGGCCGCCATTCTTGTCGCACAACAGGCCGAGACCGCGAAACCAGATGTAGTTGGTGGGCTCGAACGGACCGTTTACGCGGGCGCGGTAGGCGAGACCAGCGGCAATGGCCACGGCAATAAGGGCGATGGCGGTGATCAGCAGGAGGGAGGACATGGATCGCTACGTCAGGAAACCAATTCTCGGTAGGTCGCAATCGACTGCTCGGCAGTCCGGGCCCATGTCATGCCACGGGCCCGTTCCCTGCCCTTCTGGATCAAATCAAGGCGCAGTTCCTGCCGCTGAATCAGCTTTGTCATGGCGGCTGCAATCGCCGCGGTGTCCGTGGGATCGGTCAACAGCGCGGCGCCTTCGGCGGCCTCCTTGAGAGCAGAGCAATCGGAGGTCAGTACCGGGCAACCGCAGGCCATCGCCTCCAGCACGGGGAGTCCGAAGCCCTCAACAAGGGAGGGGAACGCGAAGAACAGGGCCTGCTGGAAATAGCCCTTCACCTGCGCGTCGCTGGCAGCGCCGGTGAACTTGACGCGCTCGCCGACGCCGGTCTGGTTGGCGAGCCGTTGCAGGGTGGTAAGGCTGTTGTCGCGTCCGGTGACGATCAAATCCACGTCCGCAAAGGTGGGGGCAATGCTGGCAAAAGCACGAACGACTCTGGGAATGTTCTTGTAGGGGTGGCTGTTGCCCAGGCTGAAGATGAATCGTCTGCCCGCAGTCATGCGGGCAACCTCAGGCACCTCCGAGCCCTGAGTCTCGTTCCACAAGTGCGTGTTGACGCCCGGCAGTACCGTGATAACTCGTTCGGGCCGCAGCGGGTAATGCGCCAATGCGGCGCTGCGGGTGCTCTCTGAGAGAGCCAGGACGCGGCTGGCTTTGACTAGCGAATGGCGTAGCCAGGGACGAACACAGGTGCTCTTCCACCAGCGTTTCGCCGGCGCCTCGAGCGACAGCTTGCTGTGCTCGACGGCGATCAGATCGTGAAGCGACACCACGGTCCTTGGCAAAGAGCCAAGGGGCAGGAAGTGGAAGAGCGAGTGGTAGACGTCCGCTCCGATGCTGCGGATGGCAGCGGCGCCGGCAACAAGGTTGTGCACGCTGAAAATCGAGTATGGGAGGGAACGCTCGACGAAGTTGTCCTGCTCGACGATCGGGGACTGCGCGTTGTGCCTGAGAACGACGTACTCGTTCTCGTCGTCGACGGCCGCCAGGTGCTGCACAACATGCTTGGCGTAGCTGCCCAACCCCGTGGGGTACCTGCGCACCTGTCGCGCGTCGAGGCAGATTTTCATGCGGGCGATTTCGGCTTGCCACGCAAGCGCTCGCCGATGCGGGCCAACGCCATCCGGTCCTCTTCTTCCAGACCCAGGGCGCGTAGAATAAGTAGATAGGCGGTCAGAAAAAGCAGCAGTGTGCCCACCGCCCAGCCGACGCCAGAGGGAAGCTGCGCGGACACAAACCAGGCCAGCAGTCCACTGGTCACCGCAGCGAAGACCGGCTTGAGCTGTGTCCGGTCGAACGGCTTGAAGTGTTGTATCCAGTAGAGCTGCAGGAACCGGATGATGTTGATGAAGACGACGGACACGGTAGCTCCGACGGCCGCGCCGACAATCCCATAGGCCGAGATCAGCCAGAGGTTGAGGCCAAAATTAACGATCAGCCAGATGATGTTGTTGTAGAGATTGAGTTTCGGTCGGCCGCACATGGCCAGCAGCGGCTCGGCGATGCCATAGATTCCCTGGATCAACATGCCGACGCACAAAATGGTGAGAATCTTGAAGCCGAGCTCGACATCGGCAAGGTCTGAGATCTTGCCATCATCTATCAGAGAAAGCGCCTCATAGCCGATCAATAGCAGGATGGCGAGAATCGGCAGATTGATGATGAGGACCCACCGCGACACCACCCCGAAGCGATGCTGGAGTTGCTCATGCTTGCCGCCGGCCGAGAGGTCGCTGACGACGGAGCTGAAGATCGGATCGACGGACTGTAGCAGCTTCAACATCGTGCTCGCCAATCGCCTGGCCAGCACGAAGATGCCGACCTCATGGACTGAGGCCATGTAGCCCAACATCAGGATGTCGAGTTGGGTCAGGGTTCCGGACAGCACGTCGGCGAGCATGACGGGCAGGGAAAAAGAGGCCAGCGGTCGCCAGGATGCAGCACTGCGGATGGCGCGCAGTGAGGCACCCAGGGGGAAGAAGAGGCGATAATAGATGATCGCCAGTAGGCATGAGCCCACGGTCATGGCAAACTGTGCTCCCATGACGCCCTCAAGGCCGGCTCCTGTGAGTCCGGCGACCACTCCGCCAACCAGGAGAATGAGCGGTCCCGCTATGGAGGTGACGTAGACGTCATAGCGCATGATGCGCAGCGACCGGGTGGCGGCGACCAGGATTCCGGTCAGTGTCGTGAACGGGGCGGACCAGGCGACGATGAGAATGGCGGTGCCGATCGGCTTGTTGTAAAGCGATTCCAGGTAATCGGCACTCAGAAAAAGAGCCAGCGAGGTGGCGATGCTTGTCGCCAGCCCGATACGCATGGCCGCGCCCATGACGGCGCTCTCCTCATCGGTGCCCTTGTCCCTATCGCCGCGCCGCGCCGCTGACAGGAAGCGGACAACCCCGCGTTCCATACCAAAGTGTGCCACCCGGTTAACCGTCGACACCAACCCCCAGGCGATCGAGTACAGGCCCTGAACGTCGACGCCGCACAACAGGGTTACCACCCAGATGAAGGCCCCTCGCGAGAGCCTGCCAAGCTTGCCGACCATGGTCACCAGTGAGCCTCGCGTGAGGTCGCTTATGTCCGCGTCCATCTCGGCGCGCACGTTCTCTGCCTGTTGGTCAGCGGTAGGCGATGTCACCGGGATCCTGGCATGGTAGTTGGCGTTTACCGATCTGCGCACAAGGTATCGGGGAAAATCAGGCAGGTGGCTCAGCCGAAATATAAGGCATCCGGGGGCAATCTGGCGGCGCTTCGGCGAATCCGTCCTTGACCGAATCACGCGGTTATCACACTCTGAACCCTTAATGTATTCGGACTGCTGAATTCACCGGGTCATCGACGCCCATATCCGACTGCGGGACGATGGAGAGCGAAAGACATGGCTGAGACAACCGGGCGCATCCTCGACTTGGGATGCGGGCAGAGCAAGTTGTCAGGCTCCATCGGTGTGGACATGCATCCGAACCTGCCCGGGATCGACGTGCGTTATCGCTACGATCCAGGTACGCACATCCCGTTTCGTGACGGCAGTTTCAGCCGCATCAACCTGCAGGATTTCGTCGAACATGTCGCCGACATCGCCGCTTTGCTGGAGGAGGTTCACCGCGTCGCCGCCGACGGTGCCGTGGTCACCGTGCGCTTCCCGCACTACAGCTCACCGGGGGCTCACAACGACATCACCCACCGCAAGTTTCTCGGTTGCCGCAGCTTCGATCACTTCGACCCGCAGACGAAGTACGGCTCCACCTACGGGTACTTCGCCCAGAGTGAGCCGCCGATTCCGTTCACGATCGCCGGCGGCAGCCTCGATGGTCTCGGCATCCGCCCGGGGCTGTTGGCGCGGGCGCTGTTTCGCCTGGCGAAAAGATCCAAGATGATGGAGCACTATCTGGGGGTGCTGTTGCCGCTGCGCAACGTCAACTTGATTCTATTGGTCGATAAGGGCTCTCGCTAGTCTCGTGCCGACCAGATAAGGTCAGCGAGTGGCCGTCCCGTCTCAGGCCCGGCGGAACACGGCGAAAAGCCGAAGGGTGCATGAAGGCCCGAGCTTGCTATCATATTCAGTATGGGGCAGGCCAGCCATCGCCGGCCGGGCCAACGGTCAACGACTGCCGTGAGTGATCTACCACCTCTCAACAGGGAAACGGTACTGCCGATGGGCATCTTCTATTTCCTGCGCCGCAGCGGTCGAACTCGATCTCTTCACCATGGGTATGGGTCTGCTCGGTGGGTTGGCGCTCTTCCTGTTCGGCATGGAGCAGCTGGCGGACGCGCTCAAAGCCCGGGCCGGCGACAGTCTGAAGGATGTGCTGGCCAGGTTGACCACCAACCGCATCACCGGGGCACTAACCGGGGCATTCGTCACCGCCTGCGTGCAGTCTTCCTCGGTGACCACGGTGCTGGTAGTGGGGTTTATTACCGCCAACATCATGTCGTTGTCGCAAGCTGTCGGCGTCATCTTCGGCGCCAATATTGGCAGCACCGTCACCGCTCAGATCATTGCGTTCAAGGTGACGAAGTACTCGCTGCTGCTGGTAGCCGTCGGTTTCGGGACCTCCTTCCTGGCACGGAAAGAGGAGAACAAGCAGTACGGCTTCATGTGCATGGGGATGGGGATGATGAGCAGCGCCATGCACCCCCTGCGCTCCTACGAGCCCTTTCTCGAGCTCATGACGCACATGGAGTCGCCTCTGCTGGGCATCCTCGTTGCCGCGGCTTTCACCGGCCTTATCCAGTCTTCGGCGGCGACCACCGGCATCGTCATCGTCATGGCCGATCAGGGCTTGATCACCCTGCCGGCTGGAATTGCCCTGGCGTTCGGCGCCAATGTCGGTACCTGCGTGACGGCGCTGCTGGCCTCAATCGGCAAGCCGCGTGAGGCCGTGCGTGCCAGTCTTGTCCACATCCTTTTCAATATCACCGGGGTGCTTTTGTGGGTCGGCTTTATTGACCAACTGGGCGACATCGTCATCTGGCTATCCCCGGTCGCCGCCGGTCTCTCGGGGGCAGAGAAAACCGCAGCCGAGACACCACGCCAGATCGCCAACGCGCACACGATCTTCAACGTCTTCAATACCGTCGTCTTCCTGCCATTCGCCGGTCAGTTCGCTCGCTTCGTCGAGTACCTTCTGCCCGACAAAGAGGAGGAGGCGGTTACCGGTGTGACACGGCGCCAGTGGACGACCATCCATCTCGACGTTGACCTGTTAACGGTTCCCTCGATCGCACTCGAGCAGACCCGAGGCGAGATACAGCGACTGGCCGGCCTGGTCGGCGGCATCGTCGAGGAAATAGTACCGGCCTTTGTTGCCAACGACGCCAAGATCGGCGACGAGGTGCTACAGCGGCAGGGTGAGATCGACTACGTCACCGAGGAGATCGACAATTACCTGCTGGAAATTTCGCGCCGTCCGCTCAATCAAGCGCAGTCCACCTTCGGCACCCAGCTGATGAATATCACCACCGATCTGGAGCGCATCAACGATCTGGTCCGCCGCGACCTGGTGCCGCTACTGCGCCGCAAGGTGGAGGCGGGTATCGAGTTTTCTGCGACTGGCAACGGGCAGCTACACGTTTACCACCAGGCCGTGATGGATAACTTTTCCAGGGTCATGCAGGCCTTCGAGCACAACAGCCCCGAAGAGGCTCGCCAGGTGATCGCCGCACGAGAGGCACTTACTGATCTGGGACACCGCTACGAGATGACCCACTTCGGCGAGGTCACCCAGGTGCACGAAAGCGCCCGAGAGGTCAACCATCTGTTCCTCGATATGGCCGACTACTTGCAACGGATCAACTCGTACGCCGAAACGATCGCCTATACCATGCTGGAGGGCTACCTGGACACCCGCGGCGGGGAACGCAAAAAAGGGGGGCCGGGACCGGCCGAACCGATCGAGCAGCAATCGTGAAGAGATCGTCCAAAAGGGGGCAATAGGCATGAAGATTCTGGTGGCAATAGATTTCTCGCAGGGGGCTCGCAAGGCACTGACGATCGCCGACAAGTTCAACACCAAGATGATTCTTCTGCACGTCATCCACGATCCGGCCAACGGCCCGGGATTCTACGCGTCAAAAAAGCCTGGAAAGAAGCTGCTGCGAAACATGGATGAGGCGGCGCAGAAGATGATGGACGACTTCGTTAAGAAGAGCCTGCCCAAGGGCAGGAAGGTCGACAAGCGGATCGTTCCCGGGCTGCCGGCGGCGCAGATCGTCTACCTGGCGAAGAAGGAAGAGGTCGATCTCATCGTCATGGGAACGCAGGGTTTGAGCGGGCTCAAGCGACTCATGATCGGAAGCGTCGTAGACAAGGTGATGCGTGCATCACCGATCCCCGTGCTGGCCGTGCCGGAGAAGGGCGGCGGTCGGATCGGCAAAGAGACAGAAGTTGCTGAGCTCGACGAGGCTGAGGATGAGAATGAGCTGGCAGATGAGCCGCAATCTCCACCCCCCTCCAGAGCTACCCGAAGCAGGTCCAGACGCCGCTGGAACCTGATTATTCCATGGTGCCACCTCGTGCCTACTGAACCTCGACCCCGAGCTTCCGGCCGCACTCAATGACCTGCTGCCAGGTTTCGTCTTCGATGAAGATACCATCCTGAACGCGCTGTCTTTTGACCTTCTGCTCGATCTCGCCGGGAAACAGGATCTCGTCGAACCCTTCAGCCGGGGGTGAGGATTTGACGTGGGCGATGAAGGCTTCCGCCTGGCTATAGAATTCATCCAAGGGCAGGAACTGGGCGATGTCAAGGATGATCAGCAGGACGCCATTGGCGAGCCGTGGACTGGTGCCAATGGTCCCGGTGCCACTGAGCACGCCGGCGAGCAGCTCGATCGCAATGTTGAGTCCGTAGCCTTTGTGGCCGGCCGTAGCACCTCCCAGGGGCAAGATGCTGCCCGGTGGATCGCCGTAAAGCTTGTTGGGATCATTGGTCGGATTGCCGTCCGAATCGAGTAACCAACCGTCCGGTGTCTGCTCACCGCGGTTGCGTTTGACCCGGACCTTGCCTTCGGCGACCACCGTCGTTGTCATGTCCATGACAATGGGGTCG
>Ga0114999_10009020_pt1 | contig 11011 bp, 9 predicted proteins | sample ArcticOcean_MG_C_3_FD_89820 | JGI IMG/M metagenome (GOLD analysis project Ga0114999, IMG submission 89820) | Marine microbial communities from western Arctic Ocean - ArcticOcean_MG_CB8_126 | ecosystem: Environmental > Aquatic > Marine > Oceanic | place: Arctic Ocean: Canada Basin | collected... | reverse complement strand
TCTAAAGTGCCGCCTCAAAGGAAGCCGGGACGCTTCGATGGTGCCCCCGGCGCGACTCGAACGCGCGACACCTGGTTTAGGAAACCAGTGCTCTATCCTCTGAGCTACAGGGGCGTAGTCGAATTTCTTAACGAGCCATCCAGACGGGACAGGCCCGGATTAGACAGGGCGAAGCCGGGTGAGACAGACGCAGAATGGAAGTGCCCCCGGAGGGACTCGAACCCTCGCCTCTGGCTCCGGAGGCCAGTGCTCTATCCGCTGAGCTACGGGGGCGCTCAGGTTTCAGGGTATCAGGGGTGACCGCCGACGCTCAAGGTGACCGACCGCTTTAAGTCTCGTCGGGCTGCTTCACCCGACTACCCGGTTGGCTCCCCAGTCGGCGCCTGGGCTGGCCGTCTAGCCGACTCGCGTAATTTCCTCTTCGAACGAGTCGCGAAGCTCGGTGATGAGCCGACGCAGCGTTTCACCACCGACCGTCCCTGAAAAGCTCTCGCAAAACGGCTGCAAAATGTTGGCCGCCCCCTCCGTCAGTGCGTCCAGGACCAGGGGCTCGACGGCGATGGTCTGGGAGTGCACGACCATGCGAAAATGGCTCTGCCCTTCGGCCGATATCCCCAGGCTGACGATCCCGTCATCCGAGCGGAAGTCATAGGAGGATTGGCGGCCGAGCCTGCCGCCAACACCCAGTTGGGCGAACCCCAGCCCACACATGTAGCTGTAAAAAGCCTCTTGGAACATCTTTCGTCCAGCAATTGAAACGACCACCTCGTAGCTGCTGGTATCGGTTGCGCTCATTCGCTTACCTCGCTGGTTGCTGTTTCGCCCCTATCGGTCTCGTCATTGCTTCCCTCATTGCCTATGGCGGGTCCACTGGCGGGGTCTGTAGTGGGCGGCGGTTCGGGGGGCTTTCGACTGCCACTGGTTCCGCTGCGGTAGGAACGTGCCAGGACCAGGGGAGCTACTACCGTGGTCGCAATGGTCATTATGATCGACGCGCCGAACAGGTCGGCCCCGATTATGCCCTGGCCCACCGCTATGCCACCCATAATTAACGCCACCTCACCCCTAGGCATCATGCCCACCCCGATGCGCCATGCACCGGTGCGGTTGAAGCCCAGCGCCAGTGCCGGGACTCCGGAGCCGAATATCTTGCTAACCATCGCCACCAGGCTGATGATCAGGCCGAAGACCCACACGTCGCCTAGCTGGGTTACGTCCACCATCATCCCCATAACCACAAAGAAGACGGGAACAATGAAGTTGTAGACCCCCCGCAGTGGGTCTTCCAGCCGGCGCGCCAACCCCGTACCAGAGAGGGCTAGTCCAATCGAGAACGCCCCCACTATCATCGCCAGCCCGAAGCTCTCGGCCAGGGCAGCGGAAAAGAATGCCAGCGCGAACGCAAGCCCGAGGTTCGCCCCGGACACGTTGAAGCGATCCAAGAACCGCGAGATATACCCCGAAAGCGCCACGCCGACCGCGGTGAGAATTACCCAAAAGCCGATGGTCTTACCGGCCACGGCGGCGGCGGAACCGGCAGAAAAGCCGCCGGTGGTGTGGATGCCGATTACGACCGTGAGAATAAGTATCCCCAGAATGTCGTCAACGACAGCGGCGGCCAGGGTGGTTATGCCTTCGGGCGTGTCAAGGCGTCTCAGGTCACCAAGCACCCGCACAGTAATGCCGATAGAGGTTGCCGTCAGGATGGCGCCCATAAACAGGGCCTTGGGGTCCGAGTACCCGTCGGCGAACCCGAAGCTCACCGTAAGCACGGCACCCAGCGCGAACGGCACCACAACACCGCCCAGGGCGACTATCGACGCAGGACCGGCGTAGCGCAGAAACTGGCGAAGGTCCGTCTCTAGACCGGCCGCGAACAGTAAGACAATCGACCCAATCTGCGAGTAAGCCCACAGGCTGTCTGAGACCTGCACGGCGCCCCCGTCTCCATGAACCATGGGGAAAAGCGTGTAACCGTCCACCGCAAAGCCGCCGAGTGCAAATGGGCCGATGAGGATGCCCGCAGCCAGTTCCCCAAGCACGGACGGGGTGTGAAGATACCTCTCGAATATCTCGCCCCCAACCTTCGCGGCCACCAAAATGGCCGCGAGCTGGAACACCAGTTTAATTACATCGTCGTGCAAATAGAGGAGGCCTGTATGACGTTTATGCCGGTGACACCGGACCGAGCCCAAATTATATCACGCTGACCCCGCATCACAGGCGAGCTCAGAATTGGTACAAATTCTCGCCCCTAAAGCGGTACCGCTTCAGGGTATTTAGCGGTTATGATCACCTAGAAGAAAGGCCGTCGGTGGACTCGTCAATATGAGTGTGTCGAAAACTCGCTGTATTTCGAATCATCGGGGTACAAAGGGCTTGACATGCCTTGACGGCGATTACTATGATGGGGCGGCCGCGAAGCGTCTGTTACCGGCTACATCGGTAACACGAAGCCCAGCGGTAGGTCAGCCACAGGCTGGCCGAATTAGTCGCGTTGTCAAATCAACGTGACTATCGAATTGTCCAGGATAAATGCGGATCAGGGGGTCAAATGAGAACGCTGTTAATAGGAAAGGGTCGTACCCTTGCCCTGATATTGTCAATCTTCGCCGTCGTCGCCTTCGTAGCCTGTGAGGGTCCAGAAGGCCCCGCCGGTGCTGCTGGCTCAAACGGCTCTGACGGCAGTGACGGTATTGCTGGCACTGCTGGTGCTGATGGTCAGGATGGTGCCTCTGGTGCCTCTGGTGCCTCTGGTGCTAGTGGTGAAGATGGTATTGCCGGACCTCCCGGTATTGGTGCTGACGGTCAAGACGGTTCGAGAGGCTCTACCGGTCCCGCCGGTGCAGACGCTGTCAGTCCTGCTGCAGACCTCGTAGCCGGTGCCGCCGACGCGTCCGGTAACGCGACGGTCTGGGGTTCAGGCTTCGCCTCTGGCGAGACCATCTCCATAATGGTTGGTGGCTTCTCCAGTCCGGTCGGTAGCGCAACCGCCAACAATGGCGGAGCATTCAGCACGACCATTTCGGTTAGTGTTGCCGACGGTGTTTACACACTGTGGGCGAAGGGTGGAGACGGAAGCGAAGCAACCGCTCCCCTGCTAGTGGGTACCAAGTAGTACCACCGCTAATACTCGATTAGCTGCAAGAGGCCCCCGGCAATGCCGGGGGCCTCTTCTTTTTTGCCCTTTCTCTTGGTCTTTTCTCATCCAAAGGGCAACCAAACTCCGCTTCTATAAACCCGCCCTCTAGCTCTAGATTTATAAGCAGAGGTGTGAGGGATGTCGTCTGCTTTTCGGTTTACGTTGCTGCCCTGGTCGTCTGCTGCCCGACCCAACAGGCTCATAAGTGTGATGGTAGCCCTGGTCGCCGTTTTGATGCTTGGGGTTGCATGCAGCGGCCCGACGGGCGAGTCAGGACCGGCCGGTCCTCAGGGCGAGGAGGGCCGCACCGGGGATACAGGCGTCAAGGGCGACATCGGCCCGGTGGGGCCATCGGGCAACTCCGGAACGGCCGGTTTGACCGGACTCACCGGTGATGCCGGACCCCAGGGCCCCGTGGCGAATCAACAGCAAGCCCGCATAATTTCCACACTCGACACCCTGTCCTTGGACGAACCGTTCGAGGTATGGGGCTCAGGGTTCGCCCCCGGTGAGAGCGTCGTGGTGTCGTTGGAGATCGGCGAAGGGCTCCAACGAGTGGTCGGCGACGCAACGGCGGGCCAGGGCGGCGCGTTCAGGGTTGCCATAGCTGCAGCGGGCGGCGATTCACGATTCCGTTCGCGCGTCCAGTTCGGCGAGGTGCACACGCTGCTCGCTTCCGGCTCCGAAGGCACCGCAGCGAGCGCGCCGGTAACAATACTTGCCGAGAAGCCTGCAGCAGACGCTTCCCACTCATCCCCGGCTCCTGCGACTTCAGCCACACTGGTGGCCACCGTAGCGGTCACGGGTTTAACGAATACTTTTTGGGCGGCCGGGTTCGAACCGGGTGAGACTGTGTCCCTCGGAATAGTCGGCGGGCCGGCCATTCTTGTCGCCAGGGACGCCAACGACTCTGGCGCGGTAATGCTCGAAGCGAGGATAGACCTGGGACCCGGTGTTTACACGGCGATTGCTACCGGTGCATCGGGCATCCAGGCCACCTGGCCCCTGGTCGTCGCGACTGAAAAATAAAGAGCCGTGGCGACGGAAAAATAAGCCGCTAAGCTATTTTGTGGCGGCCGGACGGCGGGTCACCCGAAGGCGCCTCAGCCGTCGCCCGGCGGTGGAAACAACCCGGATGCTGATGCCGTCATAGTCTACGGTGTCGCCTTTGGTGGGCATACGACCCAACCTGTCGAGCACGAAGCCTCCCAACGTGTCGAAGCCCTCACCCTGCACGTCGACTCCGGTCAGTTCGGCGACCTGGTCTACCCCGATGCGGGCGTCGATGAGCAGGTCCAACGGCTGAGCTTTTGACCTCTCCCTGGCAGGTGCCTGGCTAGCGAGGTCCACGATCTCGGGTTCGTCGATGTCGAACTCGTCCTCAATTTCCCCGACGATCTCTTCCAGCAAGTCCTCTACCGTGACCACCCCGGAGACGCCGCCGTACTCATCGACGACCACGGCCATTTGCACCCGTTGATCCTGGAACTCTCGCAGCAACCCTTCGAGCGTCTTGGACTCCGGAATAAGAAGCGGCTGACGGAGCAGGTCTTCCAGCGTCACGGCTCCGGACTCGCCTCCTCCCACGACCCGGATCAGGTCCATCGAATAGACGAACCCAGCCACCTGGTCGAGCTTTTCACGATAGACGGGGAGCTTGGAGTGGCCCGACTCAATCATGCGCTCGGCCACCTCGGCGACGGGGGTAGAGATCTCAACGGCCGACACGTCGACCCGCGGAACCATGATCTCGCGCGCGACGGTCTGGTCTTGCCTGACGACCGCCCGGATCATGCGGACCTCTCGTTCGTCGAGCGGCAGGCCGTCGAACCCGAGCGGCACCCCGGTATCGTGCAGTGCATCGCCCGCTTCGCCGCCCGTCAAACTATCTGGCAGAAGTCGCCTGACGGCTCGCTCAACGCGGCCTTCAACGGCCAGCCACGGTGCCATAACGGTCGCGATGACACTCATCTCGGAGCCGACATGACGTCCGACGAAGGACGAAGAGAGCGGGATAAGTGCCTGGGACGCGCTACCCAATATGGTCAGGAGCGCGAGCGTCAGAGCAGAGGCGAGGGCCAGCCATGGCCAGGAAACCTGCGTTACAGAGATGGTCAACGCCGCCGCTGTCACCAGGGACGCGGCAAATGCAGCGGCTCGGAGGACGCGAAGAGACTCTACGGTGGGGGAGGACAAGCCTTCACCTTCATGGTGATCACTCTCTTTTCGACCCTGACCTGGAACTGAGCCGACGAGTAGCTGGGTATTGCGAAAGGCCACCAGCCCGCCCTCAAGCACGGAGACGGCGAAAAATGCCACTAGCGACGCGACCAGCAGTGCCGCAGACAGCGCTGTGTCGAGGTCCATCATGGCCGGAGCCTACTGTCTTTGTTAACCACCGCTTCCGACTCGCGGAGCGGTGGGCTGGTACTGTCTGACACCTTTGTGTCTCAGTTCTCCTTCTGGGATTGCTCGGGCTGGGATTGCTCGGGCTGGGATTGGTTAGGACTAGTTCGTTTCAAACTTCTGGCGGGCGCTCCCACCACGGTCTCGCCAGCCGGTACGTCTTTTGTTACCACGCTGCCAGCTCCGGTTGACGCACCCTCGCCAACAGTCACAGGCGCCACAAGCATGGTATCTGAGCCGATGAAGGCGTGGTCGCCAATTGTGGTGCGGTTTTTGTTCGTTCCGTCGAAATTGCAGGTTATCGTACCTGCCCCCAGGTTAACGTCGGCACCTATTTCGGCGTCGCCAATGTAGCTAAGGTGCAGGGCTTTTGTGCCCGCGCCCAGGTGGCTCTCCTTGGTTTCGGTGAAGTTTCCAACCCTCACTCCGGCTTCAAGAACCGAGCCGTTGCGTATGTTGCTAAAAGGTCCGACAGACACGTCCTCTGCCAGCTTGGAGCCTGCCACGAATGACGAGACGACCCGACAATTGTCGGCAAGCACGCTGTCCACCACAACCGAGTTGGGGCCGACTTCGCAGCCCTCCCCCACACTTGTGCTACCCCGCAGGTGGGTATTGGGCATAACGACGGTGTCGCGGCCTAGAGTCACGGCGGCGTCTATGTACACCGTGCCTGGGTCGGGCATGGTGACTCCCTGAAGCATCCAGTGTTTCCGTATTTTCGCGCGTAGCGTGGCCTCTGCCCGGGCCAATTGGACCCGGTTGTTCACGCCCATCACCTCGGTCGCGTCCGGGGCCTCGACATCGGCCACCCGATTGGGGGTCTTGGCTGCGGCAGCAATGAGGTCGGTCAGGTATATCTCTCCGGAGGCCGACGGCGACAGACCAGCGAGGGCGCCCCACAGCCAGGCACCGTCGAACACGTACATGCCGGTGTTTATCTCGTTGAGTCGCACCGTTTCTTCGTCGGCGTCGGCCTGTTCTATTACGGCCTCCACGCCGCCATCGACATTTCTGACGACCCTGCCCAGGCCCGAAGGGTCGTCGACCCGGGCGGTGAGCAGTGTCACCTTCGCACCGGCCCACTCGTGCACGGACTGCATGCCTGACAGCGACTCGGGCGGCACCAGGGGTACGTCTCCCGACAGGACGGCTACTTCAGTGACGCCGCAAAGCGAATCACGGGCACTGAGCAGGGCGTCGCCGCTGCCTCGTGGGTGTTGCTGGACCGCGTACCGGACCGAGTCGCCGAAGGTCTCTCTAATGCCAACGGCGTCGGGCGATACCACCACCACAACGTCGGAATACCCGGCGGACCGCGCGGCGTCGACCACGTGGCTCAACATGGGCTTTCCACACAGCGAGTGCAGCACCTTGGGCAGGCGGGAGTGCATTCTTGTGCCCTGGCCAGCGGCAAGAACCACGGCGGCTTTAGAGGTCATGAGAAGGGAATAGAGACAGGCCCATTAATCACAAAACGCCCAGCGTGCAGGCCAAAGGCTGTGCGCCGGGCGTCAATTCGAGCCAACTTGGTAGGTTTACCCACTTGGGGCGCAATGCTAGCAATCGCCCCGTTTCGGTGTCAAGGAGATAGTAGCGCCCTGTCTGGACAATGGTTCGGGCCGGACATTACTCTTAGGCCGCCTTGTCACTTCCGCGAAGGTGGCTCCCGCAGCAAAAATCCCCGTAAACATTCGTGGCCACCCATAGCCACCCATAGCCAAAGGAAGTACATGTCCACCTTTCGAATAATTACCCAGAAGCCCTCCGCCGTCACCTTCGACATGGCGGATGGCACTTTTGGCCTTGAAATGGAAGCTCTCGGCCACATGGACGCCGAGATTATCGAGGTACCGGCGAAGACGGAGGACGAGTTCATTGCGGCCGCCAAAGACGCCGACGCGATAATAGCCCGCGGGCGGCCCATCACTGGGAGGATCATAGAGTCTCTCAACAACTGCAAGGTCATATCGCTCGGCAGCGTCGGTGCGGACTCGGTGGACGTCGCGGCCGCGACCGCGCATGGCATTCCTGTAACGAACGTGCCCGACACCTTCATTGAGGAAGTGGCGGACCACACCATGATGTTGCTACTTGCGACGTTCAGGCGGCTGCTGGTGCAGGACCGCATGTCCCGCGACGGCAGCTGGGAGCAGGGGCGCCCCGCGCTTTCCCAGTTCCCCCGGTTAATGGGCCAGACCCTGGGCTTCGTATCTTTTGGCCACGTTGCCAGGCTTACGGCCAGGCGGGCCGCACCCTTCGGGCTCAACATGCTGGCCTACGACCCATACATAGAAGAGCTGACCATGTCCGACTACGGCGTACAGCCCGTCGGACTAACCGAGCTGTTGCAGCGCTCCGACATAGTGTCCATGCATGCTCCGTCCACCACCGAAGCCCACCACATGCTGACCGAAGAGCACTTCCGGTTGATGAAGCCGAGCGCGCTGTTTATCAACACGGGACGAGGCCCGACAGTCGACGAGGCTGCGCTCATCCGGGCGCTGGACGAGGGGTGGATAGCCGCCGCTGGCCTGGACGTACTGGAAACCGAACCGCCCAGCCCCGATAACCCGTTGCTCAAGTCCGACAAGGTCATCCTCACGCCCCACGTCGCGTCCGCCTCCATGCGAATGGGCCCGGAGGCGCGCCGTCGGGTCGGCCAAGAACTGGCGCTGGTGCTTTCGGGCCGCTGGCCCAGGACATGCGTCAACCCGGACGTGCTGGTCCGCACCAAACTGCGACGCTGGCAGCCGTACTCCATGGGTCGAGGTCCGGGAGCAGGTTGAACCCCACCGGCGCCCTGCACGAGCTACTGGTCGAACTCGCCGCCATTTCGGGCATGCTGGCGGTGGTGGATTCGGGCGAAACGGTCGCCGAGATGCACGGTCAGGGCCGCCTGGAACTGGAGCTACAGGGTCAGTGGTGGAAGGTCGAATCGGGCAACTGGCACATCCACTTCAAGCCGGGTTCGGTAACGGGCGTCCAGTTTGTGGTTGCGACCGACGACGCCCACACGGTCATCCCGAAGCTGTACTACGTACGTCTCGCGGACGGTGTGGGAGGCACGATGATTCGCTTCTACTTCCCCAGTCCCTGGCTAGACGACGACGAACGCCGCACCGAGTTCCAGCCCGAGAGGGTGGCGCAGTTCGAGGCGGTGCGCGACCGCTTCGTCGGCCGCGAGGGCATCACCGCCGTCACCCGCAACGCGCCAACGTCCAGCCCCCAATGAACGGGCAAATCGGGTGAACGGGCCACTGGACGGCGTGCGCGTGCTCGACCTCACGCAGGTGCAGGCCGGGCCTTCATGCACCCAGCTACTCGCATGGCTAGGCGCCGACGTCATCAAAATTGAGGAGCCTGGCAAGGGCGACCGCACGCGCTGGGAGATGGCCGACCGGCCAGGCGTGGACAGCTTCTACTACCTCGTTTTCAACGCCAATAAACGCGGCATCACGCTCAACCTCAAGTCCGAACAGGGTGTGGAACTGTTCAAGCGCCTGGCGGCAGAGTCAGACGTGGTGGTGGAGAATTACGCCCCCGGCCGCATGGACAGCTTCGGGCTCGGCCCCGAGTTGCTAGCCGAGCAGTTCCCAAGGCTGGTCATAGCGTCCATAAAGGGCTTCGGGTCGTACGGTCCCGACTCACACCTCAAAAGCTATGAGAACGTCGCCCAGGCGGCTGGAGGAGCGATGAGCACCAACGGCTTCGGCGACAGGGCACCGGTGTTCACCTCGGTGGGCGTGGGCGACTCCGGTTCGGGGCTGCACTGCGCCATCGGCATTCTGGCGGCGCTGCGCCAACGCGACCAGACCGGAACAGCGCCGAAAGTAGAAGTTTCCATGCAGGACGCAGTGCTCAACCTGTTGCGGGTGAGGTTTGTAGAAACGCTCCCAACCGGAGAGCCGGTGCTGAGAAGCGGCAACCGGGTATGGGGCAGCCCGGACCTGGTCTACCCGTGCCTGGGCGGCGGGCCGAACGACTACGTAAGCATGGTAATAGGCGGCGACGCCTGGGACAGCCTGCTCGCGGTAGCCGGACGCGCCGACCTGATAGGCGACGAGCGTTACGCCACCGACGGGTTCCGAGCCGATCGCCCGGACGAAGTTGGCGAGATAATTTCGGCCTGGACAAAAACGCTGACAAAAAACGATGTCATGAAGACGCTGTCCGAGCTGGGCATTCCATGCAGCGCGGTTCGCGACACGGCTGAACTTATGACCGACCCACACCTGCGAGCCCGCGAGATGATGGTCGAAGTCAGCGACAGCGTGAGGGGCGACTTTACGGCCATTGGCTGCCCCATAAAGATAGACGGCAACGCTATTGAAGTAACTACTCCGCCGCTGCTCTCCGAGCACACGGACGAGGTGCTGGGCGAGGTTCTCGGAATCGACGCCACCGACGCTGCGGTACTGAGAGAGCAGGGAGCCGTTTAACGCCAGTCCAGTGATCGGGCCAATGATCGGGCTAGGGATTGGCCATTGAACCGGGCGCACCGGTGACGAAACCCCTGCGGTGACGGTAAATTACCTTGTTCGCCCTTCGCCACCCCTGCTAACATGCTTCGGTACCCAGCGTAGGTAGGGACACCTCAATTGGGCCCCGGCACAAAGCGCGTGACCCTGAGGCTCGCTGGTTGCACCGAACAAGAAAACTACGGCCAATCACTGGTTGGCCGCCGGTCACTGGAGGATCATGGGAAACATCAACGTCGCAATTATCGGCGTGGGCAACTGCGCATCGTCCCTGGTTCAGGGCGTCACCAAGTACGCGGACGCACCTGCCGACGGAGACGTGCCGGGGCTGATGCACCCGGTCCTGGGCGAGTACGGGATTGCGGACATCAACTTTGTGGCTGCCTTCGACGTGAACGAGACCAAGGTCGGGTTGGACCTTTCCGAGGCCATTTTCGCCCAGCCCAACAACACCATGAAGTTCGCTAACGTCGAGCCGACCGGGGTTACAGTCTCGCGGGGCATGACCCACGACGGCATCGGCAAGTACCTCCAGGACGTGATCGTAAAGGCCGACGGACCCACCGCTGAGGTGGCCAAGATACTGAAAGAGCGCGAGGTGGACGTAGTCATCAACTACCTGCCGGTCGGCTCCGAGGAGGCCACCAAGTGGTACGTCGAGCAGATCCTGCAGGCCGGTTGCGCCATGATCAACTGCGTGCCAGTGTTCATAGCCTCTGGCGCGGGCGACTACTGGCAGAGCCGGTTCCGTGAGGCGGGGCTGCCGATCATCGGCGACGACATCAAGTCGCAGGTGGGCGCGACCATCGTTCACCGGGTGCTCACCCGTCTGATGATGGACCGGGGCGTGAAGCTCGAAGAGTCCTATCAGCTCAACTTCGGCGGCAACACCGACTTCCTAAACATGCTCGAACGCGAGCGGCTCACCTCTAAAAAGATTTCCAAGACCCAGGCGGTCACCTCTCAGCTCGACTACACCATG
>Ga0114999_10009018_pt1 | contig 11012 bp, 10 predicted proteins | sample ArcticOcean_MG_C_3_FD_89820 | JGI IMG/M metagenome (GOLD analysis project Ga0114999, IMG submission 89820) | Marine microbial communities from western Arctic Ocean - ArcticOcean_MG_CB8_126 | ecosystem: Environmental > Aquatic > Marine > Oceanic | place: Arctic Ocean: Canada Basin | collected... | reverse complement strand
TTTGGCCACGAAAAAGGCGCATTCACCGGAGCCGACCAAACCAAACCCGGTCGCTTCGAACGCGCCAATGGCGGTACTTTGTTTTTAGACGAAGCAGGAGACATTCCGCTCGCGACACAAATCAAACTCCTGCGCGTACTCGAAAGCCGAGAATATGAACGCGTGGGTGGCACTCAAATGCTCAGTACAGATGTGCGCATTGTTGCAGCCACAAACCGCAATCTTGAAAACCTTATTGCCGAAGGTACTTTTCGAGAAGATTTCTATTATCGCCTCAACGTCTTGCCCATTTACCTCCCCCCCTTGCGTGAACGCCTCGAAGACATTCCCCTACTGGCAAACCATTTCCTGCACACCATTGCCGCACGCACCCAAGCCATACCCGCCAAAATTTCACGCGGTGCCTTAGGTCGCTTGCTGGACCATACCTATCCTGGCAATGTAAGAGAACTGCAACATATCATCGAACGCGCCGTGGCCATCTATGCACAGGGTGGCACCCTTACAGCCGACCACATAGAACAAGCCTTAAGCTTAGGCACGCAAACCTCGCACATGACAACATCATCTACACTGAGCGTGCGCCAGCAAGAACTCATTACCCTCATCCATCACTCAGCCAATACGTGTACAGTAGACGATCTCTTCGCGCAATCCAGTACGCTATCGGAGGGCATGGGCAAATCAAAACGCACCTTGCAAAATGATCTGAGCAAACTAGCCAGCATGGGGTATCTCACATGGCAAAAACGCGGAAGTGCCAGAACTTACACGCTAACACCAAGAGGTGTAGAGATTGCCAATAAATAAAAAGAGCCCTGAAGACTTCACTCTTCAGGGCTCTTTTTAAAATTTGACCAAGAAACATTACACTTCAATAACATTTAATCCTGCATGCTTTGCCGCTAAAACTTGACGATGATCACCAGACACAAACACATCAGCATACCAGACAATCGCACAAGCGACATGCAATGCATCCATACCTCGCAGTATATTTCCTTCCAAAAGTTCTGCAGCCTTTTCATTGGTGGCTGTCGTAATGCTTACAATTGAAAAATCTTCAAAATCTTCTAGCACTTCACTTTTAATGCGTTCATATTCTTGTTTGGTCAAGTTGTTTTCTCTTCTCAGACGACAAAAAGCAGAAATGACTTCGGCAAAACAAAAACTGCCCACACCAATTTCATCAGCTTGCGCAAATAAGGCAACAACCTGCTCTCTTCCGTCCTCAATCAAATATCGCTTAGCGAGTGCTGATGTATCAAAGAGATATGTCATCGGCCGTATTCATCCCTATCTTTCAAAACGGCTTGACTTAATGAAACACCTTTTAAATTCAAAGGTTTAATTTCTCGCTTCCAAGAAGGTATCTTTTTCTCTTCTACAACAGGAACAAGATCTGCCACTGGTTTCCCATGTCTCAAAATCCGAATAGACTCCCCCTCTTCGACAATATTTAAACAAGATGTTGCATTTTGGCGGAATTCTGTAAACGTCATTGTTTTCATAGTTACCCCTTTCCGTACATCAATGTACAGAATTTCATATTGAGAGTCAAATGGACATTGTCATTCTTAAATCATGGCACATAGGTTACGCGAACCTACAAAAAGTAAAAAGCACCTGATTTGTAATCAGGTGCTTTTTACTTTATCATTCTTACATTTAGATTCTACAACTTCTGCACCACGTCAATCAATGCGCGAATATAGCCAATTGCGTAGGCGCGCCCTCGATGCCCCCAAGGGGTATCATCAATCATGTGCGGCACGTGATCATCAATAATAAAGCCCGTAAAGTTCACCTCTTTAAGTGCCCGTACGACTTCAAACACATTCAAATTACCTTCATCAATAAAACACTCATTAAAACACGGCACCTGCCCCTGTACGTCACGCATGTGGATGTAAACGAGCTTGCCCCGTTCACCAAAATGGCGAATAGCTGGTATCACACCATCTGGCCCCATCTCAGACCAACATCCCATACAAAAATCCAACCCATGATTTGGGCTGTCAAACGTATCCATCGCGCGTTTGAAGCAATCAAAATTGCGAAAGATACGCGCCACACCGCCCAAGGTTTCCACCGGTGGATCATCGGGGTGCAACGCCAACGTCACGCCAGCTTCTTCAGCCACCGGTAAAACACGCTCTAAATAATAGGCATAATTGGCCCACATTTCTTCAGCATCAAATACACGTTCATGGGTCAACGGCGCTTCTTTATGTTCGTCTAAATTAAACCGTGTGCCTTTTGCCCCACCGCGCAAAGTCGCAGGCACAGGCGTGCGCCACACCTTATTGGGCATCCAGTGATAACCCAAAATTGGAATGCCCGCTTTGCCCATATTGCGAATGGTTGCGCACATGTGTTCAATCTGTTCATCGCGCCCAGGCAAACCCAACATCGCCTTCTCATAATAATGAACGGGCACATTCTCAAGCGCCATCAATCGCACACCCTGCGTGTTTGACTGGTCAACCAGTGCCTTTAAGTCTTCATATTCCCACCGATGTTCCCCGGGCAACCTCGGTGTATTCATCAAAAAATCATTTGCACCCAATTGCTTGATATAAGTCAGCATATCATCAGTCAGCTCATTAAACTGCCCCAACGCAACACGCATCTTCAATTCAGCCATTGCCTTCTCCTTTGAAAAGATAAACCGCTAAGCGCTAAGAGCAGAGCGTTAAACCTGCTATTACGCTTCGCGCTCTGCGTTCTCCGCTCTGCCCTTTACTCTTAATTTCTTCACAGCCTTCACTATCACATCTCCTGCCCGATCAATCTCCTCACACGTTGTAAACCGCCCCACCGAAAGCCGCAGTGTGCCCCGAGCCCATTCCATTGGTACCTTCATCGCTGTCAAAACGTGCGACACGTTTACCTCACCCGAGTGGCAAGCAGCACCCGCCGAAGCCGCAACGTCATCGCTCATTTCAGCCAACACATCGTCCGCATCCACATCCAAAAATGACACACTCAATGTATTGGGCAACCGATGCTCTAAATGACCATTGATTCGAACATCCGACACACCACTTAACAATGCATTTTCCAATCGGTCACGTAATCCTATTAAATGCTCGGCATGCGTTTCCAAATCACGGGAAATAATCTCACACGCTTTTCCTAATCCTACGACTTGCAACACATTTTCGGTACCTGCACGCCACCCTTTTTCATGCCCTGCCCCGTGCATAAATTTCTCCAATTCGACACCCTCTCGCACAAATAAAACCCCAACACCCTTTGGTGCATACACCTTATGCCCTGCCATTGAAAGAAGATCCACACCCAACGCCTGAACATCTACCCCAAGCTTTCCAATCGACTGTGCCGCATCTGTGTGAAACGCAATATCGTGCCGACTCGCCAATGTAGCAATGTCTTCAATCGGTTGGAGGGTACCCACTTCATTATTCGCATGCATCACACTGATCAAAATCGTTTCAGGCAACAATGCCGCTTCCAAATCACCCACATCAACGCGCCCAGTTTCATCTACTGGCAAATAAGTGACCTCAAACCCTTGTGTCTCCAACCACGCACATACTTCGGTCACCGCAGGATGTTCAACTTGCGTCGTTACAATATGATTGCCCAAATCACTGCGTGCAAATGCCAATCCCTTAATCGCAAAATTATTCGCTTCCGTGCCGCCACTGGTAAAAATCACTTCATCGGGTGAACAATTTAGCAGATTTGCGACTTGCTTTCGCGCAGCCTCAACAGCCCGATGTGTCACTTGTCCAAAGGCATGCGCACTCGATGGATTTCCAAAATGCGTTTCTAAAAACGGCCGCATCACCTCAATCACCGCCGGGTCGTGTGGTGTCGTCGCGTTATAATCCAAATAAATCGCCATAATCATCTCCTCTTTGCCCGCAAATAAACACGCACAAATGAGAAAGTCAAGCCCTGAAGAAGCAAGAATTCGAGTCCCGACATCACATTTGTGTAAAATTTGACACAAAAAAGTCCCAAGGGAAATCAGATTCCCCAGGGTTTGACCATCTCGAGCTTTAACAGTATTTCTAAACAAACATGTATATACCAAAAGCAACACAGTCACATCCCAACACGCCAAAAACAAGACCCACATGCCACAAACCTTGGCGCCCAGCGACAATGGACATTCCACTCATGGTAATGGCCATTGAAAGCAACGTCACACCCATTGCAAAAGTCGTATTGATATGATTTGATGACAGCGCCAATTACACCTTAAACAAAAAGTGAATAATATCCCCATCATCAATTACCGCATCACGGCCTTTTAGAACAAACTTGCCTGCAGCCTTCACCTTTTGTTCACTACCCAATTCGATTAAATCTTCAAATTGCATCACTTCTGCCCGAATAAAACCACGTTCAATATCTCCGTGAATCACCCCACCGGCAACAGGTGCCAGCGCACCTTGCTGAATCGTCCAAGCGCGCACCTCATCTTCACCTACCGTAAAATACGACATCAATCCCAGCGTCTCATAACACAACAACGTCAAACGATCCAATGCAGGTTTCTCAATGCCCAATTCTTCCAAAAAAGAAGTGCGCTCTTCGTCATCTAACTGCGACACCTCTTGCTCAATCTGAGCAGAAATAGCAATCCACCTAAAACCCTTCCCCGTGAATTCTTGCTCGAGTTCTTCTATCAAGTGCTCATCACCAAGCTGATCTTCTCCAACATTGAGCACAACCATCACGGCCTTTCGAGTCAAAAATGGATAGCTCGAAATCAGCTTTTCGTCTTCATCCGAGAACACAAATTGGCTCAAGGGATGGCCCTCTTCCAAATGGGTCAGCATGCGCGTCATCAACTCGGTTTCTTTGGCGGCACGCGCAATATCATTGGGCCGTTTCTCTTTGGCCAACCGTTCCAACCGTTTCTCCACAAAAATCTGATCGCTCAAAATCAATTCATCCCACAGCGCCTGAATATCGCGGCGGGCGTTTACATCACCCTCAGCATGAAAGACGGTATCATCTTCAAATACCCGTGCCAAATAACAAATCACATCGACCTTTTCCAACCCCTTCAAAGTTTCGGCATTGCGGCTTGCATCTGTATCCATATCGGGCAACAACACAAATTCCATCTGCGCGGGTGTTTCTTTTTTGGGGTGAAACATCTCCACCAACTTCTCAAATCGCGTATCGCGCACTTTTGCCAACCCGAGATTCACCTTATCACCATCTTGTCCTGTCAAAAGACTAAACAACGTTCGTTTGCCTACCTGAGGCAATCCTACAAGGCCCAATTTCATAGTTTCTAGACTCCTTCATAATCACGCACAAGAGTTGACGATTCGGCACAAGCACTGTAATATACATAAGACGCTAAAAAACCCCAACATCAGCATGATATCAAGACAAAACCCCGAGTACGATAAACCGTACTCGGGGTTTTCTATGCAATGAATATAAGTGCCTGCTCTTACAAAGATTGCTTTGTCATTTCAATCCGCTCGATTTCATCGCGAATCATACCCGCATCTTCATAGCGCTCCTCTATAACTGCTTTTTGCATCTGTTCTTTTAAAACAGTGAGCAACTCACCAGGGTCTATGTCATCACCGGGTAAAGAAAAAGCATCTTCAGTAGGGGTGATCAAATCATCAACGGCACCCTCAATGAGGTTGGGTACGTCGAGTTCCACCTCTGCTGCAATATCTTCAACAGAAGGATTTAATGGCTCAAGCTCCAAACCGTTGTGCCTTTCCTTTGTTCGGTAGCCAACCTCCTGAATAATCTTGCCATCCATAAAAATAGGTGCGCCAAATTTAAGTGCCAACGCAATACAGTCGCTGGGGCGTGCATCAAACCGGACCTGTTTTCCACCACTTGACAGAACCAACTCGGCATAAAAGATGTTTTCTTTAAAATCGACGACCTGTACTTCTTCAATTTCGGCATCAAAATGAGTTAACAGTGTACGCAACAAATCATGAGTTAAAGGACGCGGTAAACGCTCTCCTGTCACCTCTGCCCAAATCGAAAGCCATTCTGTATGCCCAATTTCGATGGGCACAAGCACCCTACCGTCTAAGCTTCGCAACCACACCACTTCTTGTCCAGAATTGGGTTCACTCAAGTTATCCACACGCATTTCGATCATAATGCCCCATCCTCCTGATTTTTTTGCGCAACGCCATCATTGCACACGCCACAGATCTCGGGGGAGACCGCTGTGGCATAATATATGACATTTTTAATACATCGGCAAATATTCAACCCTTAAAGAATAGCCAAATTTTCATCAGATGCCAAATTGAATTTTATCTTGTACAATCATTCATTGACAGAACCTTAAAAATCATACATGCATATACACCCACAAAGACAAGGAAACCTGTATGAAACTCTCTCTCTCAGTCCGTGTTGCTGAAAAATTTAGCAACAAACGTGAAATTGACATTGCTTTGCCAGACCTTGCACACATCGCCAAAACGGCAGGGTATGAGGCCCTATGTATGCGGGCCTCCATGGCAGGCACCCACAGTTCCCCGGGACATATATCAGACGCAAAACGCATCGCGGGCCAAAATCAACTGGCCATTTCTATGGTTACCGGTGACTTTGCCATTCCCGAAAACGGCTTAGAGGGCCCCCACTGTTTGCGGCACATTACCCCGCACTTAGACCTATCGGAAGCCTTAGGGTGTGACTTAATGCGCGTTTGTATCAAAAATCAAAGTGACATTCCCTTTGCCCAACGTGCTGCCGATGAAGCCGCAGAACGTAACATGCGCCTTGCACACCAAAGCCACACCCAAAGTTTATTTGAAACAGTTGAAGGCAGCCTCGAAACCCTTGCCAAAATCAACCGGAGCAACTTTGGCCTCATTTATGAACCGGCCAACCTTGCCTTGTGTGGTGAACCTTATGGCACAGAAACCCTCAAAGTCTTTGCACCCTACCTGTTTAATGTCTACCTTCAAAACCACGTGCCAGACCCCAACGGGAATTTGGCCATGACCACCTGGGTAAAGGGTGTGGTGAACTCCACCTTAAGACCGCTAGATGAACCAGGTGGCATCAATTTCCAACAGGTATTTGACGGCTTAGACGCCATTCATTACACGGGTTATGTCACACTCCATCACGCCTTTGGAGATGCCATGCTCCCAAATGAAGCCGCTAAGCGCTCAGCAGACTTTCTCAAATCATTTACCAACCCATAAACGGGTCGCAGGTCTTAGGTCGCAAAAATGCCTGTTTTTGACTTTGGCCTGAGACCTCTAACAGAATCTTTCCAAACCCGAGGTTTTCATGAACATCTCAACCCTCCAAAACACCTTTACGACACACAATATCAAAAAGGTCAAACTTGTAACCTTTGACATAGAAGGCATCTGCCGGGGCAAATACGTCTCACTTGACAAATTCTTCTCAGCCGTTGAATCTGGCATGAGTTTTTGCGACGTACTCTTTGGTTGGGATGCCAACGATGAACTCTATGACCGGGAAAGTCTCACAGGATCGCACACAGGGTATCCCGACGCATTGGCCAAAGTTGACACCGATACGTTTCGCATCGTCCCCTGGGAACCAGACACCGCGCTTTTTATTATGGACCTCTACGACAAAGAGGGTGCCCCATACCCACTCTCACCCCGTCACCTCTTGCAAAAAATGGTCGACAAAGCCCGCGACATGGGTTTCCTCTTCCACGCTTCTGCCGAGTATGAATTCTTTTTCTTTGACGAATCTAGCCACACAATAAACGACAAAAACTTCATCGATCTCAAGCCCCTATCTCCTGGTATGTTTGGATACAGTACCGTAAGAGCATCGACCTATGCCGATTTGGTGCACCACATCATCGATGCAATGGGCGATTATGACATTGAGATTGAAGGCATACACACCGAAACAGGTCCGGGTGTATATGAAGCAGCAATCCGATACGCTGAAGGCGTCACGTCCGCCGATAAAGCCGCGCTCTTCAAAACCGGCATCAAAGAACTTGCCCCCAGACACAACCTGATCGCCACCTTTATGGCCAAATGGAATGCCGATCTGCCCGGATGCAGCGGGCACGTGCATCAAAGCCTTTGGGATACCGCTGGCAAAAACAACCTCTTTGCCAGTGACTCCCAACCACTCTCAGATACAGCCAGACATTATTTGGGGGGCATGTTGCACCTCATGCCTGCATTCACATCCTTCTATTGCCCCAACATCAACTCCTACAAACGTGCCGTACCGGGTGTATGGTCACCCATCAACGTTTCTTGGGGCATCGAAAATCGCACCAGTGCCATTCGAGCCATACCGGGCAACTCAGGCAAATCTACCCGCCTCGAAAACCGCCTTTGTGGTGCCGATACCAACCCCTATCTCGTCATGGCGGCCGGATTGGGTGCTGGACTTTATGGCATTGAAAACAAGATTGAACCCGGCGATGCGGTTGCGGGAAATGCTTATACAGACGAATCGCTCACCATGTTGCCCTCAAATTTGGGTGCCGCAGTAACACAACTCAAAAAAAGCCAACCCGCCCGTGAAATTTTTGGCGACACATTCATCGATCACTACATTCTCATAAGAGATTATGAAGTCAGACTGTATGAAAAAGCCGTCACCAATTGGGAGCTCAAAAGATACTTCGAAGTGATTTAAAATCTGTTACAGGTCGTAGGCCAAAAACAAAACCACAACAAGCTCTCCATTACCTGACCTGTGGCCAGTGACCTTCCATACCCTCTTATTCTTCATTTAAAACCGAGGTTTGTATGCTATCCAACTTCTCCTTTCCTACCCGCATCGTCTTTGGACCTGGTGCGTTATCCCAACTGCCCAACCTCATCAAAGAACACGGTGCAAAAAAAGTCCTCCTCATAACAGATCCCGGCTTGGTTCAAGCGGGTTTGGCAGATCGTGTTTTAAACACACTTAAAGGACATGTTGAAACCATTTGCTTCGACGGCGTTGAGCCTAACCCAACAGAAGCCTGCATGGAAGCCGCTACCCAAGTGCTCAGAACCAACCTATGCGACCTCGTCATTGGCCTCGGCGGCGGCAGTGCCATCGACACAGCCAAAGCTGCCTGTTTTCGCCTCAATCATACGGGGTCACTCGCACCCTACGAAATTCAGGTAGATGGCCATTTAAAAATCACCAATGCAGTACCCCCACTCATTGCCATCCCTACCACCTCCGGAACAGGTAGCGAAGTGGGTCGCAGTGCCGTGATCACCAATAAAGAAGAAGGCCGCAAAGTCGTCATATACAGCCCCAAACTATTGCCCATTGTTGCGCTTTGTGATCCCGAACTCACCATTGGTTTGCCCCCTCACATCACCGCTGCCACCGGCATGGATGCGCTCACCCACAACCTCGAAGCCTATCTCGCCACAACCTATCATCCCATTTGTGGCGCCATTGCATTGGGGGGCATTCGGTTGGTCTCAGAAAATTTGGAACGCGCTGTCAAAAAGGGTTCTGACATCGAGGCCCGTGGCAACATGATGCTCGCATCCAGCATGGGGGCCATCTCCTTCCAAAAAGACTTGGGTGTTGCTCACGCACTTGCACACCCACTTTCTACATTGGCCGATGTACCTCACGGATTGGCAAATGCCATTGTATTGCCACACACTATGGCCTTCAACAAATCTGTAGCCGCTGCCCATCTCAAAGATGTTGCCCAAGCCCTTGGCTGTAAAACCGACGGCAAAACCAACGACGAAAGCGCAGACCTCGCCATCGCATTTGTGCATGACCTTCTTGCACGCGTTGACATCCCCAACCGCCTTTCACTTGTTGGCATCACCCAAGACCTCATTCCCGCATTGGCCCAACAAGCCATTGCCGATGCCAATCACCGCAGCAACCCACGCCCCTGTACAGAGCAAGATATGGTTGATCTGTATCATGTAGCATTTTAATGGTGAAACAGACATACAAAGCCGATGCGATGTTACTGCTCGCGGCATTCATTTGGGGCAGCACTTTTGTTGCCCAACGCACGGGCATGGATCATGTTGAACCCTTTATCTTTAATGCCGCACGTTTCTTATTGGGCGCCCTCATTCTGCTGCCCATCGCGTTAATGCGCCCATTGCAAAAACCCCTTTTCCAAACCTGTCAAACGGGGGTGATTTTAGGCCTCATTCTCTTTGCGGGTGCTGCTCTTCAGCAAATTGGAATCGTTTATACAACAGCAGGCAAGGCCGGATTCATCACCGGCCTCTATGTCATCATCGTACCTTTTATGGGCCTCTTTTTAAGCCTACATATTGGTCGTAATGCATGGCTTGGCGCAATGCTCGCTACTGTGGGTCTTTACTTTCTCAGTATTCGCGGTGATCTCACATTTGCGACGGGCGATCTCTTAGTCTTCATCGGTGCTTTTTTCTGGGCCATCCATATCTTGGTCATTGGCCGTGTGGCATCATTGCACAACGTTTTCCATCTGGCCACCATCCAATTCACCATCTGTGCCTTTTTTAGCCTCATCGCTGCATTTTTCACCGAAACAATATCCCTACCCAATCTTCAAGATGCATTCCTTCCCATTGCTTACAGTGGCATCTTCTCCGCAGCCATTGCTTTCACCCTTCAAATTCATGCCCAAAAAAACACACCAGAAACCCACGCCGCCATCATCTTCAGCCTCGAAGCCGTTTTTGCCGCTCTGGCAGGATGGGCTTTCCTCGACGAAATGTTAACCCTGCGCGAATTCTTCGGGTGTGGCTTAATGCTCACGGGCATGCTCTCCGCTCAAATCAAACCAGCCAAAAAATAAAAAAACGGCTCGATATTTCGAGCCGTCAAATTTCTCTAAGAGTTCCTTACAAAATCAGGTATCCCACCCAAATTTTGATGAATCTTGTTTCTAATCTTCGCCTGTGCGCGTGAGATTTGAGTCAATTACCCTGATTGACTGACAAAACGCAAAAGTGATGAGGGAAGTACTTTCCAAAACAACAAGATACGGCTATCCTATACTGAGATAAGTCATGACAAATATTTCAAATAGGAGACCGAAATGGAAA
>Ga0114999_10009016_pt1 | contig 11013 bp, 6 predicted proteins | sample ArcticOcean_MG_C_3_FD_89820 | JGI IMG/M metagenome (GOLD analysis project Ga0114999, IMG submission 89820) | Marine microbial communities from western Arctic Ocean - ArcticOcean_MG_CB8_126 | ecosystem: Environmental > Aquatic > Marine > Oceanic | place: Arctic Ocean: Canada Basin | collected... | reverse complement strand
GCCAACATCTCTTCGGCCTTTTCACCAGTCAGCTTGCCAGCAGCAATCGCGTCCGTGATCCGCTGCTCCATCTTGTCCAAGTCCATCGCTGGTGGTGGACCCTTACGTCCCTTACCACCTTCTCCAGCTCCAAACATCTCTTTTTTAGCTCTAGCCAGGGCCACTCCAGCTTCTTTTCTGGTCATCGTCCCTGCTTCTACTGAAGCCTTGATCCGCGCCTCTAGCGCTCTATATTCGCTGACGCGACCCCTGACTCGCTCCACATCCTTCGGGTCGACCTTGCCATTTTTATGGGCGACACGAAGTCTCGTATCAATAGTTTCATAATCAGGGATTAGGCTGGCTACCTCAGCATCCAGCGCGCCACCCATAATTTCGGAGGACAGATCAAGACCTGTCATTTTGTTGCCGTCTTCCTCACAACCGATCGCAATTAACGACAATACACAGACGAACCCAGCCTGCAATATTTTTTTGACAACGTTCTGTATTCTCAACTTAATTCCTCCTTAACTATAGGACTCCAGAGACAACTACAGCCTTCCGTCCTACCAAACAATGCAAGAGTCATGCCATACAGATAAAAACTGGGTATATAAGATAGAGGCGCTTATATGGAATAGAAATACCCCCCCCCTCCCCGCAAACCCTAAGCCCTCTATATCAATTAGACACCCACGCTAATTTTTAGTTACCATATATCTCTTATGTAAACCACTGACATTGGGGGGGAATATTGAAGTATCGTGCCTTTGAACTAGAACGCTGGCAGTCTGTATACGAACACCAAGTCGAGTTGAATCTTACAGAGAGCGGTGTGCACCCACTTCTGGTTTCTGAATTACTCGAACTCGCAGGCCAGGAAAGAGATTTCTTGGACCAAGTGCGCCTCGCATATAGCCCGGCCAGCGGCAGTGACGATCTTCGTGAAAAAATTGCAGCATTATACCCCGATACTACCGAAGCTTCTGTGGTGGTTACCAACGGTGGAGCAGAAGCCAATTACTCTGCTTGTTTGCACCTCATGGAACCGGGTGTACCTGTAGCTGTCATGCTCCCCAATTACATGCAAGTACCGGGAATCGTGGAAAATTCCGGGGCCCCCGTACTGCCATTCTATCTGGTCAGAAAGGATGAGTGGCAGCCCGATCTAAATCAGCTCAAGGATTGCTTAGACAAAGGCGCGAAACTGATACTCGTCACCAACCCGAACAATCCGACTGGCTCTATCTTAACGGAAGACTCCGTTTCCGGGATCCTAAACCTCGCAGACCAATACGGTGCATGGATATTAGCCGATGAGGTCTACCGTGGCGCCGAACTCGCTGGACCCGAAACTCCTTCTTTCTGGGGACGATCAGACCGAGTTATAGTCACAAACTCGATGTCCAAGGCTTACGGGATGCCCGGGCTGAGGCTCGGTTGGGTGGTGACCTCCCCAGAGACTGTACATTCCATCTGGGGTCGTAAGGATTATACAACCATCACCCCAAATCCTCTATCCGACGCCCTCGCATGCCTGGCCCTTGATTCTGAGACACGGCCTAAGCTACTTCAACGAACAAGAGATATCTTAAACAATAATTTCGAGATACTCAGTTCTTGGCTCGACTCACAAGACAGCCGATTCTCTTATCGCGCCCCTGATGCAGGAGCTATGTGTTACGCTCGATACAACACCCCCATCAATTCCATAGCCTTTGCAGAATTTGTTAGAACTGAAAAGAGTCTACTCATAGCACCAGGCGACCACTTCGGGGTAGATGGATACCTTAGACTCGGATACGGAATACCGGCTAGCGAACTCGAAAAATCGCTAGCCAGGCTGGAAGAAGCATTCGATGACGTCGAGGGCAAAATTCAGGCGGGGCATCCCTAGTCAATCTTGGAGGATTTGCGAGAACGAGTCACCTGGGCTTTCAGTAGGTAGCCATGCCTTTATTCCAAAAAAGTCGCTATCTCTTCAAGAGATTTTTTGGTGATGTCCGGAACGGTTGTATCTGGCTCAGGATGGCCGACCACCAGGATCAAGAACGGCTTTTCGTTTTCTGGCCGATCCAAAAGTTCGTTTAAGAATCCCATAGGAGAGGGTGTGTGGGTAAGCGAAACCAACCCGATCTTATTGATTGCAGTGATCAACATGCCCGTAGCTATGCCAACGGATTCAGTCACGTAGTAGTTTTTTTGTTTCTCTCCATTCGGACCGATTGAGTACCGTTCCGCAAAAATAACGATCAGGTAAGGTGCTTGCTCTAGAAAGGGTTTCTCGGCGTTCGTTCCCAAATGAGCGAGAGCTTCCAACCATTCATTCCCAGCTCGGCCTCCATAAAAAGCTTCCTCTTCTTTCTCGGCACCTTCGCGGATTTTTTTCTTTATCTCAGGATTTCCCACTACTGCGAAATGCCAAGGTTGCTGATTCGCCCCACTAGGAGCTCTACCAGCTGCCAGCAAGCAGTTTTCGATCACCTCTCTTGAGATCGGTTGGTTAGAAAAATCTCTAACTGTCCGACGATTCTTAAGTTCTTCCAGGAATTCATTTGCCTTATGTTTCATTCCTGGCTCTGAAACTTTCTCTCGTTGTGGAAGAGGGCTGAAATTATTTTGAATTACCATATTGTTGATCTTAGTTCAATGGATTTCAAGGGATAACGACCGTTTGTTCATCGGCCTCCTCCCTCTACGACAATTTCTTGATAACTGTCAGGGTTCCATTCCGGACGATTAGGGTTGTTCGCCACTTCATTTCCAAGATAAAAAATCATTTTGCTGATTCTCGTAGCTTTTTCCGTGTCGATTAAATCCACCTCGTCACTTGCCTGATGATAATCCTCGTGCACACCACTAAAAAAGAAGAGGACGGGAACACCTTTTTGCGCGAAGTTGTAGTGGTCCGATCGGAAATAGAATCGCTCTTCTGGCCAGATGTCGTCGATCGGTGCTAAGCCTAACTCCGGGTGCATATCACCGACTTGATTCAGTGTTGCACCCAAATCCGAATGTTCTTTCCCGATCACAACCACCGTATCAGACCAGTTTCTACCGATCATATCGGCGTTGAGATTCGCGACAATTTGCTCGACCGGGACAGGAGGATTGTCGGCGAAAAAGGCACTGCCCCAAAGTCCTTTCTCCTCACCGCTGACCAACAAAAAGATGCTTGATCTCTTAGGTTTGACTTTCATTCCAGCAAAAGCTTGAGCAATTTCTACGATCCCTATAGTACCGGAGGCGTCGTCGTCAGCTCCATTATAGATGCTATCTCCCTCAGAATCGGGAGTGCCGATACCCACATGATCCATGTGAGCGCTGTAGGCTACATACTCGTCCCTTAGGTCTGGGTCGCTGCCTTCTAAAATACCGACGACATTAGGCGCTGAATCCTGAGTGACCATTTGTGAGCGAGGTGACAAAGTTGCCTCCAGTCCATTGGCTTCTATGACTTCCAAATTCCTGGTATTCCTGAGTGCATTCAGGTCTATCCCATTTTCGCCCAGGACGTCAACAATCGCGTCATCCCTAATTTCGAAAGCAATGTTGTTGTTCGAAGCTCCACCGATCCGCATTGTATTTCGTGCTGCCATAGCGTCAGACGTAACTGTCCATTCTTGATTATTTTTTTCAGTAGCCACAAGCACAGCTAAAGCTCCAGCCCGTCTTAGATCAGATATCGCTCTTCTGTGAGTCCTGTACCCTTCGGGCATGGACACCGCAAGAACTATTTTTCCATCGATACTAGACGCTACACTTTCCGAAAGATCTTCCAATCCCGCAAGAACAACGACCTCACTGTGGATATCACCCTGGCCAACTCCATTTGCTACGACGATGTCCTTTCCAAATTCCAGACTCTTACCCCCGATCTTAGCCGAAGACATTCCCAGATCTGGTCGCAGAGTTTCAATCGGATAATGCTGTATGAAAGAACCATCATCTCCACCCGGGGTTAGTCCGAATCTAGCAAATTCCTCTGCAATCCAGTTCGCCGTTTTATTTAGACCAACACTTGGGGTGTTCCTGCCTCCCATACTGTCGTGGGCGATCTTGCCAATCTTTTCGAGATAATCTGATTCAGTAATTGTGTTAGCCGCGGCCAACACATCTTCCGAAAGCTCACCACCGTCTACCAATACGGAATTAGAATCACAACCAGAAAAACAGAGGAGCGCAGAGCATAGAGTGACTAGTTGTTTCATAACAAACCTCATCCCAAAGTGAGAATGACACTGTTTAGTACCAATATTTCAGTCTTACCAATGTACCCCGAGCACTGGATGGAGCAAATGAAGATGTGGCGATACCATCCAAGTCTTGACCAGTATTTTTCTTGACAAGTGATTCCTATACTAGCAGGCTGAAAGCTAATCGACCCTTAATTTCGAACCCTAGCGAGGAGCCAACCCATTTCTGATATCTTCAGGCGATACCTGATGCCCGGTTTCATTTTTCAATCAGTGGTGATCGCGGGTGGCTATGGAACAGGAAGAGAATTAGCGGAATTTTTCTTGCCGTTCGGACCTAGAGGCGGAATTTTATCGATGATGTTGGTCTCGATGGTATTCTGGTCGCTAGTTGCAGCCGTCGCTTTTGAATTCTCCCGGACCTATCAGGTCTACGATTACCGGACTTTCTGTCGCAAACTAATGGGTCCAGGATGGATTCTTTTCGAGGTCGCTTATCTCTCATTTTTGATTTTGGTGCTTTCGATTATTGCATCGGCTTCCGGATCCATCTTTCAAGAACTCTTCCAGGTCTCCTACTGGGTCGGAGTCCTTAGCATTATGGCAGCTATAGGATTCCTGGTTTTTGCCGGAAGTATGCTAATCGAAAAAGTGTTGTCCAGCTGGTCATTCATCCTTTACGGTACCTACCTGATATTTTTTTTCTGGTCACTCGCAGCTTTCGGCCCAGAGATTTCTTCCTCACTTAGCAATACTCCGGTACGACCAGGGTGGGTCCTTGGAGGTATCAAATATGCTGCCTACAATGTGGCAATTATTCCCGTCCTACTTTTCTCCGTGAGGCACTTAAAAACACGAAGAGAAACTATTCTCGCTGGAGTGCTCACAGGGCCTATCGCCATTATCCCCGGTTTCCTGCTCATGTTGATCATGGCAGGGCACTACCCAGCTATAGCCGAGGAGACAGTGCCCGTGAATCTCATGCTAGAGGCACTGGGGTCACGCAGTTTTCAGATCCTTTTCCAGTTAGTTCTTTTCGGCACCCTGATCGAGACGGGTACCGGAATGATTCACGGTGTGAACGAACGCTTTGCAGAAACCTTCAAAGAAATGGGTAAAGAATTTCCCATTTTCGCACGACCCTTAATCGCTATTGTTCTTCTTGTCATCGCGACAATGATGGCTCAGTTCGGACTTAAAGACCTCATTGCGAAGGGGTATGGAACAATGACTTGGATTTTCTTAGTTGTATTTCTGATTCCTTTACTGACTTACGGTGTTTGGAAATTGTACCAGGAAAATTAACTGGCCAGGAGAGAGGGCTTGGCCGGCTATCACAGAGAGGAAACAAGGATTACATGACAAGATAGCCAGCACGCTAGCCGTTAAGTCCTAGTTGATATAACCAGGGCCTCTGACAATCATTCCTGGTTTCTCGCCAGTATGACTACCGTCTCGGACCACTGCTACACCGTTGACCAATACATCTCGAATACCCACTGATAACTGATGGGGCTCTTCGTAGGTCGCTCGATCGATTACTGTAGCCGGATCGAAGATGACTACATCCGCATAGAATCCCTCTGCCAGCAACCCTCGATCTGTAATGGACAGGCGCGTGGCCACCGCCGATGACATCTTACGAACAGCTTCCTCGAGAGATATCACACCCTCATCTCGCACATATTTCCCCAGAATCCGAGGATAAGTCCCGTAGGCTCGCGGATGCACCAGATTCTCAACCACGGCAGGATTCACGCCTCCTGCGTCCGTTCCGAATTTGATCCAAGGCTGCTGAATTTGGAGACGGACATTGTTCTCAGACATCATGAAATAAATCGTTCCTATCCGCTGTTCTTCGGACAGCACCAGGTCCATTGCTGTATCCATCCAATCCTTACCATACTCGGCCGCAATATCATCCAAATATCGTCCTGCATATTTCTGGTTCTCCGACCTCTCTAAGCCAAGGAGTAAAACCCCCTCCGGAGTCGCCAGCATACACATGTTTTCCCATTCTTCCGTCTGGTTTTGAATTTCGTCGCGAATCCGACCTCTTACCTCTTGGTCGGCAAGATTGTCGAAGAGTTTTCCGTCGGCAGAAGCCCATGGGGGGAAACACGCAGTTAGCCCCGTTCCTCCGGCCGTATAGGGGTACATATTCGCCTGCACGTCTACGCCCAATGCTCTGGCCTCATCGATCTTAGCGATCGCCTGGCTTGCTTTGTGCCAATTCCGTTGGCCTCCAGCTTTCAGGTGGTAAATCTCAAGCGGGACATCAGCACCAACCCCGATCTCGATCGCTTCATCAATAGCCTCAAGAAACTGATCGGCCTCTGAGCGCATGTGGGTGATATAGACTCCTCCATAGGGTTTCATAGCAGATGCGATCTCGATCAATTCATCGGTGTCCGCAAAATTTCCCGGTGGATAGATCAAGGCAGATGCGATTCCAAAAGCCCCGTCTTCCATCGCTCTCTGGACCACTGCTTTCATAGTGTCCACAGCAACTGGAGGAGCTACTCCCATACTGGAGCCCATTGCATAAGTGCGTACGGTTGATGCTCCCAGGAATGAACCGTGATTAACCGAGGTTCCTCGATCATCCATGGCACGAAGCCACGCATCGAACCCTTTTTCTCCCGAGAACGCTTCAAAAAATTCTTCGTCCTCTCCGGCTTCTCTGTTCGGGTTAATCGGGGCAGAGCTTGATCCCTCACCCATAATCTCTGTCGTCACACCCTGCGTCACTTTGCTGATCACCCTACTGTCTCCATACAGGAGGTCGTAGCGGGAATGGCTTTGAATGTCGATAAACCCGGGTGCCACAACGTGACCGGCAGCGTCGATAGTCTCTGTCGCTGTAGCTGTGCTCAACGTTCCTCGAGGACCCACTTCGACAATTCTTTGATCTTTAATACCTAAATCGCCGTAAAACCATCCATTGCCGGTACCGTCCACAATACGCCCGTTCACGATCACTACATCATATTGATTCACATTTTGAGTCGCAGAGATAGTGGGTATCTGGGTATCTGAGCTACAGCCTGCGATTGCCAAAAGACCTAGCCACACCCAGTAAGTCGACCACATTCTAGTGGGAGTTTCGGATAGTGAGCGGATCATCATTCTTTCCTTGTTTTGAGGACAACAGTTGTTGACTCATTAACGGAGCCGGTGGGATTCGAACCCACACACCCTCTCGGGCGCCGGTTTTCGAGACCGGTGCAATACCAGTTATGCGACGGCTCCTTCACGCTTCCTGATTCCATCGCTCACAACTTTTAAATCGGGGCGCCCGGATTTGAACCGGGGACCTCTGCGTCCCGAACGCAGCGCTCTACCGGGCTGAGCCACGCCCCGATCTTCAGTCGATATCAAGCTGCTGACCGATGTCAGAAATCACTAACAGAGATTCATCCTAAAGCGGACGGGGTGGGATTCGAACCCACGAAGGTGTTAACCCACATGATTTCCAATCATGCGCCTTAAGCCACTCGGCCACCCGTCCATCTACCACAAAAAGCGGAGGGAGTGGGATTCGAACCCACGCGGACTTGCGTCCAACGCCTTAGCAGGGCGTCGCCTTAAGCCACTCGGCCATCCCTCCAACAATGAGTCCATTGCCCCGCTAGGGCTCGAACCTAGACTCTTCGGAACCAGAATCCGACGTGTTGCCAGTTACACCACGGGGCAAAGCCACCTGTCGGAATTGAACCGACGACCCCGTCATTACGAGTGACGTGCTCTACCAACTGAGCTAAGGTGGCGACAAATGGAGCCGAGGGGAATCGAACCCCTGACCTCAGCATTGCGAACGCTGCGCTCTCCCAACTGAGCTACGGCCCCAATCCATTTAGCCAACCAGTCTATCCCTCCAAAGGCGGACAAATGGGCACGACAGGACTCGAACCTGTGACCTCTACGATGTCAACGTAGCGCTCTAACCAGCTGAGCTACGCGCCCCCGACCACCTTTTCAACTCCACCATTCTTCGATGTACTCTTCCACTGCTCAATGCGCCCGGAGGGACTCGAACCCCCGACCTCCTGATCCGTAGTCAGGCACTCTAATCCAACTGAGCTACGGGCGCCAACGTCCTCTAAGTGCCCACGACAGGACTCGAACCTGTACGCCGTTGCCGACACTGGGTCCTTAACCCAGCCTGTCTACCAATTCCAGCACGTGGGCAACACCAAACAACTATCTAAAAATGCTCGAAGAGGGACTCGAACCCTCACGAGGTTTAACCCTCACAGGGACCTGAACCCTGCGCGTCTACCAATTCCGCCACCCGAGCAAAGCGCGACAAATGGAGCCGAGGGGAATCGAACCCCTGACCTCTTGAATGCCATTCAAGCGCTCTCCCAACTGAGCTACGGCCCCAGCGACATGAACCTCGTTCATTTGACCAATATTTTTCAGCGGGGCTGACGGGACTCGAACCCGCGACCTCCGGTGTGACAGACCGGCACTCTAACCAGCTGAGCTACAACCCCCTTCCAACAACATTCCCATCCTGTCAAACATCTGTAACCTACACCTATACCCTCACGGGGAATCGAACCCCGGTCTCCAGGTTGAAAACCTGGTGTCCTAACCGTTAGACGATGAGGGCAAACATTGTGTCTGCTACAGGCCCGGAGGGACTCGAACCCCCAACCCCCGGTTTTGGAGACCGGTGCTCTACCAATTGAGCTACGGACCTCTACCCTCTTACAACTTCTACCGAACTAAACAACCAGTGGCCAGGGGCGGAATCGAACCACCGACACCACGATTTTCAGTCGCGTGCTCTACCAACTGAGCTACCTGGCCAAAAAAATACGCCCGGGGCCTTTCGGCTTCGGGCGGATTGGCAAAAAGCGCGCTCTCTGACTACGCTAGAGGCGCTCTCCAACCGACCGCATCTATACTAGATCGTATGCCGACAGTAGCCCACCTAGCAGCCTGCCTAGCGTCTGTCTCGAACATAGCCTCCCCCAAATCAACAATGCCATTCTATTACAAACTTCTTTTAAATAATAGCGGGGGCAGGATTTGAACCTGCGACCTTCGGGTTATGAGCCCGACGAGCTACCAGACTGCTCCACCCCGCAATAATTGGATGGGAAACATATTTGACATCTTGCAAAGGTTCAAGGCTCGCAGCTTTCAATCCCATATTGTTACTAGGCAGAATTAGCTATCCGCCGACAACGATCCCCTTAACTTCCCCCAATCCGATTGACTGAAAATCGCCAGATCCTCTCAGGTGTCCTCTCAAAACGACCTGGTCTCCGCCTTCCAAAAACTCTCTGATTTCACCTGAAGGAAGTCGGACTGGATTCTCGCCACCGGTGGTGAGCTCCAGTAGACATCCAGCCGAAGCCGGATCTTCCCCTGAAACGGTCCCAGTCCCCACCAAGTCGCCCGCTCTGAGTGGACATCCGTTACTAGAATGGTGGGTGATCATTTGACCTAGAGTCCAATACAAGTCGGCCAACCGCGCTGACGAAAGTAAATGATGAGGTAGCGATTGGTCTCGCATTTTCGAAGTCTGGATCCAAACTTCCAGTACCGCATCGATTCCACCAGTTTGCCGATTCTTATCCGACAATAGATACGGAAGAGGTTCTGGCTCCCCAGGACCACGAACACGACTCGGACACCTAAACGGTACCAGCGCTTCAGCGGTAACTAACCAGGGCGACACCGATGTAGCGAAACTTTTTCCTAAAAACGGTCCCAGTGGCTGGGCTTCCCATGATTGGATATCCCTGGCCGACCAATCGTTCAACAGGGATATTCCTGCAAAATGCTCCTCCACTTCTTCCAGTGGGATTGGTTCTCCCATGTCATTCCCAGGGCCGATCCACGCACCAATCTCTAGTTCATAGTCCAGCCTGGAAGTCGGTTCGAAGGACGGTGTATCGCCAACCAGTCTCTGTCCAGATGGACGCTGTATGGGGGTGCCGTCGACTACTAGAGACGAGGCTCGGCCGTGGTATCCTATGGGAACCCAACGATAATTGGGCAACAGTGGATTATCCGGCCTGAAAAGTGACCCGACTCTCTGTGCATGATCAATCGACCCATAAAAATCAGTGTAGTCCCCAACTTCAACGGGAAGCACCATTTCGATTTCATCAATATGTTGCAGGTGACCGACGATCTTACCTCGCTTATCGGCATCCACGTCTGTCGACAGTAAATCGCTGATATGAAGCCGGGCGGCTTTTCTTTCGGTCCTAGACAGCGCCAACCACCCATTGAGCTGCGATCCAACAAATGCGTCCTGGACATCGCCAGAAAGACTATCGAGCAGCCCTGTCTCGGCAAGCCCTTTCAAATCCAGGACCTGATCAAGGATACGAATCCCTATAGAACCCTTGGAGACACCACCCGGTTCACGAAATACTCCTAGGGGAAGATTTTGTATGGGAAAACCACTCTTTTTATGTGGTTTTCCGTTAATCCAAGTACCCCTGCTAGGATCATGAGAACGATCAATGTTCATCTCATTTCCAAGTTATGGCACATCATAACCCCCGCCTGTGCTTTGAAACAATTCAGTTGCGCCTTTCTAGACTACCATGAATCTATCAGTATAAGTACCTATTTTATAGATTGATCAAATGCTCCCTCTATTGGAACGAATTCTAAAATGAGGTGAGTCGCAATCGTCCAGGACTGAACTCAAGGGACCTTAATGACAACAAATCCTCTCGGACTTAAAGAGATCCACCACGTAGAATTCTGGGTCGGGAATGCCAAGCAGGCATCCTATTTTTTCCGAAACGCTTTCGGATTTTCCGGGAAAGCATACCGTGGCCTTGAGACTGATGAACGAAAT
>Ga0114999_10009015_pt1 | contig 11014 bp, 8 predicted proteins | sample ArcticOcean_MG_C_3_FD_89820 | JGI IMG/M metagenome (GOLD analysis project Ga0114999, IMG submission 89820) | Marine microbial communities from western Arctic Ocean - ArcticOcean_MG_CB8_126 | ecosystem: Environmental > Aquatic > Marine > Oceanic | place: Arctic Ocean: Canada Basin | collected... | reverse complement strand
TCGAAGATCCCATCTATGAGGCCGAACTCTTTGGCCTCCTCAGGCGATAGAAAATAGTTCCTCTCGGTAACCAGCTCAATCGTTTCCCGCTTCTGCCCCGTACTATCAGCGATAATTGCGTTCAACCGCGCCCGCCACTCCATGATCTCTTTCGCGTGTATCTCAATATCCGTTGCCTGGCCGCCCATCCCACCCCAGGGCTGATGTAGCATGATTCGCGAATGGGGCAGCGCATGTCTCTTCCCGGGTGTGCCGCCGGCCAGAAGAATCGCACTCATGCTGTAGGCCTGGCCGATACATAAGGTTGCCACATCGCAGGGAACGTGGCGCATGGTATCGTAGATGGCCAAGCCGGAAGTGATGTGCCCACCAGGACTGTTGATGTAGAGCGAAATATCCTTCTTGGGATCTTCTGAGGCGAGAAACAGCAACTGAGCAATAACGAGATTTGCTTCGGCGTCATCGATCGGCATACCAATGAAAATGATGCGCTCTTTTAGAAGCCGCGAGAAGATATCGTAAGAGCGTTCGCCGCGTCCGGTCTGTTCAATGACGATGGGGATTATTGCCATGGCCTAGTTGTTTGTAAAGAGTGGGTGGGTGGGTGGTCATGAGATATGGCGCCACTGCCATCAGACGTGTAATAGAGACAATATCACCCGCCCTTGTAGCTGTCAACAGTCGCGATGAGCAAGCCGCTTTTGCGAGTTAGCTTCGGCTTTGAATCGGTCGTTGACACCGATTTTCCCCGCTGCTACATTCTCCTCAGAACGGTCAAGGAACACCAGCAGAAGTCCATAGTCAGACAAACAACCTTAAGCAAGGCTCAGCCATGCCGCAGCAGTTCGACTTTCCCCGCAGCCCGGTTCCCATAAAACTAAACCCGAAGACCGCGTACCTGATCATGGGACTGCTCGTCGTTCTATGGCTGGCCAGCGGAATCTTCACGGTCGCTCAAGATGAAGAGGGAGTCGTGTTGCGCTTCGGTAAGTTAATCGAGGTTGTTCAGCCTGGTCTGCATTACCATTTTCCGAGTCCAATAGAAATGGTTTCGATCCAGTCGACAACGAAGATATACCGCGAAGAGATCGGCTTCCGCACGAGGGATTCGGGACCACCCGCTCAGTATCGAAAGGTGCCGCATGAGGCGCTGATGCTCACCGGCGGCTTGAATATCATCGATGTGGAGATGGTCGTTCAGTACCGGGTCAGCAGTATTGTTGACGCGCTGTTCAGCGTCAGAAATCTCGGTGTGTTTGATCGCCGCGCTGGAGCAGGGCTCGTTCACGACGCCAGTGAAACGGCTCTTCGTCAGGTCATCGGACGACACGCCATCGATGAGGCCCTGACCGAAGGTAAGGTCATAATCCAGGCCGAGATAAAGGAGCAACTCCAAGACTTGTTTACCAAGTACAAATGTGGGCTCACCGTAGAATCCGTTCAGTTACAGACGGTAGGCCCGCCCCAACAGGTAGATGATGCCTTCAAGGACGTCGCCAGCGCCAAAGAAGACAGGGAGCGTCGGGTAAACGAAGCCAGAGGCTACCAGAATGACATCATTCCCAAGGCGAGGGGTGAGGCCCAAAAGGAGATCTTGAAAGCCGAGGGCTACAAGGTCGAGCGTGTGCGCCGTGCCCAGGGTGATGCTGATCGTTTTCTTGTGGTATTCAGGGAATACAAGAAGGCGCCCGCTGTGACAGAGAAGCGCCTATACCTGGAGACGATGGAATCGGTGCTACCTGGTCTTAAAAAATACATTATCAAGAGCGACGCCAACGGCAGTTTGCTCAATATTCTGAACCTCGAAGGCGTTGGTCGAATCGGGAAAGAGGGGCAATAGTGCGCGGTGTCATTGGTATATTGATCGGCTTCTTTGCTGTGGTTTTCGCGGCCAACCTCGTTTTCTTCCAGGTGATCGAGTACGAGCAGGCTGTGGTCACGCAGTTCGGCAAAGTGCGTACAGTCATTACGGAGCCTGGTCTTTACTTCAAACTCCCGACTCCGATTCAAAAAGTGACCACCTTCGAGAAACGCATGCTCGACTATGATGCCGACGCGAACAGCATCTATACGAAGGACAAGAAGATCCTCATTCTCGACAACTACGCTCGTTGGCGTATCGTCGACCCACTGCTGTTCATGCAGAAGTTGAGAACAGAGCGTGAAGCCCTTGCCCGACTCGACGACATCGTCTATTCCGAGCTTCGCAAGGAACTGGGTCAGCACGAGCTCGTCGATGTAGTGGCCACGAACAGGTCAGCCATTATGAAATTGGTCACCGAGCGCTCCGACGTGGCGGCTCGGCAGTTCGGGATTTCCGTCGTGGATGTCCGGGTTAAGAGGGCCGACCTGCCCCCCGAGAACGAGGCGGCTGTGTTTAGTCGGATGCGAGCTGAGCGCGCGCGCGAAGCCAAGACGTACCGTTCTGAAGGTGAAGAGGAAGCCCTCAAGATTAGGGCGGAGACTGATCTAGAGTCGGCGACCATCGCCGCCGAGGCGTACGAGACCGCCGAACGCACCCGCGGTGAAGGCGATGCTGAGGCGCTGGGGATCTATGCTTCTGCGTACCGGGGTGCTGAGGAGTTTTTTGAGTTCACGAGGACACTCGAGGCCTATGGCAAGGCACTTGACGAAAACACTGTCCTGGTGCAGCCGCTGGACACTGATTTCTTCAAGTACCTGCAAGGGGCCCGCTAAACTCAGTTTTCATACGCGGTATTCGACTGTTGGCTCCGAACAGTCGTCTTGAAGTGTTAGAGCAATTGCGCAGACCTCCGGCCTTATCTCCTCGCCAACTGGTCCATCCACATCGGGACGAGCGACATTTCCTGGATCGGTGTGCCGCTCGGGACCCCTTCCAGCAGAAGAGTCTGCCACCCAACTCATGTTGGTAGGCCTTACCGGACAGATGGGGGCAGGCAAGACAACGCTCGCCCGCCACCTGAGAGACTATGGCGCCCGGATCGTGGACGCGGATCAGCTCGGTCACGAAATGCTCCAGCGGCCCGGCGTCAAAGCCAATCTTGTGCAAGCGTTTGGACCCCAGGTTATCGGTGCCGACGGCACGGTGGATCGTCACAGGCTGGCCCATCACGCTTTCGCCGATGCGATAGGGGTCTGCCTCCTCAACAAGATCGTCGGCGAGCCGCTCAACGAAGAACTATGGAAACGAGTTGAGGCAGACCGCAGCACCCGAGACGCCGTCGTCGTTGTCGATGCAGCCCTGTTGGTCGAGTGGGGCTTGCATGAACGCTTCGACGCCGTAGTCGTTGTGGTTGTCGATCAACAAGAGGCCGTGCTTGAGCGCCTCGAAACCAACCGCGGCCTCAGCCGCGACGAAATCCTTAAACGGCTCAATTCGCAGGGTTCAGTCGAAGCCAAACTCGCTGTAGCCGATTTTGTCATTCACAACAACAGCGACCTCGGGGCGCTCCATAAACGCGCCTATTCTCTGTGGCAGAATCTCGAGAAGCTTCGCCTTAAAATGCCAACTAAGTCAGCTAGCAGCTCAGTCAATCCAGGCCAAAGTGATGCATGATGTCTGATTCCGCCGACCCGTCAAAGACGCCGCTGAAGAAGACTCCTCTGTTCGAGCGCCACATTGAGACGGGCGCTCGCATGGCACCGTTCGCGGGCTGGGAAATGCCCGTTTCTTACCGCGGTATAAATGAAGAGCATACGGCCGTTCGGTCTGCTAGCGGAGTCTTCGATGTATGCCACATGGGAAGGCTATCGGTCTCAGGGTCGAGGAGCCTGCCGTTTCTCAACGAATTGTTGCCCCGCGATGTCTCAAAGCTCAGCTCTGGCCAGATGGCCTACAGCCTGCTGTGCACGGAAGCCGGAGGAGTGGAGGACGACCTTGCGGTGAGCAAATTGCAGCAGGATGACTATCTGCTCGTTGTCAATGCGTCGCGAGCTGAGGTAGATAGCGAAATCATACTGGGCCGCGCCAAGGAACAGTCCGACGTGTGTATTATCGACCGCACCTCTTCGACCGGAATGATTGCACTTCAGGGGCCCCAATCAGAACAGATCATGCAAGAGGCCCTGGGCATCGACCTGGATGAACTCGGCTATTTTCGCTGCCGCGAGCTCAAATGGGCGCACTCGTCGGTGCTAGTCAGTCGAAGTGGTTATACTGGAGAGGACGGTTTCGAGCTTATCATCGACCGTGGCGATACCGTTGCTCTCTGGGATCAATTGATCAGTGCCGGTGCCGTCCCCTGTGGATTAGGTGCGCGCGACACCTTGCGGACTGAGATGGGTTACTGCCTCTACGGCCACGAGCTGACCACGGATATCTCGCCGCTAGAAGCGGGTTTGGGGTGGGCGATGAGTCTGGAGAAACCGTCCGATTTTCCGGGCAAGGAGGCTTTGCGTTTGCTCGCGGCCAAAGGGCCGAGGCGCCACCTGAGAGGGCTTGTTCTGCGACAGCGGGCCATCCCACGTCCCGGTTGTCCGGTCCTCTTGGGTGACCAAGAGATAGGATCGGTGACAAGCGGGACGTTTTCCCCGACGCTGCAGAAGGGCATCGCACTCGCTTTGCTGCAAACCGAGGCGCTCGAAAACCGTGGTAGTGGTGCGATCACGATCGATATCCGTGGCCGACAACATGAAGCAGATCTCGTCAAGCCACCTTTCGTGCAGAGCAATGTCAAGTCCATCAAACGGACCAAAAAATGAGCGACAACGAGCCCAATAAACAGTTCAACAACCAGGCGATGGCGGTTTCCGCTGACGGCGATTCCTTCGTCAATCGCCATATCGGGCCGCGAGCAGCTGAGATTGCAGACATGTTAACAGCGCTCGGCATGCGGGGGCTCGATGACCTGGTCGACAGCGCTGTTCCTGACGCCATTCGCTCAAAGACTGTACTCGATCTGGGAGATGGTGTGAGCGAGTACGCTCTGTTGCGGGAGTTGCGTGAGATCGGCTCACAGAATCAGCCGTTCCGTTCGTACATCGGCATGGGGTACTACCAGTGTTTCACGCCCCCGGTTATTCAGCGCAATATTCTTGAAAATCCGGCTTGGTACACGCAGTATACTCCCTATCAGTCTGAGATCGCCCAGGGAAGGCTCGAAGCACTGCTCAACTTCCAGACCATGATAGTCGATCTGACTGGCATGGAGGTCGCCAACTCATCGCTTTTGGACGAGGGTACGGCCGCCGCCGAAGCGATGGCCATGCTCCACGCCGTCCAGGGCAAGGGCCAGTCGAGGTCGCGTTTTTTTGTCTCTCACGAGTGCCACCCACAAACCATCGAGGTAGTCCGCACCAGAGCGCAGTCGCGTGGACTGGAGATCGTCGTCGGTGACTTCGAGAACCTCTCGCAGACGGAGGCGGAATCCTGTTTCGGCGCCCTGCTCCAGTACCCGGCGACGGATGGCAGGCTCTTCGACTATGCTGCTTTTTGTGAACAGGCGCACGCTTGGGGAATGACGGTGGCGGTAGCGGCTGACCTCCTGGCCTTGACCCTACTCAAGCCACCAGGAAAATTCGGTGCTGACGTGGCCGTTGGTAGCACCCAGCGTTTGGGCATGCCGGTCGGATGTGGAGGGCCTCACGCGGGATACTTTGCGACACGCACCGAGTTTGTCCGCCACGTTCCGGGACGCGTCATCGGTGTCTCCGTTGACGCGCGCGGCCATCGAGCTCTGCGCATGGCTTTACAGACGCGCGAGCAACATATACGCAGGGAACGGGCGAGCAGCAACATCTGCACTGCGGAAGTGCTGCCCGCCGTGGTCGCCAGTATGTACGCGATCTATCATGGGCCCGGAGGCCTTCGCCAGATGGCCAGCGAAATGGCCCACAAGGCAACCCGGTTGGGTAGGTGCGTCACGGATAGTAGCATTCTCAAGCTTGTCCATAAGACCTTCTTCGACACCATCTGCATTGAAGGCGCCAGTTCCACACTGGCGGCCATACTGGCACGAGCAGCCGATGCCAGGGTGAATCTGCGCCATGACCAGGATGCGAATCGTATCGTCATCAGTATGGACGAAACAACAGGGGAGCTTGAACTCCAACGCCTGCTGCAGATCCTCGATGTCGACGACTCGGGCGCTGGTGGGAGCGCTGATGAACGCGGTCATCTTTCCTGGCCTATTGGATGGAACCGAACGACACCTTATCTCGAACATGCGGTGTTCAATAGCTATCAGTCTGAGACGGAACTCCTGCGCTACATGCGCCGACTCGATGCTCGTGATCTATCACTGACCACATCGATGATTCCGCTCGGTTCGTGCACAATGAAGTTGAATGGCACCGCAGAGATGATGCCGATCACCTGGCCAGAGTTCAGCACAACTCATCCGTTCGCGCCCGTTGAACAGATGGGCGGCTACCAGCGGATTTTCAGTGAACTCACTGACATGCTCAAAGACATCACCGGCATGTCAGGAGTTTCCCTGCAGCCGAACTCCGGAGCTCAGGGTGAGTACTCTGGTCTGCTCGCGATCAGAAAGTATCATGAGTCCCGCAACGATACCCAGCGCACTATCTGCCTCGTTCCAGCCTCAGCGCACGGCACCAATCCGGCGAGCGCCGTCATGGCAGGGTTGCGCGTCGTGGTCGTCTCCTGCGATGTGGCAGGCAATATCGATATCGATGATCTGCGGGCCAAGGCCTCCATTCACAAGGATGAGCTTGCCGCGTTAATGGTGACCTATCCATCGACACACGGGGTGTTTGAGGAGGCGATCACGACCATCTGTACCGTTGTCCATGATCACGGTGGGCAGGTCTATATGGATGGCGCCAACATGAATGCCCTCGTTGGCCTGTGTCGACCTCGGGATATCGGCATTGATGTGTGCCACCTCAACCTGCACAAGACGTTTTGCATACCACATGGCGGCGGCGGGCCCGGAATGGGGCCGATTGCAGTCGCCCCGCACTTGGCCGCCTGGCTACCGGCTCATCCCCTGGTTCGAAGCCTCGAATCCCACACCGGCCCGGTGTCTTCCGCTCCATGGGGGAGCGCTCTCATCCTGTTGATATCATGGGCCTATATTCGGCTGATGGGGGGCAAAGGGCTTGAGAGAGCGACCTCAGTGGCCCTGCTCAACGCCAATTATGTGGCACATCGCCTGAAGGATTATTACCCCGTCCTCTACAGTGGTCGAAACGGCCTCGTCGCCCACGAAGCGATTCTCGATCTTCGCAGTTTTAAGAGCTTGGGCCTCGATGTGGAAGACGTTGCCAAACGCCTGATGGATTACGGCTTTCACGCGCCGACGGTGCACTTTCCGGTGACCGGCACCATGATGGTTGAACCCACGGAAAGCGAGTCACAGAGAGAGTTGGATCGTTTCTGTGATGCAATGATCTCGATCCGGGGAGAGATTGCGGAGATCGAACGCGGAGCTGCTGACCCGGGTGACAATGTTCTCAAAAACGCACCTCATTGCCTGTCGATGGTACTTTGTACGGATTGGCCGCATCCTTATTCGCGTGAGCAGGCGGCGCTGCCGGCACCGTGGCTGACCGAGCACAAATTTTGGCCTTATGTGGCACGCGTAGACAACGCCACCGGGGACCGCAACTTGATGTGTACTTGTCCACCAATGGACTCGTACGCCGATGGGCACGATGACTGAGGACGGGACCAGGAGAGCACTCGTTACCGGTGTTACCGGGCAGGATGGATCTTACCTGGCGGAGTTGTTGTTGTCGAAGGGGTACGAAGTCTATGCCCTCGTTCGACGCAGCAGCACGGCTCCTTTCGAGCGCATCACACACTTGCAGGAACAGTTGCACGTGCTCTCCGGCGATCTGCTGGATCAAAACTCCCTGCAGGCAGCTATCGAGCGTGCCGCACCGAGCGAAGTGTATAACCTTGCCGCACAGTCATTTGTACCGGCATCCTGGGAGCAACCGTTACTTACCAGCGAAGTCACCGCTCTGGGGGTAACAAGGTTGCTTGAAGCCATTCGCAGCGTCGACGACCGCATCCGCTTCTACCAGGCCAGCACCAGTCAGATGTTCGGTAAGGTCACGGTATCTCCCCAGGATGATCAAACACCATTGAACCCACGCACGCCCTACGGCGTGTGCAAGGCTTACGCCCACGAGATGGCGATCACCTATCGCGAGTACTATGGATTGTTCTCTTGCGCGGGGATTCTTTTTAACCACGAGTCGCCGCGTCGTGGTCTCGAGTTTGTGTCGCGCAAGATCACCAATGGTGTCGCACGTATCAAGCTTGGATTGTCGAATGAGCTCGTTCTGGGTGACCTGGATGCGCGCCGGGATTGGGGTTTTGCCGGAGACTACGTGCAGGCGATGTGGCTGATGTTGCAGCAGGAGACAGCGGACGATTTCGTCATCGCGACAGGAATCGATCGCAGCATTCGCGACTTTTGCCGCGTCGCCTTTGAGCGCGTTGACCTCGATTGGGAAAAGCACGTTGTCGTTGACGAAGCCTTAAAGAGACCGCCGGAAGAGGTGGTGATGCGCGGAGATCCGAGCAAAGCCCGGCGCTTGCTGGGGTGGGAACCACAAGTAAGTTTCCAGGAGCTCGTCCACGGGATGGTCGATCGAGACATCGAGCTTGTCAGCGATTCACGCCGGACCTAGTCGTTCCGGATTTCTGATGCGCGTGAGGCGAACTTGCGAATCTGACCACAAATTCTGTGGATGACCATGGCGTCGCGGCGTTCGAGTGGAACTCGGGTGAGGAACCGCATCAACACCCGACTGAAGTTGGCCGGATTATCGTTGTACGATCGAAAACCGATCAAACTCATGGCCCGAACGACCTGTTGGTGGACGGACTCTATTTCAGCGGCGTTGGCAATGGGTGCAGGCGGCAAGTGTTGCACCTCGTTCGGCGCCGGCAGGGCGGCGGAGATTCGTGAAGATTCGAGAAAGAGTTCATGGACGATCAGCAGAACGGCGTGCGAGAGGTTGAACGACGGGTAGGTAACGGCGGCAGGAACCGTGATCAGTTGATGACAGTACGTCAGCTCGTTTCGCCAAAGGCCGTCCTTCTCGCGACCGAAGACGAGCGCGACTTTGTGTGTTTGCGACCGCGCCGCCACTTCGGTGAGTACTTGGCGATAGTCGGGGGTGACTTTTCGAAAACGGCCGTGCCGGTGAGTGGTTCCGATTACGAAATGCGCTCCCGCAACAGCGGATTTCAGGTCATCAAACAACAGGCATTGATCGAGGATATCTTCCGAGGCGTGAGCCGTCCAACGCGCTTGCGGCGTATCCCAGTTACCCGGATTTACGAGCGCCAATTGCTTGATCCCCGTGGTCTTTAGTACACGGGCAACGGCACCGACGTTAACTGCTGTGGCTGGCTCTACAAGCACGACTGTGATGTTGTCCAGAACGCTCACTTCTTCCTTTCCCCGAACCTGTGCCTGACCCTATGCCTGAACCTATATGCGGATCGCATCACGGGCAAAACGGCGACGGCGGCGATGCCTCCGACTATGAGACCATTCGCCTGGCCGATCAATTATATCTGCACACGAATCACGCGCCCCATTTTATGGCATCGCGTGTGGACATATTTATTCGCGACCGCTTACAGCCACAGCAGAACACGAGGTTGGCCCTCCTATCACGAGTTCTTGAACGCGGTACCAAGGCTCTGCCCACCATGCGCGCCATCAATCAGTTTGCTGACGGTCTGTTCGGTGCCGCGTACGGCAGCGGTGTTGACCAGTTCGGCGACGTGCAAGCTTTACATTTAGGTCTTGAGGTGCTGGACTCCGTCTTCCTGCCTGACCGCAGTGAGGATCTTTTGCGTCCGGGGTTGGAGCTGTTACATGACGTTCTGTTTCACCCGTACAGCAATGCTGATGAGGACGGATTTCCCAGGCTCATGGTGGAACGAGAAAAGCGTGCCCTGGACAGACAGATAAGCAATCTCATGAACGACAAGTCTGCGTACGCTCAGCGCCGATGCGTGGAAGCGATGTGTCGAGGAGAGGCCTACGGGCTGTCCGCGCTTGGTGACTCGCAGGATCTGCCGGCCCTGGACGGTCCGCAGCTGTGGAGCTGTCACAACCAGCTACTGACGACCAGGCCCATGGACATCTTTTTCAGCAGCCGACAGCAAGTCGATGACTCAACCATTGCGCAATTCGAGAGACATTTCGCCTCGCACAAACGCCATGTTGACTCAACAGCGCTCGCCGCTGCTGGAGTTTCGGCAACGCCATCTGCTACCCGTGAGATCACTGAAGTAGAGGAGGTCTCGCAAGGACGGCTGGTCCTGGGATTGCGCACTCCGGTCGATCTTTGCGATGCAGCCTATCCAGCCCTCGTTGTGCTAAATCAGCTACTTGGCAGCGATGGCCATTCGCGGCTCCATCAGACCGTAAGGGAGGAGGCCGGTCTGTGCTATTACATCGGCTCGTTCTTGGAACCTCTTTGTGGCCTGATGTTTATCGAAGCCGGCATTGACGTCCATGACTACGACGAGGCTCGTGGGCGTATCGAAGGAGAATGCCGGGCGCTCGCTGAAGATGGCCCTGAGAGCGGTGAACTCGCCAGGGCAAAAGCGCAGCTGACACAACACCTGCGTTCACTGATTGACGACCGCGAAGCGCTCATGCGCTTCTATCTAGCGCGTCGCATTAGCCAGACCGAGCCCGGTCGTGACGTCATGCTCAGGCACATCAACGCGGTGAGCCCCGACGATGTCCGTGAGGCTGCGCGGGGTCTGCGTCTCGATACGGTCTACTTCCTGACCAGCGTCAGCGAGGGTCAATGAAGGAGGCTTGTCATCCAGCACTGGAGGAGCGCGCGTACTGGGGCACCGCGGGGGACTTGACCTTGGTTTTGTACCCTCGAAAGGACGCCTCACTCAACCACGCACTGTTATCCCTCGACTACGGATCGATCGATCGCTCATTTGGCCTGGCGACAAGTCCTGAACAGTACACCGACACGCCAGCCGGAGTAGCTCACTTCCTTGAGCATCGCATCTTTGAGAAAAAGGACGGCGACATCAGCGCCCGCTTCGCCGACCTGGGTGCAACCGTGGATG
>Ga0114999_10009014_pt1 | contig 11014 bp, 6 predicted proteins | sample ArcticOcean_MG_C_3_FD_89820 | JGI IMG/M metagenome (GOLD analysis project Ga0114999, IMG submission 89820) | Marine microbial communities from western Arctic Ocean - ArcticOcean_MG_CB8_126 | ecosystem: Environmental > Aquatic > Marine > Oceanic | place: Arctic Ocean: Canada Basin | collected... | reverse complement strand
CTCAAGTTTATTGTCAGATCATCGAACCCATGGTTCTGCAGGAGGCGCACCACGTGTTCCAGCAGGGGGCGATCGCCGATGGGGATCATCGGTTTTGGCACTGTGTCCGTCAGCGGTCGCAATCGAGAACCCCGCCCGGCGGCCAGAACCATTGCTTTCATTGTCCCTCGCTCAGGAGCTATTGCCAGCAGCATCCGCCTTGCGGATGACACCAGCCGAGCGCATGGCTTGCTGACTGCGCGCGTAAAAGTCGCCCAGATTTGGCTGCGCCTTCACCCACTCGACATACTCTGTAAGAAACGCTTCTATCGTACGCTGCGGGCTCCAGCCGAGCTGGCCAATCGATTCCCACGATGAGACCGTGTGCCTGGTGTCGCCAAATCGGTATTCACCACTCACCTCTGGTTTAATCGATTCCTTGCCACAAATGGAAGTGAGCAGGCGGGCGACCTCCAGCACGGTCGTCATTTTCTGGCCGGCAGCATTGAAATTGCAAAAGTTGGCACGCTCGTCCTCGAGAGCCAGAACGTTGGCTCTCGCCACATCGTGAACGGAAACGTAGTCCCGTTGCTGCTTGCCATCTTCATAGACTACGGGAGACTGGTCGTGCAGCAGGCGCAGGGTGAAAATTCGTGCTACCCCGCTATAGGCGTTGAAGAACGAATTGCGCGTCCCTTGTACGATAGAGTAGCGCATGTTGGCCACGGGAATTCCGTACTTGCGCCCCAGGTTCAGAGCGGTCAATTCAAGTGCATACTTCGAAATGCCGTAGGCCGTATGAGGATGGACCTGAGCCGATTCCACCAGTGGCAGTGGTGCCGCTGCTGACTGACAAGTGGGACAGCAGATCTCCCACTGTCCGAGTTTCAGTTGCTCTTCCGAACGCGACTGGGGATAGAACTCGCCGCAGGCGGCGCACTCGTATCGGCCCTCGCCGTAGACTGACTGTGAGGAGGCGGAGACGATTTTCTGAATCGGCAGGCGGCGAGCGACGATGAGTTCGAACAGAAGTGCCGTACTTACAGTATTGACGGCGTAATAAGTGCTGAAGTCAGGCATATAATCCTGGTACGCCGCAAGATGAACGACACCGTCAACGTCTTCAAGAGCCCGCCCAAGAGCATCCGCATCGCGCACATCGCCAACGATTTTCTCGACGTCATCCGACAGATAGTCGGGCCACCCGTGGGGGTGAACCCGCTCTTGCAGGGAATCGAAGACGCGGACCTTGTAGCCGTGTTCAAGTAGCAGATCTGCTGTGTGCGAACCGATAAAGCCCGCGCCGCCGGTAACCAGGATACGCTTCAGGGAATCACACTCCGGAAATCATTTAGGTGAGAGGCAGGATGGACTGCCAAAAGAGACGTAAAACATAGCCCCCACTTAGGGTTACGGCAACTGGCGGCGTTGACGAATGAGGCTAAGGGGACTAGCTTGTAGCTGCAGCAGCTGCAGCAGCAGCAGCAGCGGCGGAGTCCTCCGCCAGGCGCTACGAATTGCCGTTACGAACCGCCCGAGAGGCTTGTCTGGTGTGAAGGGACGTATTCTGCTGGCTCTTGTCAGCGTCGCAATCGGTGCACTGATCGCCGAGCTGTTGCTGGCTGTGCTATCGCCCCAGGTATACCGTCTGCCCGACGTATGGACCCATGATGCGCAACTTGGGTGGAGTCATCGATCCGGTTCTGAGGGCCATCTCGTGACGCCGGAGTTCGATGTTCTCTATCAGATCGATGACGACGGACGTCGTCAGCACGTTTCCGTATCCGTTGGCCGGCGGTTACAGCTGTACGGTGATTCCTTCGCCGAAGGCTGGGGCGTGGATGTCGACGTGGGGCTTGCGGCAAGACTTGAGTCGGGTCTGGCGCTGTCGGTGCACAATTATGGCACAGCTGGTTATGGCACCGACCAGGAGCTGTTGCTCTTTGCCGAGCAAGGCGCTGCCGAGGCGCCTGATATCGTGCTTGTCCTGTTTTACGCCAACGACCTCTGGAACAACGTGAGCCGCCGAGGAATCGGCACCGAACGCGGCGCCAAACCATTCTTCCGGCCAGGCACGGACGGGGGGTTGCGGCTCATGGGCACGCCGATCCCGGCACCGGCGCCGCGGATCAAGTCTCAGCCTGCAGCTTTGGCCGAACACAGCCATCTGTGGTCCCTTGGTCGCAAGGCGATGGCGCAGGAGAGTCCAGTGCCTGCGCAGCAGATGCGGCAGTTCTACGGTGGGCTCTATGGCCATGATATAGAGCCATACCGCCCAGTCTGGGATCTGACGGAAAGCTTGCTGGCTGAGTTCGCTCGAGCTAGTCAAAAGGCAGGGGCTGAGTTCGTCGTTGTCTATGCGCCGTCCATCGTGCAGATCGAAGCCGAAAATTGGCGCACGAAGAGAGATCTGCACAAGCTCACCCAAGACTATGATCTTTCTCAACCCAATCGTCAGTTGCAGGCTATCGCTAAACGACAGGGTATTGACTTTATCGATTTGACGGCAGCATTTAAAGCGGCCGCGGGGGAACAGACGCTGTACTTCCGCGATTCCCACTGGAATGAGGCAGGACATCAACTGGCCGCGGAGGCTACGGTGTCGGCGCTGGTGGATTTCGGTTACGCGGAAGCCCGGTCGGGCGTCGAGATGGCTGAGTGAGGCTCGCTTCGTGGAAAGCTGACGCCCTCTGTGTGGCTGCGCTGTTTGCGGCCGTCGTCAGCTTTTTTCCCGATGTTGTGTTGGACGGAGGTGTTTTCTTTGTCCAGGACATGATGGTGCAGAACATACCCTTCCGTCACATGTTGCACGACGCACTGGCCGCTGGACACTTGCCGCTGTGGGAGCCTCGCATAAACGCTGGCTTTCCCCTACTGGCGGAAGGGCAGGTGGGAGCTCTTTATCCAGTCAATTGGATCGGCGCGCTGCTACTGTCACCGGCTCAGGCGGTAACATGGTCTGTTCTCTTCCACCTTTGGGCAGCTTGTTCGGGTACGTTTCTGTTCCTGCAACGTGGGCTGCAAACGAACCGCGTAGCAGCCCTCACAGGTGCGCTGAGTTTCGGGCTCAGCGGTTATCTGGTCGTGCGCGCCATGTCGCCGAACTTTGTCGCCGCTGCTGCAGGTCTGCCTTTCCTGTTCCTACTGGTGGAATCGGGTCTGAGAAATAAGCGGCCTGCACGGATCGGGGCTGCGGGCGCAGTGGTTGCACTGCAACTGTTGGCGGGACATCCGCAGGCTGCAGCGTACGGGGCGTTGGCGGCGGCTTTCTACGGGATCCTTCGCGCCCGTCAGTTGTCGTGCGTGCGCTGCCTCCTGTTCGGCGCCCCAATCGCGATTGCCGGCCTGGCGATAGCGGCGGTACAGGTCCTGCCAACGATGGAACTGGCAAATTTGTCCCTGCGTTCGGGTGGGATCAGTTTTCAGCAGTTCGTCAACATGTCCCTGCCCCCCGAGCGTCTGCTGACATTGTTGCTGCCTGATCTGTTTGGAAACTCCGCCCACGGTACCTACTGGGGTAGGCAGGAGGGATTCTTCATTCAGTTATGCCCTTATGTAGGGCTGCTGACGTTGTTTCTGGCTCTGCTCGGGGCACGGGAATCACGATCCTCAGCGCGCGGATTCTTTGTGCTGCTCGGAACCCTCGGACTGCTGTTGTCACTTGGTCGTTATACGGGCTTTTTTGATCTGTTGCATCAGGTGCCAATGCTCAGGGAGTTCCGCATTCCAACGCGTTTCTTGCTGTGGTGGTCCTTTGCAGTCTCTGTATTGGCCGGTCTTGGCGCCGAGCGTCTGCTCACCGACGCCAGACCGTTGCGCATTCCCTGGAGGTTCTGTGCCTTCCTGAGCGTGGCTCTGGCCAGTGTCGCTGTCCTGCTGGTTATGGGGGCAGGCACGGGAGAGGGAAGGGAATTGTTCTGGGACCTGAAGGTAGATCTGTTACGCCTGATGATGGTGGTCACGGCGACCTGTGTCCTGTTCTCGGTTCGTTTCCGTCAGCACACATCTGCTCCCGTAGTGAGCGCAATTGCTTTGCTCGTGATCACCTGGGCAGATCTGCGAAGCTTCAGCTCTGACTTCAACGGCACCTTGCCCGAATCCGTGTACACGGACCCGCCGCCGGCGGCACAGGCGATTCACGCGCATGCCGCACAGGCAGAGTTGCGGGCAGAAGACCCGTCGGTTGATGTGCCCACGTGGGGACGCTTCCGTGTAGCAAGTCTCATCAACGAGCACAACGCACCGTATGACTGGCACGGTGGTTGGTCGTTAGATACGGGTTCCTATGAGAGATATCCAGGGACCCTGCGGATGTACAGCGCCGGCCTCTTCGGCCTGGCCAATACCATGCCAGGCTGGAGCCCATTGCACCTGTCGGCGCACTGGGATTTCTCCCGCGGCTATCCTGCCTGGCTGGGCCTGGCCAACAGCAGATATGTGGTCACACACGGACCTCTGCCATCGAGGATGGCGGAGTCGGTGTTTGCCGGGGGCGTGCACGTCTCCCACCTGCGCGAAGCTATGCCACGGGCGTGGGTGGTCGCCGACGCTGTCGTACGGACGGACAGAGATCGGCGACTACAATACATGCGATCCAGCGCTTTTGATCCGCACCGGCAGGTGGTTCTTGAGGCAGAGCCAGCAGCGTCTTCAGTTGTAGGAGGTGATTTTGTCGTCGCCAGAGTTGTGCTGTACGAGAGCCAGCGAGTCGTTATCGATCTTCCGCGCGTGGATGGATACCTGGTCCTAGCCGATACCTATGCGCCTGGCTGGAGGGTACACGTAGACGGGGAGGAGAGGGAGATTCTGCGCGCCAATCACGTGTTCCGCGCGATCCCTGTTGCGGCAAACGATCGGCAAGTCGAATTCGACTATCAACCCCGATCATTCGTGATCGGAGCATGGATCAGCGGCATGTCTTTGTTCGTCTGGATCGTCCTGTCGCTGATCGCGAGCCGTGCAAAGCGGGACACAGTGGGTTCGGTGCAAACAGATGCGTCCTTCCTGTTGCCCCTGTCTCTGCAACTGAGTCTGATTGTGCTGCTCTATGGAATCGTCAGCGAAACCGAACTATGGACGGAGACGTTGCAGCGGCTGCAGGTAGGGGAGTCTGTCAGGAGTGCGGCGCCATGAGTCGGGATCGAAGTGCTGGTGCCGCTCTCTACCTGCTGTTCGTAGGCGTGTATGCAACGACCTTGTGCCCGAGTGTCTATGTCGAAGGCTCGGGGGAGTTGATCGGTGCCACTTGGTGGCTTGGTACGCCACATCCAACCGGATACCCACTCTATGCTCTGCTGGGGCGGTTGCTGGCGAGTTTTCTTCCGGGCCTATCTCCGGCGATGGCAGTGAATGCCGCAACGGCTCTGATGGCCGCAGGTGCTGGGCCCGCCCTCTTTTTTCTTTTGCGACTGCGAGGGCTGCCTCGTTCGTCATCGTTTGCAGCGGCGATGGTATTGGGATTTGGACAAACGTTCTGGAGTCAGGCTGTGGTCGCCGAGGTCTACGGCCTTTTTGTCCTGGTGTCGATTCTAATGTTGAGCGCAGGGCTTATCAGCCGATCACACACATGCAGAAGCAGATGGCTACTGCTGTGTGGGTATATCGCCGGGATTGCGACGACGTGCCACTTGCAGGCGGTCCTCTTTCTGCCTTCCGTCCTCGGTGTCTGTCTTCTCAGAGGCCGGCAGCATCTCTCGAGTCTGCCAGCAGATGTCCTGCGACTGCTGGCCGGGGGTGTTGCTGGCGCCTCCCTGCTTCTATATCTCGTGTTGCGCAACGGCATCGGTCCTGGATTTCACTGGGAGACGCTTGCCTCTGCAGCGCAGTTGTGGGACCACATGACAGGAGCCCTGTACCGGACATCCTTTCTGGCACTACCAGCGCCGGCACTGTCTGCGGGTCTGCTGCGTCTGACGCGCCAACTTGCCTCGGAGTGGCCCTTATTTGTGCTTGCCATCGCCTCCTGGGGTGCCTTTGTGGCCTGGCGCAGGGACCGTGTTCTGGCGCTCGCCGTGGCTGGCGGTATGAGTCTCAATCTGGCGGCGGGTCTGCTCTATCATCGGGATCCGGCGGGGATCCACGTCTTCTTCTTGCTGCTGCTGACAGGCGTCTGCGTCTTTGTCGGGACCGGGCTCGGGGATCTGCAGCAGAGACTGAGTCGCCATCTACCACACCTGCTGTCGGCAATTGTTGTGCTTGCTGCAGGCCTCAGCCCGCTGCTTGCCAACCATCACGATGCGGATCGTTCGGCGGCTATTTTTCCGGATGCCTACGGTCGGGCGATCCTGGAAGAACTCCCCAGGGGAGCGATCCTGCTCACGGATGGGGACGACGCCAGCTTTATCATCGACTATTTGCACCGCATTGAGGCGGTCCGGCCTGACGTAGTGGTATACAATCGGATGGGGCGGGGAAGCGATCTGGCCGCTGGCGTGGGGCCAGGCCCGGAACAGAGTGCGCTGCGACGTCGGCGCGAGGCGCAACTGTTGGCTGCCGGCACACCGGTACATTTTCTCGTACCCAGGATGATGCCTGCCCGAGGGTATCGCTTTGTTCCGCTCGGTCTCTCCTATCTTGCTCTCAAGGAAGGGGACGAAGTTCCGGAACGGGGCCAAGAGCATGTCGACTTGCTGCAGAAGGAAGGAACAGGCCGCGATCCCTGGGTTCAGAAACTACTGGCAAATTGCTGGTACATGGAGGCCGAGGCCCTTGTTGCCAGCGATCGTGCGGCTGCGATCAAGGCTTACGAGGCGGCCGTTCAGAAGGCACCCCGATCCCAGTCAATACATTACAACGTCAGTCTTAAATTATTGCGACTCAATGAATTAGCTAAGGCATCAAAGATTATTCAGGAAGCGATTCAGATTGATCCACTGCGTCGGGGCCCCTACGAACTGGCTGCAGCAATTCTCAGGAAGATGGGAAAAAGCGAAGAGGCGATGAATGTGCACAAAAGCGCATTAGACATGGCCAGGATTCCTTGACTTCCGTACGGGCTCAGGTTAGTTTGCGCCCCCCTTCTTGGGGCATCTTCGAGTGTTCTGTTTCTTTGAGTTTTCATTCCCGAGTACAGCAAATTGGCCCGAGCACAGAAATTTGACAAAGCAAGCGATCTGGCAGCGATCTGATGGATAAGTGGGGTCGGATCCTCCGTCCCGATAACATCGTGGTCGGTCTGCGTTCGCGTCGGAAGTTCGATGCTCTGCGGGAACTGACAGCGGTATTCGACGACGACGATGCGGTGACCGATTCGAAGGCCTTTCTGGCGAATCTAATTCTGCGTGAGAAGCAGAGCTCGACGGGAATTGGCAAGGGAGTCGCTGTCCCTCATGCACATGAGGACTCGATTCACCGACAGATTTTGGCCATAGGAATCTCTCACGATGGCGTAGAGTTCGACTCCATCGACGGGGAGCCGGTACAGATTGTCGCGATCCTGGGGACGCCGAAGAAACATCAGAAGCAGCATATGGAGTTGCTGGCGGCGCTGTCCCGATTACTGCAGCACGAGCACGTTCGCGAGACCCTGCTGGCTGCCGGGGACGCTGGCGAAGTCTTGGATATCTTCAAGGGCTCGACTGGCTGAAGTTGTCCAAGTTCCTCCTGCACAACCAGTCCCCTCCGCCCATCCGAACTGACAGGCCAATCAAACTGACAGGCTGCTGACCGTTGGCCGACGTCGGACTTGCACCCGTCTGGCCAGCTGACGTCGCCGAGGCGGTACGTCATGGACCAAGCGGGTCCTGTTGGATTGATCTTCCCCAGGGCCCCGGTGCTACAGATCTGGCTGTGGGGCGCCTGCGTGCTCTGCTGGATGCCGATGTTAGGGCAGATCGAGTTCTGATTCTGCTGCCACAGCGCGACCGTCGGAGCTTGTATGAGTCCCCGGAGCTGGATACGCCCAGAACCGGCGCGCGCGCGCAGGTCCATACCTACTACAGTTTGACGTCCCGTCTGGTCCGCTTATTCTGGCCCGTTGTCGCGGCGGAGGCAGGTTTCGGTCGCCCTCTTCAGGCCCCCGTGCAGCTGACCTATGAGACGGCTCAGTACGTCATGGGGCAAGTAGTGGAGCCGCTGCTTGGCCAAGGATATTTCGAAGGACTCGCTCTTCGGCCCCAGCGAATCCTGTCGCAGTTGCTCGACAATCTCAACAAGGCAGCCGTCAACGGCTTCGATATCAGTGAAGTTGCGGACCGCTTACGACTCGCCTGGACGGGGGATCGCGATCGACTCATCTACTTTGAGCAGGCGCAGACGTGCGTGGAGCGCTTCCGTGCCCACTGCCTGCAGAATAATCTGCTCGACGTGTCATTGGCGCTGGAGGTCTTTCGAAGACATCTGGAGCCTCTGCCCATGGTTGCCGATTATCTCAACGAGCAATACCGTCATTTGCTGGTAGAAGGCGTGGAGGAAACCGTCCCAGTCGCTCAGGATTTCATCGAGCGGCGGCTGCAATCCACCGACTCCGCCTTTCTCGTATATCGGCGGGATGGTGGTTTGCGTGTTTTTTTGGGGGGTGAGCCGGACGGTGCAATGCGGCTGCGCTCGGCGTGCTCGACCGTAATCTCGATCGAAGAGGGCCCCGGGATGGCTACGAGAGCACTCGGGCGGGATCTGGGCGCGCGCATCGAAGCGCGCCCGGAAGCACAGGGGACAGCCGAACAGGTTGATACCGAAACCGTGCGGCGGCTGACGGCCAGACACCGCGGAGGCATGGTGGAGGCCGTCGCCCGCGAAGTGGTACGGCTCGTTGAGGATGGACTGGCAGAGCCCGGGGAAATCGCGATCATCGCGCCCCATGCCGATGGCGTTCTACGCTTTCTGATCGGCGAGGCGCTACGCAATGCCCGGATTCCCTGCGCCATCATCCGGCGCTTCGAAAGCCTGCGCGAGGAACCGGAAGTTCGAGTCGCCCTGGCTCTTGCAGGACTTGCCTACGAGGGTTGGCATCGACGCCCCCATGCCAGTGATGTCGCCGAGGCACTGGCTGCTGCCCTTGGCCTCGATCCGGTGCGAGCCCGGCTGCTGACAAGAGCGGGGTACGATGCCGTCAGCGGGAAATTCCGCGCACTCGGAGAAGATGAGAAGCTCGCTGAACGGGTAACTCCCGGCGCTTTGCAGGGGTATGAGGCCCTGCGCCTTTGGCTTGCGGCTCGCCGAACGGGGGAGTTTCTACCCCTCGATCTGTTCTTCCGGCGTCTCTTCGGAGAAGTCCTGTCGCGCCCGGATCTGCCACCGGATGCAGGGGCCACCTATGCACGCTTGATTGCCTCCGCCTCGTGGTTCCGTCGCTCTGCACCGGCCATCGGTGAAAGCCTCGCCGCCCAGAGCCTCGCCGATGGCCTGTCGGCTGCGGAGGGATACGCTGCCATGGTGGAAGAAGGTGTTGTTTCCGCCGCCAACTCCATCCCTCTGGCAAGTGCGGATGAGCAATCGGTTTTGGTTGTGGCGCCTGTACATACCTATTTGCTCGAAGAACGAACCGCACGTTATCACTTCTGGCTTGATGTAGGCGCCATCAGCTGGTGGGAGCCTCCTCATCAACCTCTGACAAACCCGCACGTGTTGGCACGCAGCTGGCCAGAGGGTGGACGTTGGACGGACGCCATTGACTTCGACGTGCGCAATCGGGTCCTGGCGCGACTGGTACGGGGCTTGTGCAGCCGTGCGTCCCATGCCATCTACCTTTGCTGGAGTGAGACGGACGGCAGCACACCCACCGGTGATGCGCCCCTGCTGCGGGCGGCGACGCGTTTGCTGGGTCCCATGGGGGAGGCGGAGTTAGAATGAGCGAAGTGGCAACGTTTGAACCCCGCCCCGGTCAGCGTGAGATCCTGCAGTACGAGGGGGGCCGGATGGGGGTTTCTGCCGTACCAGGCAGTGGCAAGACGACGACGATTTCTGCGCTTGCGGCGCGCCTGCTCGATGGGCGTTTTCGCGGCGAAGGACCATTGGGGGATAGCGGCGAAGTGCTCGTGGTTACGTACCAAAATGCTGCCGCCGAGTCTCTGCGCCGGCGCATCGGGCGACAACTGTCGAGCCAGGGACTTCCTCCAAGTGGTTACGTGGTGCGAACCCTGCATGGCCTGGCCTATGGGATTGTGCAGATGTGGCCGGGTCACGTGGGCACGACGTCCGATTTTCGAGTTCTCGACGAGCGCTCACAGCGAGACCTGATCGATCGTGCCGTCGCCGAATGGAACGCCGAGAACACGCCTACCTGGGGCCGGCTGGCGCCTGGCGACGACCGTTATTACGGTGCGGCGTGGGAAGAGAGCTGGCGGCGTATCGCGGCAGGGCTGGCACGTACGTGCATCGCTGCGGCAAAGAACCACCGTATGAATGCCGATGATCTGCTCGTGGCGATCGCAGGCCAATTACAGGCCGATGCTGGCGCGCAGGAACTGCCAGCCATGCTGTTTCTTCGCATTGGCGCGGAAATCTTCGCTCGCTACCAACAGCTTGTCGAGACCTCCGGTGGCATCGACTTCAACGATATGGTCCGACTCGCTGTGGATCTGCTGGAGGAAAATCCGGATCTGGCACAGCGGCTCAACGAGCGCTGGCCGGTGGTTCTTGAGGATGAGGCGCAGGACAGTGTGCCACTGCAGGAAGAACTGCTGGCTCGTTTGACGGCCGAGCACGGTCACTGGATTCGTGTAGGCGATCCGAATCAGTCGATTACCAGCACTTTTACCTCCGCCGATCCCCGTTTCCTGCGACGTTTTTTGGATCAGGCAGATGTTCAGGCCCTAGAAATGCAGGTGTCGGGACGATGCGCTCCGGTTGTGATGGAGCTGGCCAACGACCTGGTGGACTGGGTCTGTGATGAGTATCCCGTAATCGAAGTTCGGTCCAGTGCCTTTCGTCGCCAGCACATGGTCCCCACTGCTGCCGGCGATCCACAGCAGAATCCCCCGGACCAGTCGAGCGGCATCGCGCTGCGTGCATACGAGCACCGTGACGAAGAGCTACTCGACGTGTCACGCCGGGCCCGAAGATTTGCTGAAAGCCAGCCGCAATGCACACTTGCTGT
>Ga0114999_10009013_pt1 | contig 11015 bp, 8 predicted proteins | sample ArcticOcean_MG_C_3_FD_89820 | JGI IMG/M metagenome (GOLD analysis project Ga0114999, IMG submission 89820) | Marine microbial communities from western Arctic Ocean - ArcticOcean_MG_CB8_126 | ecosystem: Environmental > Aquatic > Marine > Oceanic | place: Arctic Ocean: Canada Basin | collected... | reverse complement strand
TTGCTCCTACAACCGCTATCACTTTTGGGTTGAAAACTCGGTCGAGTTTGTCGGCAGGACTACTCATAAGGCTCAATTCCTTTCATGTCTATAGTTACTTTGTTGTACGTTAGGTATAACCGCGGGGTCATTTACGGCCCAGAGTATATCTGAAATTTGTGCGTGTTCAGAACGACTCATAAATTACCCTTTAAGGATCGAATTTTTGGGATTTTAACATACGCGAACGACTATGTCATTTGGAAGCAAAGTTGTCAAGGGATTTATAGTCCCTTGAATATAAACGTGTCCCTTGTGGGGAGCAGCATAAGGTGTTTCATAGCGGTGTAGGGATGTTGTGCTATATCCATGACCCTCAATATTATCATGTATACTGTGCAACCTAGGTTGCACAGCGTTAATTTACCCGGGTATGCGATCGAAGAGTTCAGAGTTCATGGAGGTTTAAGATGGTTATTTCGGAGTTTGGTCGAATCAAAGGAGGAACAATAACAACTCCTTTGGGATATCAGGCAGGGGCGGCATATGCCGGAATTAAGACGTATTCGGACCTTTTCTCGACAGATCTAGAAAAATTGGATGTTGGGGTCATCCTGTCAGATGTAGATTGCACAGTGGCAGGTGTATTCACGCAAAACTCTCTACGATCTGAGTCGGTTCGCCTTTGTGAACAGCGAATTACCTTAGGTAAGAGTCGTGGCATTTTGGCTGTCAGCGGTTGTGCTAATGCTTGTGTGGGGAACCAAGGGATGATAGATGCCCTGCAGGCTACACTACTCGCATCTCAAAAGCTGGAACTGGATACAAACGATTTGCTGTTTTGTAGTACTGGAGTAATTGGAGTTGAATTACCCATGGCTTTGGTCGATAAAGGTATTGGTGATCTTAAGATTTCGCCAGAGCAAGGGCATTCTTTGGCCACAGCTATCACTACGACGGACACTAGGACCAAGGAGATAGCGGTATCTTTTGAGTTGGATGGAAAGCAAATCTGTATCGGAGGCATAGCTAAAGGAGCAGCCATGATACATCCCAATATGGCAACCATGTTATCGTTTGTGACTACAGACGCATCAATATCGAATGAATTACTGGATAAAGCACTCCATATTGCTGTTGATTTGTCCTTCAACATGATTACAATTGATGGCGATACTAGCACAAACGACTCAGTGATAGTCATGGCAAATGGTGCTTCAGGCACTCCTGAGATTCAGGATATATCTGAGGAATTTGACGTATTTCAACGGGCTCTCAATCAGGTTTGTGAATATTTAGCAAAAGAAATTATTCGGGATGCTGAAGGTGGTACAAAGATTATCCAAGTAAATGTGGAAAATGCCGCTACCGCAGAGGATGCTCGCTTGGCAGCTAGAACAGTCGCAGGATCAGTGTTGGTGCGTACTGCTGTTTATGGAAATGACCCCAACTGGGGCAGGATATTAGCTGCGCTAGGGCGCAGCGGTTGCGAGTTGAGGGAGGGGACATTAGCTTTGTTCGTGAACGATATTTGTATTATGGAGGATGGCATGCCTATACCTTTCTTCAAGGATGCAGTCGTAGCGGCTATGGAAAATTCAAGTATAACGTTTCGCCTTGATCTGAAATTAGGGAATCATGATGCGATTGCTTGGAGCAGTGATATGACTGAAGAATATGTGCGGTTGAATAGCGTATACACTACTTGATATTGCCTGAGAAAACTCAATGAGGAGGAAGAAATGGCAAAGTGGGAAACTATTGAAGTAGAACGTATCGGAAGAGTATCGGTAATCAGGTTTAATCGCCCAGAAAAGCTAAATTCCTTCAATGACACAATGAGTTCAGAGTTTAAACTGGCAATTGAAGAAGCAAATGAAGATCCTGATGTTGGAGCAATTGTCAGCACCGGTAACGGTAGAGCGTATAGTGCTGGCGCCGATGTTGGAGGGTTCAATGCTTCTTTTGAGCAGGGGGCACAAAAAAAAGGACCTGCTCGACGAAGGCAAAGTGCGTTTGAGCCACAATTCCTGATGGAATCGAAGCCAATAATTGGAGCCATTAATGGCATAGCAGTAGGAATGGCAATGACTGGCCCTTTGCTTTTTGACACCTTGCTTGCCTCAACTGAGGCAAGATTTTCTATGAGGTTCGCTGCTATTGGATTGACTCCAGAAATAGGGAGTAGCTGGATGTTGCCCCGTGTGATTGGCTTGCATAATGCTCGAGAAATGATGCTTACGGGTAGAATTTACACTGCTGCCGAATGTCAGGAATTCGGACTGATACGAAGGTTATACGAACCTGAGGATCTTGTGCCCACTGCGATAGCATTGGCCGCAGAGATAGCATTGAATCCAATTTCTACCCTTTCTACTATAAAAAGGATGATTTGGGATGATGTTTCCGCTAGTGATGTTGCATCGGTTTGGCGCAAATCGAGTGAAATTTTCGCTCGTGCCCGCTCTACCACAGAGCATCGTGAGGCCTTACTTGCTTTGAAAGATAAGAGGGCAGCAAGATTTCACGATAGCGAATACATGGCAGAACTTGCAGACCGGATATCAAAAGGTAGCTCTTGAGAAAATTCACTGTAGGGATGGAGGTAATTGGAGAATGAACCCTGTTGTTGTAAAAATTGGAGGCAGTACATTAGGGGAGCATGATACCACTATTCACGATCTGGTTAGGCTGCAGGTTCTGGGTTTTCCCGTTGTAGTTGTGCATGGAGGGGGAAACACTATATCAGAATGGCTTGAGAAACAGGGGATAACAACAGAATTTGTGGAAGGGCTTCGAGTTACCACCCCAGAGAGTCTCAATGTTGCCGTAGCGGTTCTAGCAGGACTTATCAACAAGCAAATAGTTGCGGAATTAGCTCGTCAAGGCGGTAGAGTGGTAGGCATAAGCGGTGCTGATGCTAGCCTATTGAGTGGGGAAACTTTTGATGAGAGACTTGGCTTGGTTGGTAGCGTGACTCAGGTTGATACTTCTGTCCTACATATATTTCTCGATCATGGGCTTATACCGGTGGTGGCCCCTGTTGCTATTGAAAACGCAGACGGGCATGTTTCAGATTCTGGCTTGTTGAATTTGAACGCTGACACGGCTGCAGCACATATCGCAATTGGGTTGAACGCTAGTAAGCTTGTGTTCCTGACGGATGTTCCGGGGATTCTGGATGGCGAGGACAATTTACTGGAAGAGGTAGGCATTAGAAGAGGCAAGGAATTACTCTCCTCAGGGGTTGTAACTCGGGGGATGATTCCTAAAGTAGAAGCGTGTATGAATGCGCTAACCAATAGGATTGAAAGCCATATCGTCGACGGTCGAGCCAACGGTGCATTGTTTAGTTTGGTGACTGAGAGTTCTGAGAGACCCAAGGGCACGGTTTTCATGGAAACAGATGAGTAGTTTGTAATCATCGAAGCATTGTTTTATTGGCGAATTTAGAACCCTGCTTGGAGAGTTGCTTCATCATTTGTTGCATTTGCTTGAATTGGCTGAGCAATTGGTTTATGTCTTGAGCGGTCGTTCCGCTGCCGTGCGCTATTCTTCGACGTCTGCTTCCGTTTATAATGGTCGGGGATTGTCTTTCCTGAGGTGTCATCGAATAGATGATGGCCTCAACTTTGCTCAATCGGTCTTCCTCTACATTCAGTCCCTGATTTCCCATCTTTTTCTTGATTTGCCCAATCCCTGGTAGCATATCTAGCACCTGAGAAATTGGACCCATTTTTCTGACCTGTTGAAGCTGTATAAGAAAGTCGTCTAAATCAAATGTGGCATTTCTCATATTCTTTTCAATGGATTCTATACTGTCGTCTCCCATAGTGGCTTGAGCTTTTTCCACCAACGATTGAACATCTCCCATCCCAAGGATACGAGAAGATAGCCGGTCAGGATGGAAAGTATCTAGCATATTGAGCTGTTCGCCAGTGCCGAGGAATTTTATTGGGATCCCAGACATGTGCCGAATTGAGAGTGCAGCTCCACCGCGGGCGTCACCATCCATCTTGGTTAAGATGAGCCCGGTTACTGGCACTCGAGCGTTTATTTCAGTGGCTACGTTGAGCGCTTCTTGCCCTGTCATCGAATCAACGACCAGAAGCACCTCTACTGGAGAGATGGCTTTTACCAAGTGCTCCAATTCATCCATAAGGTCATTGTCGATTTGCAATCTTCCTGCAGTGTCAATAATGGTATATTTGCTATCTTGTTGTTGTCCTTGATTGATTCCTTCCAACGCAACTTCAGTCGGTGTGGAAGCGAGCATATTCTTATATACGGGGACATTAATCTGCTTACCTAGGGTTTCAAGTTGGTCTGCTGCAGCTGGGCGTCGTAAGTCGCAAGCTACCAAGTTGACTGATTGTTTTAATTGCTGAAAGTGAAGCGCAAGTTTTGCGGCAGTAGTGGTTTTCCCTGAACCTTGCAACCCGACTAAGATTATTGGGGCTGCTTTACTGTCTGATTCGAAAATCCCTACTTGGGAAGAGCCAAGAATAGCAGTTAACTCCTCCTGCACTATGCGGATGATGTTTTGCCCGGGGCTTAATGACTCCAAGCTAGCAGTATCGGTAGCCTTTTGGCGCACTGTTTGAATGAAGGTGCGAACTGTTTGGAAGTTTACGTCTGCTTCCAACAGTGCGACTCGTACCTCTCTCATCACACTATCAATGTCTTCATCCGTTATTCTGCTGTGATCGCTTAGCCTTGCAAATATACTTGTAAGTTTATCCGTGAGCAATTCGAACATGCTAGAGAAACCTTCTAATAGAAATTTTGATCTATGTTGAGAATCGAGTTTCTGGCATTATACTGAATAAAATGGGAAGGCGACTCCATATTATTAGAATAGCTTAGTGATAGCTTTCCTTCCCACTGTAGTCACTTTGCGGTAAGCCATTTCCTCAGAGCTGTTTTCACGGCTTGTTTAGTCACGCTGTCTTGCTCTTCTAAGATGGTACGTAGATCTAGGATCACTTTATCATTTTCTATCCTACTGATTACTGACGGAGTCCCGTTACGTAAAAGGCCGGCTAAGGATTGGGCTTTTGGAGTTCCGATTGTTAACCCATCTCTGGTTCGTGGTCGAAAAACGAGCAAATAGCTGTCAAGGGTTTCTCCTGGTAGACTTCCTCCTCCGATAGTGGATAACCCTTGTTCTATGCTCATAAGGTTGCCCTTATGGGGGTCTTCAAAGGGTACTCCATCTAAAAAGCTATACATCGTCGCACTCAGAGTACCATCTTCACGATACACAACTTCTGAGGCCATGTGGTTCCACCATGCCTGGAGATCAGTGAGGTAGCTATCGGCACGAGCTGACAACTCTTCTAGAGATGCGCTAATTATTCGCCATATCGGTATCTTGCTGGCGAATTCAGAGTGCAGGTAGTGCAATAGGGTCATTTCTAGGGCTGCAAGGCTCAGTTTGTCGATACGAAGAGCACGGGCAAGAGGGTGATTTGCAAGCTTTTCAATGTAGTGGTTTTTCCCTGCCACTATACCTGATTGCGGACCACCAAGAAGCTTATCTCCTGAGAAAAACACAAGATCAGCACCGGCTTTGATAATGTCTGCAGGTGTTGGTTCTTGAGATAGCCCGTACTGTGATGTGTCAATAAGGCACCCACTTCCTAGGTCAACTAGGACTGGCAATTCACATTCCCTTCCTAGCGCAACCAGGTCTTTGAGGTCTGGAGATTCGGTGAATCCTATCATTTTGAAATTACTAGGGTGTACTTTAAGCAAAGCGCCGGTTTGTAGGGTGATCGCTTGCCTGTAGTCCTCAATTCTAGTTCTGTTAGTACTGCCTACCTCTACAATTTTTGCTCCGCTTTCTCTGAGGATATCTGGAATCCTAAACCCACCACCTATTTCAATTTGCTCTCCCCTAGACACTATCACTTCTCTGTTCTTGGAGGTAGCCGTAACAGCTAGTAGCATGGCAGCAGCATTATTGTTCAACACCAAAGCATTTTCGGCATATGTAAGTGCAGTTATAGCCGGGATTACATGAGTTTGCCTAGAACCTCGGGTTCCAGCAGGCAAATCTAATTCCAGATTAGAGTAAGATTCGGCAATTTTGGTTAAGTTCTGTAGATCGTGATTAGCAAGGGGTGCCCTGCCTAGATTAGTGTGTAGGATTACTCCTGTCCCGTTTACTACAGGTCTTAGTGATAAGGATGTCAGTGTTCGTATTCGAAGACCGACATCACGGCATATATCTTCATGGGAAGATAACCCTAGTGTTCCTTCTAGTATCTGGGATCGATGTTCTTGTAAAATGATTCTTATGATGTTTATGGCTATATCGTGTTCCGTAGTCTCCAGTAATTCAAAGAGGAATGGATCCCGGAGCAGATCGTCTACACTAGGTAGAGCTCTCAAAGATTCAGGTATTGATTCCCGTGTTGGTATATTGCTATGATCGTTTGCTGCCATTGCACTATTCTAGCAGTCGAGTGTAATTGCTTCCAGTGGTATCAATTTTTCTCAATATCATGACAATCCGTGTTGAGGGATTTTGCAATGGCGCTGCGAATATTGGATCAGGCTTGACCTACTACCGCTAGGTTTATAGAATAGATGGATTGGCTGTGCCGTATCGGCTGATCTAAGGAGGCTACAATGATAGTTATAGGTGTAACTGGGGGCATTGGTACTGGGAAGAGTGAAGTATCGAAAATCCTTGAAGAATTGGGAGCAGTTGTAATAGATGCAGACAAAGTTGGGCACTCCATATATTTGCCAGATACCCCAGGATGGCAAGAAATCATCGAAGCTTTTGGGGAAGATCTGATAGGAGAGGATCGCCATATCGATCGATCTAAGCTAGGGCCAATAGTGTTTGGGAACCCCGAAGCACTGGCGACGCTAAATTCTATTACCCATCCTAAGATTCGCCAGCGTTTAATCGAACTAACAGAAGAAAACAGAGGAGAAGGTCGTAAGGCAGTTGCTATCGAAGCTGCAATATTGATTGAGGCCGGTTGGGTAGATCTTGTCGACGAGGTTTGGGTAACGGCTTCTCAATTGGAAACGGCAGTTGATCGCGTTAGTAAGAGAAATAATATGCCTGCTGAGCAAGTGAGAGCGCGTATAGAGTCTCAAATGCCACAAGATGAACGACTGAAGCACGCTACCGTGATGGTAACTAACGACGGGGACCTAGGTTCGTTGCGAGAGCAATTGAATAAACTATGGACCGAACGCATTCAGTAAAAGAAGGTTGGGAAATTTTATGGCTGCTTCAGAAAAGAAATTAGCTCAAGAGATCTTGATAGAAGAATTCACGGTTAAGGATGAACCATTCTACGTGCCGGTAGGAGACGAGATTGAGTTGTTTGAGGCTGCTTACGCGCAGAAACTGCCCATTCTCTTTAAAGGACCAACTGGCTGCGGGAAGACGAGATTCATTGAGCACATGTCGTGGAGGCTTCAGCAGCATAAGAGGGAACGGGAAAATAACCAAGAATCAGAGATGGCACTTATTACAATAGCATGTCATGAGGATTTGACCTCTAGTGACTTGGTTGGCAGATATTTATTAGAGCATGATAGTACTCGATGGATTGATGGTCCGCTGACACGAGCGGTAAAAGTCGGTGCTATCTGTTATCTCGACGAGGTTGTTGAAGCTCGAAAAGATACAACCGTTTTAATTCACCCCCTTACTGATCATAGACGACTTTTGCCTATAGAAAAGTTAGGTGTGGTTGTTGAAGCTCACGATGAATTTCTTCTTGTTATTTCGTATAACCCAGGATATCAAAGTGCCATCAAGGATTTGAAACACAGTACAAGGCAGCGTTTCGTATCCATTGAGTTCGACTACCCTCCTAGAGATCTTGAAGCAGAAATAATACAGCATGAGTCCGGGGTGGATGCAGAAACCGCTACTCAGCTGGCCCTCTTGGGTGAGAAAGTGAGAAACCTACGGGAATATGGTCTTCAAGAAGGTGCTAGCACTAGATTGCTTATCTACGCAGGCAAACTGGTTGTGGAGGGAATTTCTCCCAGACGAGCTGCACAGGTTGCAGTCACTTGGGCAATTACGGATGAACAGCAGGTTCAGCGGAGCGTAGAAGAGGTAGCAGCAGCAATTTTTGAGTAGCAGTGATATTTTTGGAACTGGATTAGTCCATCGATACAAAGTGCTATTGTGAGGTGCGTATGGCCGACGATGCGACCGCTCAGATGATTCGCACTATACTCGCGAAAAGGGAACCACAGACACTTCCAAGCGAGGGGAAAAGAGCTGCGGGAGTCTTGGTATTGTGCAGTAGCCGCAGTGGTAGTGATTCTCTAATCTTAACGAAACGAACTAGTAGAGTTGAACACCACAAGGGTGAGATATCATTTGCCGGGGGTGCTGTGGACCCAGAAGATGACGATATGACTGCTACGGCCTTACGTGAAACCCACGAAGAGATTGGCATCCCGCCTTCTGACGTAGATGTGTTAGGAATGTTGGGCCAGGTTGCTACCCGAACCGGTTATTTGATATCTCCAGTTGTTGGGAATCTGAGAGGGGACTCGGCTTTTTTGGCAAATCCCTACGAGGTAGATACTATCCTTGAGATACCTGTGAGCCATCTCTTGGATCCACAATATAGCCAATATGAAGAAAATCGCTCTCAAGGAGAGCTCGTTTCATATAACGCCTATTGGTATGGAACGGATTTAATCTGGGGTGCAACTGCACGAATTTTGACAGAATTTCTCCGCCTAGCAGGACACTGTTTCATAAACAATAAAGTGTGAGTTAATGCTGAGAACCTGTTCTTTGAGAGAAGGAGATGGATAAATGACCTCCCCTGACAAGCAGTTTAGTTTAGTTACAGATGAACTTGCCAAGTATCCTTCAGCGGTCCTAGATGGGTTTCAGTCTGCCTACTCTCAATTACAAGTGGGTTTGACTCAAGAGGATCTAGATAAATGGATGGCACGTGGCCTTTCTATCGCGACGCTGACGGTGCGCTCTTGGGAAGCTGCATCGGAGTTTTTTCGCTTCAGTCAAGCAGTTTATGAGTTGTCTGGAAACAAGGGTGTACTTACATGGGGCGAGTGGGGGTACGAGCTGTGTCAGGATTCTCCAACTATTGCTACAGCCTATTTCAGGGCCACTGCTGCAGCACTCCCTAATATGAGCCCTGAGCAAATTCCTGAATGGGCGCGTATGGGTAGATCTTTGTACAAAGGTAGCTGGAAGTCTACTGCCCTTAGTGGCCGCTTCTTTGAAGCCACCCCTGAATTGTTAAAGGGGCTTCTATTTGAAGATCTGGAAAAGTTCACTGGTTTACTTGATGCAATAGCTCGACGTTCCTATGAGTTGGCGACTGAATCCATTGATTTAGCTATCAAAACGTTTCCGGGTATGCTTATCGGGAAAGCTGCGTTTATAGATCTTTTGGGGAATCTTTCCTATGGTAATTGGAAAGATGTTAAAGCGACATTTGAAATAGGGAATCAGGCGTTGTCCCGGGTGGAAAGAACCAATCGGGAGTTATTTATGAATTTGACTAAATCCGTTGCTAGATCTGGTGCAGTCAGCGTACCCGATTTTTTGCAAGATGCTTCAAATGCATTAGGGGAAGTTCCGATTGATACACACCCAGCGATATTGGGCATGGCTGAAGCGTTGGCTCAGATTTCTCCTCCTACCGTAGTTGATTTTGTTCAGAGTTGCCCGAAGGTGTTTGAAAAAATCAACACGGACCAATTGAGTTATTGGTTTGCAGAAGGCATACGATTACTTTGCGAAAATGGGGATGGAGGCACGTCCTATTTCAGAATTGAATCCTCGCGATCCGAAGAATTTCTTGATGCATTGGCCAGTGGGGTTTCGCTAGAGAGAATTCAGGAATTACTGCGTATGTACTGTAGAGCTCTGTGTGGTGCTAGCGTAGATTTAGCTGTGACCGGAGAGTTAGTGAATAAGGGTATCGGGTGGGTGGAAAGCGAACGGCCTACGACAGAAGGGACGACAGTTTTCTTGCCTGCTGTTGTTGATCGGTATGCAGCGAAAGAGGATAATTTCTTATGGTTTAAGGTCGTGGCAACGCATCAGGTCGCTCATTTAGAATTTGGGAGTTTCGATTTCGATTTCGATCGTTCCGCCAATGTGTTTGAAAATAGTAGATTCAATATGAAATCAACAGGATCTGATGTCAAAACTGCAGACAGTGAGGTGGAGAATACCGGGATTGAATCGGCATGGGTGACGGATGTATCACGGTTTTTCGATTTGTTCCCTGATAGGAAACTTATACTCGATATTTTTACCTTGCTAGAAGATGCTAGACTCGATTTCCTGGTGAAATTTGGGTATGCAGGTATTCGGTCTGCTTATCAGCGCATCCAATTTGAAGCCTTAGAACAACGCCCCAGTATTGACGATTTAATGGCGCGTGAAGCGCTAATGGAGATACTGGTTAGGTTAAGCCTAGGTGAAACTAGGCATCTGAGAATTCCTTCACACTATAGTGACTCGGTAACCCGCATGAGAAAAGTGATATCACGCCTCCTCAATCCCCTTTCAAATGTAGAGGATACCGCAGAGGCTTCGCTGATGATATATCAGGTCGTTGCTGAAATTCCCAACGACAATGTTGATGAATGGGAAGAAATGGATCCCCAAGAACAGGACGATAATGCAGAGGAACCCACGATGGAAGAAACAGCAGTTTCCTCTGAAATGGTAGAAGGACTTCCCTCGGAAGGGACGGACTATCAATCACCGCAAGATGTTGATTATCGTGGAGAATTCAAACCAGAGCTCACTCAACTGCTGAACCAATTGAGACTGAGTAAGGAAGACCCTTCTGGTCAACAAATGCCTGCTCAACCGGTATCATTGGATCAGCTAGAGCAGTTTCTAGAAAAGAGCGCAGAAGTAGAAATCCAGACAGTGGAAGGGAAGATTGATACCAGTAGCGGGTTGTTTGCTAATAACCTTTTGAAGGAATTCGGGATGTCATCAGTGGACCCACAGGATTTGAGCGATTCAAATTATGGTAGGACTGATG
>Ga0114999_10009012_pt1 | contig 11017 bp, 11 predicted proteins | sample ArcticOcean_MG_C_3_FD_89820 | JGI IMG/M metagenome (GOLD analysis project Ga0114999, IMG submission 89820) | Marine microbial communities from western Arctic Ocean - ArcticOcean_MG_CB8_126 | ecosystem: Environmental > Aquatic > Marine > Oceanic | place: Arctic Ocean: Canada Basin | collected... | reverse complement strand
TGTCCTGAAACCAATAGATTTTCTTTTTGATAATTTGCCCAATATTTTATTTATTGTTGGAATGAGTATTATTTTTCCAGTAAGTCTTTATACATTATTTTTATCCATAAAGTCTTTAATTTTGGTGAAAAAAGAAAATAAGTCTTATTGGTTTGGAATTATTCTGTTATTATTGAGTGTTGCTTTAGGAATCGCTAGTTTTTTTTCTTTTGCTATTGTTTTTGGTTTTTGGCTTGCAGGGGGAATTCGTTTTTAATCACCCCAAATATCTTAATTTTCCAGGTCTAGGTTCAAAAACTATTCCTTCACTTATTAATTTTTGAACTTCAGCATTAATCACTTCAGGAGAAGATTCCCTTAGTTCTGTTACTATTCTATCTATCTCTATTCCTCCCTCTTCTTCTGAGGCCTTTATCTTTTCTATTAGTTTATCTTTAATTGCTATGACTTCTTCCTTATTTTCTGGGACAGGTGTATTTTGAGTTCTTTCTCCTTCGAGTTCTAACTTTCTAACTAAAAGGTACTTTGGATCAGTTTCTTTGATTATCTCTGGAGCAATGTAAGTTTCATTGTTAAAGTTTCTTAATACCCCGATTACTGTTGCGGTTTGTCCGTGTGAAACTCCCTTAAACTTTGCAACGTCATCCCCAAAGGATTTTAATTTAATCTGGCCGGAACCATCATCGATTGTAAGGAATATGTATTGTTTATCTCCTTCAGACTCATACTTATCAACAATATTCCCCACAATGTTTATTCTAACTATCTTTTTATCTCCAAGTTCTAGAAAATTGAATCTTTCAGTTTGTGTATCAAAAACTGGTTTTCCTACAAGTAAGTCACCTATCCTATATTTGTAGGCTATATTTCTCTTGAATTGTTGTTCATTATCCGCCATCTTTTATATGTGTGAAAATTGGTTTTGGTTTATAAATATTTATGCAATTATGTCCTTTGAACATATCCTCTTCTTGGTTTAAAAATATCTCCTGAGGAGTTTAACTTGGTCATGGCCTCATCAATATCATCTTTTGAAAGCTTTCCTTCTAAGGCTTTTTCCACTTCTTTTACTGGGACTAATTTTCCTAGTGTATTTTCTAAATCTGCTATAGTCTCTCTAACTGTGACTATTTTAGATCTTTGTGAGTGTGTAGTTCCTGTAGAGATTCTATCAATATCAAAAGTTTTAGATTCATAATCATACCCTACTTGCATAAGGTAATATTTCATTAAGTTTATTGCTATTTCCGCATCTTCTTTTAGTACTTCTTTTTGTAATTTTACCTTGGCAGCTGCTTCAGACATTCTGATTAGTGCAGTTAATTGACGTGCGGAAATTGGAATGGGTTTAACTGCGGCGTCAGAGGAAACTGGTTTATTTCTTAAATCAACATAGAATTTTTTTAGAGCATCTATTGCCTCAGTTGTAAGTTGAGGTTTAATTCTTTGTTTAGCATAGGCTACATACTTTCTAAATAATTCTCTTGGAATCCTCATTTCAGCTTTTTCCCTTCTATGTTCTTCTAGAACATGTGTTGCAACTTTTGTATCATTCTCTTTATCTGGTAGGTCTCTTAGAGTGAATATAATATCAAATCTATTTATTAGGGTGGGTGGAAGATCAATTTGTTGAGCAATTGATTGATATGGATCAAATCTACCAAATTTGGGGTTCGCTGCGGCCAAGACAGAGGTCTCTGCACGTAAGCTTGCTTGAACATTGGCTTTACTAATTGTTACTGTTTGTTGCTCCATCGCTTCATGCATGGCTGATCTATCTTGAGGATCCATCTTTTCCAATTCATCTATACAAACTAGTCCTTTATTTGAAAGAACCATTGCTCCGGCTTCTAAGGACCACCCTTTAAGATATTCGTCTCTTACTACTGTGGCAGTTAATCCTGCCCCTGAAGTGCTCTTACCTACAACATATCTTCCCTTGGGGGAGATATTGGCCATGAAGCCAAGGGTTACCGACTTTGCCACTCCTGGATCCCCTATAAGAAGTATATGCATATCTCCTCTAGTCTTCTCTCCATCTGAACGGATTTTTTGCACTCCGCCAAATAATTGCAAAACTAATGATTTTTTGATTTCCTTATATCCCCAAACACTTGGAGTAATACTTTCTGATAGTTTACTATAAATTTCTGGATCTTCGGCTAGTTCTAGAATTTGACGTTCATCTTCTTCACTTATATTTAGATCTTCAAATGTTTCTTCTAATTGGATTAAGTTGTTTACTTCTACTGCTAATTCAAAACGTGTAGATACTCCTCCAGTTGAAAGTGGGACTGGGACTTCTTTTAGAATTCCTATTATTCTTATTTTTGCTCCAGGAGTTGTCTTTTCTTCCATTTGGGGCTCTACTAGATCTTCTTTAACGAAAGTGTTAAGTCTTTTTGGCTGCTCTCCTCCTGAAAGGGATTCTGGGGATTCTTCAATTACTACCCTTTGAGTATCCACCATCTCTTTTGAAATTAACTTGAATCCTCCTCTTCTTCCACATGAGCATCTTGAAGGTTCTCTGAATTTTTTATCAATTTGTAGAACTGAAATAACTGTTCCACAACTAGGGCATTCAAATTTAGCATTAACCACTTGGGGTCTAACGTCAGAAGCTTGTCTAACTATTCCTTCAACTACAACTATCTCATCTAAGTGCTTTGAACGAATGTTTCTAATCTTTATTTGTTGAGAATCAGGAAGATTGGTTAATCTCACCCTCACATTACTTACTAGCCCCGACTCTTCAATTGCTAATTCTATTAGACTTAAAGTTTCTTCAGGATTAGCTAGTATTTCATCTGAGAGTGTATTTGAAAACTCATTAAGTTTCTGGAAATCTATGAATATTACCTGATCTCCTTTTCTTAGGGATTCACCTAGTTCTTTCTTGTAGTAATCAAAAAAGTTTTTTGCCTCAATTATCAGCTCTTCATTTTTGTGTTTATGGGATTCAGGGGTTTGAGTGTTATCTGGAGTTGATGGCTCATCATCTTGTTTTCCTCTTCCTCCAGATTGCTTATCTAAAGACTCAGTAAAGTCTATCTCCCCTTCTTCCGTTTCTGGCATATTAGGCCTCATGTAGATTAAAAAGCGAGTTAGTATTTATACATTTATGATGATTTAAAAGTAGTTTCAGGGGGAGAAGGAGTATTTTTGGGTAGTGATTAAGCTTTTTTGTAATTCTTCAAAGCTTGCTTAACGTTTTTTAGAAGTTGAACCATACTATCTTCTAGTTGGGCCTTATTTTTTGTACCGGTACACACTAATTTACCATTACTGAATAAAAGGAATGTTGCGTTTGGTTCTATTAGCTTGTATACTAGGCCTGGGAACTGCTCTGGCTCATACTCTGTGTTCTCCATTTCTAAGGCTAAGAAGTTTAAATTAAGTTTAAGATTAATTGTACCAGAAGCTACAATGTTTTGAACTGTAATTTTTGGTTTAGTGGTGATTTTAACATTGATTTTCTTTAGTTGTTTGATTACTGCTTGAATAACTTCTCTAACTTGAGAAACTGATTTTGTACCAGTACATACTAAATTTCCTGAAGAGAATACTAAAACTGCAGATTTTGGTTCTTTAACTCTTAATACTAAACCAGGAAAAGTTTCAGGATTATATTCAGTATTAGGTTGAGTTCTAGCAAGTTTTGTTAAAGGAACAGGTTTTCCAAGAGAAGCAGTTGCAACAATGTTTTGTATCTTGTAGCTTGATTTGTCTGCAGCCATAAGTTATATTAGAAAAATTCATTTATAAAGGCTTCGACGGGAGGATTATTTTATTATAATTTCTATATCTCTTTTAATTTTAATCGTTTACTGAGTTTTCAATCTCTTTTCCAATTTCATCTATTCTTCTTCCAAGGTTTGGTTGAAACATTGCTACAGAAAGGGTTTGCCCTGGCCATTCATGATGTTCTATGGCAAATCTTTCATATTGCTGATCTAGACGTATATCTGTGATTTCAAGTTCATCTCCAACTAAAGCCCTTACCCCATCATATGGATTTTCAGAGGATATCCCCAGATTAAATGTTCCAGGATTTTTACCTGGTTCTTTTACGTAAGCTAGGTTTCTTTGATTGACAAAGTCTCCAAGAATATCCTCGATTTCTTCTCCATAGATTCTTCCTGCAAAAGGGATTTCTTTTAGATATTTCATAACCATTTAATTTTTGGCGATTAATGGTTTATAAATTTTCCCTTAATGTCGTTTCTTAAAAATAGTCCTATTTTATTTATTTTGGAGGGCTTGTTCTTTGTGGCCTTGGTTGTTGTTTCCTAAGAGGATTTCTTAATGGTGGCCTTCTTGGAATGGGTCTTATTGGTTGTCTTATTGGTTTTCTTCCTGGTTGTCTCTGGAGAGGCCTTCTTGGAGGGATTCTTCTTTGAACTTGGGGAGGAATTCCCGGAGGGGTTTTTCTAAAGGTGTTAGGCTTTGTTGAAGGAGTCTTTCCTTGTCTTCTTTTTATTATAGAAATTATTAATAAAATTACTACTACTAAAATCATTATTATAAGGAAAGTTATTATCCATGCTTTCCTACTTACTTTCCCAGTATAGGTGCATGATTTTTCTTCACTTGGTTTTGTGGAAGTCAATTCACAGCTATTTGAATCTATGCAATTTCTTTCTTGAGTCCCTCCTTCAGGACATTCTTCTGGGGCCCAGACAGAGCATTCCCAGTTAGGGGTACAGATTGTTCCACAAGTTGTGGATTCTGCAGGTTTTGTTGTGATATCATTACAAGAGTTTTCATCGGTACAAACACGAGTTTTACTCCCTGCATTACATTCATTCCACTGCGTACAACTCCATAAAGCACTACAGGTGGTTGTGGTATTACCTGAATGCTCCAATACTGCTGACTTGGCCATACCAGTAACTATGAATTCAGTGCTTGTTAGGTTACAACTGTATTTTCCTTTTGTTCCTGGACAATTTACAAGATGTTCATTCACTCCAGTACAAGAAGCACTTATTTGGGATATGCTAGATACCTTTGCATCTTTTATGCAAACTTGGTTAGCTGATCTTATTCTATCTACTTTTACTTCTTTTGAAGCTTCTATCCCATTAATTATTATGTATCCAACTTGGGAGGAATTTGATTGTTTTTCCACTTTTATATTCCTTAAGTTTATTGGATCTTTAGAAAAATTCCACTCAAAAGTTATGATTTCTTTATTTTTGTTGAATATGCTTACTTTTTGTTTTTTTGAGAAGTTAGTAGATTCATTCAGAGAATTGTTAGAAGTCTTTATGTTAAAATCCAAATTCTTTATATTTGCTTCAGAGTATTTTCCTATGACCCCATTAGTTTGATAATCACAATCTAGAGTTTCATTTTCTGTTTGTCCAGAAGTTGTTCCACAACTGCTAGAATCCGTATAATATTCCATTTGTGTTTCATTTGAATCGCAGGTTGTAAGTTGTTTAGTCCAATTTGTTTGACATTCTTCTGTAGTCCTAAGAAATAAATATTGTTCCAGGGTTAGATTTGCTTCAATATATCCACTAGAAGAATTTAATTCATTACCATTAATTGTCTCTTCTGAAAACACATAGCTTGTTCTGCTCATATTAGTGGGATCAGTTGCCTTAGACCAAGTAGTTATTTGAGGTTTGAATATTGAACCAAAGATTGATTCAGCTTTGGTTTGGTCAATAGATCTATTTTTAGCATGTTTTGTTAAGTTACTCTCTTGTTCGGGTGGGAAGCTTGTTGTGAGAGTATTTGGTACAAAGTTATCAAGATTATTACTTTCTACAGAATTAATTAATTCGCTATTGAAAATTCCATGAGTGGCTGAAACCCATTCCCCTAAATTAGTATTGCCCATTATGAGAGAGAGTTCATCCGAGTTTATTTTATATGCATAGAACTTTTCACAAGTAGAATCTTTGACTATTGTTATCCCTGCTGAAGGCTCTTCAAAGATTGAATCCCATATTAGGCCAATATCTTCTTGAGAGCAGTTTAGAGGATTATAGGTTATATTTCCAGTAGGAGTTAATTGATTTGCTATTAAGAGAAAGAGTGCTAATACTAACAGAATTATTCCTAATTTTTTATATCGCTTTTTCATTTTTATCCGTATTGCCAGTTTCTTTTTTGTTTTTCGACATCGTTTTTTATCTCTTCTAGAGTTGCTATTTCACTTAAAGGTTTATCTGGACGCAGTGCAGTAAGTCTTGGGAACCTTAGAGCAAAACCCGAATTATAATTTGGAGAATGTTGGATTTCTTGATAAGTTACGGATACTACCATTTTTGGTTTGATTTTAACATTTTTCCCTTTTTCTTCAGTAATAAATGGTTTTAGTTTTTCTGTAAGTTCTTTAAATGAAACTCCTTCTTCTTCTTTTTCTTTTATTCCTGTTCCCATTTTTCCTATTTCTAGGTATTCATTTCCTTTTTTACAAGAGAGTATAAAACTTGAAAGCCAGCCTGAACGTTTTCCGGTTCCATATTCTGCCCCAGTAATAACTAAATCTAAATCTTTTTCCTCTGGTTTAATTTTTAGCATGTGTCCAACTCTTCTTCCAGGTTGGTATTCTGCTTTAAGATTCTTCATCATTATTCCTTCTTGATTTTCCTTTAATGCTTTTTTATAGAATTCCTCAGCTTTTTTTTCATCACCAGTAATTAATAATTTTGAAGGAATTATTTTGTAAGGTTTCTTTGTTATTATGCTTCTTAGAAGTTTTGTTCTTTTTTCAAAGGGTTCATTAAGTAAAGATTTTCCATTGTAATAAAGGATGTCAAAGACATTAACTTCAACAGGAAGTTTCTTTTGAAGTTCTTCAATATTATGCTTTCTTCTGATTCTTTGACTAATGTTTTGGAATGGCTGGTAGACTTTTGTTTTTGAGTCAAAACCTACTGCTTCTGAGTCCATTATAAAAGAAGTTCCTTTTATGTTTTTTATAATATATTCTGCAACTTCTGGAAATTGTTTAGTTACATTTTCTAAGCTTCTTGTGAAAAGTTTTACGTCTTTTCCATTTTTATGGATTAATAATCTAAATCCATCATATTTGTATTCTACTGCACAAGGAGAGCCTAACGCCTTAAATCCATCCGCGATTGTTTTTACTTTAGAGGCAAGCATAGCTTTGATTGGCTTTCCAACTTCTAAAGTTGCTTTTTCAAGATCTTTTAATTTCCCTTTTCTTGAAAGGTCAAATACTTGGGCAATATCGTTAGTTTTGTCTATTGCTCTTTGGACTTTTGCGTCTGCTTCTTTTGGATCTTTAAAGAATGCTTTTGCCAGAGAAGATCTTATTGTGGACTCTTTTATTCCAACTCTTAAGTCTCCGATTAATGTTCTTACAATGTATATTGCTTCAATTGGGTTTGCTGAAGTTAAGAGTTCAGTAATTAATCCTATTTTTTTTGAAACTGTTCCGTTTCCTACCAATTCAGGAAGCTTTCTCATGTTTCCGACTACTTTTTCAACGGTTAGAGTATGAGAAGAAAGAGTGGATTGCTTTTTGTTTTTTGTAAGTTCTCCAGAAACTTGTCCTAGGTCCCCTATTGACTTCCAGGCCTTTACTACATCTTTTTTCTCTGTTCCAGTTGCTTTAGAGATTGCTTGAATAACTAATTGTTCTGAAATTCCAATTCTTCTCTCATCATATTCAGGGTAAATATCTCCTAAGAGCAAATACATTACATCTCTATCTTTTACTGAGAGTTGTTTTAGAAATTTAGCTAGAATGTCTATCTTTTCAAGACGCTTAGTTGTGCTTGAAAGATCTTCGTAAACTTGTGCAAGCTTTTGATACCTCATTTTAATCTTTGTTTTTTCATGTTTATTAATTTTCCCTCTTGCCAGTATTCATACAATGGACCAATAAAAGCTCCTGCTAAGAAATACCAGAGGACATCATCTAAAGGAACATTTAAGATTACAATGTTTGGAACATTCTTGAATTGCCAAAATGATTGAACCCACCCTGGAGTTAATAGTTCTAATAAAGAGTAAGTGACTATTGCAATTACCAGTAATAAAATTCCTGAGATTAATGAATTGAGGATTAAATCTTTTCTTCTTAGGTAGATAATGATTGTTGGGATTGCAAAAGCGATTATTGTAGATATTAAAGAGTTTAGTTTAAAGATATAAAATGCTCCAAAGAATAAAACTGTCAGGAGAAGAAATGTTTTTATTATGGGGATGTTCCTTTTTGATCCCTTCTTTGCCAGTTTCTTGTTAAATAACACTTCATAGATGACTGCTGCAATTCCTCCTAGAGTAAAACCAACCAAAATTGCTTCCACTGGGATTTCTAGTAGGTTTATTGGATTCCACCAATCTTTTTTATATAGTGTGTCTGCTAAAGGGCCTCCAATTGAAAAAAGTATTGAGATTAGTAGCATTTCTTTTCTTATATTCTTTCTCCAGAGGAATAATGTTAGCCAAATTATTAAAAAAATAATTCCCATAAGAAGATAAGTAAATTGATACCCCATATTTGGTTTAAAGGGAAAGAGTTTTTAAATATAAGTTCTCAGATTAATTTATGAATACTCATGCACATGCAATAATTAATCTTTTTTTATTGAGAAAGATCTTTGGAGAGAAGAAACATGCAATTCCCTATTTTAATGCATTAGTGGTGTTTGGTTCAATTTTACCTGACTTGCCCATGTTCCTATTTTACTTTATCTATACAGTTATAATTCCAACTAGTAATAAAATAATCTTTGAAGAATTATACTTCTTAGAGAGTTGGCAATCTTTTTTTAATCTATTTAACTCAATTCCAATATTTTTAGGTTTATTGGGAATAGCTTATTTAATTAAGAATAAATCCTTGCTTGTTCTGTGTTTAGCTAGCTTGTTGCATTTTGTGGGAGATTTCTTCTTACATAATGTGGATGCCCATGCACATTTCTTTCCATTTAGTAAGTGGGAATTCCATTCCCCTATTTCGTATTGGGACCCTCAATATTTTGGGAATTACTTTGGGTTGTTTGAGGCAGTCTTAGTATTAGGATTAACTATTCCTCTGTGGAGAGGATTGAAGAATAAATGGTGGAGAGTAGCTTTAGTAGCAATTAATTTATTTAATATCTTTAATCTTATGATGTGGCCATTAGTGTTTAAGATTTTTGGTTGGGACTAGAAGCATATTGCTTAATCCTGTTCAATCCAACCATAACCCTTTGCTTCTAACTGATCAACTAAATCCGGTCCACCCTCTAAGGCTATTTTTCCATCAATGAGAATTGATAATTTATCGGGTTTTATGTATTCTAAGATTCTTTTATAGTGGGTAATTATTAAAATTAGTTTATCTGGGTTCATTACTGCATTAACTCCATTCGCAACAGCTTTTAGGGCGTCTATATCTAATCCTGAGTCGGTTTCATCTAGAATTGCTGCTTTTGGATTAAGAACTGCCATTTGGAGAATTTCAGATTTCTTTTTTTCTCCCCCAGAGAATCCTTCGTTGAGATATCTCTCTGTAAATTCTTCTGTTATCCCTAGAGTTTCAAGTTTTTCTTTTAATAATTCTCTGAAATCCATAACCGAGAGTCTTTCTTCTTCAGGTTTTAAGTTATTTAATGCAGTTCTTAAGAAGTTAGAAATTGTTACTCCAGATACTTCATGTGGATATTGAAATGAGAGGAAGATTCCTTTTTTTGCTCTTTCGTCAGCTGGGAGTTCAGTTATATCTTCCCCATTGAATAAAATTTGTCCTTTAGTTACTTTGTAGGTCGGGTGTCCCATTATTACATTTGCTAGAGTTGATTTTCCCGATCCGTTTGGGCCCATTAGAGCATGGATTTTTCCTTTTTCTAAAGTTAGATTAACTCCCTTAAGGATTTCTTTTCCTTCTATTTCAACGTGTAAGTCTTTAATTTCTAGCATTTTATTTCATAGTTCCTCCACAATTTGATCTTTATCTTCATATACTATTTTACCTAATTTATCTCTACCAACTATCTCTTGTTTTATATTTTGAAGATATTTTTTATGTAATAATAAAAGAGTTTTTTCATAATTATCTTTTCCTTTTTCAGTTAGATAAAATCTGTAATTTCCTTCTGGAAGGTCTGGTTTTATTAGCCATTTCTTGGCTTCTAAAACTTCTTCTACAAGTTCTTCAGGTAATAATCTTTTTCCAGCTGAGAAAACTCCTTCTTCATTTGTTATATATCTATATAGTTTTTCCATCTTATTGTAATTCTAAAGCTCCTTTTACTGTTTCTAGGGATAGTAATGCACATTTCAATCTTGCTGGGGATATTGGAATGTGTAACATTTCTATTATGTCATCCTTATTGAGGTTTTTAACTTCTTCTATACCCATGTTTTTTATTTTATCTGTCAACATTGAGGTACTTGCAATTGAAATTGCACAACCTTCACCTAGGAATTTCACATCCTTGACTTTATCCTCTTTGATTATTAATTGAATAGTTACTTCATCTCCACATAAAGGGTTATTTTTAGAGGATTCATGTGTAGGGGTTTCTATAATTCCTTTATTCTTAGGGTGTTTATAGAGATCAATTATGTTCTCTCTGTACATGTCGCTCATTTGAAAATCTCCAGCGGGTTTTTCACAATTCCAGCAACCATTTTATTTGAATTTCTCCTTTACTTTATTTATTGCTTCAACTAATTTATCAATATCTTTTTTAGAGTTAAATATTGACAAACTTGCCCTACAAGTTCCTAAAAGAGATAATTTTTTCATTAGAGGCATGCAGCAATGATGTCCAGCTCTTATTGCGATATCGCTTTCCGCTAGTATTGAAGCGACATCGTGAGGGTGGATATTTTCTAAGTTGAATGAAACAATTCCTGAATTTTTTTCTGGGGGGGGAGAATAGAGAGTTAAATTATCTATATCTTGGAGTTTATCAATGGTGTAAGCCACAAGCTCTGAAGTATGCTCTTGTATTTTATCAAAGCCCATATTGTTTATGTAGTCTATTGCCTCTCCAAGAGCAATTGCTCCAGAGATATTTTGGGTTCCAGCTTCAAATTT
>Ga0114999_10009007_pt1 | contig 11019 bp, 13 predicted proteins | sample ArcticOcean_MG_C_3_FD_89820 | JGI IMG/M metagenome (GOLD analysis project Ga0114999, IMG submission 89820) | Marine microbial communities from western Arctic Ocean - ArcticOcean_MG_CB8_126 | ecosystem: Environmental > Aquatic > Marine > Oceanic | place: Arctic Ocean: Canada Basin | collected... | reverse complement strand
GATAGGTCCGTATGGTTGCCGGTGGCGGAACAGCGCCCGTAGTGGGCAACATCGAAGAGATTGCCGCCGAAGCTTATGAGACGATTCCCGAAGTGCTCAGGGCGCGCGCTGACGACGTGCGCATATGTGTCGAGGAATTTCCGAGCGAAGAGGTGACGCGCGAGATGGCGCTGGAGACGCCGTTCGATCTGCTGGGTCTTTATCATGGCGTGCCGTTCGGCGATCAGAGCGCCGGCGATGTGCGCGACGACATCGATATGATTTTTCTCTACCGGAGACCCCTGCTGGACTATTGGATAGAGACCGGCGAACGCCTTGAAGATGTGGTGCGTCATGTGTTGATTCACGAAATCGGCCATCATTTCGGTTTCTCGGACGCCGATATGGAGCGCATCGAGGCGGCGGGCTAGGCGTCCCACGCCGCGGTATCGAGTAACGGATAGCTCGCTTCGATTCGGTGCAGAGCACCGCCCGGGCGCAAACGGCTTGAATATAGGTGGAATTGGGTCACCGGGAAGGGCTCGGTGCGAAACAGCGCGTGAGTAGAAAGAAATTCTCCAAGCCGCGCCGCTGCTGGGCCGCGCTTGAACCGGGCAAGCGTAATATGCGGTGCGAATTTGCGCCGCTCCGGCTCCAGGCCGATCGCCTCGAGCGTCGCGGCAACCTGTCCGCGCAGGCGCAACAGCAGGGGCAATTCTTCGATTCCGGCCTACAGGATTTTGGCCGGTCCGCGCGGCGGAAAATAGCCGACCCCCTTAAGCGCGAGATCAAAAGCCGGCGCGTTGATGTTTGCGAGCGCGTATTGGATATCTTGCAGCAGACCGTCGTCGACATCGCCAATGAAGCGAAGTGTGAGGTGAAATGGGGCGCTATCGGCCCAATTAGCGCCGTCTACGCCTTGGCACAAGCCAATCAAGCTATCATTGACGGCGGGCGGCATATCGAGGGCGACAAAAAGACGATGCATCGCCTTTAGGGTACGCCCAAAGCGTCGCAAATCGATGCGCTAAAACTATCTAAAATGTTGAAAAATAGCTGTTTCGGCCTTATATAAGCTCCAGGAACACCGAAATTTATCGTGAGGAAATATTCCATGGCCATTGGCTCGGACCGTCGCCCGTTTAGGACGACACTGACACAGACACAGGTCGATGAGGGCCTGCGCAGTTACATGCTGCGCGTTTACAATTATATGGGCTCGGGCCTGGCGCTCACCGGCATCGTCGCCTATGTCGTCGCGCACACCAGTCTTTACCAGGCCTTATTCGGTTCGGGCATCGGCTTTATAGTTATGCTCGCGCCGCTCGGCATCGTGTTCTTCATGGGCGCGAAGATGAAAACCATGAAACCGAGCACGGCGCAGACCTTGTTCTGGGTATTTTCCATTCTGATGGGCGCCTCGCTGTCCTACGTATTCCTCACTTATACGGCGACCAGCATCGTGCGCGTATTCTTTATCACCGCTGCGATGTTCGGCGCGATGAGCCTCTATGGCTACACCACCAAACGCTCTTTGGCGCGCTGGGGTTCGTTCCTCTTCATGGGAGTGATCGGCATCTTCATGGCCATGATTGTGAACATCTTCATGCAATCGTCGGTGATGCACTTTGTCATCTCTATCGTCGGCGTGCTGGTGTTCACCGGCTTGACCGCCTATGACACCCAGCGCATCAAAAAATCCTATGTGGAGTCGGATGGCCAAGCCATGATGACCAAGAAAGCCATCATGGGTGCGCTCGGCCTCTATCTGAATTTCATCTTGATGTTCCAGTTTATGTTGATGTTGTTCGGCGGCGGGCGCGACTAGCGAACGGCAGAATCGAGACGAAAACACCCGGTTCGTTGTGCCGGGTGTTTTTTTATCTTCGAGGCACGCGACATGAACAATTGGCTATGGGGCGGCGTCGCGGCGGCGGTGGGCGGCTATGGCGTCGTGCTCGGTGGCGCCTTTGCCGGCCAACGCCGCTTGATGTACTTCCCTGATGCGGAGCGCCCGAGCCCGCAGTCGAGCGGCGTGCCCGAGATGGCGGAAGTCGCACTCGACACAAAAGATGGTCTTTCTCTCCTCGCTTGGCACCGTCCGCCAGCCAGCGCGGCGCTCCCCACCCTGGTCTATTTCCACGGCAATGCCGGCAATATCGGCATGCGCGCCTACAAAGTCCGGCCCTATCTCGATGCCGGTTTCGGCGTGCTGCTCACCACCTGGCGCGGGTACAGCCGCAATCCAGGCAAACCCAGTGAAGACGGGTTCTATCATGATGGCCGCGCCGCCCTGGAATTCTTAAAGGCCGGGGGCGTGGTGCCGGAGAGCACCGTGCTTTACGGCGAATCGCTCGGCACCGGTATCGCTGTGCATTTGGCCGAGGAGCAGGCGCCCGCCGCCCTTGTGCTCGAGGCGCCGTTCAGTTCGATCGCTGACGTCGCCCAGGCGCGCATGCCCTTGCTGCCGGTCAAATCCCTGCTGCTCGACCGTTTCGATTCGATAGGCAAGATCGCTGCTGTGGCGGCGCCGACCCTGATCGTGCATGGCGCCCACGATGGCACCATACCGCTGCGTTTCGGAAAGAAGCTGTTTGCCGCAGCGAGCGAGCCCAAAACCCTGCATGTCTACCCCGAGGCCGGGCACAACGATCTTTACGAGCATGGCATGGCTGGCCTGGTGATCTATTTTCTCGGCGCCGCACTCAGGTTTTCGTAATCGAGGCGCTGCGGCGCTATACTGGTCCGGTGCCCCGCCATCATTCACCGACAAATCCTCATCTTCGATGATCATCGGATGTCCCTCATGCAGCGCGCGCTTCCGCGTCGGGCCGCAAGCACTCGGGCGGTTAGGCCGAAACGTGCGATGCGCAAAATGCGGGCATCTCTGGCATCAGCCACCGCCAGCCAAGCCGGCTGAACCGGTTGCGCCGGGTGACCGGTTTCAAAGCATCCATCCGCCCGACACAGCGGCCAGTTCGCCGTCGGCGGGGTTGCGCCTGTTACCGACAGTGATGATGTTCGCCTCCGGAATCCTGTTTGGCTTGACGTTCTCTCTCAACCGCATCGCCGCCACCGACGGCATCCCCTTCATTCCTTACGCGTTTTGGCAGGCGGTTGGCGCCGGCCTGCTGCTGTTGGCTTTGTCCTTCATTTTCCGCCGCCCGCCGGGTCTTTCGCTGCGCCACCTCAAGGGATACGCCGTATTGGGCTCGGTTGGCTTGGCGTTACCGTTGCTGGTGCTGAACTTTGTCGCCGCTAAATTGCCCGCCGGCGTTGTGGCATTGCCGTTAACACTTGTGCCGATGCTGACCTACGCGTTCGCGCTTGTGCTGCGGATCGACAAAGTGAACGCGTTCAAACTGGCCGGATTGGGGTTCGGCCTTTCGGCGGTCCTGGTGATCGTGCTGCCGAAGGCCGGTCTCCCCTCGCCTGATATGGCGGTCTGGGTGCTGGTCTCATTTCTGACGCCGATCTGTTACGCCATGGCCAATGTGTTGATCCCGCTGGTGCGCGCGCCGCAATCCTCTTCCCTGGCGCTCGGCGCCGCGATGTCGTTGACCGGCGCCCTCTTCCTGGGCTTGGTGATGGTGGCGACGGGCGAGTGATGGTGGTTCGAAGGCGGTGTCGGCGCCATGGGAGACGGCGACTGGGCACTGATCGGGGTCGCGCTGATCTTCGCCATGTTTTTCTGGCTGCTGATGGAGACGATCCGCCTCGCCGGCCCGGTTTTCTTCTCGGTGCAAAATTATATCGCCACGGTGACCGGCATCGGCTGGGGCATGCTGATTCACAGCGAAGCGCACAGCCTGTGGATATGGCTTGCACTGGTGCTGCTTTTCTGTGGTCTCGCCCTGGTTATCTTAGGCAGCCTCAGGGCGGAGACGAGGCGCTAACCGCATTCGCGGCCTTCGCTTGTGCCTGCTCCGCAACGGCTATAATTTATTTTGGACCGGCGGAACGAAGGGGAATTAACATGGCGATGACATCTGACTCAGGTCGCGGCATGACCATAGAAGAACGCGACGCGTTCCTCACCTCGGGCGCAATATTCGCCAAGATCGCCACCACGATGGCCGACGGATGGCCGGTGATGAGCCCGGTTTGGTATGACTGGCTGGCCGATGAGCAGGCCTTTCTGGTGGTCAGCAAGGAACGCACAAGTATGGTGCGCAACCTGCGCCGCGACTCGCGCTGCGGTCTTCTCGTCGACAATCCGACCACGCCCTATAAAAGGGTCAGCGTTCAGGGCGAGGCGGAGTTCCTGCCCGATGATTTTGATTGGATCCCACCGGCACGCGGCATGGCCGAGCGCTACCTCGGTTTACCCGGGGTCGCCTATGCCGAAACAACGTTCGGATTTCCCCGTGTGCCGTTCTATGTTCGGGCGAAAAAAATCACGACCTGGAACGGCGAGGGGTTTGATCGAACGTTCACCGCGGATACGACCTGGCACAACGCGCCGCGGCCATAGCGATAAGCCAAATCGAGCGTCAATTGACGCCCTGTCGGCTATCATACAGACTGTTCATGGATCTTGGCTGAACTACTGAATTAGGTGAGCGACGTGGAATCTTCATCTAAATTCTATGACGGGCTGATCACTTCGATAGAGGAGAGCCAAGCGAACGCCCCTTCAGAGGCGGCAACATTCTTCGCGAGTGGCGAGTTCAGCGAGGGGCAGCTCATCGAGTTCCTCAAATTTCAAGCCTATTACGAGCGCAGCGCCGCGGAATTCATTGCTGGCTGGCTTCCGCATACGCCGGAAATCGACATATTCGGGATGTTGGCGCAGCAGATCCGGGATGAAGCGGTGCACTATCAACTCCACATGAAGTCGCTATCGAAACTCGGCGTCGACACAATTGACGACTACCAGCTCGAACCCGAATGGGTCGAGTGGATCGATCAATGGTATCCGACCGGTGATGACACGATCGAGCGCGTCGCCGCGCACAACGTCACCGGTGAACTCGGCGCCTACAAATCCTTCGAGCAGGTCTACGATCTAGTTCCCAAGTTCGTGCAGGAAACCATCGACCGCATCATCCCGGACGAAAAATTCCATATGAAGCTCGGCAAACAATGCATCAAAAAATACTGCATCACGGAGGACCAGCAGCAACGGGTCCGTAAACGGGTGGACCACACGCTTGTGCTGCAACAGCGCGCCCGGACGGCGTTCAATCGGCGCATGGCCGAAGCCGCCTAGAGGGCTGCCGCTTGACCATCGCCGAGAAAGACCGCCCAAACGAAGTCGCGGGAGAAGCGTTCTCGGCCGGGCGCGCCGGCTCACCCGACGAGACCGGGGTCGCGGATCTTTCGGAACTCGGCCCGCCGCCATGGCGGCCAATCTGCATGACCTGCGGCGTTCAGTACGCGCCGACAGATGTGACCATGGACCTGTGCCCAATCTGCGCTGATGAGCGCCAATATATCGGCTGGCACGGCCAGCAATGGACAACCCTCGATCGGCTGCGTCAAAACCCGCGCGGCAGCGCACTTCATATCGAAGAGCCCGGGCTAACCAGCCTCGATATCGTGCCGGCGACGGCAATCGGTCAGCGTGCGTATCTGATCGACACACCTGAGGGCACGATTATCTGGGACTGCACGACCTATTTCGATGACAAGACGCTCGACCTCATACGCTCGCGTGGCCCCATTTTGGCCATGGCGATCTCGCACCCGCATTTCTATGCCTCAATGAGTTCGTGGGCCGAAGCGCTCGACATTCCGGTATATATACATGCTACGGATCGCGACTGGGTGATGGATCCCAGCGACCACCTGGTTTATTGGCAAGGCGAGACGCTCGACCTCACGCCCGGCGTCACCCTTATCCAACTCGGCGGGCACTTCACCGGCTCCTCCGCGCTGCACTGGGCAAACACGGAGGACGGTCTCGGCGCTTTGATCACCGGAGACACGATCAAGACGGTGATGGACAGGCGCTATGTCGGGTTCATGTACAGCGTTGTAAATTTCATCCCGATGGGCCCCACGGCGGTGAAAGAAATCGTTCGCCGGCTCGAGCCCTTCGAGTTCGACAGAATCTATTCTTTGTGGTCGGGGCACATGGTGCCGAGCGACGGCAAGGCCGCCATTACCCGTTCGGCAGCGCGGCATCTCGAGTTCATCCAGCAGTAAGGATGTTTTTGAAATGACCGACGGCGCGCAACAGGGCGAAATATTTCAGGTCGTTGGGCGGTTCAATTTGCGCCCCGGCGCGGAAGCAACATGGGACGCCGCCTTTCGCGAGCGTATCGAGGAAGCCGCCTCGGCGCCGGGCTGGTTGGGCGTCGCATCTTGGGCGCCGGTCTCGGAACCATCACAACGAATCGTGGTCGGGCGGTGGCGCGCGACTGCGGATTTTGACTCATGGACCCAGACCGAGAGTTACATCCGCACCAAACAAATACTCGATTCATGTCAGACATCCGCGCCCGACATTGAGTGGTTCCGTTCGGTTAGTATCCTTGATGAGACGCCGTCGCCGGGTTAATGCGGCTCGACCGTCCACGTATGGCCGCTTTGCAGCAGGCTATTTAGGCTCGCTTGCGGAGCTTTTTTCTTGGCGTCCGCTATTTGCTGCCCAACGGCAGCGTCGTAGCTTTCCGTCGGGTTGCAGTAGAGCACGCCAATCGCGACTGGAAAATCCGGTGCTTCCATGCGGGCGAGCCATCCCGCCAGCGTGCGGTTGGTCTCGTCATGCACCAGCACATCGTCCATAGTGACCCCGTTCTCGCCGACGGTCACCACTTCGAGATCGAGAATATCGTGATTAACGCGAATGCCTTTGTTGCCTTCGGCGCCGAAGATCAGCGGCTTGCCGTGTTCAACATGGAGTTGGGTATCGGGCGCGGTTTTTTTCTCGGTAAAGTCGTTGAAGACGCCGTCATTATAGACGATACAATTTTGGAATATTTCCACGAACGACGCGCCTTTGTGATCATGCGCGCGTTTCAGCACCATTGGCATATGTTTTTGATTGGTATCGACCGAGCGGGCGACGAAGCGCGCGCCGGCGCCGAGCGCAAAAGAGGTCGCCGAGACCGGATGATCGACGGAGCCCATTGGTGTAGACGGTGAGCGGGTGCCTTCGCGCGAGGTCGGCGAATACTGCCCCTTCGTCAGGCCGTAAATCTCGTTGTTGAAGAGCAGAATATTGAGGTCGACATTGCGCCGAACTGCATGCAGCGTGTGATTGCCACCAATCGAGAGCATGTCGCCGTCGCCACCGACCACCCAAACATCCAGATCCGGATTGGCAAGTTTCACGCCGGTGGCAATCGCCGGCGCGCGGCCATGAATTGTGTGGAATCCGTAAGTAGCCATGTAATACGGAAAGCGTGCGGCGCAACCGATGCCGGAGACGAACACCACATTCTCCGTCGGCGTGCCGATTTCGGCCAACGCCTTGCGTACGATCTTGACGATCGCGTAATCGCCACAACCTGGGCACCAGCGAATTTCCTGGTCGGAAGTGAAGTCCTTGGGAGTTAGTTCCGCTGCGGCTGCGATATCATTCATCTCACTTCTCCAGGCTGGCACGAATGCCGTCTTCGATTTCGACAATCCGGAACGGCTTTCCGGTTACCTTGTGTAAGCCTTCCGCCGGCACCAAAAAGCGGTCGCGCAGGATTGTACTGAGCTGGCCCATATTCATCTCTGGCACCAGTACCTTGTCAAAGCGGGCCAGGAGCTCGCCGAGATTTTTCGGCATCGGATTTATATAGCGCAAATGGATGTGGCTCACCGCCTTGCCCTCTGCCCGCAAATTTATGACAGCGGTGCGGATCGGTCCATAGGTCGAGCCCCAACCGACCACCGCCAATTGGCCGCTATCGGTGCCCACTTCCACGCTCTGCAGCGGGATGTCATCGGCGATGCCTTCGATCTTCTTGACGCGGACATTGGTCATGCGCTGATGGTTCTTCGGATCGTAGGAGACGTTGCCGCTGTCATAGGCCCGCTCCAAACCGCCGATGCGGTGTTCCAGACCGGGCGTTCCGGGCTTGACCCAGGGCCGCGCCAGCGTCTTGTCGTCGCGCATAAACGGTTGGAAGCCGGCGCTCTCGGTGCGGAAATCGACCTTGAACGGCTCGAAATGATCGGCGTCCGGTACCCGCCAGGGTTCGGCTGCGTTGGCGATGTAGGTGTCGCTGAGGATAATCACTGGAGTCATGTATTTGGTCGCCAGGCGCACCGCCTCAATCGCCACATCGAAAGAATCAGCGGAGGAATGCGCCGAGATAACGACGAGCGGCGAATCGGCGTTGCGGCCATACACGGCAAGGTACAGATCGGATTGTTCCGTCTTGGTCGGCATGCCGGTGGAGGGTCCGGCGCGCTGTGTATTGACCACGATGAGCGGCAATTCAGTGGCGATGGCGAGGCCAATCGCCTCGGTCTTGAGGGCGATGCCTGGCCCGGAACTGGAGGTCACGCCGAGCGAGCCGGCATAAGAGGCGCCGATCGCGGCGCCGACCGCAGCAATTTCATCCTCTGCCTGAAAGGTGGTCACGCCATAGGATTTTAGCCGCGCCAAAACATGCAGCAGGCCCGATGCCGGCGTAATCGGATAGGAGCACATGGTGATGTCGAGGCCGGCCAATCGGGCGCCGGCGACGAGGCCCCATGCGGTGGCTTCGGTGCCGGTGACGGTGCGGTAAATACCGGGTTCGAAGTCCGCCGGCTGGATGGAATAGCCGCGCACGCCGTCCGGCATCTCCGCCGTTTCGCCGAAGGCGTGGCCGGCCTTGAGCGCGGCAATATTGGCCTTGGCCACGTCTGGCAATTTCTTGCCGAATTTGCCCTCCAGCCAATTGGAGGTGGGGACCAGCTCGCGGTCGTACATCCAGCTGATTAGCCCCAACGTCCACATATTCTTGCAGCGCAGGCCATCGCGTTTGTTGACCTCGATATCGTTTACCGATTCCAGGGTCAGGCGCGAAATATCTATCGGAAAGATGCGGTATTTTTCGAGGCTGTCGTCTTCAAGCGGATTGCTCTTATAGCCCGCTTTTTGGAGGTTTTTATCAGAGAAAGAACCTGAATCGACAATCACCAGGCCGCCCGGTTTGACCTCTTCAATATTGACGATCAGCGCCGCCGGATTGAGCGCGACCAGCACATCCGGCGCATCTCCCGAGGTCAGGATCACACCGGAGCCAAAATTGATTTGAAAGGCCGAGACGCCATAGGTGGTGCCGAGAGGGGCGCGGATTTCGGCTGGAAAATCGGGAAAGGTCTCAAGGTCCTGACCGGCCACTGCCGTGGCATCGGCAAACCGCGAGCCTGTCAATTGGATGCCGTCTCCCGAATCTCCGGCAAAGCGCACCACGACCGCATCGACTTCTTCGCGCGAAACTTCTGCAAGTTTCAACGCCGCATTTCCATCCGAGCTCACGAATCTCTCCATAGATTGGATGAATAAAACTCCGGGATAATTTCATTATCATCCGGTTAGTCAGTACATATGCCTAATCTGCAGATTCGTCCACCGTTCAAAGGGTCAAATCACAGTGAAGCCGGAGTGAAACCGGCGCACGCGTTCCGCCGACAGGATGGATTCAACCCAATGCCGCCAACATTTCGCCGACGCTAACGAATTTCTTGCGTGGTGCACTTTCCCGGGCATTGGCGATTTCCGCCGCTTCGATCGTCTGCCATTCGGTGAAACTGACCGCGCGCACCCCACGCTCGGCCAACAGCGCTTCCAGCGCGGCGCGGCCGCTCTTTCCGCCGCCCGTTGCGCCGAGGTCCGCGAGAATCTGTTGCGCAGCCAATTTGCCGTCCGGCTTGTTGGTTCCGATAACGCCGCTCGGGCCGCGCTTGATCCAGCCCACCGCATACAGGCCGTCTGCCACCCGGCCGTCGTCGTTGCGCACGATGCCGCCCTGTTCATCGAATGGCGTGTCGGCAACGGGGCGCGACGTGTAGCCGATCGCGGCGACCACCAGGCCACAAGGAATTTCAAAATATTCTCCCAGGCCGATCGCGCGCTTGTCGCGCACCTGTGTTCGCTCGAATCGGACGCCCGTCACCTGCGCGTCACCGAGAATTTCTACTGGCTGAGCATAATATACGAAATGCACCCGTTTTGGCTTCTCGTCCGCCTTGCGGTCGATGAATTCGCGTACCGTCGCGAGGTTTTTTTCGGTCAGCCGCCGGTCGCGGTCCGACATCTCGCCTTCGACTGAATCGGGCAATTGCGCAGCGTCGATCTGCGGCACGCAATTCTCCAGATGCCCCATTTCGCGCAGCTCCACATTGGTGTATTTGGCCTCATTGGGGCCGCGTCGGCCGACCATGTAGACATCCGTCAAAGGCGAAGCCTGGATCGGCTGGGCCGCATAGTCGGGCAGATCCGTGGCCGCCATTTCGGCCGGTGTCTTGACCAGCACCCGCGCGACATCGATGGCGACATTGCCATTGCCGAGAACGATTGCAGCGCCGATGTTTAGGTCGGGGTTCAGGTCGCGGCAGTCGGGGTGGGCGTTATACCAATTGACGAAGGTGGCGGAGCCGAAGACGCCATTCTTGTCCTCGCCCGGAATGCTGACGGCGCGGTCGCTGCCGGCGCCCACGGCAAGCACCACCGCATCGTACAGCTGGCGAATTTTGTTGAGGCCTATATCCTTGCCGACCTCGACATTGCCGTAATAATTGACGTTCTCGTGTGCTGCGGTTTTGGCAAAGGCGCGCATCACATTCTTGGTTTTCTCGTGATCCGGTGCGACGCCGAAGCGGATCAATCCATATGGGCAGGGCAGGCGCTCGATGATATCGATGCGGCAGTCACTGTCGGATTTGACCAAGGCATCGGCTGTATAGAAAGCGGCCGGACCCGATCCTATGATCGCAACGCTCAAGCTCATATGGGAGTATTATTCCTGATAACTCGAATGCCGAGCAGCGGAGTTTTTCGCGCCCGGCGGCAAAATATGACAGCGCAGGCCGTTTGGTAAAACAATTATTTCGCCCCGCCCGCCGCGGGCTCAATCAATTGACCTATGCCAGAAATTTGTGGCCGCT
>Ga0114999_10009006_pt1 | contig 11019 bp, 9 predicted proteins | sample ArcticOcean_MG_C_3_FD_89820 | JGI IMG/M metagenome (GOLD analysis project Ga0114999, IMG submission 89820) | Marine microbial communities from western Arctic Ocean - ArcticOcean_MG_CB8_126 | ecosystem: Environmental > Aquatic > Marine > Oceanic | place: Arctic Ocean: Canada Basin | collected... | reverse complement strand
CTGAGAACAAAGAAATTCCTGCCGTGTCGAACGGCAAAGGCGGCTAGAATGTCCAAGCGACCTAGGTTTGTCAAGGACTTCCCCAAGGGCCCGGAGACCCGTCTAATTCTTGACAATACTCGCGTTTGTCAACAACTTAAGCACCTCTGAGGGTTAGTTTTTTATAGGCGATTCAGCACAATGATCGAGGTCGACCCCAGTTATTATCGCCCTGCAAGGATCGAGTCCTAAGCGCCGGACGGGTCAAACTCGACTTTTGCTCCGCGAATCATGCGGGCGGATATTATTCCCAGGTAGTTGTGCCCTCGTCAGCGTCCTTCCGGATGTTCCTCATCGAATTTTCGCCAGTAATCTCCGACCGTCTCTTTCATCTCACGATGCAGGTAAAGCAGGGACACGAGGTTGGGCAGTGTCATGAGCGCAACGGTGACGTAAGAGATCAGCCAGATGATGGACGTATCCATGATCGTTGCCATGAAGAACCCCACCACGTACAGGGCCCGATACGGCATGAGCCAGCGCGTACCGATCAGATAGGTCACGGCCCGGTCACCGTAGTACGACCAGGCAACGGCGGTAGAGAAGGCAAACAGCACGAGGCCGACCGACACGACGAACTTGCCGCTCTCGCCCAGCCAGCCCCGCGTAAATGCGCGTGCGGTCAGGTCGACCGACTGCAGCAGCGAGTGTCCATTCACCACGATCCCGTCGTCGACCAGCGCCCCGCTCTGAACCTCGACCTGGCCATTGACGAGTTCACCGTCTTTGCGGTACTCCACGCGCTCCGCGATCGACCGGTTGTGGATCAGGGTCACACCCGCACCGTCCGGTGGCTGCAAGCGCCCATTCACCACCGCGAGCGTGCCCGTGAATGACGGCACGGCGTCGGAACCACCGATTGAGTTCAGGTGAGTAAACAATGCAGCACGATCGTCCGCCACCGTGTCGTCGTACCGGCCGTCCAGGAATTCCATGTCCGCGCGCTGGAAAAGCGTCGGGTGCTTTTCGGTCCAGACCCCGGACGCGAGAATAACCATACCTGTCAGGGTGCAGATGATGATCGTGTCAATGAACGGCTCGAGGATCGAGACCATCCCCTCCGAGATGGGCTCATCGGCACGCGCCGCAGCGTGTGCGATGGGCGCGGAGCCTTGCCCCGCTTCATTGGAGAAGAGTCCCCGCGCGACGCCACGATTGAATGCATAGGCAAACGTCGCGCCGAGGAACCCACCCGAGGCCGCTGATCCCGTGAAGGCATCGCGGAAAACAGCAACGAAGGACTCACCCACCTGCTCCAGATTCGGAATGATAACCGCGAGCGCGCCCAGGATGTAAATAGCGGCCATCAGCGGCACAATCTTCTCGGCCACCTGAATGATCCGGCGTACCCCGCCAAGAAGCACGAGGCCAAGCAGGACGGCGAGAACCGCCCCACTAATCCAAGGGGGAATGCCGGCGGTACCCTCGAGGCCCTGGGCAATGTTATTCGCCTGCGGCATGTTGCCGGCCCCGAATGAACTCACCACTGTTGCGATCGCAAAGAAAACGGCCAGCCACTTCATGTTGAGGCGCTTTTCGATGACGAACATCGGGCCACCCACGATGTGTCCGTCAGCATCTTTCCTTCGATACTTGTGCGACAGCGACACCTCGGCGAATTTCGTGGTCATGCCGAAGAACGCAGTCATCCACATCCAAAAGAGTGCGGCCGGCCCACCGAGATAGATCGCGAGGGCAACGCCACCAATGTTGCCGGTGCCGACCGTGCCCGAGATGGCTGTCGAGAGCGCCTGAAAGTGTGAGGCGTCGCCTTCCATGCCCGGCTTGTCATACTTCCCGCGTACAATGCGCCAGGCGTGGTTGAAAAAGCGGATCTGCGGGAAGCCCAGATAGACCGTTAAGATGAGACCGGTGCCGAGCAGCAAAAACGGAAAATAAGCCGCCGAGCCAAGCCAGCTGTCCACGAGCGTGAGAGCGTTAGTCAATAATTCCACGAAGAGAGCGCACCGGTTTGCAAGCGTTCTGGACCATAACAGCGTCAACGGACAGAAAAAAGCGGGTCCCGCGTCGACTCGCCCATCTGTTCACATTCGTGCTCGTCCTCGCGGTGCAAAACACAGGAGATGCGCGCGACACCTGGTCCGGCGTTAAGCGAATCGTCGGCATCGGCGACCTGCACGGTGACTATGACCAGTACGTCGCCGTGATGACCGACGCCGGCCTCCTTGCCAATGATGAGTGGGCGGGCGGCAAGGCACATCTGGTGCAAACCGGGGACATCACGGATCGCGGCCCGGACAGCGCGCGCATCATCCGCCACCTGGCCGGCCTTGCCCGGCACGCAGGCGGCTTCATCCATCTCCTGATCGGCAATCACGAGTTGATGAACATGACCCATGACCCATGACCTGCGCTATGTACACCCGGGCGAATACGCCAACCTCGTGACTCCCGCGTCGGCCAAACTACACGAAGCGCTGCTTGCACAGGTGTTGGTGTTACCCGAATACGCCGCGCTTGGCAAAGCCGCGCTCGAGGCACGCTATCCGCTCGGCTATGTCGAACACCGCAGGCTTTGGCGCAAGGGCGAGTTCGGCAAGGCCTACGCCAGACGCAATACCGCCATTCGCATCAACGAACTGCTTTTCGCGCACGCTGGCATCGACCCGAGCGAGCCCCTCGTGCCGCTTGCGCAGATCAACCGCAGGGTTCGCAAAGAGGTCAAATCCGCGCGAGGCAACCTCCTGCCCGAGGACAGCTTCGCGGATGACCCAACGAGTCCTCTGTGGTATCGCGGCTACGCGCTTGACGCTGCCGGCCCCGCCCCGGAAAAGCTGCAGCAGCTGCTCAACTACTACGAGGCTGCTCACTTCGTCGTTGGACATTCGCCTACCCATGGCGAGATCCGCACGCGTCTCGACGGGCGTGTCATTCTGATCGATGTTGCAATCAGCGCGCATTACGGCGGCCACAACGCTGTTTTGCTCGTCGATGGCGGTCAATTTTTCGCCATCCACCGCAATGTCCAGATTCCGCTGCCGATGCGGGACACCGACGAGCCCCACTACCTGGCCCGCATACGCAGCATCAAGGCCAGCCCGGTTCTACCCTGAGATTGCAAGGGCTCTAACGATGGCAGTCCGACATCTCCGTCAACACGGCGACCCCGTCGCTCTCGAGTTTACTGATGGGCCGGAGCGGCCGGCAGACCGTCCCTTGGAACAAACAGTCGCAGCGGGATGTTCACCCGATCTGCCGGCGCAACATCGGTGATGAAGCCGCCGGCACTGAACGATGCGAGCAGCAAAACTGCCGCATCGATGATGTCGTCTTGCGCGGCGATGCGCCGGCGAATGCTGCCACAGGCCTCGATGATGGCACCATGCCATTCAGCCGGGAGCGCGCCGAGGCGCAGACGCCGCCCTTCCGGCGTACGTTTGGGCGCCAGTCGTCCGGTTGCGAACAAGCGTCGTTCAAAGCAGATCTCCGGATGGCACTCGCAGAAGATGCGCCGGTACGACGGTCGTGCCTGCAGCAACTGATCAAGCTCCCGCATCTTCGGCGCAAGGTTCCACGACTGCCGGGACAAGCGCTTGCCGAGCGTCCGGTGGTTGATCGCACAGGCCGTCTCGTAATCCGCCGCGTAGAGCGCTTCCCGGCACGGCACCGGAAAGATCGACGACCTGGCGAGGACGACGGCGCGTGCCCGCCGGTCCAGCACACGTTCACCGTCCGGAAAACCGATCGGCATGTCGATCAACGCCCGCGACAGCGACGGCAATTTGCCAACAACCTCAGCCAACGCCGCAAATGCATGTATCTGGATGCCGGACACGTCACCCCAAACGCCGAGCCAGCCACCTCGGCAGCCGTCTATCCCGATGTGGATACGGGTTCTCGCATCGTGACCAGTTCCTCAGCGGTCGTCGGGTGGATGCCGATCGTGCTGTCGAACACTTTCTTAGTAGCCCCTGCTTTCAGCGCCACCGCGATACCCTGAATGATCTCACCGGCCTCGGCGCCGACCATGTGAACACCCAAGACCCGGTCAGTCGATGTCTGCACCACCATCTTCATCAGGGTTTTCTCACCGCTCCCCGACAACGTGTGCTTCATTGCCCGGAAGCCGGACTTGTACACGGTGATGTCGTCGCTAAATTGCTGTCGCGCCTCTTCCTCTGTCAGGCCAACAGTGCCGATGTTGGGTTGGCAGAACACAGCGGTCGGCACATTCTCATAGTCCATCACCCCGGTTTCACCCAGGAACTGGTTGCGCGCAAAGACCATGGCCTCGCTGATCGCGACCGGTGTTAACTGCATTCGATCGATCACATCGCCGAGCGCAAAGATATTTGGCACAGACGTGCGGAACTCGTCATCGACAATGATGGCGCCATTGTCCCGGGTCTCGACGGCAACGTTCTCGAGACCGATGTCCTCCACCGCCGGGTGGCGACCGGTCGCATACAAAATGAGGTCAAATGGTTCAGTGCGGCCGTCGTCAAAAGTGACTTCAAAGGATGTGCCAACCCCGCGGACTTCAGTCACCCGCGACTCGAAATGCAACATCACTCCCTTGCGCTCAAGTTCCTCAGCAACTGTTGTGCGGACATCTCCATCGAAATGACGGAGGAATAGCGAGCCACGGTACGAAAGATGGCTCTCGACCCCAAGGCCGTTGAAGATGCCGGCAAACTCGACCGCGATGTAACCCCCGCCCACGACGAGCGAGCGGCGCGGCAGTGCGTCCAGGAAGAAGGCTTCGTTGGATGTCAGCACATGCTCCCGTCCGGGAAAATCAGGCACCGTTGGCCAACTGCCTGTCGCGATCAGGATACGATCAGTGGTCACACGCTGACCGTTAATCGAGATCGTGTGGGCATCTTCAATGCGAGCGCGCCCGTCAAAATGGGTCACGCCAGCGTTGTCGAGCATGCCCCGGTAGATGCCGTTCAAGCGACTAATTTCTGTATTCTTGTTGTCCCGCAGGGTAGGCCAATCGAAGTCGGGGGACACCGCATCCCAGCCGAAACCCTCTGCGTGACGGTACTCCTCCGAGAAGTGCGAAGCGTAGACAAACAGTTTTTTGGGAACGCAGCCAACGTTGACGCAGGTGCCCCCCATGTACCGGTCCTCGGCGGTCGCGACCCGAGCGCCGTAAGTCGCACTCATACGCGCCGCACGGACGCCGCCCGAGCCTACGCCGATGACAAAGAGGTCAAAGTCGTAGTCTGATTGAATTCCACTGTCGGACATGTCCTACTCCCTTTATCCATTCTGCAGCCATTTGACGGAGTTGGCGCAACCACCTGATCGCTCCGACGCGCCGCAACGGTACTCAAATCACGTTTCTGTTGCCATGCTTTCTACGTTTGCCTTGTCGATGTTCGCTTTTGAACCCTTTGCCTTTTTCGACCGTTTACATTTTTCGACCGTCTACAATTCTCGACTGCACACGACCGACCCCTCCTCTCCCTCCTCTCCCTCCTCTCCCTCCTCTCCCTCCTCTCCCTCCTCTCCCTCCTCTCCCTCTCGCCCCCTCGCCAACGGATTATCGACGCACCTGACTCTACTCATTCCACATGCGCCGGGTCCGGCATTGGTGGTGACGGCTGACGTTTCCCGGCGCTCGCATGGCTTGCACGTTCAGTTCGAAATGACCGGGGACGTCGATACCATCACCTGGGACAACCTTGGCCCCGGTCGCCATGATGAATTATGGCGCCACACCTGTTTCGAGTGTTTTTTTCGCGTCTCTGGCGCGGACCCCTACGTTGAGGTTAATGCGGCCGTCTCAGGCGGTTGGAACGCCTATCGGCTTACGCACTATCGCGCGCCGCTTGAGGCAGCAGCAGCGGTGGTCTCAATCAGGCGAACGCTCAGCGACGCGGCCGCATCCATCGCACTTGATGTAACGATGACGATAGCGCCACAACCCCTCGACGTCGGGGTCGCGGCAATCATTGAAACAGTCCCCGGTGGCGTCCACTATTTCGCCATCGGGCACCCTGGGCCCGCCCCTGACTTCCATCATCCGGACAGCTTTCTCATCGAATTGGCAGACTGATAGGACAACGACTGTGGCACATATCAATGGTATCGATCAGTTCCTTGCGGACCCGGCACGGCTCGCGTCGCTCGCCGGACGTCGCATCGGCCTCATCGGCCATCCTGCATCGCTCACCGCAGCCGGGCAGCACAGCCTGGACGCGCTGATCCATGCCGGTGTGCACATCACGGCGGCGTTTGGCCCCCAACACGGCATGCGCGGCGAGAAGCAGGACAACATGGTCGAGAGTAGCGACTTCGTTGATGCTCGACACGGTATCCCGGTTTACAGCCTCTACGGCGACGTCCGCCGGCCGACCCCGGCGATGCTTGATAGCTGCGACGCCTTTGTATTCGACCTGCAGGATGTGGGCTGCCGCATCTATACCTTTATTACCACACTGCGCTACTTCGTCGAAGCCTGCGCCGCGACCGGCAAGGACCTCATCGTTCTCGATCGCCCCAATCCGGCCGGCCGGCCCATCGACGGCCTGCGTCTGGAGCCGGGCACCGAGAGCTTTGTGGGTAGTGCGGCCTTGCCGACCCGCCACGGCCTAACCGTCGGTGAACTGGCGGGCTGGTTCAACGATACCCTGGGGTGCGGCACCAACATCACGGTCGTGCCCATGTCCGGCTGGTCCCCCGAATCCGGGCCCGGATATGGCTGGCCCCTCACCGAAAGACCCTGGGTCAACCCAAGCCCGAATGCAGCAAGCGTGAATATGACGCGCTGCTTTCCTGGCACGGTTTTACTGGAGGGCACAGTGCTGTCCGAGGGCCGGGGAACGACCGTGCCACTTGAAGTCGTGGGTGGACCGGGCATTGATCCGACCCGGCTCCTGCACACAATGGCCGAGATAGCGCCAGAGTGGATGGCCGGCGCTCTCCTGCGGCCCTGTCACTTCGAGCCTACATTCCACAAACACAGCGGTGCCCTCTGTAGCGGCTTTCAGATTCATGCCGAGGGCACTAACTATCGACACGACCTGTTCAAACCGTTCCGGCTGATTGCGCTGACGTTGAAGGCGATCCGCGTCATCTCGCCCGGCCAACCGCTCTGGCGCGAGCATGCCTACGAGTACGAAGACGGGCGCCTGCCTATCGACGTGATCAACGGCGGTCCCGGGCTACGGACCTGGGTGGACGATCCGGCCGCGAGCACTGCCGTCCTCGCGCAGCGTCTCGACCTCGAGGCGCAGGCGTGGCTTGCCGAACGCGAGCCCTTCCTTTTATATGAGTAGACCAGTCTCGACTCATATGAGTAGACCAGTCTCGACGCCTTATTAGATAGACCCGTCGCGACGCTTTTGTACCCAATCGGTCCCGACCACTTGTATTGACACAGTCCTGGCTGCCTGACTGTCCCGGGGCAGGCGGATAAACGGATAAACGAGTGGTGTACAATCCGCCGTTTTTTCCCGGGGTGACACTGCCATGACCAACGCGTACAAGATTGCGATCCTCGAAGGCGATGGCATCGGACCGGAGATCATGGCGCAGGCAGTGCGCGTCTTTGACGTGCTGCAGGCGCACCGCGACGTGTCGTTCGAACTGCTGCCCGCGCCATTCGGTGCAGGTGCGTACTTTGAACACGGCAAATCCTTCCCCGACGCGACCAAAGCCGTCTGCGACGACAGCGACGCGATACTTAAGGGCCCGGTTGGACTCAGCTTCGAAGAGTCGCAGAAGATTCCGGTCGAAGAGCAAGCCGAACGCGGTGCCATCCTGCCGTTGCGTGCACGTTACAACACGTTCGCCAATTTCCGCCCAATCTTCCTGCCCGCGTCCATGGCGCACTTCTCGCCCCTCAAGCGAACCGTGATCCCGGACGGCATCGACATCATGCTGATTCGAGAATTGGTCGGTGGCCTTTACTTTGGCGAAAAAAAACGCGGCGTTGACGCCACAGGCAACCGCTACGTGCACGAGGTGCTCGCCTACGACGAGGTCCAGGTGCGTCAGGTGCTGAAAGTGGGGTTTGAACAAGCAGCCGCACGCAAAGGTGTCCTGCACTACATCCACAAGAGTAACGTGCTGATGTCCAGCGTGTTCTGGAACGAGATTCTCGCCGAGGTCCATGCAGACTACCCGGACATCAAAGTCGAGAATCTGCTGGTCGACGCGGCGGCAACCGCGCTGGTCCTGAACCCCGGCCAGTTTGACGTCATGGTCATGGAGAACATGTTCGGCGACATCCTGAGCGATGAGGCAGGCGGCATCCTCGGCTCGCTCGGCCTCATGCCCTCGGCATGCATCGGGCCGGAGAAGTCCTACTACGAGCCGTCCCACGGCTCGGCACCGGACATCGCCGGCAAGGGCATCGCCAATCCCTATTCGATGATCGGTTCCGTCGCGATGATGCTGGAGATGAGTTTCAACATGAAAGCCGAGGCGGATGCCGTGTGGCAGGCGATGCAAGGCGTGTTCGGCGACGGCCTCTCAACGGCGGATCTGTCAGAGCCGGCATCCGGCGTTACGATGGTCAGCACGGTGGAGTTTGGCGACCAGGTGATCGCAAAGCTGTCGACGCTTCTCGACGCCTGATGGCCTGAGCCGCGGACACGCTACTGCCGTCCTGGGCCGCGTCAGTGGCGGTCCCTTAACTGACAGCTCTTTACTGACAGCCAGGGAATTCAGAAGCGGCGGACGAAGCAAAAAAGAGACGGAAGAGAACCCTGAGGAAGCGGCGACGCGAAGCGTCAGGCGGCCAGCGTACTGATCAGGCTCGCCATGATCACGAGCATGGATGCCCAGCCCCATCCGATGAACAGCCACATCGGCGGAACCTGTTCAAACAGGTGGCCGAGGACGTTGACCAACGAGTCGACCAGAAAGAACTTCAGGACCGCCATTACGGTTTTCTTGATCATGTCTGCCTGTTGCTGAGTGTCGGATGCGGGCGGATTGTAACTGAATTTCCGGTTCCATCAATCCCATGGGCAGGTGTCCGGCGGACCACGACGGTGAGATACGTCGTGCCATCATCGCAGATGGAACGGCGCTCTGAAGGCTTCCACATCTTTGACGAGTTTGGCGTAGATCGCATGCATGTCGATCGACTGGTTGAACTGGTTACGCTTCGAAAAGAGTGTAATCGGGAACACGAAGTTCATCGTTTTGCGCCAGCGCAGCGCTTTACTGACACCGCGTTCATCCTCATAGCTGACCCACGCGAGGCCAAGTTCGTTAGCGAGGATGTCGCCGAAGACAACGCCCACCGCCTGCCAGTCCCGAACGTCATCTTTAGCCAGCACGCCTTTGGTCACGAGCTGTTGCAATACGTCGAGATCGGCCTCGTTGCCTTCGAGACGACTGACGCCGACGTGCCGACCCAGCAGATTCTCGACCTCGTTACGCTGCCCGCCAAGGATGAATTGTTGTCCCAGGCTGAGTTCGGCCACCTCGGGGTCCTGCCATTCGACGGGATCGTCGAACTGATAGTCGACCAGTTCCTCGGGGGAAAGTGTCTGGGTGGGGTCTGCTGTCTCCGCGGCACCTGCGGACAGCAGACCGAGGAGCGCAGATACGGCAAGCACCGCAGTCGACGTCAACAATAGTCGTGATTTCGTGGGGGCTAACATCGTGTTTGAAGGGTCCTGGTTGCATGCTCCGGCGTCGATTCGAAACCGGTGCCCGGTACAGTGCCTTATTGCCTGGTACTCAGACAGAGCCCTGTCACCAAAGCCCCTCGAACTGTACCTAAATAACACACTTTGAACGCGTCCCATACGGCAGTAAACGGCACCATCATATCAACGGGTCCGGGGCACGCGAGATTCGACCAAATCCGCTCTCTACTTTCTCTCCTGCCGCTCCCCGCTCGCCTGCTCCAACGACGCCGCGATTAATTGCGCCTCTGCTTGTCCTCGCCTATTCTCCGCCGATGCTGATCCCAGACGACCGAATCCCCGACCTCATCGAACAGATCCATGCGTCTCCCGCCAAGATGGTCCTTGCAGTGACCGGCGGCGGCAGTGCAGCGCTGTCGCGCCTCCTGGGTATTCCGGGCGCGTCGGCATCTGTCATAGAAGCGCTCGTGCCCTATGCGGCCGAGTCGCTGGCAGACTTCCTGGGCGGCGTACCAGACCAGTCATGCAGCCAAACGACAGCTCGCAGCCTCGCAATGGCGGCTTTTCGCCGGGCCGGCAAGCTGACCGAAGGTGACCATTTGCTTGGCATCGGCAGCACCGCCGCGCTCGCAACCCTGCGCCAGCGTCGGGGCGCAGATCGTGTCCACATCGCGGTCCAGGATGCCGCGCGAACGATTGACGTCAGTTACGTAATCACCCACGGCGACAGGCCAGAACAAGAACGGGTCGCGTGCAGCCTCATCATCAGCACCATCGGCATCGCCTGCGGTCTCCTGGATTCACAAATCTACGGCGAGGACGTCGACGTCACGATCACAGCGGGCAAACCAGCGTGGCGCCAGCTCATCGACGGCAGCGCGGCCACCACAGCGCCGGATGCCAGACCAGCGTGCGTCTTTCCGGGCGCCTTCAACCCGTTGCACGATGGTCATCGACAGATGGCTGCGATCGCCGAGCGGCGATTCGGGGAGCGCCCTCTCCTCGAAATCGCAACCATCAACGTCGACAAGCCACCCCTCGACTATGCGGCAATGGCAGAGCGCGAAGGTGGTGTTGGGGACGAGTTTCAGCTCGCCTTCACCGCCGCGCCGACGTTTGTCGAAAAGGCTCGGCTCTTTCCAGGTACATCCTTCATCGTCGGCGCCGACACGATTAGCCGGATCGCCGAGCCCCGGTATTACCAGCATGAGTCGCGACTGCGTGACAACGCCGTCGCTGAAATCGCGTCATGCGGATGTCGATTCCTGGTTTTCGGGCGTAGCTCTGGGAGTGGCTTCATCGGCCTTGACGACATCGCGTTGCCGCAAGCACTAGCGACAATCTGCGATGGGGTCCCCGAGCGCGAGTATCGGGCCGATATTTCCTCATCTGACTTACGGCG
>Ga0114999_10009004_pt1 | contig 11019 bp, 8 predicted proteins | sample ArcticOcean_MG_C_3_FD_89820 | JGI IMG/M metagenome (GOLD analysis project Ga0114999, IMG submission 89820) | Marine microbial communities from western Arctic Ocean - ArcticOcean_MG_CB8_126 | ecosystem: Environmental > Aquatic > Marine > Oceanic | place: Arctic Ocean: Canada Basin | collected... | reverse complement strand
GTACTCACGCAACACGGAGCCAACCGCAGCTTTGCCGTCACCGCCGCGAGAGAAGGGCGTTGGCCCTGACCCCTTCAACGCGATATCTCTGCGCCGTCCGTGACTGTCGATCACCTCGCCCAAACGTCACGCAGCCCAGCCCGATCGAGCTGACTTCCAGCCCGGTCCGTCCCAACGATCGGTATTTCACGGTGGTCTCCTTCTCGGGGAGCCACGTTGTACCAGAACACGGCCGGAGTCTCTCGGTCGCCCACACATCGTTTCGGGCTGACCGGGCCTGCTTCAGCCGATACGATCATCATGTCGGGCTCTCTTCCGAATTCGCGAGGATTCGGCTGTAGCCCCCCTTGGTGCATGAGACGCCAGATGAACAGATCGCTGCTGATCCTGATCGTGCTGTCGCTGCCGGCCACGGCACCGGCCGAGACGCCGCCGGAACAGACCGCGGCGATCATGGCCCTGCGGGGTCACACCTCGAATATCCAGAAGAACCGCGACGGCACGGTTCGCTTCGTCCGCTTCAGCAAGCCGCTGGTGCGAGACTTCCACCTCTCGCACATTCCCGCCTTTGTGCAGATCGACTACCTGGCCGTCGTCACGCCCCACGTCACCGACGATGGACTCTCACACATCCGCGGTCTCAAGAACCTCGACACCCTGGTGCTCTCGCATACCCAGCTCAGCGACACCGGGCTGGCGGTCCTCGAGGGGCTCGACAAGCTTGCGATTCTCTACATCGACGACACCCGCATCACCTCCGAGGGACTCCAACACGTCGCCCCGCTGCCCGTGCTCAAGACGCTCTGGCTGGCCGACACCCGGGTCACCAGCGACGGCGTGGCGACGCTGGCTCCGCTGAAGACGCTCGAGGTCCTGAACCTGGCCGGGACCGATGTCGACGATCAGGCCCTGGCCGCCATCGGCAAGCTCTCCACGCTCAAGTCGCTGTACCTCGACCGCACGTCAATCACCGGAGCGACTCTGAAGCAACTGGCGAGCCTGAAGCAGCTCGAGTTCCTGAGCCTGGCCGACACGCCGCTGACCGACGATGCCGCCGAGCACCTCGCCACGCTGTCAGCCATCAAGTCGCTGAAGCAGATCAACCTCTACCGGACCGCTGTCACCACAAAGGGGGTCAGCGCGCTGCGAGACCAGCAGAAGACGGTCTCGGTCACACTCTCGCCCAAGGGCCCTCGGAAGTTGACCGCGTTTGAACGTCTGCTGTTGGGTCAGCCGCTGCAATCGGCCCCTCGGGCCAAGTCGACGGCCAAGCCTCCCAGCCCCGACGCGGATGTCCTGGCACCGGCCCTCACGCGGTTTGCCACGGCCGACACCAAGTCACCGGTTCCCGACTTTCAGCGGCACATCGTCCCGCTGCTGGGCGTTTTGGGCTGCAATGGACGTGCCTGTCACGGGTCATTCCAGGGCCAGGGCGGCTTCACGCTCTCGATGTTCGGCTACGACTTCGCCGCCGACCACAGGGAATTGACCGAGAAGGACCAGGGGCGGATCGACACCGAGTCTCCTCTCAAGAGCCTGGTCCTCAGAAAACCCACCGGACTGGAAGACCACGGTGGTGAGACCCGGTTTGCCGTCGATGGCTGGGAATACCACCTGCTGCACAGCTGGATCAAGAACGGTGCCAAGCCCAGGCCGACACCCGAAAAGATCGTGGCTCTGAAGGTCACTCCGCCGCAGATCGTCTTCGACAAGCCGGGCGCCGTGCGGCCATTGCGGGTCGAAGTGACCTGGGAAAACGGCGAGCGGGAAGACGTGACCTGCCTGGCGCGGTTTGAAATCAAGGACGACCAGGTGGCCCGGGTGGCTCGAGGCGGACAGGTCACTTGCCGGGGGCCCGGCGACACGCACGTGCTGGTGATGTACGACAACGAGGTGATCCCGATCCCGGTGATGCTGCCGGTGAGTCCCCTGGCCGGTGATGCGTTTCCCAATGTGCCCACCCCCACGCCGATCGACGAACTGGTCGTCGGCAAGCTGCGGCAGCTGGGGATCGAACCGTCGGAGTTGTGCAGCGACGAGGATTTCCTGAGGCGGGCCTACATCGACATCGCCGGCACCCTGCCGCACCATCGCGAGATCGACTCGTTCATCAAGGACACATCGCCCGACAAACGAGAAGAACTCGTCGATCGGCTGCTTGGCTCGGAGGCCTATGCCACCTGGTGGAGCATGTTTCTGACGGACCTGACCGGCAGCAACATCCAGCAGATGGGTTCCACCGACATCAACTGGGCTGCCGCCTCGCAGTGGGAAGCGTGGCTCAAGCGGCGTGTTGTCGACAACGATGGCTGGGACAAGATCGCCGCGGGGATCCTGCTGGCTTCCAGCCGACGGCCTGACCAGTCGTATCTCGAATACACCCAGGAACAGAGCGACTACCTGCGACGGACCGACCCGGTCGACGCCGCCACGCTCGACTTTCCGATGCACTACTACTGGTTCCGCAGCGACGCCACAAAGCCACTCGAGCGGGCCCTGTCGTTCGGCTACATCTTTCTGGGCGTCAGGCTGCAGTGTGCCCAGTGCCACAAGCACCCGTTTGACCGCTGGTCGAAGCAGGATTTCGACCAGTTCACCAACATCTTCAGCCGGGTCCGCATCGGCTCGGCCCCCGACTCGCGTCGCGACGAACTCAACCTCCGCCACCGCCTCGGCGTCCCGGTCAAGCTCGATACCGCCGCGCTGCGGCGGCAGATGTACATGAGGGTCTTCGCCGAGGGTCTGCCGATTCCCTACAAGGAAGTCTACATCCAGCCGCCGGGCCCCAAGCCCTCCCCCGCCAGGCTGCTCGGCGGCGAGGAACTCGACATCAACGCTCTCGACGACCCACGGGAACCGCTGGTCGAATGGCTGCTCCGCAAGGACAACCCCTATTTCGCTCGAGCCTTTGTGAACCGGATCTGGAGCCGCTACTTCGGCCGCGGCATCGTCGATCCCCCCGATGACTTCAACGTCGGCAACCCCCCCTCCAACGCCCTGCTGCTCGACTGGCTGGCCCGGGAATTCGTCGGCCACGGCTACGACATGAAGTGGCTGCACCGCACCATCGCGCTCAGCCGCACCTACCAACTCGGCTCCGGCACCACCGCGACCAATGCCTCCGACACCAGGCACTTCAGCCACGCCGCGCTCAGGCGGTTGCCCGCGGAGGTGATCGTCGACGGCATCCTGCAGGCCACCGCCAACAACGACGGCAACCGCGACCGACTCTCCAACATGTCCCAGCGTCGCATCGGCAAGCACCCGGGCAATCTCTCCAAGACCTCCTTCGACTACGCACTGGGCGTCTTCGGCAAGCCGACCCGGTCGACCAACTGCGACTGCGAGCGGACCAACCAGCCCACACTGCTGCAGTCTCTGTACACCCGCAACGACTCGGAAATGCTCGAGCGGATCGACCGCGACGACGGCTGGGTCTGCCAGGTGGCGCACAACCTGAAGATCCCCCTGCTGTCGCGAAACGGCAGCGGCTCACCGGTCAGGGCCCGGGGGGCCGCCGTCGACAAGATCGCCGAGGAGATCACTCCCGAGTACCTCACCACCGAGGCCTATCTCCGCACGCTGGGCCGTCGGCCCTCCGTCGCCGAGACCGCCCGCTGCAAGACTCACTTTACCGCATCTCAGAACCTGATCGAGGGCCTGCGGGACCTGATGTGGGCCCTGCTCAACACCCAGGAATTTCTCACCAACCACTAGTCAGCCATCTCGCGGCCGACCACGGCCGACCACGGCCGCGAGTCGATTTCAGGAAACAACCCCATGTCCCAAGTCTCACTGTCGCGCCGCGGGTTGCTGCAGGCCGGAGTGTTCTCGACGGTCGGCATGACGATGCCGCTTGGTGCCGGTCGGCTACTGGCCGAGCGAACCGAGGACCGCACGGCCGACTCGGTGCTGTTCATCAACCTCGCCGGCGGCCCCTCGCACCTGGAAACGCTCGACATGAAGCCCGAGGGCCCGGTCGAGCTCCGAGGCGAATTCCAGACGATCCAGACCAAGCTGCCGGGCCTGCAGGCGAGTGAGTACTTGCCCAAGTTCGCCGCGGCCGCCGACCAGTACGCGTTGGTGCGTGGCATCAGTCACACCACCGGAGACCATCCGCAGGGGCAGCTCTACATCGGCACCGGCAACCGCCCGACGCCGGCACTCAAGTACCCCGCCCTGGGATCGATCGTTGCCAGGGAACGCGGCACCGACCCCGCGCTGCCCCCGTTCATCTCGATCCCGCTGACCGATTGGAACGCCGGCTACATGGGCGACACCTACGCCCCCTTCAACACCAATGTCACGCCAAAAAAGGGCAAGCCGTTCATCGTGCGGGGGATCACGATCCCCGAGGGAGTTTCGCTCGACCGCATCCGCAAGCGGTCGAGCCTGCTGGCCGACCTGAACACCCGCTTCCGCGACAGCAAGAACAACCCTCAACTCACACAGGCCCTCGCGGCATTCGGCCGACAGGCCGAGGCTATGCAGCTCTCGGACAAGACCCGCTCGGCGTTTGACATCAGCCGCGAGCCCAAGACCTACCAGGAACTGTTTGACGATTCGGAGCTCAGCCAGAGCCTGCTGCTGGCGACTCGGTTGCTGGGTTTCGGCGTGCCGTTTGTCACCGTCCGCCACACCGGCTGGGACACGCACCTGGACAACTTCAAGGGACATCGCCGGCTGGTGCCCCAGATCGACAACGGGCTGGCCAGTGCCGTGGCCGGGCTGAAGGCCAAGGGGCTGCTCGAGCGGACGTTGGTGGTGGCGATGGGCGAATTCGGACGGACGCCCAAGATCAACAAGAACGTCGGCCGAGATCACTACCCGCGGGTGAACTTCTGTCTGTTGACGGGCGGTGGCATCAAGCCCGGGCAGGTGCTGGGGGCGACCGATGCGGGAGGCCAGTCGCCGAGTGACGGCACCGACTTCAAACCCGACGACATCGCCGCCACGATCCTGCACACCCTCGGGATCGACCACCACAAGGCGTACTACACCTCCACGGGTCGACCCGTGCTGCTGGTGCCGCACGGCCGCGTGATCAACGACGTGCTGGGGTAGGTCGAGTCACGGCGGTGGCCAGAGCCGCGGTAATGCGGCTCGGCCTGCCTGCGGTGTACACTCGCGTCAACGTCTGTTCTCGCGAGGTCGATCATGCTTACGCTCCGCCAGTTCCTCGCCGTCCTGCTCCTGGCCGCCTCCTCGATCCACGCCGCCGACCCCGTCAGGGTCGATGTCGACGCAGCACCCGCCGGGTGGTGATCAACGGTGCCGATCGGGTACGCGACGGGCTGTTTGGTCTCGATGGAGCTCACGGTGGGAACTTCGACGAGCAGCGTGCGGCCAACATGCACACCACCTCGGGTTCCTCGGCGAATCTGGCCGAGGTCGTCGAGGACCCCAATCGTCCGGGCCAGATCGACCGCAAGCGGCTCGAGGCAATGCTCGCCGCGGCCCGGCCCGAACTGTGTCCCCTGCGGATCGACCATCGCCTGCACTGCCTGCAGGGTGGACCCGGCTGGCAATCAGGACCCAGGGTCCACAACGGCTACGTGATTCCAGACGACCTGGCGGTCTACGGGCAGTGGGCCGAGGCGGTCGTTCGACACCGGTTGAAAACTCAGCCCGACACCGAGCACTACTTCCAGTTCTTCGGAGAGATCAGCCTGCTGGGATACTGGAACGCGCCCGAGTCGATCCAGGACCCTCGACGCGAGAGCACCAACCGGGGCGGACGGCGGGGGGCTCAGAGACTGATCAACGTGAAGCGGGCCGCGCAGTGCGAGTTTCCGGTCCGCTTGGCCGACCTCGGCCAGGGCACCGTCACGGTCCGGTTCCTGCCTCACCATGGCGAACGCTACCACGTCGTCTGGGCCTCGCTCCTCACCAGCAACAGCGGCAGCGACGAGTCGGTCTCGCCGGTTACCATTCGGCTCGAAGCCCGGCCGGTGGCCCGCAAGGTGCCCGGCTCCGCTCGACACTCCGAACGGCATTTCGGCATCCAGGCCGGCGACCAAAGAACGCTGGTCGCTCGGGTCACCAACGCCAGCAACAAGAAGCTGAAGGCCACCGCCGGATGGGTGCTACCCAGGGGATGTCGCGCGACGCCCTCGGGAGGCACGATCGAGTTGAACCCCGGAGAGACCCAGGCCTGGCAGGTCCGCATCCAGGTCCCCAAACAGCCGTCGCGTGTCGAGTACGAACAGGTCGCCCTGGTGCTCTCACACGAGGCCGGCCAGTCGATCGGCATCGACTTCGTCAGCGACGACGGCAGTGTCGGCCCGCTGACCTCCACGATGTACTGGGGCCACGGCAACGAGACTCTGCACCGCTACTACGTGACGCATCCGCGTGAACAGGTGCGAGGCAACCCGGCCGCCTGCGGACCGCCGCAGGTGGAGCAGACCCACCGGTGGGCGGCGGCGTCTGCCCCCAGCACCTGGCGTTCTTCAACAGGCCGCCTGTGAGCGTCTAGCCGATGACATCGAACAGCGGCTCGCCACCCTGGGCGATCGCGATCGGCCGGCCCTGGCGGTCGTCGACGGTCATGTGCGGGTCGATACCCATCAACTGGTAGATCGTCGCCACGAAATCCCGCACCTTCACCGGGTGGCTCTCGGGATAGGCCGCCTGCTTGTCGGTGGTCCCGTGCACGTGGCCACGGCGGATGCCGCCACCGATCATCAGGCTGAATCCGCACTGAGGCCAGTGGTCGCGGCCGGCCCGGGCATTCACCGTAGGAGTCCGTCCCATCTCGCCCATCACGATGATCAGCGTCGAATCGAGCAGCCCGCGGGCCTCGAGATCTTCGAGTAAGGCCGGGATCACGCGGTCGAGGATCGGGAGGTTGAAGTCCTTGAGCATGCCGAAGTTGTTGGTGTGCATGTCGTAGGCATGGCCGTAGTGCTTGTAGATGTCCTGGTGGACACTGACAAACGGCACCCGACGCTCGAGCAGGCGGCGGGCGACGATCATCGTCGACCCCCACAGGTTCTCGCCGTAACGCCGACGCGTCGCCTGGGATTCGCCCGAGAGATCAAAGGCGTCACGGGTGCGGCTGGAGGTGAGCATCTCGAAGGCTCGACGCTGGAACCCGTCGAGTCGATCCAGCGTGCGACTGGCTCGGACCAGCTCGAACTGCTGATCGAGCTGCGAGAGAATCGAGCGGCGGCGGTCGAAGCGGTCGGCCGTCATCGCCGGCAGCGAATCCAGAGCCGGCATCTTCGGTTCGCCATGGGGCATCACCGGGTAGTAGTCTTTGGAGGTGGGTTCCTTCTTGAACGTCGGCGACGCCACGGCGAACAGTGGGTCGTACTGGCTACCGAGGAACCCGCCGTAGGGGCCACCACGCCGGTAACTCTGGCCGGAACCTGGGAAGTTCGGCAGGCAGACCGCCGCGGGGAGATCTCGCGAGCCGCGGCCCAGGTATTCGCAGATGGCGCCGATGTCGGGTGGGTCGGTGGCCTGAGCGGGCAATTGGGCGTTGCCGTCTTCCCAGCCGGTCATGATCGCCAGTGGGTCGTGCGAGTTGTACTTGTGAGTGACCGTGCGGATCAGAGTCGCCTTGTGCATCCAGCGGGCGATGTTGGGCATGTGCTCACAAATCTGCACGCCCGGCAACGACGTTGAGATCGGATTGAACTCGCCCCGGATCTTTGCCGGAGCGTTGGGCTTCATGTCGAACATGTCCATGTGAGCCGGGCCGCCCAACAGGTTGAACAGCATCACCGACTTGGCCGGGCCTGCTCCCTGCGACGAATCCGCTGCTCGCAGCAGCCGAGGTATCGTCATGCTGCCAAACAGCGACAGCCCGCCAACCTGCATCAGGTCGCGACGAGTGATCCCGTCACAAAGCCTCTTGCGGCGTCCCAGCACATGTAACATCGAAGAACTCCTATGCGATCCGTGTGTACCACTATATCGAATTCTCGCCGGTGGGGGGATTGGTTTTTTCGGAGTCTACCCGGGGATCGGGAACTTGCGAGCTCGCTGGAGTCGGTTGCCAGGTCACATCCGAATCAAAGGGAAACATCGGCCGCGGGATGCGGGTCCAGTCGAACGCCGCCAGGTCCGACTGGGTCATCCCCGGCGTGTCACAGCGGATCAGCTCCCGACGCCAGGCTTCGAAGTACTGAAAGTTGCTCGCCGTCTTGACCACCACCGCGCGGGCGCGGTCGATCTCGAGACCCAGGTGCTCGTACAGCACCGGAAGGCAGATCGTGAACCCCGCCTGGGCCATCACGACGATGTGCACGGGACCGGCCTGCAACAGCACCACCCGGCCGATCTCCACACGGCCCCGTTCCCCCGCATCGGCCTGGTGGTTCTCTGAAATCCGGAGGACCCGTGCGGTCACCTCGACCGGCTGGCTGAAGCGGCTGTCGATCTTGCCACCCAGTGACAGCGTCACCTGCGTGCCCACGCCGGCAGCACAGGCTGCCTCGACGCCGTCGGGGTCGACGATCGGCACCAGCATCGTGCGATCCGATTCCGGCTGCCGCTCGGCACAAGCCAGCAACTCGCGCAGGATCCACGTGCTGTCGCCGGGGGCCCTTCCGTAAACCGAGTCGCCGGTGTCCGAGAGAATCGCCAGGCCCTGGTCGTCATGGGCATAGGCCCGCCGCACAGCCTCGCCCACTTCCACCCGCTCGGACCTCCAGAACTCCTCACGCAAACCCCACGCCAACCCCACGCCAACGCCCCCATCTCGGCAGCCAGCTCATCAGCCAAACCGGGGTCATCGGCCGTGTGAACCACAACCGACCAGCCCCCCTCCTGGACATCCAGCCACGGCTGCATCGGGTAGGGCGACACGTCCAACACCTCGGGTCGCTGTTCCAATTCGCGGGCACGGTCAAACCAGGTCTTCATCGGCCCGCCCGACGTCAGGAACTGGTCCTGGGGAGTGATCATCGGGATCTTCCTCCAGCCGATCGCGGGTCGAGGACCGCCGGAGAGCCAATCCAGGAGCAGACGGGCCGTCTTGACGCCGGTGCCCAGCGGGTCGTGAGGCTGAGTCTCGTGCCCCACCAGCAGGTCGGCGTGCTGGACCATCCGCGAGGTGATGTTCGCGTGATGATCCAGAGGCACCGCCAACGGCACTTCCGGCCCGATCACCTCGCGGACCGCCTCGAGCACCGCACCCTCGAGATCATCATCCCGCTCGATGCTGGCCGCCCCGTGCAGAGACAAAAACACCGCGTCCAACTCGCCCGCCTCGCGCAACCGACACAGCAGCATCTCCAGCAGCGTGTCAAAAGTGGAATCCAGGATCCTGGGCCCAGGCACGCGCCAATGGCACAACCTCCACCTGCTCCACCTGCTCCACCTGCTCGGCCTGCTCTTGAAGGACTCTCAGGAACCCGCCCGGCGGTCCGACGCCGGGCAATTCCCGCAGCAACTCGTCGCCCTGGTACAGGCCATACGACTCGAAGGCCTCGAGCCCCATCAGGGCCGGTGTGAAGGTCCCGGTCTCCTGGACGATCTCACCTAGCGCAATCCGCATCGTCAGCCTCCCTGCCTGGTGGTCTCAGCTGTGAAGTCAAATCACTCGCGACAGCACGGCACCATCCGAGAGTGGTACGGGTCGGCCGTCGGGCGAGGGGATGGTCTGGTGCGGGTTGATGCCCAGCAGATGGTAGATCGTCGCCGAGAGGTCCTGGGGTGCCACCGGGTCACGCGACGGGTAGGCGGCCTGTCGATCCGAAGCCCCGTAGACCTGTCCGCCGGGAATCCCGGCACCGGCCAGCAACACGGTGTTGCACGGGGCCCAGTGATCGCGGCCCGCCTTGGCGTTGATCTTGGGCGTTCGGCCAAACTCGGCCAGCCACACGATCAATGTCTCCTCGAGCAACCCTCGCTGCTGCATGTCCTCCAACAGCGCCGAGAAGCCGCGATCGAGGTTGGGCAACAGCGACTTCCTGTGCTTGTTGAAGTTGTCGGCGTGAGTGTCCCAGAAGGCGTCGTCGCGTTCCCAGTTGACCGTCACCAGTCGCACGCCCGATTCGACCAGCCGCCGAGCCAGCAGGCAGCCCTGGCCAAACGGGGTCGAGCCGTAGCGATCTCTCAGTGCCTGAGACTCGGAATCCAGGTCAAACGCACGCCGGGCCGCCGGCGACGTCAACAGGTTCATCGCCTGCTGGTAGTACTCGCCGAGGTCCGCCACCCGTGAGGATCGTTCGATCAGCCGCGACTGGCCGTCGAGCCGGGCGAGCAGTTGCTGGCGATCGAGCAGTCTCTGGGGACGATCGACCGGCGGGAACGGCGAGAAGGACTTGTCGTTGGGATGCTGCGAGATGAACAGCGGGTCGGAGGCCGAACCCAGGAAGCCACCGAAGAAGCCGGGGAAGATGTGATTGTTGGCCGAGACCTGGTTGGCCGGTGCGTTGAGACTGATGCCGTGCGGCAGGCCGCCTCCGGTTCCGCGAGCGGCGACGTGGTTGGCGACCGCACCGAAACAGGGGAAGTCGTCGGCGGCGTTCTGAGGATTGGTGCGAGGCCGACGGTGCCTGACACCGGTCAGCATGTAGTGCATCGCCACGGTGTGCGTGTTGTCGGGGTGCGTGACCGAGCGGAGCTGAGCCAGTTGGTCGGTATGCCGAGCCAGCAACGGCAGGTGCTCGCAGACCTGGATACCCGGCACGCTCGAGGGAATCGGCGAGAACTCGCTGCGGACCTCAGAGGGCGCATCCGGCTTCATGTCCCAGCTGTCCTGGTGAGCCGGCGCGCCGAACATGAACAGCACGATGCACGACTTGGCACGCCCGAACGAACTGGCCGGCTCGGACACGGCCGAGACCGGTGACGCCAGCAGACCATCCAGTCCCAGACCCAGCGACGACAGTCCGCCCCAACGGATCCACTCGCGCCGCGACAAACCCTCGCACGTTCGCTGCGGTTGGCCGGGAAGGGTCAGCATGCTGAGATTCTTGTTCTTGCAAACCGAAGAAACGCATCCGATACGCCTACCATATCCGACCACCTGCCCAACTCCAACGTCTTGCCCGCAAGACAGAT
>Ga0114999_10008999_pt1 | contig 11028 bp, 14 predicted proteins | sample ArcticOcean_MG_C_3_FD_89820 | JGI IMG/M metagenome (GOLD analysis project Ga0114999, IMG submission 89820) | Marine microbial communities from western Arctic Ocean - ArcticOcean_MG_CB8_126 | ecosystem: Environmental > Aquatic > Marine > Oceanic | place: Arctic Ocean: Canada Basin | collected... | reverse complement strand
TCATAGATCCGGTTAAAGCAGTTCCGATTGATCCTATAATAAATAGAGTCATTGCAACGGCATAAATTTTTTTACGTCCAAATATGTCAGAAAACCTTCCCGCTATAGGCATGATTGCGACATACCCTATTAGGTAGCCTGTTATTGTCCAAGTAGCTTTTTCTAATTCGCCTATTCCTATCCGGAGATCCAACATTATCTTAGGCAAAATAGTTACCACAACAGTTTGGTCATCGGATGCGAAAAATAAGCCTATTAATATTGGGATTAACTGGACGTAAGGTTTATGAATATAATTAGACATTTTATTTTAGTTCAGGGTTTGAAATAGTTAAGGGGTTATTGAAGTTTGAAATTGTCAATTTGCGAATAATTTCAGGCGCATCATATTTAGATGCTGGTCCAGATATTTCAATTTTGTGCACAAAATGAGTTTCCCGATCTATGTGTAATGTTGTAGATAATTGATTGGTTAAAGTTTTTTCTAATAAAAGAGAGAATATACTAGATGATACGAATCCTTTGATCACATAATTATTTGAATCAGAATAATCTAATTTTGGGTTTGTTATCTTGCCAATTGTTGAGAATAATATTTCATTTAACCCATCTGCGGCTAAGGCTAAAGGGTGTGAATCATCATTGATTTCTTCCCATTTTTGCGTAAGAGGATTTAAATAATATGACTGCGATTCAGTTCGAATATACTCTGTTTTCAAGATTAAATTTCCAAATAATAAAGTTGCTTCAATGTGTATTTCGCCAGGCATTTTTATTAAAGCCGATGCTTCTAAAAGCTTTAAACCAGTTTCTCCTATAGGCGTTCCGATTCCGGTTATGTGGGTTAAATTCAATTGATAAGAATTTAGAGATGCCATTGCAGTATTGGATTTTTCAATAATTTGATTTAAATCGATATCTGCAGGAGTTGAATACAAATTAGCATTTTCAGAACAAGATGTAGAAAATAATATTATTGTAATTAAAGATATCGTATGTACGATAGTTAAATTTTTAAATAACATCTTATTATTATATCGTTAGGTGCGGATAAATTAAAAAGGCATGTTGTCAAATGAACAACATGCCTTTTTAATTTATCTAATTTTATTTTAATAAATATTTAGTTTCTATTTTTTATATAAACTAATCCACCAAATCCAATCATTACTATTGAGAATACAAATCCTAGTTGTAACAGCAATGAAAGCATAGGATCTCCAACATTAGGTAAGCCTAGGTTCAAAATGTGATTGGATATTTCCAATTCTGGAGCATCTTCACCCGAAGTTATGTACATAGTTGCCATGGATTGCCCAGTAGCATACGCTTGCGTTGAACCACCTTCAGTAGCAGACGCAGTTATTATTCCACTGTTGTCTGAATCCCATCCGTTTATCGCAGCTGATATGTCGAAAGCGATTTTGGTTACATGAATTTTGGATATTGCTACCTCTGACTGAGCGATTACATTATCGGTTGCATTTGATGTTACGGAATCAACCCAATTATTTATGTTTGCGGTAACTGCGATAATAGCAGTTGAGGATGCCGTTACGCCTAAATCGTCAGCTGCAACAGAAGCTGCTGTTGCGTGAGCATCAATTTTCGCTATATCTGTGCCTATAGAAGAAAGAGATTCAACCATTGATGTGATATTAGAATTTATTGTTGAAGAGTCAGTAGCTGCCTTGGCAGACTCTGCATAGGTTAAAGCAGTGCCTAATGAAGCGCTTACTGAATTTATATCATCTAACATTGCATCTATCTCAACAATAGCTGTCGAATTAACATGTCCTGCAAATGAAATCTCATCTCCTTGCGTGATAGTAACACGGCTATAAGTTGATATCAGATTTGCGCCAGTATAATTTTCAGACGAACTGTTGAATGACAATGACCCCGATCCCGTTGATTGAATAACCCCGTGCACTACATCAGCGACAACAGAGATAGCCCCTAAGCTTAGGGCTTGCCTACCATCGTTTGATTTTAGTGTAACTTGATAATCCGACCCTTCTGGAGCAGGAGCGACCCCTGACAAATTAATGACAGCGGAATCACTTTGGGACTGATCTGTTTGAATGAGTACATTCCCTACGACAGGTGATGCAGCTTCAGCATGCATAGCCATAGTAGGTGCCACGAGCGTTAGCAGCACAATGGCCATAATTGCTATTATTTTGGTCCTGAACATGGCTTGTTCACCGCCTCCTTAAGACCAGTAGTTATTACTGGCGTCAAATTTAAAATAAACATATGCAAACTAAAGACTATCATATTCAGGTACTATATAAAACTATATAAAGCACAATTTAAATAGTATTTTGTTTTAATTATTAAATAGATTTACGAACATGCACTTAATATGCAATGACTATAAATACATTTAAGATGCATTATACATTTTTTATCAGAATTAATAAATAATGAAATACATATAATGGAAATTAACAATTCTTTGATGAATCATTTTGAAGAATCTCTTTTAACCATGGGATTTGCGAATCGATTAAATTCGATTGAGGAATTTTTACAATATCGTGACTTGTTGCAGCAATGGAATTCTAAAATAAACCTTATATCATCTACTACAATGAATGATATTTTAGGGAGACATTTTTTAGATTCTTTATCTATTACATTGATCAATAAAATAGGTTTGTATGATTTAACTACAGAGCCGCTCAGTATTCTTGATGTAGGGACAGGTGCCGGGTTTCCGGGGATACCTATGAAAATCATGTATCCAAAATTAGAATTAACACTTTTGGATACAACAATTAAGAAGATAGATTTTTTAAAAACAGTTTGTAAAGACTTGACATTTTCTAATGTGAATTTCATTTCCGATAGGGCAGAAAGTGCCGCTCACTTAAAGCCGTATCGGGCAGGGTTTGATTTGGTTGTGGCTAGAGCGGTTGCGGATTTAAAGATACTTGTTGAATTGATGTTGCCATTTTGCAAGGCTGGAGGAGCTTTAGTTGCAATGAAAGGGGCTAAAGCGGAAGAAGAAATATCAGATGCTTCATATGCTATTGCCCTTTTAGGCGGTGGTGAGGTAGAACTTATAAAATGTTCAGATCATTATCCTTTTCTGAAAGGATCGTTAGTTTTCATTCGTAAAATTGGGATTACTCCAAATAACTATCCTAGAAAAATCGGGATTCCTAATAAAAGACCTTTAAGTAACTTGAGATGCTAGCAAGTTACGATGTATTTTTATAAGTCGTGAGTTGGGATTAAATAGAGAGTATATAAAGGCCTTAAATGATAGAAATTAAAAATAGAGTTTTTTCCTTCCCCACACTAATATCCTTTGTAGGGGCTATGGCGATAATTTATTTTCTCGCTGAAGGATTTGAACTAGATTGGGAAGCTACTTTAGGTAATATTTACAATCTGAATATCCCACTCTATTTTCTTGCTTTGATTGTTTACTATATGAGTTTTGTTTTCAGAGGGTTCCGGTGGAAAATTCTGGCAACGAATGCTCTTTTGATGGATGAAGTAATTCAAATTGATGAGAATAAGTATCATATCCCAAATGCATTTTCTTGTAGTCTATTGATATTAAGTGGATGGTTTTTAAATTCTATTGCATGGTTAAGAATGGGAGATGCTTATCGAGCTTGGGCTTTTGGTAAGGAGACAGGGAAAGGGTTTTCTTGGGGTATTGGAACGTTATTAGCGGAGCGAGCTCTAGATATGATGGTTGTTGCAGCATGTTTACTTATTGCTATTATTTGGATTTCAATAAATTACTACAATGAAACATTTATTTATATATTAGTTGCCGCTATTTTGATGGGATTAATATTAGTGTCAATTATGCTTTTTTTGTTTTTTTATGGAGGGAATTTTGCCAACAGATTACCTTATAAACTTCGAGAAGGGTTTATTAATTTCAAAACTGGAACTAGTGGAGGATTCCATCGTGTTTCAACGTTAACCTTATTAGGCTTAATGGGATGGATGATGGAAATGCTTAGGTTTTGGTTAGTTGTTCAGGCATTAAATTTAAATTTAGGGCTTCCAATGGTTATAATTGTTTCATTAGCTAATGCAATTCTATCTACAATTCCAACTCCGGGAGGATTGGGGATAGTGGAACCTGGGACAACAGGTGTGCTCATGTTTGAAATGTCATCTGTTGATGCTGCTTCACTGGTTTTGGCCGATAGGGCTATAACTTATTTGAGTGTACTGCTTTTTGGAGGCTTAGCTTTTGCCTTAAGGCGCTTTGTTCGTTCATAATAATAATTTAAATGAAATTTTAAAGGTTTTATAATAAGAGAGGAAACATGACAATGAATTCTAAAGATCTTACTTTATTGAAACACAAATCTGCTGCTGTTAGTTTGGGGCCCGATAGAGCTCCCGCAAGATCTATGTTAAGGGCTGTTGGGTTGGGAGATGATGATATGGAGAAACCTTTTGTAGCAGTTGCAAATTTAGCTAGTGACGTTACTCCTTGCAATGTCCATTTGACACGTATTGCCGAGAAAGCTAAGCAAGGATTATGGGATGCGAATGCTGTTCCTTTCATGTTTGGAACTATCACGATAAGTGATGGTATATCTATGGGAACAGAAGGAATGAAAGGATCTTTAGTTAGTAGAGAAGTTATTGCAGATTCTATTGAAACAGTATGTTTTACTGAAGGGATGGATGGCTTATTAGTAGTCGCGGCCTGCGATAAGAATATGCCCGGAGCAATGATGTCTATGGCGCGCCTTAATATTCCATCAGTGTTTGTTTACGGGGGAGCAATATTACCTGGGCCTTATAAGGGTAAAGATATTAATATTCAAGACATGTTTGAAGCTGTTGGCGCATATGCTAAATGCCAAATAACGCTAGATGAATTGACGGATATGGAGCGCGTAGCTTGCCCGGGTGAAGGAGCTTGTTCCGGGATGTTTACTGCTAATACTATGGCTTCTGCTATAGAAGCTATGGGTATGTCTATTCCAGGAGCAGCATCGATTCCTGCGGTAGATAATAGAAATTTAAATATTGCTGAAGAAGCTGGGCGTCACCTTTATTCAATGCTTGAAAAAGGAATAAAGCCTAGGGACATTATGACTCGGAATGCATTTGAAAACGCTATACGGTTAGTATTGTCTATGGGTGGATCTACAAATTCTGTTTTGCATCTTTTGGCAATAGCACATGAAGCTGAAGTAGACCTTTCTATTGATGATTTTGACATGTTAAGCCGAGATACACCGTATCTAACTGATCTAAAACCAGGAGGTAGATATGTTATGTCTGATATGGATAAGTCGGGTGGTGTTCAAGTTGTGTTAAAAGAATTACTTGATGCGGGATTAATCCATGGGAATGAAATGACAATAAATGGAAAAACTATTGGGGAAAATCTGCAAGAGGTTAAAACTACTCCTGATGAGAAAGTTATATTTTCTGTACCAAATGCCAAAAGTTCTACGGGGGGACTAGCAATTTTAAAAGGTAATTTAGCCCCTGACGGTGCAGTTATGAAAGTATCTGGGACTTCACATCATCAACACGAAGGCCCCGCGAAAGTTTATGATGGAGAAAGACTAGCTTTTGAGGCTGTAACAAATGGAGATATAGTTGATGGAGATGTTGTAATTATACGTTATGAAGGCCCAATAGGAGGGCCTGGGATGCAGGAAATGCTGTCTGTTACTGGAGCTATCATGGGAGCTGGGTTAGGAGAATCAACTTTGTTGATTACGGATGGACGCTTTTCGGGAGCAACAAGAGGCCCTATGATTGGGCACCTTGCTCCCGAAGCAGCTGTTTGTGGGCCACTTGCTTTGGTACAAGATGGCGACATTGTAATTATGGATGTAGCTTCAAGGCGCTTAGATGTTAAAATATCAGATGAAGAATTGAAATCTAGAGAAATGTCTTGGAAGCCTAGGGAACCAAATTATAAAAGAGGTGTTTTGGCAAAATATGCCAAATTGGTTTCTTCGGCATCTATTGGGGCTGTAACCAACTAATTTAAGTTTTGATGGAGATGTAATTTGGGTAAACAGATATTTTTGTTAGTGTCTTTAGTTTTTATACTTATTACAATTTATATGATCTTCATGTGGGTTCCAACGGAATTAAACCTTGGTATATCTCAAAGGATTTTTTATTATCATGTTCCGTTGGCTTGGGTTGGAATGATATCTATTTTTGTTGTTGGGCTATCAAGTGTTGTGCATCTTTTAACTAAAAATAATAAATGGGATGCGATTGCTTATTCCGCAGCTGAGATTGGTGTTATTTTCGCTACTCTTATACTCGTCACAGGTGCTTTATGGGCAAAACCTGCATGGGGCGTTTGGTGGTCTTGGGATCCTAAATTGACGACCACTTTAATTTTATGGTTTATTTATGTTGCTTATTTGATGGTTAGGTCATACTCAACCGATCGGATAGCTGCTAAAAAATATGCCTCTGTAGTGGCTGTCATTGGGGCTATCGATGCTCCATTAATATACTTAGCTTCTGTATGGTGGAGGAATTTACATCCTAGATTGAATATTGGTCCTTTATCTGATTCAGACTCTAGTTTAGATTCAAAAATGTTATTAACTTTACTTATATCTACTATCGCATTCACTATTTTTTATATTTATTTATTGAGTGAAAGAATTAAGATGCGAAAAATAGAAAACGATCTTGATGAGGTACATAGATATGCATCTAATGAAATTTAAATTTTTAATAGTTACTGTTTTACTTGGTGTTTTAAGTGTTGTGGTTTTTCCTGCATATGTTGTTGGGATACCTTATTCTGAAACTCATTTTGCAGCTCCTACAAACCAAAATTCATCGCCTGACGCTAATCTTGATTATTTATTTGCAGTTTTCTTTTTGACATGGCTAGCATTTTTCGGATATATTTTTTTTCTATCTCGAAAATTAAAATCTATGGAAAAGGAAGTTGTATTGTTAAAAAATTTTATTAAAAACAACGAATCATCAAAACACTTAGATGTATAAAATGTATGTTATGAGTAACTTTTAGCAATTGAGGAATTTTATTTGTTAGTTAACAAAAGTAAAGTAATTATTGGTGCCATTGTTATTTTAATTGCTTTAGGATATTTTATTTTTATGGCTTTCCAAAGCGCCACGGTTTATTATTTCACCGTTTCTGAAATACAAAAAGAGTCTCAAACTCCCGAAGGGAAAACCGTAAGAATAAGTGGCAAATTAGTTGTGGATTCTTTTTATAGACCGGACAATTCGGCGGAAGCTTATTTTTCCCTTACTGATGGGGATAATTATATATCGGCAATACATGACGGGATATTGCCGGATCTGTTTTTTAATAAGAACTCGGAAATTATTCTTGAAGGTGTTCATTCTCCTGGAGAATCTTTTCAAAGTTATAATGTTATTGTGAAATGTCCTTCAAAATATGTTGCTATAGAAGAAAAACAAGTATCGCCAGTCGAATATTAGATTAATGGATATGAGGATATGAAATAATGCCGAAATTAAGCGAAAATGACATGAATGATTTTTTAATTAATCATGATTATGTTATGAAATTAGCCACCCTTTCTTCTGATGGATATCCGTACGTGGTTCCGATTTGGTATTTTTATGAAAAAGGTGTGTTTTCTATATTAGGAAGACCTAATAATAAGTGGGTATCTAATATATATGAAAACCCTAAAGTGTCAGCATGTATTGATTCTCCTAATCCGCCATATGCTAGAGTTACCTTCAAGGCAGATGCAGAGATAGCTGATCGAGAATGGTTTGGTGAATGGGAATCTTTGGCTCATAGATACTTGGGGGAAGAAAACGGGCATAAATATTATGAAGAAACTAAAGATGTCCCTAGGGTGTTGATAAGATTCCACCCTTCCAAGTTAATTAGTTGGAATGGTGGCGGATGGCATCCAAGATATAAATAAGTTTTAACTTAATATGGAGATATTATGATCATTGGAGTGGACCATACTGGATTTATAGTGACAAATATTGAAGAATCTGCTCATTTTTATCAAAATGTTATTGGATTGAAATTAATTGACTCATTTGAAAGAAAAGGCAGTAAGATTTCGCAGGTAATAGGATATCCAGATGCTCACTTAAAGGTTAATTTCTTTGAATTAGGATCAAGTAAATTAGAACTAATTGAATATGTCCACCCTGAGCCTGATCCCAGACCTACAGAAGAAAGAGCTGTGATTGGAGGCTCTCATTTAGCATTGATTGTGACAGACATAGATTTAACATGGACGGATTTGAAAAATAAAGGGGCACGACCATTGAATCCTCCCGTTGAACCTGTGCCAGGTAAATTTGCTTGTTATTTGCAAGATCCTGATGGTAATTGGATTGAGCTAATTGAATATAAATAAAAGACTATTTCAATATATTAAGTGGGTTTGATTTTACAAGCTGCGTAATTTGTGTGGAATCTAATCCTTCTTTTAGGAGCGATGAAATAGCTAAACGGATACCTTCAGCTGGAGAAGGATTGTACCATTGCCCGAAATCGCTACTTACTATGCATTTGTCATAACCCAGGAATTTGATTTTTTCTGCTATATCCTTGATGGACATAGGATTATTGGGTGGCATACATGAAGAGAAACGAAATTCTATAAAAGCCCCAAAGTCAGTTAAGTGTTTTAGGTTGTCATTATTTGGAATGTCATTATTAAACCCTGTAACGATATTTGGGATATGGTTTTTTTCAGCTTCTTCTAAAATAATAATATTTTCAGAATATGAAAGCTGATCCAATGCTAATACCAAATTATTTGCAGCAATTATTTTGAGTATTTCTTTCATAGGATTACTTAAAGAGTAATTTTTTGTTAATGTGTTTTCAGTAGATTTAGGGATCCATACAACTTTTGTGTTTAGTGATGAAGGAGACATCATCGCCTTTGGGTTTAGCCCTCCAACAAATTGATTTAGTGTTATAGATCCTATTATTGATAAGCCTGGATACATTTGATTTAGTAGGTAAGCGATTGGGGTTGAGGGGTAGTAATCGGATTTTAAGACAAATCCTGCCATTTGTGACTCGTATGCGGAACGAGCAGTTTCCATAGCATCCATTCTTAGGTTTTCTGCATCAGGATATGCTTGGGTATTGAAATCCATAGAACCTGTCAGTATTTCTTGTACCCGATCTCTCATTAAACTCATTTTTCTGCCTCAATTTATTTCTGAAATAGTTTTTTCTAAATCTGCCATATTAGTAATTTGCGTGACGTTTTTGTGATTAATAGTCTCATTGTAAAAACTATTTTTTGGAATATAATGTATTGCTTTCATTTTTGCTGCAATGGCAGCTCTAATACCGTTTAAAGAATCCTCCACTACCAAACATTTTTCAGGAGAGACTGCCATGGTTTTTGACGCTAAAAGAAAGATGTCTGGAGCAGGCTTCCCGTTTTCAACATCAGTGGCACTAAATATGCGCCCTTCGAATCTTTGTAATAATCCAGTTAATCCTAAAGTTTTCCGAATTTTTTTGTGAGGGCCACTAGAAGCTACACAAGTTTTGTGATGCATAGAATCAAGAGCATTTTTAATTCCTGGTATTGGAGTAAGGGATTTGTCAAATTCACTAAACATTCGATCCATATAAGTATGAGTTAAATTTGCTTTTGGAATAGAACCTAATCTTCCTTCTATTATTTTCAGAGAGTCTTTCCAAGATTTTCCTAGAAATAACTTTAGCGATTCTTGGAATGTTAAGGGTAATCCAATTTCATTTAATACTTCGACAAGTATTTTATTTGCAATAGGTTCACTATCTACTAAAACTCCATCGCAATCAAAAATAATTAATTCAGGCATTATTTAAAATCCTTAATAAAAAATATAGACGCTAGATTATAATACCAATTCCGGTACTATTTTATTGAATTATAATTCACACCTTATAAAAGTTGACACACCGCGTGTCAACTTTTATAATATATTTGTGTTCATGACGGAATTTCGATAGGGACAGGGTACAAGATTGCTAGGTGACGGATTATATGTAATAAGTGTTGCGGCTAGATTACTAGAAATACACCCCCAGACTCTTAGAAAATACGAAAGAGTTGGGTTGGTTAGGCCTTCTAGAACTGTTGGCATGCTTCGCTTGTATTCTGAGGAAGATATAGTTCGATTGAGGCTTATTAAGCATTTAATAGGTGATTTAGGGTTAAATTTATCAGGAGTCGAACTGGCTTTGGGTATGTTTAATCAAATGTTAAAAATGCAATCTACTTTTAATCAACTAGAAAATAGTGAAGTGAAGATATATTTAGAAGATTGTCTCGATCAAATGTTTGGAATGTTAATGATGAATTAGGATATGTTCTTGGAGAATTATTAGTGATTGAAGAAAATGAAGAAAATGAAGAAAAAATTTCTATAGAAGAAGAAATAACAGAAATTATAAACGGTATTGATGGAGAATCCGACATCCTAGAGGAAGAAAACAATCAAGAAGAAATCACTGCAGATGCGCTAAAAGAAAGAGATAGATTTAAATCTATTGCACAAAGAGCCCAAGCAGATTTAGTCAATTATAGGACTCGTACTATTCAGGAAAAAGATGAGATTAGGAGGACGGTAAAATTTGGAATCATAAGTAGATTTATTGGAGTGTCAGATGATTTAGAAAGAGCTATAGAGGAAATTCCTGATGACGTGGAGAAAGGGTGGAAAGAAGGTATTCTTCTGGTTTTGCGTAACTTTGAAAATTCACTTGAGATAGAAGGTGTGAAAAAAATAAAATCTTTAGGGGAATTGTTTGACCCTTATCAACATGAGGCGTTGTTATATGAAAAAACCTCCAAATCTCCGGAAGGAACAATTTTAAACGTTATACAGAACGGATATATTTTAAATGACAAAATACTTAGACCTGCCCGTGTGGTTGTAGCTCAAGAGAATGATCTTGATGATAATGAAGAAAATATTAATAAAGTAATTGAAGATAATCCAAACGGATTAAAAGAATAATAGGAGGAAGATGATGCCGAAAATTCTCGGTATTGATTTAGGAAC
>Ga0114999_10008996_pt1 | contig 11030 bp, 13 predicted proteins | sample ArcticOcean_MG_C_3_FD_89820 | JGI IMG/M metagenome (GOLD analysis project Ga0114999, IMG submission 89820) | Marine microbial communities from western Arctic Ocean - ArcticOcean_MG_CB8_126 | ecosystem: Environmental > Aquatic > Marine > Oceanic | place: Arctic Ocean: Canada Basin | collected... | reverse complement strand
GGTAGTGTCTCGCGTCCCTTTGACTCGTCAAGCGTCGGTTACGCTCAATGGTCATGCGGATTCGGGTGGCGGAATGCACTGTCGACTATCAGGGCAAGCTGTCGGCCCACCTGCCTAATGCAACCCGTCTCGTGATGGTGAAGGCCGACGGATGTGTGGCCGTCCACGCCGACGGCGGAGCCTACAAACCGCTCAATTGGATGAACGCCCCCAACTACCTCGCCGAGGAGGACGGCCGGTGGGTCGTTTCGAACACCAAAGGCGAGACCTTGACCATTACCTTTGGCGATATCCATTTCGATACGGAGATCACGATGGGTGACGATCCCGGTTTACGCAAGGACGGCGTCGAGGCCGACTTGCAGCGCCTTCTCGCTGAGCAGCCGGGCAGTCTCGGTGAGGGTATGGAGTTGGTAAAACGCGAGTACCAGACCGCGATCGGCCCGGTAGATCTGCTGTGCCGCGACGCCGCAGGCGTGACCGTCGCCGTCGAAGTGAAGAGACGAGGCGAAATAGACGGAGTCGAGCAGCTCAGTCGCTACCTCGAGTTCTTGAATCGCGACGACCGTCTTGCGCCGGTCCGGGGTCTGTTCGTTGCTCAGTTGATCAAGCCGCAGGCCCGCCTGCTGGCAGAGGACCGCGGCATTGAGTGCCGTGAGGTCGAATACGACGTTCTTCGTGGTGTCGATTCTCCGGTCTTACGCCTGTTCTGAAGCCTGCGTTCTGAAGTGATCCCCGGACGCAGCATCGCTGCGGTGCACGATCCGTGCCGATGCAGCCCAAGGTCCTGCGTGCGCTCGCCATCCTTCCGGCTGCGCTTCTCGTCGCCGTGGCCGGGTGGCAGGTCGTTCGCATCCAGACCCATGACCAGTCCCCATGGCTCGGCGGCGGCTTCTCCATGTTCGTCTATGTCGACGGCGCACAGTATCGACCGCTCGTGGCGTTCTCGCAGGAGGAGCCCGCCGTTCGCATCCCGATACCGAGCGACCTCCTCGGTAAGGCAGAACGCCTAAAGGCAGCTCCGACCCATCAACGGGCTGCGCGTTTTGCCGCGTCGCTGGCGGAAGGCGCCGGTCGACCTGTTCGGGTCGAGGTGTGGCGTCCGGCGTTCGACGCCGAGACGCTGACTATCACAGCAGAGTTAATTGCGTTCGGCAGTTCACCATGACGAGCTTCATGGCCAATCGTTCGTCGCTGCGCGATTGGCGCCCAATCCCTCTGGTGCCACGCCTTACCGCGTTTGTGGTGATAGCCACGGCCTCGCGGTCGTCGGGCAGGCTCATTTTCTGTCTAGTGGTCGCACTCATCGTTTTCGGATCGGATCGTGCTGCCCGTAACGGCTGGCTTTGGATCGGGGTCGGTGTTGTCATGTCCACCTGGAACCTCGCGGACTGGGTGACGATTGACAACCACATCGTTCTTGCTGGGTACTGGTACCTCGGCCTCGGGGCTGCCTTGTTGTCGGAGAACCCGGAGAAGGCGATGGCTGGTTCGGCGCGGCTCCTTCTCGGGTTGGTGTTTGCGATAGCCGTGCTCCGCAAGGCCGCGAACCCGGAGTTCGTGAACGGCGATTTCTTCGTGTTCACACTGCTCGTTGACCCCCGTTTCGAGGGTGCTGCGTCAACCATCGGCGGTGTGTCGGACACTGTGGCAAATCAGGTGGCCGTGGGGCAGTTGCCGAACGCCGTGGTGTTGGTGGGAGCCTCCGGGATTCGTCCGCTCGCGTTGGCGCTCACCTGGGGAGCATTTCTGGTCGAGTCTTCGGTCGCTGTAACCCACCTGTTGCCGGCCAGAAAGTGGCGTAGGGCCGGGCAAGTGGCCCTGCTCGCCTTCGTTGTTGCCACCTATCTCGTTGTGCCGGTCGTCGGGTTCGGCGCAGGCTTGATTGTCATGGGAGCAGCCTCGGCAACCACGGACGCCGGCCGAAGGCGCTGGGCTATCGGATTCCTGGCGCTCGCCGTCTGGGGATATCTGTGGGAGGGCTATTCGTTGTAGCGCTCGTTCTTGACGCGCGCGCGGCGCGCGAGCAAGCCGGCCGCAAGTTCCAGATCGCCCGGTTCGGTGATCTTTATATTGTCGGGTGCTCCAGGCACGATCGCTATCCGCGTCTTCGGCAAGTACCGCCGCACGAGGCCGCACTCGTCGCTGAAATCCTGCAATTCCGATCCCATTGCCACATACGCCGCACGCAGCGTTGCGATGCGAAAACCTTGCGGCGTTTGGGCGTGCCACAGCTGTGTCCTATCCGGGACACCGGTCACGGCGCCGTCGGCAACCGAGAGCATGGTGTCGGTAGCCGGAGTGGCGACCGTCGCCGCGTCGGCGGTGGCGAGTTGCGCCACAAGAGCCTCGATTGTCGCGATTGTCACCAGCGGTCGCGCCGCATCATGAACCAGGACCCGACCGTCGAATTCGGCTTCGATGGCTTCGAGGCCGGCCAGCGTGGACGCGGTTCGGGTGCTGCCTCCGGCCACCACGGCACCGACCTTCATGAATGGGCCCGCCACAACCGACACCCGATCGAAAATATCGGCGTGGCTGACCACCACGATCGATTTAACGTCCCCCGCGACCTCGAATGCGGTGATCGCCCTCTGGAGCACCGACTCGCCCGCCAAATCAGCAAGAACCTTCGGTCCGGTCGATCCCATGCGGCGGCTCTCGCCGGCGGCAAGCACGATCGCTACTACACCCGGGCCCATTGGGATCTTCCTCGTCCGAAAACGGTGTCGCGCGTCAACAAAGGCGACTCTTTCGAGTACATCGCGTACAGGTACGGAGGAACCAACGAAAGCTCGATCTTGGCTGCAAGGGCGAGGTGGTCTCGAAGTTCCTGCACGGTGGTGATGGGCATCGTTGTTTTCGTCGCGTGGCTTTCAACACAGTCTGGCAAATCCACCAAAGCCATGCGAGGCCTCGGGCTCTTGGCCGTCGTACGCCCGAGGCGGACAACTAGTGTCTACCTGCCGGTCGCGCCGGTCCGGGCCGGAAGCCGCCATTCAAGAGCGATGATGCGCCAAACCCTTATCTTTGTGGTTTCACTCGCCATGCTGTTCACCGCATGTGCCGGGCAGTCGACTGTGGCCGGAGGAGACTCGGTCCGCCAGCCCGACCCGCCACCTCCTGTGTTCGGTGTCAGCGTGCTGGCCGGCGATGATCTCACGCCGCTTGCGGCTTCGGTAGAGATCGACTCGGTAGCCCTCGACACGGATCCGGCAGGGACGGTGGCGGTTGTTTGGAATGAAGAGTGGAGGGATGAGCCCGCCGCGATCACGGTCGTCGCTCCAGGGTTCATGCCCCGATCTCTCGAGATTGCTGCCGTACCCGAGGACGGGATTATCGAGGTTCGCCTCGATCCTGTGGTCCTGCGGGGCACCGTCTCTACGGACGCCGGGCGCCCTCTTCCGTCGGTAACGGTGCAGCTCGGCGGCGCCGAGGTGCGCACCAACGGCCGGGGAGAATTCACGATCGTCCGGGCAGCGCCGGGCTCGATCGATCTGTCGCGGCCTGCCTGGGAAACGGCAATAACGCCATGGAACGGGGAAATCACCGAGCTCGACCTGACGCTGACGCCGCTCATGGTGCGAGCGCTCCGGGTGAGTGGCCCGAAGGCCGGTGACCCTGACTCTTGGCAGGAGATCTTGTCATTGGCCGACGGAAGCGCCATCAATGCCCTCGTGATCGATACGAAGGACGAAAGGGGCCGGGTCTTCCACGACACGTCCGTCGAGTTGGCGCACACGATCGGCGCTGTCAGCGCCAAGTACGACCTCGATCAGGTTCTGGCCGACATGGAGGCCCTCGGCCTCTACAAGATCACGCGCATCGTCACCTTCCAAGACCCGCCGCTCGCCGAATTCGACCTCAGCCTCGCTGCCCGTAACGCAGATACCGGCCGGGCGTGGGAGACGAGCAACGGTCGGGCATGGCTCGACCCAACGGATCCGGCGTCGTGGGAGTACCCGCTGGCCCTCGCAGAAGAGGCCTGCCGCCGCGGTTTCGACGAGATTCAGTTTGATTATGTCCGGTTCCCGTCCGACGGAGTGATCTCGGATCTCGATTTCGACGATTTCGACTTTGACGAGTACTACTCGACGGGAGCCCAGCAGAAGAGGGTCGACACTATTGCGGCGTTTCTGCAAACCGCGCACGATCTGCTTCATCCCCTGGGCTGTGCCGTTGCCGCTGATATCTTTGCCATAGTCCTCGAAAGTCGGACCGACGAAGGTATCGGGCAGATGCCCGGTCCGCTGTCGACCGCCATCGACGTCCTGAGCCCGATGATCTACTCGTATGCGTACAACTCTGGCTGGAAGGGTTTTAAGGACCCGAACGAGCACGCGCCGGAGATCGTGGCCCTGGCCCTTGACGCCGGCATCCCCCGGCTCGACGGATTTGGCATCTACCGGCCGTGGGTACAGCGCGCCTTCCTCGATTCCGACGAGATACTCAACGTCCAGGCCGAAGTGGAGGCGCGAGACTTAGGTTGGATGTTGTGGAGCGCGACGACCGACTTCAACTTCGCCATGCTGCCGCCGGCCGACGAGTGAAGCCCGGCGCCCAGCCTGCAGCCAACCTCCTGCAGCTCGCAGCCGATGTTGCCGAGTGCCGTCGCTGCGAACGCCTGGTTGCGTGGAGAGAGGAGGTCGCAGTTAACAAACGCGCTTCGTTTCGAGAAGAAGAGTATTGGGGCAAGCCCGTCCCCGGTTTCGGCGATCCGCGGGCTCGGCTGATCATCGTGGGTTTGGCGCCTGCAGCTCACGGTGCGAACCGCACGGGGCGCATGTTCACCGGAGATCGCTCGGGTGACTGGCTCTACGGGGCCTTGCACCGCGCCGGCTTCGCGTCGCAGGCGATCGCGCTCGACCGCGACGATGGCCTGGAACTCTTTGACGCGTGGGTGACCTCGGCCGTGAAATGTGCGCCACCCGACAACAAGCCCAAGCCGATCGAACGAGATAACTGCGGATCATGGCTCGATCGCGAGCTGGATGGTTGTGCCGATGCCAAAGTCTTCTTATGTCTGGGCGGCTTCGCCTACCTCGCCGTCATGCGCAGCATGGAAAGGAGGGGCTTCGTGATGCCTAAGCCGCGACCTAAGTTCCAGCACAGTGGTGAGGTGGTCATCGCGAACGGGCCCCTTGTGCTGTCTTCGTATCATCCCTCACAGCAAAACACGTTCACCGGGCGCCTCACGGCTTCGATGCTCGACAGCGTCTTCGTGAGGGTTAAGGCTGAGCTTTGGGCGTCGAAGCCGTGAGAGTAAGCTTATGCTCACCCTCGGTGACGGGCTCTCTCTCGTGATACCTCTCGATTCCTCAGCACTGCAGCGCGTTTCCAGCGGCAACCCGGCTTGGTTGATTGCGGCGCGGGCGGCCGCCTTCGAGCTGTACGAATCGCTCGACCTGCCGGCCGATAACGACGAGCTTTGGAAATACATCGACCTCGATTTCGACCTCGGCGACTACCACCTGCCGGCCGGGCCCGACATCAGCGACAACACCAGCGAGACGACCGAGCAACGGCTCTTAGTTTCCGATGGTTTTGCCGATGGCGCCGGGCACGATACGGACGACTATTCGCTCCGGCCGCTCTCCGATGCGCTGGCTCAGACTGACGAACTTGCCGTCCGGTACGACGCCGCGGGCCACGGGCACGACAAATTTTCGGCCGCCAACAGGGCGTTCGGCGGCGACGGTGCATACGTACGTATCGAACCCCGCCGAGCCGTGCCGGGACCGCTCTGGATAGGTCTGCGAGCCTCGACACCGAAATCGATCACGTTCCCGCGCGTAATGGTTGAGGTCGGAGATGGAGCCGAATCCTCGATCGTGGTCGACATGGTCTCGGACGATGACGTTTCTGCAATTGTTGTACCCGAGGTGGACGTGCTGCTCGGCGACGGTGCCAACCTCACGCTCACGATCCTTCAGAAATGGGGGGCGGCAACCACGTCGATTGGTCGCGTCCGGATAGTTGCCGGCCGCGATGCCAACATGACGCTCGCGGAGGCCGGATTGGGTGGCGCGCTGTCCCGCTTGCATCTCGACGTCGACCTTGCGGGGCGGGGATCGTCCGCTCGCATCGTCGGTGCGTATTTCGGTGATTGCAACCAGGTTCTCGACTATCGGTACTTCATGCGCCACAGCGGGGAAAACACCAGCTCCAATATGTTCCTCAAAGGTGCCGTGCAGGACGATGCGCTGTCCGTATTTACCGGCATGATCAGGATCGAGGAAGGCGCTCAACGAACGAACGCTTTTCAAACCAACCGGAACCTGCTGCTTTCGAGCGATGCCGCCGCCCAATCGGTTCCGAACCTCGAGATCCTCGCCAATGACGTCAAATGTGGCCACGCCTCCAGCGTCGGTCCGCTCGACGCGGATCAGCGCTACTACTTGATGAGCAGAGGACTCGACAGCCCGCGGGCCGATCGTCTTCAGGTGCGAGGCTTCTTCGAGGAGGCTCTTGCCAAATTTCCCGAACAATCGGTCACGGGGCCGTTGCGGGCGCAGATGAACGCCAAGTACGTTCAGGCGCAAGAGGAAGGGCGCCTGTGACCGAGCTCATACACGTCGCGCCTCTGGCAGCCCTCCTCGACTCGCAGGGCATACGGGTTGATATCGGCGAACACAGGGTGGCGATGTTCCGCGTCGGCGATGAGGTCTATGCCATTGGCGACCGATGCAGCCATGCTGAAGCGTCGCTATCGGACGGAGAGCTTTTCGATTTCGACGTCGAGTGCCCTCGCCACGGATCTGAGTTCGACATCCGTACCGGCAAGCCGGCATCCTTCCCTGCGACCCGGCCGGTGCCCGTATACGCCGTCTCGGTTATCGACGACGAGGTATATGTCCAAGTAGGTGATGAGTCGTGAGGGCCGCTCTCAAGACCCGCGACCTGAAGGCTCGTCTCGGTGATCTCGAGATCCTCAAGGGCGTCGACCTCGAGGTTCCCTTTGGCGAGGTCCACGCACTGATGGGGCCCAACGGCTCGGGCAAGTCCACGCTGTGTCACGTGCTGACCGGCAAGGAGGACTACATAGTCGAGGGGTCCGCCATGGTCGACGGAATGGAGCTTCTCGGATTACCCGTCGACGCGAGGGCCCGTGCTGGGCTATTCCAGGCGTTCCAGTACCCCGTTGAGATCCCCGGGGTCAAACTGAACGAGCTCATCGCTGAGATGGAAGGCGTTGATCACGGCGGTGCCAGTTCCGTGGAATTCGCAACGATCGTCGAGCAGGCCGGATCCCGGCTCGGGATCGACCGATTTCTCGATCGTGATGTGAACGTCGGCCTATCAGGAGGCGAGAAGAAACGGTCCGAGATGTTTCAGTTGTCGGCGGCCGGCCCCAAAATGGCGGTGCTCGACGAGATCGACTCAGGCCTTGATATCGATGCCGTCCGAGAGGTCGCAGAGCTGGTCGAATCGCTGCGCAGCCCGGGCCTTGGCGTTTTGATCATTACCCACTACAGCAGGATCCTGAGGTACATGAGCCCCGACGCGGTGCATGTTCTTGTTGGCGGTCGAATCGTCCGATCCGGAGGAAGCGAGATCGCCGAAGAACTCGAAGCCGGCGGCTACGACGAGTGGCGGGTGCCGCCGATTGAGGATGACAGCACCGATCTGCTGGCCGGCCTTTAGACCTCGCCGTCGTCCGCGTTGCGGTTGTGCTGGAGTAACGGCGAGCGGGTGAGGGTAGGCTCGCGGGCAACCCTTCTATGCACGATTTCAGGAGTAGCGATGCGTATTGAACGCGACTCGATGGGCAAGGTCGAGGTACCCGACGATGCCTACTACGGAGCATCGACACAACGTGCTGTCGACAACTTTCCCATCTCCGATTTGCGCTTCGGGCGACGGTTCATCTGGGCGCTGGGGCTCATCAAAGGGTCGGCAGCGCGAGTGTCAAGCGCCGCGGGCCACATCGATGCGGAGATGGGAGCTGCCATTGCTCTCGCAGCCGACGAAGTGCGCGACGGGATGCACGACTCAGAGTTCGTCCTCGACATCTTCCAGACAGGTTCGGGAACTTCGACCAACACGAATGCCAACGAGGTAATTGCGAACCGGGCCGGAGAGTTGCTCGGCGGCCCGATGCACTCCGCGACCGTCCATCCCAACGATCAGGTGAATTTCGGTCAGTCGTCCAATGACGTGATTCCGACGGCCATTCACGTGGCGGCGGCAGCTTCCCTACGCGAGGATTTGGTTCCCGCGCTCACCGAATTGTCCGAAGCGTTGGCTCGTAAGTCCGAGGAATTCTCGGACATCGTGAAGTCTGGCCGTACCCATCTCATGGACGCCACGCCCGTCACTCTGGGCCAGGAATTCGGCGGCTACGCCACACAGGTGGCGCGGGCGAGCGATCGGCTCTCACAGATCCTGCCGGAACTCGACGAACTGGCCTTAGGGGGCACGGCCGTGGGCACCGGCCTCAACGCTCCGGACGGTTTCGCCGCCGGGGTCATCGCCGATATGGCCGACGCCACGGGTTACCCGTTCCGTGAGGCCTCCGACCATTTCGAGGCGCAGTCGGGAAAGGACGCTGCGGTGAGCGCGTCGGGGGCGCTGAAGACCGCCGCGGTTTCTTTGTTCAAGGTCGCCAACGACCTGCGCTGGCTGTCGTCGGGACCGCGGACCGGTATCGCCGAGATTCGGCTGCCGTCGCTCCAGCCCGGATCGTCGATCATGCCCGGCAAGGTGAACCCTGTCATGTCTGAGATGGTGATGCAGGTGGCTGCCCAAGTCATCGGAAACGATGCGGCCATCACGTGGGGCGGTGCAAACGGCAATTTCGAGTTGAACGTGATGATGCCTCTCATCGCGCATAATCTGCTCGAATCCATTGCGCTGTTGTCGACAGCCGCCACCGCGTTTCGTGAGAAGTGCGTCGACGGTATTGAGGCCGATGCAGAGCGTTCCCGCAGCCTCGTCGAGCGCAACATCATTGTGGTGACGGCGCTGAATCCCCACATCGGGTACGACAAAGGCGCTCTTGCCGCCAAAGAGGCATTCGCCACCGGTCGCAACGTCGGCGACGTGGTGGTCGAAAAGGGATGGCTGACCGAAAGCCAGGTGGCAGAACTGCTCGATATCAAGCGCCTTACCGAAGGCGGCATCGTCGAATAGGCGACTCGTCACCGCTCTCTAGGGTGACTCCGTGGCCACGTCGAAAACCGAAAGCCTGACTGGCGCCCTCGCGTTCCTGGCTGCTGTACGGCTCGTGGTCAACACGGCCCAACGTTTCGTTTACCCCTTTCTCCCGGCCATCAGCCGCGGGCTTGGAGTGTCCCTAGATACGGCAGGGGTCTTGGTGTCGGCCCGATGGGGCGCAGGCTTGGCTACACCGCTGCTCGTCGCTGCCCTGGGACGAGCGCAGGCGCGGAGGTGGCTCATGGGGTTCGGGCTTGCCGTGTTTGCCGTGGGTGCCGCTGTCACGGCGGCATCGACCGTCTTCGTAGGCGCTCTCGTTGGATTCGTGCTGATGGGGTTGTCGAAGCCCGTTTTCGACATCTCCGTACAGTCGTATCTGTCCGACCGCGTGCCCTACTCGTTGCGGGCCCGTTACCTGGCCCTCATGGAGCTCACCTGGGCCGGCGGCCTTCTCGTCGGAGCACCGCTGGCCGGCTTCCTAATCGACCGGGCGGGTTGGAGAGCGCCGTTCTGGGTGATCACTGGCTTGGTGGCTGTCGCTCTGGTTCTCCAGGTGAGAATTCTCGAGGCGGTCGCCGCCGGGCCGGCGGCAACGTCGGCTCCGATGCGTTGGGATCGATCCGCGTTGGGGCTGCTGGCGGTCATTGCGTTGTTCAGCTCTGCTACTGAGATCGTGTTCGTGGCGTTCGGTGCTTGGCTCGAGAGCGAGTTCGCGCTAACCCTTGTTGCGTTGGGTGGGACGGCCGTGCTCGTCGGCATCGTCGAATTGTCGGCGGAAGGCTCGGCAGCCGCATTCACCGATCGCATCGGTAAGCGCAACTCGGTCGGTGTGGGAGTTCTGACCGCTGCTATCGGATTCGGCCTGCTGGCCGTTTTCGACGACCACTACGTGCTCGGGATGGCCTGCATGCTTGTCGGCTTCGCCGGATTCGAGTTTTCGATCGTGTCGTCGATACCGCTGGCGACCGGTGTTCATCCCACCGACCGTGTGAAGTACTTGTCGTGGATCGTTGTTGCGATGTCGGTCGGCCGCGGGCTGGGAGCGCTCGCCGCGGCACCGGTGTTCACTGCCGCTGGAATGAGTATGAATGCAGTGGTTGCCGCATTTGCCAACATTGTCGCCTTCGTCATACTTGTTGCATGGGTAAGGGAATCGGCAGAGCACCGTGCAGCGAGTGGCCACACGGCCGGTGAGGACGGGTGCTGATATGGCGGCCGGCGATACGGCGCCGGGGATGCTGTTTACCGATCAATAACAGCTGACGATGGCACAGTTGTATTTTCGCGAAGGATTTCACGAGCGCCGTGCCCGGTTCGATTACTTCTACCGGAGTAACCCGGATTACGGCGACCATCAGGCCGGGTATGGCGTGTTTGCGGGTGTTGGCCCGCTCCTCGACGGCGTTCAACGGCTCCGATATCGACGATCTCAGATCCCAATCCGATGGTGGTGGAACACCTCGGTTCGGCGACGACTTGTTGTCATGGTTGGAGGCCGAAGGCCGGTTCACGGGAACCGAGATGAGGGGGCTTGCCGAGGGCAGGGTGCTGCATCCACATGTCCCGGCGCTAACCGTCGAAGGGCCGCTCGCGGTGCTCCAGTTTCTCGAGACGCCCTTGCTCAACCACCTCAACTATCCGACGCTGATCGCGACCAAGGCTGCGCGTGTCCGGCACGCGGTGCAGGGCCGACCGGTCCTCGAGTTCGGGACGCGACGGGGTCCGGCATCGGGTGCCAGCGCCGGGGTGCGCGCCGCCCTGATCGGCGGCGCCGACTTCACGTCCAACGTGGCCGTGTCCCATGCTCTTGGGCTCGACCCGAAGGGGACACACGCCCATTCGATGATCTAGGCCTTCGTAGCGGCGGGTGGCAG
>Ga0114999_10008994_pt1 | contig 11032 bp, 7 predicted proteins | sample ArcticOcean_MG_C_3_FD_89820 | JGI IMG/M metagenome (GOLD analysis project Ga0114999, IMG submission 89820) | Marine microbial communities from western Arctic Ocean - ArcticOcean_MG_CB8_126 | ecosystem: Environmental > Aquatic > Marine > Oceanic | place: Arctic Ocean: Canada Basin | collected... | reverse complement strand
TCTCAGGCTGTATGTATTTATCTAATCTGGTACTAGCTTGTGCGCTCCCTACTACACTAAGGCTAGTCACCGAGTTGATCACCTTATCCAGCACACTGGGTTCTCCGGTGCTGGCTGCATCGGTCGTGATGCTGCCATTCATGCTAAGTTGCAGCATGTCCGAGCGGTGATCCATTCGGTTTTGAATTCCCTGTACATTGTTTTTGTTGGATCGATTGCGAACTTCATTGATAGCAGTGTCCCAATCTCTCTCTTTCACAGCCCGATTGAAATTGGTGTTAGGTCCAACGAACCGAGATCCCCCTTGATACGCCAGATCCACAATGACCGCCCGCTGCACAGGAGTGAGGTCGGTACCCGCGTACCACTTAGTCACGCTGGCCTCTTTGTCCATAATCACGGTTTCAAAAACAACGTTCATTTGTTCTGCTGTAAGCGAGACCTTCTTCGTTAGATCGCCAGATCGAACCGTCGCATCTTTCAGCATCTGCTTGTAATCAGCTTCGCCCACCATGGCGGTCACTGTTTTTTTAACCACAGGATCACTCAGGTTGAACCCAACTCCAATCGTTGGTACCCCACTAGTATCCATGTATGCGTATTTTCTAACACCCTCCCCAGCATAGATTAAATCCTGTCTCAGCTTTGCGTAGGTATCATCTAGTGGAGTATCTTCGCGTTCGTTTGGCAAGCCACCCTTCCTTTGCCCCTCCGCTTTCAGGAGCTTTTGATAGATACTAATCATTTGTTCTGTCGAATTAATCTCAGCAGGGATCATGCCCAACACCGTCAGGCCAACGCTTGGTCTTACTTGGCCCTGATCTTGAGCTTCCGAAACTGCGCCTGTAAGAAGGTTGACTCTCTCATCACTTTCTAGCTTCTGCGCGTTTTTCTCCTTGATCTTTTCCGCTTCGCGTATCTTGCTGCTACCCCACAGGCTGTTGGGGAAATCCCGCCACTGCTGTCTTGTTGATTCTATGTCCTTCTGAAGTCCGCCTTTAGCCTCTGCCAATAAATTTCTGGCAAATTCTGGTTCCATATCTGGATGGTGAATGTTGTACATGCCCATCGAGAATTTCTCTGCCATAGACAGAGGTCGCTGATAGTTCTCTTCAGAGTGAATTCGGTGGGCCTCTATTTCTTCGGCAGTAGGCACAGTGCCGTTGTACTCAAGGGTGAAAACTTTGTGGACGCCATCCATGCGCTCCACCCATTTCATGCCGTGGACTGGCTCAAAGACTCGATTGAAGGTGTCCACAAACTGGCCCATAGATATGGTGCCACCTTCCTTTATAACGTTGATAGCTTCCTCATCAGACAGCCAAGGGGCAAGCTCACGCTGCGTTACGTCACCGTCTGTTACAGCCTGTCCAACGTAGTCACCTGTGATGTTTAGTGTTCGTCTGGGGTTGTCATCCCGTGCCTTCAGAGCAGCCTGTCGCTCTGTCACTGGCAGCGAGTGAATGTCAACAAAAGCCTTAAATTCTATTTGAATACCGGGATGAACTAAAATCGGCTGATCCGTGGAGTTTGCCAGCGGAATCGTGCCTTGTGTCTGACTAGTTTTATCCGTGATATTAGCAAGATAACCCCCGTCGAGAAACATGGTTTTTAAAAATGGGGCAGCAAACATGCTCTGTGCTGGGTTGCCGCCAAACATAATTTTAATTCCGGTTGTGAGTGCGTGCCACGCAGAGTAGTCACCAGTAATTTGAGCAATACGCTCATCTACTTCGAGGGAGCCAACTCGCGACTTGCCATTCTGATCTACAACAGGATCGAAGATCCGACGTTGGGCAGGAGCCAGCCTCTCTCTGTGCACAAGGTACATGTCGCCGTCTTGTGATCGAGCGGCGGCATAAAAGTTGCCCCACTTTTTTGATGTTTCCTCTAGCGCGGCCTTAGCAGTTTCTTTTGTGATCTGCTGGCCATTTCTTGCGAAGGCCCGGTGCACATCTTGTAGAAAATCTTCCTCAAGCGCTGGGTCTACATGTACTCTCTCAGGAAATGTGTCCTTTAGACTATTAGAAATAACTGTAGAAACTGTTGTTCCCGTAGACGTGTCGGCTTTAAGTGCTGTCTCTATGTCTCTACGCACACTTTTCATGTTTATGCGCTCTCGGTAGCCAGTTTGCCCTAAGAGCTTGTTGTACTTCACAACAGCTTGTTCGCGAGATAAACCTTGGGCTTGGTAATTTCTTACCGCATCATAGAAATCGACACCCTCCGCTCCTAGCTTCTTACGCAGAGTACCGAAGGTTCCGCCTTGGCGTTCCATAGCTTCATCCATCAGACCCCACGCATGAGAAGACGCCAACGTGGCTTGCGCCCGTGTAGACTCTTCTGTTGCGCTGTCTATGATGTTGGGATTCACAGCCACACCCATCACAGCTTTGTCTAGTTCTGTTGTGGAAATGTTGGGTGATGCCAAAAGCTTTCCGGCAAGTGTAATGTTCAGCATCGCCTGTCCGGGGTTTTCTAAAAATTTCGTTACCGTCTTCTGGGGAAGAGATCCCTGTCCGCCTAGCCAGTTGGACACTGCCACCCCTGCTGCGCGATTATCCGTGTAGGTTCCCAGCGCGGCGAAGGCTGCGCTTCTTGCCGAGTTTACACCGTCGTTGTTGTTAAAGTCCGCGACTTCTGGACTCTCAAGATAAGACAGCATGGACAAGGCTGTGCCTTGGGAATCGTTGTTTAGGGGGTTAGCTAACTCCACCGTAAGTTCTTTGAGTGTTGAAACAACAGCCTTGGCTTGTGCCTTGTACTGCTGGTTGGTGATCTTACTTAGGTTGGCAGCCAGTGCTTGGTACTGATTGGGATACATCTGGGCAAAGGTGCGCTTGTTAACAGGGTCTCCCAGTTCAGGGTTTGTGGCTAGCTGGTTTAGAAAGGCCAGCTTTGCCAACTCTGGTTTGGGAGCCTGATTAATAGAGCGCATTGCTTGATTCAAGACCCAAGCTTTGGTTGCTCCCGGTGCTTGAGTTGACGCTTTTGGTAGAACGTTGCCAGCCTCAGCCACAAGAGCGGGAATTCGGTTGTAGTCCCAGTGTTCTGGATTTCCCGCGAAAGTTCCTTGAATTCTTTGCGACAACTCCAGTTGCGTGTTGAGGTTTTCGTTCGTGAACAAGGTTGAGATATGCTTATCGATCTCAGGTAAGGATCGTTTAGCTATCTCTGATGAATAATATGTTGAATACGTCGGGTCCATGCCCTGCGTTTTAGTGGCAGTGAAGGTAGCCAGAGCTTGAGCATGGTTGTCGGTCACACCTAGTGTTGGCAGAATTTTAGTGTTGAATTCTGCTGATGCCTCAACCGCTGCTATACCTGCTTTGATTTTCAGGCGTGTCTCAAAGTAATCCCGGTCGTTGGATAGCTGAGGGTTTATTGGTTTTCCAGTTAGCTCATCACTAGCGGCCAATTGACGCTCTCGAACATTCTCCAGTTCGATATCAACAAGAGTCTCTTTTTGCACCATATCAGCCGCTGCATCGGCAGACCCAGCTAGCTGACCAAAGAACCTGTTAACGTCGTCTCCCATCTGAGTTATGCGAGAGGCAAACTGGTTGCCAGCTTGGGTGGCACCGCGCATGGGATTACTCGTGACCACCCCACGCTGCTGAACCACTGGTGGTGGGGATACGCTGGGAGCATTTCGGGCGGCAACTGGGCCGACTGAAGACGAGGCACCGCGCCGAATTCTTTTCTGTCTTTGCTCTGGCATTATTCCACCTTATTTGAAGCTATGCTCTGTCCAGATTTATAGCTTATGTATTTCTGTCCGCCACTAACAGCAGCGCTTGCTATCTGCATGAAGGCTTGTTGTTTGGCACGGGCCTTTGCCAACTTAGCGTCAACGCTTGTGGAGTAATAATTTAGGGATGCGTTGTTGATGACATTCGCTTGGTCCGCAACGACTTGCTCTTTGTCTTTTTGCAGACTAAGCACACTGTCGTTTACGCTCTGGTTAACCCTAGATTGATCGATGTTGTGAAAGTAATTCAAAGCTTGCTGCTGTCGCATAAACGTTGTTGTTGCAAGCTGTCCTCGTTCTCCAGCAATTGCGACGAGGCTTGCACGTTCTACGTCAGCGAGTCTTGCTGCGTCCGACTTAACTTGCTCACCCTGAACGATAGTTTTTTTCTGCGAATCAAGGATGACATCTTCTGCGCTTTCGCGGGTTTGTTTGGCAGAGCTAAGAGCCCCCTCTCGTTCTTGGTTAGCGAGATTTAAACGCGCATTCTGTGCTGATTGTGCATGTCTGTTTTGAGATATAGCGCCGACAGCCTTTAGGGCAAAACTGGCAACCATCAGAGCTTCCATTATTCGCTCCTCGTTATCTCATTGAAGAACCCAGTGCTGACCGCCGCATTGACCACAGTCGGGAGGTGGCTGGAGTTCTTCAATTCAATTTTCACTTGGTCGCCACGCGACTTAATAGGGAACTGAAATGTGTCCGTTAGAAGCGCGGGCTTGCCTACGATGTTTGATGACGTACCCAAAATTCTGCCTGTCATGGTGTAGGTCTTTGCGTCTCTTTGGGTTGGTGTGACGACACACTCGAAGTATCCCGTGTCTGTGAAATACACGCGCATGGTCCGCATCTGATATCGACCTTGGATTATCGAGGAGTTATCTCGTTCGCGAACATACTGTCGGCTGAACTCAACAAGCATCTCGTATGGGATACCGAAGATAACCGCTACGGAACTATAGTCGCCCACTGCTGTAAAGGTGGCAGCGGTAGCACCTGCCCCTGTGTAAGTCAGTGGTAGTTTCTTACCAGCTTCGGTACCGCTGGGTACGATGCCCTGCGCCACACTACGGTGTGGATATGGAAGCGTCCACGTAGTTAAACCAGTGCCTGATGAGTAGCTCCCAGTCACCGTCGTTCTGGCATCCAACATCACAGCGTGACCTAACGTGGCGTCGGCTGTTTCCGGCATGAGAGGCAACCGCTCTAGAACGATAGTTCCATTGCGATCTGCCACGATATACAGGTTTCCCTCAATGACGCCCATGCCCTTCAGAGCCGTGCAGTTTAAATCCCAAGTTGTCCAAGCGGATTGAGCTTTCGTATCTCCATCAAAATACACGGTGTAAACATACAGTTGATCGTTATCTGTTCCATCCGCCACATCGGTGTAGCAGAAGAGACGACCAGTCGTCGGATCTCCGGTCATCTGCGTTATATTCGAAGGAACATAACCCTCTGCGTGTTTGGTGATATCCACAGCTACGTTGGTTAAGGTTTCATCCTCAACGAAGTACTCATAGACCACGGAGTTATCACCGGATTTCCCTGCGAAATATAGTTCATCGCCTAGAGCGACGGGCTTCGCTAAGTTACTCGTGGAATAGTTTGTTGCAAGATCGATGGTGGCCGAAGAGGGAGTGAGAGTACCCGCCGTGGACATTTCGAATTGCGCTCTATCTGCCGACAGAAACAACGACTTTCGGAACGGAATTGCCCAGCGCAGAAGAGTTACCTTCGTGGTAGATGCCGCAAGGTCTATAGGATCAGTGTCGAGAACGCTGGTGGCCTTGTCTGGCCACAGATTAAAGAAGTCACCGGACTGAGAGAAGAAAACATTTTCATCAGCCAGCATCCCTAAACGATTTCGAAAGAAGAATGCGTCCTTGATGGCTTTTCCAATGAATTTTGGAGCGGGAACGGTGATGGAATCACCCACGCCTCGTTCAGCCCACGTTGTTGCGCTGAGAGTCCATGTTCCGTCAGCTTGTCGCACAAGTTGGTGTGGCAAGGTAGCTGCATCAAACGAATTCTGAAGACCCGGCTTAACCGTTTCTTCCCACGCTCCGGTGGTGGCGTTGTAGATTACGAAATAATCATCAAACTCAGACTCAAGGTTTGTAACCCCAAAGACCCCAGTGGCTCCACCGGCTGTTAGATCACCAAATGTATCAACATAGGTTACGCTTCCTGATGTAGCGGCTGATCCTAACGCCGTTGTTTTGGTGCGATTAACAATGATTGTGTAATCAGCAATAGTCACAAATGCTAAGTCGGTTCTAGGGTTTGTCGTTGTTATGTAAGTCTGTAGCGCAGAGCTATAAGAGTTTACGGTTTTTGCCACGTCATTGATCACATCGTAGACTTTGAGTACCCCAGCGTTATCAATGAGGACAACGTATTGCTCAGTCGGGTCGCGGTCGATGGTGTGAACAGCGTACTCGCCCGAAGACGCCAATCCGGTTATGGTCAGTACCCGCTGCGAACACGGGCGTTTTTCAAAGCCACCTGTCACTACAGACAGAAGGCAGTTGTTGGCTTCCTGAAGCTGGCTCGTGAGTCTGACGTTGTGTGGTTGACGTGAGACCCCATTAAAGAGGCTCTTGATGGGAAGTTCGATCAGTCTACCCAAGGTTACATCCCATACAATCGATTGTGGTGTCGCCTTGAAATTTTGTAACTGTAGTTATTGTCCGTCAACACGTTGCAATCTTCTTTCGCTGCCTCGTCTTGGATCAGTGCAGCATAAAGCTCCGACTCCTTACGGACAGTGAAGGCATCAAGCGTGGAGGATGAAAGTACTGACTCCTGAAACTCCCGCGCCGCTCTGGCAGCAATGTACCGCTGCAAACTGTAAGGCAACGTTTCGTAGTCGTACTGCTGAACAATGTCCACGTATAGATACGTGTGATCATTATCAGTTGCAGATGTCCAAGTGTCAGTTTGATTTTTGATGTCGTAGAGATAGCTGCCTCTTGCTGTGACATTGACGTGCTTGTGTTCGCCAACCGTGTCCACGGTCAGAACAGTAGATGGCAGAGGGATCTTGTTGGTTTCATCTCTAAGAAGTTTTTTATTTCGATCTCTATTAGAGTGCCAGCCGACTGCTTGTACGTCCTTATCTACCTGATTGAAAATCCTCTCAGCAGTCTCAGCATCCGCCAGTCCAGATTGCAGAGACGAAACCGGGCTTTCCCCAATGGTGTCGAGCATGAGGTTGACCGCCTCAAGTTTGCTCATACCCATGCGTTCTCTCCTTAAATAAAAAAAAGGCACTCCCACGCCGAAACATGGGAGTGCCTATGGAACTAGCCTTTAAGAAGTTTTAAATTCTACAGCTAATTCTGGACGAAGGACGCCGTGGCCAACAGCCATTTTTGCGACCATGAAATCCTCTTGCCGACGAACGTCTCGCTCAGTTTCCATCGCGAGGTCCATAAGTTTCAAGGTTCCAACGGCTTCCTGACACCAGAGGATACCCGTGGTCGTACTGTAGTCAGCACGATACTTGGAGTACACCGACGTGTCTGAAGTTTCGTTGGCAGTGGGCATCAAATTCGACCGCATGATAGTCACGCCATCGATTTGAATTGCTTCACCAGCGCCTGACACACCGCCAGCCTGTTCACCAAAATCACGATTGATGACGAGGTAGCCATGGGTGGCATCCACAGCGTACTTGATGGAATCAAATACAGCAGCGTTGACAACCATGTAACGAGGCATATCAGGTGGAACGTTTGCGTTAAACATAGCAATGTTCGCTTCACGAATGTGGTCAATCCATGACTTACCCGTGGTGGCGGCAATGCTAGAGTTAACAAGCGCGGAGTCGGTAATAACGTTACCGGCAGCGAACGGACCATCTGCTGCCGTGCGGCCCGCAAGAACTGTCTGACGTAAGACATTCTTGTCGAATTCACGCGCCAACGCACGGCCTAGTTCGCTTGAGAAAGCAGACGTAACATCGAAATGAGCCATCTTCTCATCGAGGTCATAGATAGCTGTATGAGCTACCAGCAGACCATCAATGGTAATAGTGGTTTCAGTCGTATCGATGTCATTCCCTAGCAACTCTTTGCCAGCTTCATGATATTCAGAAGTAGCAAGATGGGTTTTCGGGAATTGTGCCGACTTTCCAGACTCGATGGTTCGCACCGAGTGCTTATCGAGGGTCACGACTTGTTCAGAGAACGAAGCAAGAACCTCGCCTCCGAATATTTTCAGGAACAGATTACGATCATCGCTAACGCTTTGACCATAACCGAACCTGGCTGGGGTAGACTGTACGCCGTATGCCATGTTTAGTCTCCCTAGGCTATGGCAGCAGCCGCTTGCCGTGCTTTATCAGCATTAGCAGCAGTCGCAGCAGTTCCGTCGTCTATGCCACCGATCCAGTGTACTCTCACAGGACCAGTGAAGCTAACAGCACTATCGCTGTTAGAACTCTCAACGACATTTGCACTTGAGCGGGTCAGGGTCGTCGTAGCTGAAGCATAAACTCCAACCCCTACCTCATATGCGCCCTTCTCACCAATCGCCGCGTACCAAATGGTATCGGCGTTTGCGAGAGTAACCGCATCTGAAAGTAGCTGGTTGTTGCCCATGCCCTGAACACTTATGCGAAAGTCTGCCGCATTTGCGTTCCCAGCCTGAACTACCTCACCCGCCATCGCGAAATCATGTTGGTGTGCCATGATTATCTCCTTGGTTAAGATTACGAGGGTAGTGGGGTTGACCTATTGCGCTCCAGTTATCCGCCGTAGCAGGGCTATTGCTGAGGTCTTTCATTCCCGAAGGAATTTCTTAAAAGCTCGAATTGCCTACGCGAAGTCGAACTTGATTTCTAAAAGCAGGATCTTTTTTATATCGAGGATCACTCATCGCCTCGACCATCTGTTGCTTCGAGGGGAAACCCAATCCGCTGTCTGCGAGGTTTTGTCCCTCAACCAACTGAGGACCAGCACTAGCGCTCGAAGCGGGAGGGAGACCAACATCCGCAGAAACTCGAAGGCTGTCGATAGCCATCCGCCAGTTAGGAGTTTCCAAGATTGAATTATAGTTTGCAATTTCTTCCTCACTTAGATTGGTAGAGGCCCATTCAAATATCGTAGCGAGGTTTTCCTGACCCCCTGCGTAATCAGCCGTGACTGATTCCATGTAATTTTTATTATTCTCCAGCAGACCAATGTACCCATCGAGGACAGCTTCTGGTATTCCAAAGTCTTTTAGCTGTTGGTAGTTGTCGGCGCTTATAGTGTTCGTGGAATCTATATCAGACGTGATGTTGTCCCAGTTGACCGGCGAGGCAGTTTCGTTTGTTTCGTTTGTGTCTTCTTCTTTTTTTGGTTCAGCTTTTTGATCTATCTTATACTGAAGTTCAACGCTGTGATTTTTCCAATCATACTCACCCGTATCAGCGTTATAGAATTTTTCACTGCCTCCTTCTGGCATTGCTTCTATCTCCACTGTGGGAGAATCAAACTTTTGATCTGTTGTTTCGTTGCTAAACCCTTCCTCGAACTTCGCAACCATCTGTTCGTTATATCCTTCGGTTCCCTTTTCAGGGGCCGTTTCTGCTTCACTCATTTGGAATTTCCTGTTGTAGTTGTTGCATCATTTGTCCAGACTCAGCCTGTTGTTCAGACTGCATACGTTGCTGTCGAATCTGCTGGGCCTCTTGCTCAGATCGAATGACCTCTGGAATTCCCAATCCGTTGAAAGCTCTCTTCAGCAATTCGGTCATCTTTACATAGTCGAGAGTTAGTTCCGGGGTCAGCATCTGCACGATTTGTGCAGCGGCCTGTACTTTGGCAACATCTTGTTCGCGGCCAAGAGCCTCAAGCCCAGTCGTAATTTGAGGCTCAATCAGTTCCTCATCGAACGGCGGCAGTGAACCTTGCTCCATCATCTGAACCATCAATCTTTGCAGACGTGTTCGCTGGAGATCGAGAGACAGCATCGAGAATACACCACCAAGCGTATTCTCTAGCTCTTCGGCAGCCATCCTGATTTCCGTCGCAGTAATTCTGTCTCCGGTTCTACGAAGCGCGGAGTTCAGCAGGAATGCTTGACTAAGACTGTCAGTCAGTCTGCGAGTTTCCTCAGCAGCGATTTGCAATCCAGTGATATTGGTGAACTGGAGCATCGACACATCTTCAGGATTACCCACGACGATCTCGCCGTTGTCCGCTTCTGAAATGCGTCTCCTCAAGTTCGCACCTGTTGCGTTTGGTCGTATCATCCATATGTGCCGGGACGCCATCGTGCTACCGTCGAGGAGAGCCTTTGCCATTCCATCGAGAGCAAACAAATCGGCGTAATGCTCTTCGATCTTTCCCCTTCCGAAATCTTCTGATGGCACTAGTGACCAACGGAGGGGGATGAATGGACTAACTGCATACGTGCCTTGCGAACCCGGCACTACTTGATCTTCGATTTCCTGAGTAACATCGAAAGCGCCGTCAGCGTTTCTGACCACTCGCGTGTACAATTCGATAAACTCGTGACCCATCTCACTGCGAACATCTGTTGGCACGGGAGAAAGCTCAGGTGGGATCTTCTGTCGGATGATGATCTCTTTTGTTGCACCCGTTAAGTCTCGCTCGATCACGTATTGATCCAGCCGGTACACCCTGATCTGATTGTCAGGACCAAGATACTCCAGCGCATTACCCGTGACGATCAGTAGCTGCAACGTCAGGTTTGTTGCCGATCTCCAGTTGGCGCGATCAATCTCCGACTGAATTAACTTTTCAGCCAACGTAAAGCCCCGCTCTACGTCAGCCGGTGCAGATAACTGACCAGACTCAATGAGCGCTTTGTTTGGAACCCCTAGTTTAAAAAACGTGGTGCCGGGAGGTAGCAACGCTGTTAGCAGACGCGACGACAGGTTGACTACGCAGCGAGACCCTAAGCCTTGGTATGGCTCCGGTAGTTTGCTTGTGTGGCTGTGTCCTTCGGGTGGCAACAGACTAGGGAGGGTTAGCTCTGCTGCACGTCGAGCCCTTTGGAGAAAAGGCTCACGGCGATGAGCAAGCTCTTCGTATCGCTCTTTTGCTGTAACCATCACTGACTATTTGCTACCCCTGTGGCGGTCGAGGCTGAGGCCAACGCTGGATTAAGAGGTATTCTCAACCCCGATATGCCTCGGCGGCGTTTGCGAACTTCCTCGGTCTTAATAACAGCCTTTCGTTTGGCCTCTACTTCTTCTGGTGTTTGCGGAAGGTCGGCATCCAACGGGATCTGAGAAAAGGCGGTAGAGGTGTCCTCGACTGGCGC
>Ga0114999_10008986_pt1 | contig 11036 bp, 9 predicted proteins | sample ArcticOcean_MG_C_3_FD_89820 | JGI IMG/M metagenome (GOLD analysis project Ga0114999, IMG submission 89820) | Marine microbial communities from western Arctic Ocean - ArcticOcean_MG_CB8_126 | ecosystem: Environmental > Aquatic > Marine > Oceanic | place: Arctic Ocean: Canada Basin | collected... | reverse complement strand
GTACTAAAAACAATAGCAGTGCTACTAATATCACTGTAACACACGAACTTCGCACCCTAAAAGTCGCGGCCAAGTTAACACCGCCCCTTATGAATGTCAAGAGTGTATCCCTGCCATTACAAAGGTTCAGGTAACTTCCGCAAGCTGAATTTTGGGACCCACGTTGCCTAGGGGTTCAGCGTAGACGGATTCCCAATTCCCGTAGTTGTGTTTCATCCACTGCGCCCGGTGCGTTCTCCATCAGGCCCACGGCCTTGTTGGTCTTCGGAAATGCGATGACCTCACGGATATTGGCCTGCCCTGCCAGGAGGGCAACGAGTCGGTCAAAACCGAAGGCGATCCCGCCATGGGGTGGGGCGCCAAAGGTAAGGGCATCGAGGAGAAAGCCAAATTTTGCCTGTGCCTCCTCCTCGTCGATTGCCAGGAGACGGAAAACCTTCTCTTGCATCTGCTGCTGGAAGATCCGGATGCTTCCACCGGCAACCTCGTTGCCATTCAGGACAAGATCGTATGCCCGTGCCCGCACGTGTCCGGGATCGCTATCCATCAGGGGGAGATCCTCGTCCATTGGGGAAGTGAAAGGATGGTGCTTGGCGACGAAACGCCCCGCATCCTCATCACGTTCCAGGAGCGGGAACTCGGTGATCCACAACGGGTCCCACGTGTTCGGCTTGATCAGGTCCTGCTGTCGAGCCAACTCGAGTCGCAAAGCCCCAAGGACCTTGGCTACCATGTCAGGGGTGTCGGCAGAAAGCAACAGCAGATCGCCTGGCTCAGAGGCGAGGCACTTGATCAGAAGTTGCTGAGACTCAGGGGGAAAAAACTTGACGATCGATGACTCGAGGCCCTTGTCTGTGTGCTTAATCCAGGAGAGGCCCTTGGCACCATGCTCCTGGGCGAAGGCGACGAGTGCATCGACTCTACTTCTCGGTAAACCACTGCAGCCCTTGGCGTTGATACCCTTTATCTGTCCGCCGTTGTCGAGGACGTTCTTGAAGATCTTGTAGTCAGAAGCAAGACCCGCTTCCTCAGCGTCCTGCAGTTCGAGTCTGAAGCGCGTATCAGGCTTATCAGACCCGAAGCGCCGCATCGCTTCAGCGTACGTCATGCGCGGAAAGGGGTCGGGGAGGACCAGATCGCTGACTTTGGAGCAGATATGGCGAGTCAGCGACTCGGCGAGGGCCATGACATCATTTTCGGAGACGAAGGACATCTCGATGTCGATCTGCGTGAATTCAGGCTGCCGATCTGAGCGTAAGTCCTCATCTCGAAAACACTTAACTATCTGAAAGTAGCGATCGAGGCCGGCCATCATCAGTAGTTGCTTGTAGGTCTGTGGAGACTGGGGCAGGGCAAAGAAGCGCCCCTCATGGACTCGGCTTGGTACGAGGTAATCTCGGGCACCCTCAGGGGTGCTGCGAATCAGAAATGGGGTCTCTACCTCGAGAAACTGCCGGCTATCGAGAAATCCACGAGTCGCCTGATAGGCACGATGACGAGTGGCCAGATTTTTCTGCATCGATACACGCCGCAAATCGAGGTAGCGGTATCGAAGTCTTGTTTCCTCACCTACCTCAACCTGGTCATCGAGTTGAAAGGGGATGGCCTCGGAGGTGTTGAGGATCCTGACATCGTCGCAGTTTACTTCGATAGCTCCCGTAACCAGGCGTGAATTGCGCATGCCCTCTGGACGCTGCTCGACTGTACCGTGGACGGCGATGACGAATTCATTACGCAAAGTGTCTGCCTTTGCATGGGCAGCCTCTGAGTGCTGAGGGTTGAATACGACTTGAGTGATTCCATATCGGTCACGTAAGTCGACGAAGATGACACCGCCATGGTCCCGTCGGGTCGCAACCCAACCCATCAGGATCACCTGATCCTCGAGTTGGTCCTCGGTCAGAGTGCCGCAATCGTGAGAGCGCTGCCAATCGTCGAGCCTATCGAGTTGCTGGGTCATGCGAGTCGCTTAAGTCACAGTTGAGTTAGGGTGAGTGGCCACGATCTGGTGGCCAGACATAGTGGCCCAGACGAACTTTGTCGCTGGAAATCCGCCTCAATCGCGCTGATTCACGTACTGACGGCGCAGAACCAGCTAAACGTATGTAGGCCTTACACTAGTGTCAATCGACCTGTGGTATTCCCACACCACTTTGACAAGGGATTGAGCACCTGTATATTCGGCCGCGAGCTTCCCTCCATGTCCCAGGATACTCGTTTGTGAGTAACGCCAAAACCCAGGCCCTGCTGAAGGTCGTTGAGCAGATTTCCATGTTCTGCGCCGTGGGACGTGACAACGCGGCACGTGTCGTTCAGGCCTGCGAGGCTCGCCATTTTGACGCCGGAGCGGTTCTGTGCAAAGTGCGTGAATCGAGTGATGCGCTCTACATACTCTTGAGCGGTGGGCTAAGTGTCGTGACAGACAAGGGGGTCGATCTTGCACAGATTGAGCCGGTAGCCCCTGTCGGTGAAATGGGGATACTGACCGGCCAGCCTCGTTCCGCCAAAGTACGGGCTCGACAGCGATCGACGGTACTGTGTTTGCGCAATGCAGCCTTTGAGGGACTGATGCGCAAGCACTTGGCGATTGCGCGACAGGTTCACAGAAATGTGCTGGAAACCCTCAAAGCGCGATTGCAAGAGAGTCGCGCCAATCACGCGACCCAAAGCTCGGAGCTCCGCTTGCTGCGACAGCGATTCGACGCGATGCACAAGGAACTTGGCGGTCTTGAAGGGGGGGACGATCATGACCTTCTCTATCGATGAGAAGCCTCGCAGTATCGTCGATGAAATTGGGCACACGCCCTTGGTAAGGATCAATGACCCCACTCTGAAGGAGGGGGTCGAGATCTATGCGAAGTGCGAATTCTGTAACCCGGGTGGTTCGGTGAAAGATCGGCCCGCTCGTCGGATGATTCTAGAGGGGATCGCCAGCGGTCAACTGACGCCTGGCAAGGTCATTTTGGATTCGACCTCTGGCAATACGGGAATCGCCTACGCCATGATTGGCGCTGCCCTCGGATATCCAGTAAGACTGGCCATGCCAGCAAGCGTGACCAAGGAACGCAAAGCGATCCTGGCCGCCTACGGTGCTGATGTTGTACTCACCGATCCAGCGGAAGGGTCGGATGGGGCGATCCTGGTAGCGCGAGAGATTTACCAGGAGGATCAGTTGACATACTTCAAGCCGGATCAATACAACAATCCGGCCAACTGGTGGGCACACCGAGACACGACGGCCAGGGAACTGTGGCAGCAGACCGATGGACGAATCACTCACTTTGTCGCCACCATGGGCACGAGTGGGACCGTCATGGGAACGGGCCGTGGGCTCAAGCAACGGCGCCCTGGGGTCCGCGTGATCGGTGTGGAACCGTCCGACTCATTTCACGGGATTGAAGGACTCAAACACATGGAGAGTTCCATCGTGCCGGGTATCTATGAGTCCTCTGATCTCGACCGGATCATGGGGGTCGATACGGAAGATGCCTATGACACCAATGTTTGGCTTGCGAGAGAATTCGGTCTCCTTGTTGGCCAGTCCTCTGGTGCAGCCTACTGGGCGGCTCGGAAGTTGGCCGACGAGTTGGACGAAGCAGTGATTGTGACCGTTTTCTGCGATGGAGGCGACAAATACATGACGACAGCCATGTGGCTGCCAGTTGTTGAAGCGGCCGTTGAATCTGCAAAATTGCGATCAGGCAGAGCTGACATAGACACGTAAGCACCCGCCTCAATATCCATTGCACTCTACCATTGAACTCTACCATTGCACTCTATGGGAGTACTATGAAGCTGCGTCGTCAGGATCTCGATCAGATTTTTGCACAAGCCGGAGCGGAATACCCGGCCGAATGTTGTGGCATTCTCACAGCGACAGGCGTCGATGCGGCGGCGCAAGTGCATCCCTGTCGAAATATCCAGGATGAACTACACGCAAAGGATCCTGAGCAGTATCCGCGAGAGTCTCGCATCGCCTACTTCATTGAACCACAGCAGTTGTTTCAGGTTGTCTCCACCACGGAGAAATCGGGTGGTTTGGTTACTGGTTTCTATCACAGCCACATCGACTGCGACGCCTACTTTTCTGAGGAAGACAAAGAGCGCGCGATGGCTTGGGATGAACCTGCCTATCCCGACGCCGTATACGTTGTGGTTTCCGTGTATGGTGATTCAAATGTGAGGGCAACAAAGGCCTTCGGCTGGGATGAGGAGAGCCGAGACTTCGTCGAAGTCGAAATCGACATTGTCGATTGACGGCTCCCAGCGGCGGGTCGCCCTGCTCCTCGTTCTGCTTGTAGCTGTCGTTTACCAGGGGACACTGCGTAGCGGATTCCACTACGACGATTTTCACGCAGTCGTGCGCAATCCGCATCTATCGTTGTCGAATACGGTCAATTTCTTCAGCGATCCATCCCTGTTTTCGGTGAACCCGGAAAGTGCGATGTATCGGCCGTTGTTGCTGACGACCTTCAGTCTGAATCGAGCCGTGTCCGGTGACCGCCCTTGGTCATATCACCTCGGCAATGTCATCCTCCATGCTGCCAATACGGTCGCCGTCCTTTGGCTCCTTCGTCTTCTGGGGCTTACGGCGGGAGCGTGTGCCTTGGCGTCTGTGTTGTTCGCCGTGCATCCACTCAATAGCGAAGCCGTTTCCTATGTCAGCAGTCGGTCTCAACTGCTTGCGACGTTGTGGATCCTTCTGTTGTGCAGTCTGACGCTGTGCGCGTCCACGACGACACAGCGGCTCTCGGGTGTCGTGTGTTTGATCATGGCGCTGATGTCGAAGTCCGTCGCCATCGTTTCGCCGGCGCTGGCGTTGCTCGGATGGCAACGGACACAAGATCATTCACCGTCTGGTCTTGGGCAGAGCGTCGCCAACAGGACAAGGATTCTGTGGGCAAGTGTGGTTGCCATCGTTCTTGTCGTCTATCTGACGCTGATTCGATCTCTGTTTGCCAAGGCAGTTTTCGACGCACCGGTGCGCGACAGATTTGCACAGTTGGCGACCCAGGCCAAAGCGCTCGGCTACTATCTGTGGCTGACGGTCATGCCCGTGCGCCTGAGTGTCGAGCACCAGTTCGATGTAAGTCGTGATATAGACCCAGTCGTTGGTTTGGCGGCGCTCTTCGTCGGTAGTCTCGCCATCGTTTGTATCCAGGGGCGAGGCACGTGGAGATGGGGCAGCCTGTGGTGGCTGATTTGCATGCTGCCGACGACCGTTGTTCCCCTCATTGTGTTAGTGAACGAACACCGTCTGTACGGAGCAGGAATTGGCGCGGTCGTTTTGATCGCTGTGGTTTTTGGATCGCTGCGTTTCAAGTGCAGGCCGGTGGCTGCTGGATTGATCGCCGCGTATACTATCACGCTCGCACTTCTCACGGTTCAGAGGGTCGATGTTTGGCGCTCGGAAAGCAGTCTGTGGCGGGACGCTGCCCAGAAAGCACCGGCCTCTCTCAAAGCCCAGGTTCGATGGGCAGATGTGTTGGAGGCGGAAGGAGAGTCTGAGCTAGCCGAGCAGACCTATCTGCGTGCCCTCGCCATGCGACCATTGCACGCTGCGGCGCGTAACAATCTTGGTCGGTTGTATCTGGTTCAGGGACGATTGGACGAAGCGTCACTGCAGTTTCAGACTTTGTTGGATAAGTCGCCCGACAATATCCCGGCAAGGATGAATCTCGGGCAGATCTACTTCCGCCAGGGGCAGATGAGCCAAGCGCGGGCCCAGTATGAGGCGGCTCTCGGTTTCGACTTGACCCAGGGGCGGGCACAGTTGCGAATCGCACAGATTGGACTCCATCAGAATGGTTCCACCGCAGAGATTCTAAACTGGTTGGACCGTGCCTGGGAGGCCGGTGAGAGATCTGTCGATGTGTTTGTGTCGCGGGCCATTGCACTGCGGCGTGCGGGGCGGTTGGCCGAAGCTCTGAGGGCATACCAGAGCGCCACCGCCATCAATGCAGATTCTCCCGATGTTTGGTACAATCTCGGCAATCTGTACGTCGAGCAAACAAATGAAACGGCCGCGGCACAGGCGTACGTCGAGGCCATACGAAATGCTGAAGAGGGCAGTGTCATTCGGCGCTCTGCCCAAGATCGGCTGCGGGCCTTGAAGGCCCACCAGACTTCGCCTTGAGCGAGAGAAAGAGGAGAGATCATGGCCATTACCGTTCACATTCCAACCCCACTACGCAAACTCACGGGCAATGCAGCGGAAGTCACCGTTGAGGCTGCCAGTGTCGGTGAACTAGTCGACAATCTGGAAGCTGCGTATGCAGGGATTCAGGAAAAGTTACTTGATGATGCCGGTGAGATCCGACGTTATGTGAATCTCTACGTCAATGACGAGGACATTCGTTTTCTCGATGGCAAAGGCACGCCTTTGAACGAAGGCGACAGTGTGACCATCGTCCCCGCGATCGCCGGCGGCTGCTAGTAAGGCCGCGGCAGCCAGATCGAGCACTTCAACGTTCATGGTCAGCGTGGGGCCAACATCAGCCAGGGATTCCAACGTGCCGTGGACCCACCTTTTCGGTAGACGCGCCTGGGTCGGCTGGCTGCTGCTGTTGCTAACACTGGCTGCAATCTACAGCCCCACTCTGGAACACCCATTTCACTATGACGATCAGCACAGCGTTGTCGAGAATCCCCATGTACGGAGTCTCGATAGCGCTCTCGGGCTTTTCGATCAGAGAGCTTTCTCTGTAGATCCAGAGCGTGGAATGTTTCGCCCTCTTGTGGTTCTGAGTTATCGATTGAACTACGAGTTTGGCGGACTCAATCCACGCGGATACCATCTGGTGAATGTCCTACTGCACCTGGCCTGTGCCGTGGGCGTCGGCTGGCTGGCGACGACATCCGGTCTGGCAAGAAGGGCCCTGCCCGCAGCAGCGCTGTTTGCACTACATCCGCTCGCCGTCGAGGTCGCCAGCTATGTGAGTGCTCGTTCTGAATCACTTGCGACGCTTGGGCTGCTCGTCGCATTTGGCGCCTACATCTATGGACGCCGAAGGGGAAGGGCTGGCCCCGTGGCTGGTGCTGCCCTGGCAATGCTTGCAGGTCTGCTGGCGAAGGCAACAGCGATTACCTCGGTCGCCATGATGGCCCTATGGGAACTGCGTACACGTCGCCGTTTTCAAATGCTGTTGCCCTTCGCGCTGATCGTCCTGTGGTATCTGCTCCAGACTCGACAGTCGTTAGGTGCTGCGGTTGGGCAACCTGTGCGCTCGCTGAGTTCGCAGTTGCTGACACAGACGAAGGCAATCGTCTACTATGGTCATCTCTTGCTGGTGCCCATAAACCTCAGCGTCGAGCACGCCTTTTCCGAGGCTCATCGCATCGACGCGACCGTCGTATTGGCGGCGCTACTGCTCGGTTCGCTAGGTGTCGCGATCTGGCGACTGGCTTCATCTCTGCACCAGGTTGCCTTTGCTTGTGCTCTCATCACGCTAGCACCTTCCACGCTGATTCCTCTCAACGTTTTGGTGAATGATCACCGCCTGTATCCCGTGCTGGGCCTGCTGGTACCGCTGTTTCTGGGCAGCCTTGGTTCTGTGTGGATTGCTTCCGGTACCCAGAGGCAGGCGAAATGGTTTGGCCCTGCCTTCCTCGTCGCCCTGTTGGCGATGGGCACGCTGAGTGCACAACGTGTCGAAGTTTGGTCCAGTGGTCTGACTCTGTGGCAAGACGCCGTCGACAAGGCGCCTGCTATGTATCGGGCCCACCTGCATCTTGGTGATCAACTTGAACAGATGACAGGCATCGAGTCGGCACTGCCCAGCTATGTACGGGCTGTCGAGTTGGCACCGAACAATGAACAGACGCACTACAATCACGGGCGCGCCCTGCATGCTCGCGGCGATACGATGACAGCTGTGGCGGCCTATGCGCGTAGTCTCGAGTTGGCGCCAGCTTTTGCCCAAGCGGCAATCAATCTGGCGGTCCTGCAGGATTTGGCGGGCAACCCCCAGGCTGCCTTGGATGTCCTTACACAGACGATCCTGCACCGACCCCAGGATCCGGAGCTTTACCGTCGTCGGGCACTCGTGCACCGAGGACGGTTCGACGACAAGGCAGCTGAAGCCGATTTCAGATCGGCCCTGGCGAAGGATTCGGGTCATGTAGAGACACACTTCAGTCTCGCCAATCTTCTCTATGATGGTGGGCGTGTGCAGGAAGCGGTGCCGCACTACCAGGTGGTGATTCGGTCGAATCCAGCCCACCAGGGCGCCATATACAACCTGGCAGACCTTGCCATCCGGCAGGGGAATCCGGCCTTCGCGCAGCAGGTGTGTGAAGCCGCCTTGCTTGTGGGGCCGGTGCAAGGCAAGTTGTATTACCTGTTGGCTCTTGCATACGAGCAACAAGGCATGCCGCAACAAGCAATCCTCAACTTTCGACGTTTTCTTCAGGCGTGGCCTGTGGCACAGGCAATCGAGGAGGCGGTGCGACAACGCATCAAACAACTGACCGATGGCTGACGGGATACAAATTTGAAGCGCGCAGAGAACATTCTTGAGTTGGTCGGGGCGACACCGATGGTGCGCCTACAGAAAGTCGTCGCACCTGAAGGTGCCCAGGTCTGGGCCAAGCTGGAGTCGGCGAATCCGGGTGGCAGCGTGAAGGATCGTATCGCCCTCGCTATGGTAGAGGCCGCAGAGGCTGCAGGGCAGTTGCAGCCCGGTGGAACGATCGTTGAGCCGACCAGTGGCAATACGGGTATCGGGTTGGCCATGGTGGCCGCTGTGAAGGGGTATCAACTCATCGTCACCATGTTCGATACCGCCAGCAGAGAGCGTCGTCTGCAGATGCAGGCCTTTGGGGCCGAAGTGGTACTCACTTCTGCCGCAGATGGCATGCGAGGCGCGATCGATCGCGCTGAGGAATTGGTGCGCGACAATCCCGGCTACTTCATGCCCCAGCAATTTGAGAATCCGGCAAATCCAGAAATTCATAAGCGTACGACAGCGAGAGAGATCCTGACCCAGATCCCCGAAGGAGTCGATGCTTTCGTCGCTGGTGTCGGAACCGGTGGGTCGATCAGTGGCGTCGGCACCGTGCTCAAGGCGGAGTTGGGCGACCGGGTTCGGGTCGTTGCCGGCGAACCAGCAGGTTCGCCCGTGCTGACGGGGGGGGAACCTGGTATCAGTTATATCGAGGGTATCGGTGCCGGGTTCGTGCCTGACACGCTCGATCGCGCCGTGGTTGACGAGATTCGGATGATCGAGGACGATGACGCCTACGAAATGTGTCGTCGCCTCGCTCGTGAAGAGGGGATCCTCGTCGGAATTTCTGCGGGCGCAAACGTTTGGCTCGCCTCCCAGGTCGCCAAAGAGCTATCGCCCGAGCACCGGGTCGTCACGATTCTCTGTGACAGCGGCCTGCGGTATCTGAGCACTCGGGTCTACGAGTAGCGGCCCGGTGGCGTCGCCGGTTCGCGCGCTCCTCGTACTGGCGTTGCTTGGCATCGTCGGCACCGGTCTGTATTCAGCGTCCTTCGACACTGCTTTCCATTTCGATGATCATCACTCGATCAGAGAGAATCCGAATCTCAGTGATCTGATCGGCCTGGATCTGAGCTGCCTATCCGGCTATTTCACTGATGCGGCCTTGTTTTCGGGCCAAGCTGACCGAGCGATGTATCGACCGCTACTCCTGGTCAGCTACGCAATAACCAGGGTCCTCGCCGGTGACATGAACTGGGTCGCGGCACTGCATGTGTCGAATGTCCTTCTTCATATCGTCGTGAGCTGGCTGGTTTGGGCCCTGGTGCGCACCGTTTTCGCAGATTCGGGCGTCCCTGCTCGCAAATGCCTCGGCATCCCGGGGAACCGCAGCTGTCGCGATCTTGGCGGGGCTGGGATTTTTGCTGCATCCCCTTGCCAGCGAAACCGCCCTATACATCAGTGCCCGTTCAGAGAGCATGGGGACCCTCTTCATGCTGTTGACGCTTCTGTTGTGGAGACGGGCACGCGTCTGGGGGGCATTGATTTGCTTCGCCCTGGCTCTGGGCTGCAAGTCAACGATGATCGTGACGCCTGCTATTTTGTGGGGATTCGACTGCCTGTTCCCGAGATCAGGCTTAGCTGACGCTTCCTCGAGGTCCTGGGCGCGCCAATTTCTGCCCCTTCTACCATTTTCTCTACTGGCGGCTGCTTACGTCGTCTGGATGCAGCATCTGATTCAGGCATCCCTGGTGCATCAACATGTACGAAGTGGTGTCGAGCAGATCATGGTTCAACTGCATGGCTGGGTCTATCAGTTCAAGCTGCTGATTGTCTCACATCCATTGAGTGTCATCCACCCTGTCGATACTCACCCCATCAGCAGTGGACACTTGGGTGGTGCACTTTTGTGCATCAGTGTCATATGGATGCTTGCCAACGGTCGAATGGGCCGTCGAATTGGCTTGGCGCTCGTCGTCGCAGCGCTGCCGCTCGTGATCCCCAGTGTCATTCCTCTCCATACCGTGGTGAGCGAACATCGTCTGTATCCGATTCTGGCATTGTCTGTCATACTGTTGACTTGTGGGCTCATTCACCTGCGACCGCTCAGTGTCGACGGACGCGTCCAATATGGAGGGGTGGGGGCACTGTTGATCATCTGGAGTGGTCAGGCCGCGGCGAATGTGGACGTCTGGAAGACGGAGACGTCCCTTTGGCACAATGCCCGATCTGTGTCACCCTTCTCAGCCAGGGCTCACGAGTTCCTCGGTGATGCCTTGCGACGAGATGGTCAGGGCGAGCAGGCTCTCGACGTGCTGCATAGAGCTGATCAGCTCTACGGGGGACGCTTAGAAATACAGCTAAGTGTCGCAGGTATCTTGTTGCAGAAAAATGAATTAGACAAGGCCTCTGAACTCCTGTCTGTCTTGCTTACACAGTATCCGAAGACCCCGGGCGTTCTCTACAATCTCGCCCTGGTCAGCAGGCAACGAGACCCGGCAGAAGCTGTCGATCTGCTGGATCGTGCACTGGTCGCCAAGCCAAATTGGCTCGAAGCGATCATGGAACGCTCACTGATTCAGGAAGAATTGG
>Ga0114999_10008985_pt1 | contig 11036 bp, 7 predicted proteins | sample ArcticOcean_MG_C_3_FD_89820 | JGI IMG/M metagenome (GOLD analysis project Ga0114999, IMG submission 89820) | Marine microbial communities from western Arctic Ocean - ArcticOcean_MG_CB8_126 | ecosystem: Environmental > Aquatic > Marine > Oceanic | place: Arctic Ocean: Canada Basin | collected... | reverse complement strand
TCCTGAGGTGATTGCCAAAGGATGGAGCGGGTCGGTAAGTAGTCGCTCCAAACAAACTGAGTTGATGCCCGGGTTTATGGAAACCTTCAGCCACAATGGGGTTGCACCTTCAAAGGGAGAAATCTGGAAGAACCCCGCCTTGGCGAATACCTTGTCGACCCTCGCTAAGAAGGGACGGGATGCTTATTACAAAGGAGCGATTGCTAAGAAAATCGACGCGTACATGAAAGAGATTGGCGGCTATCTATCTTATGACGATTTGGCTTCACATCGCAGTGAGTGGATTGAGCCAGTTTCCACCAATTACCGGGGCTGGGACGTTTGGGAGCTTCCACCGAATGGACAAGGCATCGCAGCCTTACAGATTTTGAATATACTGGAGGGCTACGATTTGAAATCTGCTGGCTTTGGTAGTGTCGAGCATCTCCACACTTTCATCGAAGCGAAAAAGTTGGCTTACGTGGATAGAGCTAAATTTTACGCTGATATGCACTTTGCAGATGTGCCTGTCCAAAAACTTATTTCAAAAGACTATGCAGATGTGCGACGCAAGTTGATCAACCCGGGGAGGGCCGGCAAGATGTACTCGCCCGGTAAGCTTGATCATGGTGACACCATTTATATGTGCGCTTCGGATTCAAGTGGAATGATGGTCTCGTTGATTCAAAGCAACTATCAAGGGTTTGGGTCGGGAGTTTGTATGCCTGAACTTGGTTTTGGTTTTCAGAACCGTGGAGCTCTGTTTACGTTCGAGGAAGGCCACGCCAACGAATACAAACCCGGTAAACGTCCTTTTCATACGATCATTCCAGCCTTCGTGACCGAGAATGGAAAACCGCTGATGGCGTTTGGTGTCATGGGTGGTAGTATGCAACCACAAGGGCACGCTCAGATTATTGTTAATATGAAAGATTTTGGGATGAATCTTCAGGAGGCTGGAGATGCACCACGCATTAATCATTCGCGATCCACTCAACCCTACGGAAACGGTGGTCAAATGCGGGACGGCGGTAGCGTGTATTTGGAAAACGGATTCAGTTCTGAAGCTCGAAGATCCTTAACCGCAATGGGACACCGTATCGAGCTTACCTCAGGAGGTCTCTATGGTGGATATCAGGCTATATATAGAAACCCAAGTAACGGCGTTTATTTCGGAGCCTCTGAAAGTCGTAAAGATGGCCAGGCTGCCGGGTATTAATTGTAACTCAATCGAGGAGGGAATGCTTTCGGATCTCAGCCTTTCAACTTTCTTGCGCACTGTCCTTCACCAAAGCCCCCAGGTTCATCTTTGCGGGTAATTGGAAACGCTCTGCCGCAGAAAATTGATTAACCACAAAAGGCACAAAAGGTAGGGCGAGTTCGCCGAACGCGTCACCGTCAAAAGATAATAACTGAATAGATCAATTTTGTCCTCCTTATGCTCGGTTTGGATTAACCACAAAGAGCACAAAGCAACACGAAGCCTTGGATCGGTTAAGTTGGAATCACAAATGGCACAAGATACACAAAAATAAAAGACTACGGAAACTGCATTTTTGCGCTTACTAAAAAAAAAATCAGAGCTTATCAGTGTGATTCTTGTTCACTCGCGGTTAACGACTTCTCACCATCGCCATCAGCCTTCTTCAAATTCCGCACCAAATGATCTATGCTCTTTCCAATTGATAAAATCACCAAGGGAATGCCTTAAGGGGGAGGAAGCCAAAGGGTATGATACGAGGACATCGGTAACAGATCTTCTAAAGCCATGGTTCACACTTTTCATTTGCACTCTTTTTACGCAAACAACCTGATTAATTGACCATCGATCATTTGTGCGATTTGCTAGCGAAGATTGAAATACTTGAAAACGTTACTTAAAAAGTTCATATGCCGTCTCAACCAAGTCATTGGAGGATTCGATGATGTACTCTTCTTGTTAGGTGAAGGTAGAAGTGGTACTACTTGGGTTCAAGAGGTCCTGAATTTTGATGGAAAATACCGAGAAATGTTTGAACCCTTTAATGGTCTTAAACAACTAAAACTCGACTATCGCTCTCATTACCTTTTACCAGACAAAGACAATAAGGCAGGTCTGACTGAGCATATATCAGCCGTCGGGCGCGGAGATTTTTTGGATACTCATATCAGCCGTTCATTGAATCGAATATTTTACCAGGGGCTGATCATTAAGGACATCTCTGCACACATTATCCTGGATGACATAGCAAAAAAAGCCCAACATGAAATGGCTCATGATATAGCGACACCCTTTTGCAGTATCGCTCTCAAATACTAAAGTATTCGGATTGCCCATTACCCCTGAACTAAACACTAACCTTAGCTAGGACAGCCCCTAAATTTAATAAGGGATTATGCCTTGGAAAACTCTAAACTTGATGGATGAGAAACTAAGATTTATTCACCTGGCCTAAGCGGTCGCTTTACGATTACTGAGATGTGCTGTGACTTTGGGCAATAGCTCCTCAGCGTTTGGCTCTCTTTAGAAATCCGAAACAGGTCGGAAACGGAGAAAAATGGCGGAGAGAGGGGGATTCGAACCCCCGGTAGAGTTACCCCTACACCTGCTTTCCAAGCAGGCCCATTCGACCACTCTGGCATCTCTCCTTATTGAGTGGAAGGCATCGAAAATGCGTTTCTCCATGCACAGGTCAAGTGTTCTGTTCAAAATGAGGGACAGAGGTTCAAACTTGGCTGGCCCAGGGTCACTTCTCAATGGGTGCAGCCATTTCGGTTCGTTGAATTAATAATCAACGCTGTCTTCGATGAAGTTCCACAACCTAAAAAAATCTCCAACTACCCAACCAGTTGTTCCTGTAGAGCAAACAGTTTGGATCGGTCTTCAACAGAATAGGTATCAGCGAGCGCAACCTGATTATCCCCGTGAAGAACGTTATGGTAGAAAAGTGCCACGCCTTGAGTACCACGAACGAGGCCGAACTCGTCTACGTCATCCACGATCTGGGCAACCTTCATGCCCTCACGGAGAGCAACCTGGTTTAGCCTAATATCATCGTTTTTGAGACAACAGTTTTCGAAATCCCTTCATCGAGCTTTGAGGAAGGCCAGGAATTCAGGAGGGTAAATAGCTCCATCAACTCCGGTAACAAAATTCAAATGGCTTGCCTCCTTATTCTTAGTGAATTTCCACGTTCAATAGGGCTCAAAGTTAAACCGGTCGAGCTGGATGGGACGCGACCTGAAACAATGGATAACAGAAGAATTTTTCTCATAAGGACCCACCAAGCGTGTCCCGTCTTTTGTCATGCAGACATCTTCTGTCCGGGTAGCCTCAGCCAAGGTGGCTGCGCTTTTGGTGAGGCATTTATTGAAAGCATATCTATTTTCTCAAGGCTTTTGAATTTCCACTCAGCATTGGTTTTAGTTTGTCGTTTTGACTGCGATTGAGATCACTCGAATCGGCAAGCTCAATTCAGCTGTTGATAGTTTCCGCATAATCGAATCCAGAAAGAATGAAGGTCAAGAGGTTCTATTGAAAAGACGAAAGAATTACATGAAATTGAAACTGACAATAAATACCAAGAAAATATAGACCCTGATCCCCGGCCAAACGTTAAACTCCATTTGGGGTTCGTGTAGCTACATCTAGCCCGGATAGGTCACAAATTTTCCAGATTTTGTCGTGAAGTTGGAGATATAGTATTGATCTAGATAAATTGGAGTAACAAACTCTACTTTCTTATTTTTCAGGAGTCCGCAAAACTACCCGGGAAAGTTACTTTTAAAAACATACTCTCAATCAATTATGCCTCACGTAGAAACCAACGGAATTCAGATGTATTACGAAGAGCGCGGTTCAGGTGACCCCCTTATTTTAATTATGGGGATAACCGCCCCGGGAGCTGTTTGGGAAGCGCATGCCGGTCATTGGGAGAACAACTACCGCTGTATTATGGTGGATAATAGGGGAATTGGTCAGACGGATAAACCCGAAGGTGATTATAATAGCGCCATGATGGCTGATGATTACGCCGGTCTCATGGATGCCCTCGGAATTGAATCGGCTAAGGTAGTAGGTGTTTCGATGGGATCGATTATCGCCCAGCAATTATGTCTTCGCCATCCCCAAAAAGTGAAGAGTGCTGTGTTGATGTGTCCCTGGGCGAGATGTGATAGCTATGCGACTTCTATTTTTGAGCATATGAAAGTCTGTTTCGCTCATTTGTCTCCGGCTCAGTTTATGGAGTGGATTCAACTGCTGATATTCACCAAGCCATTTTGGGATAATGCCGACGGATACGCCGGACTGCTTGAAGGTCGCGGAGGGTTTGCCGTTTCTCCGGACCCCCAGCCGCTGCATGGTCTCGAAGGTCAAGCTGCAGCCTGCACCACGCACGACGTGTTCGACCAGCTTGGCAATATTTCACAGAAGTGCTTAGTGATCGGAGGCAAAGACGATATATTTACGCCATTATGGATGGGTGAAGAAGTCGCCACTGGAATTCCGAATTGCGATACCCATTTCTACGACAATGCAGGTCACGCGTTCCATTTCGAACACACAGAAGATTTCAATCAACGTGTGTTGGATTGGCTCAACGCTAACTAAAGAACTGAACAGCTTCCTTGCTAAGCCTAAATTCGACTTGCACGGCTGGCAGCCGTCGCTCCACATTTTAAACTAATACTTACATTTTAATCCTTACTAAAAGAAAATACTATGGCAGATCTAGATGACATCAGAGACGGCGATAACTTCGGGCTTAATGTGCCCGCCGATACCGATTCTTTTTATCTCAAAGGCCTCAACAACACGGATTGGGGCATCAAGAATCGCATGTCGCGAATCTTCAACCGTAAGTCAGGGCGTACCGTCATGCTCGCATTTGATCATGGCTTTCTTATGGGAGCAACATCGGGCCTCGAACGAATCGATTTAAACATCGCTCCTCTAGCCGAGTACGCAGACTGTCTTATGGGAACTCGTGGAATGATTCGCTCCTGTATCCCGCCAGACAATACAAAACCCATCTGCCTTCGGACCGACACGGGCACCACGATTCTCACCGAGATGAACCATAATGTTCTGATCGATGAAGCCGAAGCCATCAGCATGAACGTAGCGGCCATGGCAGCTATGATTGCTGTGGGAGATGCCGCCACGGAAGCCTCAACTATTGCCAACATCAGCCGTCTTGTCGATATCGGACAAAAATACAGCATTCCAGTTTTGGGAGTGACGGCAGTGGGCAAGGATATGGCTCGCGACGCGCGTTATTTCGGACTCGCTGCCCGAGTCCTCGCCGAAAACGGTGCGAGCATAGTCAAGACCTACTACACGGAAGGATTCGAAAACGTAGTAGCGTCTACTCCTGTTCCCGTCGTGATCGCCGGTGGCAAAAAGCTTCCCGAGATCGAAGCACTTGAGCTCGCTTACAACGCAATCCAATGCGGAGCAGCTGGCGTTGATATGGGCCGGAATGTCTTTCAGTCCGAAGCTCCACTTGCTATGATCAAAGCCGTTGCAGGAGTCGTGCACGACGACATGAAACCTGCAGAAGCACTCGACCTCTACGAAAGTCTTCGCGCCGACGCGGCACGATAGTTTCGAACTTTAATTCTTTTTCAAAACAGCGTCTACTTGATAGGCGCTGTTTTTTTGTACGCTTCCAAAAATCTACCTAGGCCAAAAATCCTGGAGTATTTTTATTATTAAAAGTCGCTGATTCGGGTAGGGAGGTTTCGCCGTAAACCGCCTATTCCAAAACGGCTCGCTCGGCGATCAAGCTATACCAATTACAGGGAAAATGCGACCACCAATGGTTAAGATGCACTAATATCTCACAAAATGAAATATGCCTAATCTGTCAAAACTCTGAACGGCAGAGCAGGATGCTCTTGCCCTACCAGTTAAGCTGAAAAGGGTAGGGCTACTGTGCGTGCCTAGGCGAAGCTTTGAAGCGAAGACTGGTCCTCGCAGTACCGACTCAGCTAAGTATAATCGATTATTAATGTCCTAGTCAGGCCAATAAATGCTCATCTTTTCCCGCAGAAAAGTCACACTGCGCTGCATTTGTTCAAAACCGTCTACGCCGTCTTCGATACTCACCCAACCGTCGAATCCAACTTCTTTTAAGGTTCCGAAGATGGCGTCGTAGTCATTGAGGCCTTTTCCGATTTCGCCGTGACTGAGACGTTGAGCATAACCTAGACTGTCCATCTCTTCCTTTCGGAGATCTTCAATGTTTCCGTCGAGCATAAACCGATCGCTGGCATGCATGGTAACGACTCGGTCCTTGATTCGATCCAGCAGTTCTAGCGGATCTTCACCAGCTAGAATAGTGTTACTCGGATCATAATTAACACCAAAGTGGGGTGAATCGATACGAGCAACCAAATCGCAAAAAACATCCATGTGTTGAGCAAACTCAGGGTAGGACCAGTAGTTATCCTTGTAATGGTTTTCTATGATGAGAGTGATCCCTTGGTCTGCAGCATACGGGATACACGCCTCTATGCATTCAGCGGCGTAATTTATCCCTTCCTCTCTCGACACCTCGGGCCGACGTTGTCCTGAAAGTACGCGACAGAAAGTGCCGCCAAGAATACCGCACATGTCGATCCAGTTTTTTTCTTTATCGATCTGTTCCTGGCGAAAATGTTTATCGGGATGGGTAAAGTCGGGTGAGCAACACAGCATCGGAATCGTGCGTCCTTGATCCTCGACCATGGTTCGGTAGGTCGACCATCCCGACTTGTCTTTTAAATCTAGAAAATCGCAGTAAAACTCAAGACCATCGACATCGAGCTTCTCGGACAATTCTACCCACTCAGTCAATGTCATAGATCCATCGATACAGAGTGAATCCATCCATGCTTTGGGGAATGCTGCGAGTTGTGTCACCTAGGTTTTTTGTGACTAAATTTTCCCATCCAGAAAATCGGCATCCAAAGAGGGAATACGACCTTTAAACGGATATTGCTCCAGCTCGAACACAGTACCGTTCCAGGGCTTCGAATCATCGCTGAGCCAGAAGGCTATTACCTTGGCGACCTCCTGAGGACTAGACATCTTGCCGCTGGGAACCATCATCTTTGGCACATCGTGTTGCCAACCTTCAGGGAAGCCATCGGAGATTTTTAAATCGTATTCGTTTTCGGTAAGTACCCAGCCCAAGTTAATGTGCGTGAATCGGATGGAATCCCGGTCGTAGAGATTGGCAAGGTGCTTCGAAAGGGTTAGTAGTGCTCCTTTTGAAATACTGTAAGGCGCTAGCATGCGTTCACCGCCAAGGGCATTGATCGAACCTATGTTTACCACGCTTCCCTGTGCTTCCTTTAGATAGGGTAGTGCCGCTTGGATAATCAGGAATGGAGCACGTACGTTGGTGGCCATCATGTTATCAAAAAACGCCACATCGGTTTTTTCAAAGTGCGAACGAGTCGTGCGTGCGGCATTATTTACCACGCCATCCAGGCGACCAAAATGAGCAACAGTTTGTTCGACTACTTTTGCTGGATCTTCTGCTGTTTCCAGACTGCCAATGACTCCATGTGCATTCGGGCCGAGCTCATCGACGATCTTTTGGACCGCATCGGGTCGTCGACCATGGACGGCCACTTTTGCACCTTGTGCAATGCATAGTCGTGCTGTGTGTTCGCCAACGCCGGTATTGGCGCCTGTTACTAATATTACTTTATTATCTAATTTTGCTAAACTCATGGAATTAATACTGATTTAACTATTTCTGTGGAGTGCATGGTTTCAAAAGCGGTATGCCATTCTTCAAGCGGCCAGATGCCGCCAATGATGGGGTCAAGATTAAGCTGTCCGGAACTGAGTAGTTCTAATACTCGTTCCCAGATGGGCCAATTGTGGCTGAAACTACCTCGAAGCGTAAGAGCTTTCTGAACGAGTGGGTCGAGGTTGAAATCAAGCGGTTGACTTCCCCAACCAACCTTACTGATCCAGCCGGCTGGTCGAGTGATTCGAAGGGCGGTTTCAAGCGTTTTGGAAACACCCGCGGCGTCGACAACACCGGCGACTCCCAGTCCGTCTCCGGCGAACGCCCACTCGTCGAGGTCGTCCACAATAGCTGTGCAACCATAAGATTCAGCGACTTGTAATCGTTTGCGATCCGACTCCAGGCCGAGAACCGCAACTTGGGCGCCACAGATTCTTGCCATGGCTGCACAAAGAAGGCCGATCGGACCTGGTCCGATCACGACCACGCGATCTCCCGCTTTAATGTCGGAGTGATTCACTACTGCATTGTAAGCGACACAGCAGGGTTCTGTTAACGCTGCTTTTTCAAAAGATAGCCCCTTGGGAATAGCATGAAGCAGTCGCGCCGGTACTTTTACAAATTCCGTCATCGCTCCATTTACACCATAGCCAAATCCTTTTCGGGTAGGATCGAGATTATAGAGACCCTTTCGTGACATGGGATTATTGGGGTCAATAACTGCAGCGGTTTCGCTGACCACCTTGTCGCCTTCCTCCCATCCGCGCACATTGCTTCCAGTTTTCGCAATGATACCTCCAAATTCGTGACCTAACACTACCGGGTAGTTTACTTCCCAGCTATGCATGGCATGCCACTGATGAAGATCGCTGCCGCAAACGCTGACCGCTTTTACTTGAAGCAAAACATCCTCATCGCCAATCGTGGGTTTTTCGATTTCGCGAATCTCGACGGCACCAGGATTATTTTCGTAATTAACTACTGCGGGGAAAGGCATCGTATATCAGTGAGAAGAGAGAAGTTATCATGTATTGGTAGGGCTTGATCGCCGAGCGAGCCGCTGATGAAACAGCGGTTTTGGCAAAGCCGCCCTACCTGTTTCCTGTCGTAATTCAGATAGATTACGACACCAGAATTACAAAGTTTCGACGTTGTGCGAGTTCTATTTTATTACTACATCCCCAAATGCATGAACTTTTTCGCAAATAAGTCGAAGTGAGTCTTCCAGGTTCCCACTAGCGGTTTTAAATGAATCGGCATCGATGGTAAGAGGAGCTCCTAGAACCACCAAAGGTGCTCCATACTCCGGGGTAGCGATGGCCTGTTCGATGGTTAAACCGCCGACGGCTTGAACCGGAACATGAACGGCATCCACGATTTTTCGAAGCTCATCCAATGGATTGGGCATACGTTCTCCTCGCGCTGCAATGCCACGTCGTTCGTCGTAACCGATGTGGTGAATGACGTAATCGCATCCAAGATCCGCCAAACGTTTGGCTCCATCAACCATGTCCTGACTGCCAAGGCTGTCTCCCATCACTTCAATTCCCAAATCCTTGCCAGCTTGGACTACACACCGAATCGTTTCCTCGTGTGCCTGGGACATGACCACGACTTGGGTCGCTCCAGCTTTGGCCATGAGCTCGGCCTCCAGCCAACCACCATCCATGGTTTTAAGGTCGGCCACAATTGGCGTATCGGGAAAGTGGTTTCGTAATGCTCGAACTCCGTTCATACCTTCCGCAATGATAAGTGGTGTGCCAGCTTCAAGCCAATCTACTCCCGCCCGCATCGCCATTTCGGCTGTTTCGAGGGCTTCGGCAATTTCTACTATGTCCAGGGATATTTGTACGATTGGGGTCATTCGATAAATGTGAAAATATTTATTGCCCTATACGATCAAAATTATTCACGCCCTGGCTATACCGTAAATAGGTTTGCTTTGATGTGATCGATCCGGGCTAGAGTAGTTTGTTTGGGGAGATTCGTGGACTTTATGGTTTCCTGAAAAATTCTTGTTTCCAAGTACATCTGCTATGTCCATGATCCTAATATTTAGAAACCTACTCATTATACGACATGCAACCATTAAGAATTCTCGCTCTGGTTTTATCTTTAGGAATGTTCTCCCTGGCTTCAGAAGCGGCTATTAGCATCGGGGTTGAATACAAGGATCAATATCACAAGGTGATAGACGCCAAACGAGCGTTACCTGTGATTGAGGTGAAGGGGAAAAGCGTAGTATTTCCAGGTCGAAGATGAGGATGTATCAAGATAAGGGTACTATTGTTGAGGACGAATTTTATTCGATTAGAAACAAAAAAATTACTACGAAAAATCAAACTATGCAGGGTGGCCCTCAAAGTAGATCTCTTGTGTTTAGAGCTGAAATTAAATCCAGCGTCCCTTTTGAAAACAATTTTATCGCTGTTTCTATGAAGAACTGATACTAATTTTACTTATTATTCCCCAATCCCTTTTATATACTGGGATACAGAGTATTTCATAAAAACACTTTTTTTATTGTATTGTGTCATGTATGCATTATTTTGAGATCATTTTATGGATAAAAAGTATCAAATTTACGAAAGAAAAAACCCATCTGGTAATATCGGCTATCGAATACACATAGGCGAAAAAAATATCGTCAATTTAGGAATAAACGAGACGCACTGATTTTCATAGTTGAACTAAAGGAGGCAGAACAACAGAAGGACAAATCTCTAACGAAGGATCTTGGAGAACTCATCAGAGACAAATATGTCCTCCTCTCTTGTCAGGAAAAATTGAGAAAATGGGGAATGTCTTGGGAACAAGTTTTTCAGTTCTACGAAACTTTTGGAGAACAAAGTGAGGACATCAATATCACTGTTTCTGAAGGCATAGATGTCGTTCTTGAGAACAAAAAGAAAGATAGGTATGTGTCCGAAAACTACCTGAAACACCTAAAATCATTTTCTTTCAAGAAGTTCAAAAATCATTTCGGTGGAAAATATCTCGTCAAAAATATCAGTCGCCAAAAGTTTGAAGAATACCTGCGAAAAATTGACCTGAACATATCCTCAAAAAATCACATCATCCGATCATCCAAAACATTTTTCAATGCTCTGGTAGAAAAGGGGCATCTGCCACTAAATCCAATTGCCAAACTTTCATCCATTCCTTTGGCACGTGCGCAAGATTACGAAATTCTTAAAGTTTCTGAAGTGAGAAAAATCCTTACTTCTTCTTTGAACGAAGAAGATTACATTATGTTAGCAGTTTTGATTTTAGTGTTATACTGCGGGTGTCGTATAGGAGAGGTGAAGAAGATGAAGTGGCAGGATATTC
>Ga0114999_10008980_pt1 | contig 11040 bp, 9 predicted proteins | sample ArcticOcean_MG_C_3_FD_89820 | JGI IMG/M metagenome (GOLD analysis project Ga0114999, IMG submission 89820) | Marine microbial communities from western Arctic Ocean - ArcticOcean_MG_CB8_126 | ecosystem: Environmental > Aquatic > Marine > Oceanic | place: Arctic Ocean: Canada Basin | collected... | reverse complement strand
CACCACCCTCCGGGTTAGCGTGTCTTCTAAGCAAATCTAACTGTCTGCGAGCTACATCAAGTCGGACCTCTTCATTGACCTTTCGATCAGCGAAATACTCTTTCTCGTAACCCTGCACTACTGCGTCTGCTTTGGGGCGAGGGTTGAGGTATATAAGGCCGCAACTCTTACATTTGACGGTGTTAAAGCCGTGCTCAACGAATAGCAGGGCTGTGTCGTCACGACCGCAATAGTCGCAGGATACGTGCTCGACGTCTCCGATAGCTTCGGAACTAGTCATTAGGCCTCCTGGTCAGAAACGTTCCTAAGCACTTGCTTATATATCTGACCGATTGGGAGCGTTCACCGAATTGCCAAGCTGCCCGCGACTTCCTTATATCCAAGCCATCTGTTTTCCATATTGTTTCGAAAGGAGAAATGTTGGCACCGATCATACGGAAGATTGCCTACACCAGAGCTCAAAGACAAGAAGGCTCCATATCTGGGTTGAAGTTGCCTTTGTGAATCTATTTCTCGTTTGCTGCTGATCAAGAATCCGTTTGACATGTTTGGTATTAAAAAAGCCCCTATCCTGGGTCTTTTTGTCTAGCAGGATGTCTTTGGCGTAATCTCCAAGTCCACCGCGAAACCAATTCTCGAGAGGAATCGCAAATCCCATTTTGGGCCTGTAAATAGCTTCAGATGGAACGTATTTGGACAAGAGGTTTTTTAGGATGTATTTCGATTCGCCGTCCCTGACTTTGTACTCGGACGGTATCCCTGCAGCAAACTGGACGAGTTTATGATCCAGGAAAGGCACCCTAACTTCCAGGCTGTGCATCATGCTGGCTCTATCTACCTTCACCAAGATATCATCTGGCAAATAGGTCTTGAGGTCGACGTGTTGCATTGCACTTAGATAATCTAATGAATCTGTATCTTTCCCCGCGACGATCATATTGTCAGAATATGTGGCAGAGTTGAATGCTGCTTGTAAATCACTACTGAGCAAATTGCGTAAATCCCACGGCGGGAAACTCATTTTGGTAGACGCGTAGTGCTCGGACCTGTTTCTCCGGGTCAATGTGTGCAGGTGGCTCTTACCTCGCATCCCATTCGGCAGCGCCTTATGCAATGTACCGAAAAGACTCTGGCGCAACCACCAGGGAGCATTCAGGATCCACTTTTCGCGGTTCCACATTTGGTACCAGGAGTAGCCTGCAAATAGCTCATCACCGCCATCGCCCGACAAACATACCTTTACGTGTTGGCTGGCCATCTGCGAAACATAGTAGGTTGGAACTGCAGAAGAGTCGGCAAAAGGCTCGTCATAACTAGCAATCAGTTCGGGCAGAATTTTGACTGCGTCTGGCTCGACGATAAACTCGTGGTGCTCAGTGCCAAGGTGTTGAGCAACAATCTTCGCATATTTTAGCTCGTCAAACCCCCTGTTATTTGTGCCTATGGAAAATGTCTTGATAGGGTGATTGGAGATTCTGGCCATCATCGCAGCTATTGCGCTGGAGTCCACACCTCCACTCAAAAAAACACCAATTGGCACGTCGCTGATCATGCGAAGGCCCACTGATTCCTGAAGGAGGCTCTCGAGTTGCTCTGAGTATTCTTCTAGTGATTGAGTTTGATTTTCATGTCGAGCGCTGGCATAATCTATGCTCCAATAGGCTTCTAGCCGGCCTCTTCCGTTTTCAAAAACAAAGGTATGTGCCGGAGGTAGCTTTTGAACTCCCTCAAAAATGGTAAGAGGACTGGGGACGTAATCTCTTAGAAGGTAAGAGTGCAACGCGGCCATATTAATGTTCCGGTCCACCTTACCTGTCTCCAGAAGAGCCTTCAATTCCGATGCAAAGATTAGGCTTGAATCGTCGAGCTTGTAATAAAGAGGCTTAATCCCTATTCGGTCTCTGGCCAGCATTAATCTGCGATTGTTGACATCCCATATGGCGAAGGCGAACATCCCCCTGAGGCGCTCCACGCATCTGGGCCCCATTTCTTCGTAGAGGTGAACGATAGTCTCAGTGTCTGATCGGCTTCTAAATGTATGCCCTTGGGCCTCTAATTCTCGCCGCAATTCCTGGAAATTGTAAATTTCGCCGTTGAAGGTAATCCAAACCGTCCCATCCTCATTGGACATGGGTTGGTGCCCGGTGTCCAGATCAATAATGCTAAGACGCCTGTGAGCCAGCCCCACACTTCCTTCCAAGTAAGTGCCTTCACTGTCGGGACCTCTGTGCCGAAGGGTACCTTGCATTTTCGATAGTACGAGCGGATCAACAGGTTCTCCTTTGAATTGCCATATGCCACATATACCGCACATTTGTTATTTTTCGGCCCCCGTATTGGATTCAGCCAAGCGTCTGCGGCCACGCATGCTCACCGGGGCTTCTAGTACCTCCATATCCGTAAAACCCTGCTCTTGGTACCACTGATAGACTTCGCGATAGGTATAGGTGAACTGGTAACGGGGCGAATAGCAGTCAAACGTATCCAGAAGTCTCCAGGATAATTTTTGATGCATGCTGATAGGCGCTAACATGAAGAGAACCTTTACAAAAGGAATACGATAAATGGGGTATAGCGCCAAAACCATTATTGTTGTCAGCGCATAGAGCAAACGTTTATTCATATGAATTGTAATGCGCCGCAGGCGCCGAGAGGCCCTATACGGGTCATAGGGTGAATGGCTTGAATACACGGAAATGGCCATGTGCCCCCCTGGTTTTATCAGCGGGACCAGTGCCTTGAAGCCATTTAGAGGGTCTGGCATGTGATGGAGTACACCCAACGAAAAAACATAATCGAAAGTCGATAAGTCGAATGGTAAATTCGTTAGATCGGCTTGGATAACATGACATAGAGGTCTATCGCCGACATTCATCATGGCCTGCTCTACGGAGTACGACAGGTCCACTCCCACTACTTCTGCGCCATACTGTGACGCAACACTCATATAACGGCCAACTCCACATCCGGCGTCTAGCACTAATTTGCCCGTTAACTCCTCCTGCGTGAGGGATGTGCGGGTCTTGAAAGTCTCAATCGTCTCGTGATCATTGGTGTCTGGCATTTGTGTTCTACTATGAATCTGCCATTCCATACTGAAATTGCCCACATAGTCGTCCGTTGTAACGAACCGGGGCACACTATTTTGAATGGGGTATTCTACTTCGCATGAGGAACATTTCAGTATCCCGTCCCTAACTTCGTCTTGCTCTATTATCTCATCAAGTAGTTCCAGCCTACTCATGTCCCGTGGACAGCGAAGAATGTCCAATAATTTCCTCTTCATTTATTGCTCTTCCTCAAAGTTAATTTCGCGCCCTGACGCGATTTAACAGTGCGCGGCTTACCAACCAAAAGAACAATGCCTTAAGCATTGTCAACAAATACAATATAGACGGTGCCCACCGTCTGTTTTTCAGGGCAAATAACGCCAGGCTCGCCCAATATTTCGCCAAGTGAAGAGTATGTTTTGTAGTCGCCTCCGGAAATTTGTTGCGGACGCACTCTCTGACATCCGGGAAATCAATTCGCTCTTTCTCGTTAAATTGCCTAACCGCCCAATAAAAATATTCGCTTTGGCACAGTTTCTTAAATGTCGTTTCGACCGGGACTCTTCTCAATTTATAGAGGTATTCAGGAAACACCTTGAATTCGCAGTGAGACCAAAGTCTCAACCAAAGATCAAAGTCCTGCGTGTACCAGAATCTCTCATCATAACCACCAACATCGATTACTAGGTCTTTTCGCATCATCGCGCTGCCGTGTGGCCAAGGGTTCAGACCATCCCTAAGCAATTGTTGTAACTGGGATTCAGGATCACCAATAAATTTCTGTTTGTTAAAAATTCGGCCATTCATATCGATTTCTAGAGCCCAAGTGCCCGTGGCACCAATGTTTTCTTGGCTGTCGAGCCACTCGACTTGTCGTTGTAATCGGTGATGTAGTGATACATCGTCTGCGTCTTGTCTGGCGATATATTTGCCTTTGGCTTCCCTGATGCCTCTGTTTAGCGAGGTGGGTAGGCCCAGATTGACCACATTGTCTATTAACCGAATTCGACTATCTTGGTAGGTGTTGATTATTGCCATGCTGTCATCGGTAGAACCGTCTTCGATGATAATGAATTCAAAATTCGAATAGCTCTGATTGAGAATGCTGTCCACTGCCTGCCTTAGGTACCGGGCACCGTTGTAGACGCTCATTACGACTGATACTAAGGGCGTATTACCCATTGTTGAGACGAACAACCGGACTCAGGAAGAATGAGGATTTAGAGCGAACGAGGCCACTAGCTTCCCGTCGCACGTCTATACCGCATCCGGTTGGCCATTTGCTAGCTAATCCCAAGCCGCGATGCCAATGGCCTAACGAAATTCTTCGCCGATGCTATTCTTTTTTGCCGTAGCATTTGCCTTCTGCAATGGCTTAATTTACCTTCGATTTCATTTGACTGGATGTCGTTCTGCCAAGGGTGATCTGCTTCATCGCCGTCAAGAAAAATCATTCCTTCCGTAGGCACTACGTTATACCCGCCACTTGATGACGATGGATTGTTTCCGGGGAGTAATATTTCTGCGGTGAAGTGATGGGATACCTCTTCATCAACAAGCTTTTGTACGCCGAAGCCGGGTTTTCCAGCGTAATCATCGAACAATATTCTTAGAGAAGGGTTTGCGACCCGTAAGGTGCTGTAGTAGTCAAACTGGACCGTCAGATAGTCGTGCCCGCCGTCGATAAACGCAAGGTCTGGATAGGGAAGTCCTGAAGAGCGCCAGTTATCCATGATGTCGGTGGACAACCCATTCTGCAATTGTAGCCGATCCAGCCACTCTTGTGGAAAGTGTTCCGGCCAAACATCTGCCCATGACAGGCTTTCAATTCGAGCCCCCGTTCCTGTGTCGAGTGGCCACGGGTGTTTCTCTGTGTAAGTGCGACTGTCAACAGTATATATTTGACCGTCTATGTCATGATCAACAAACGCTCGAGCCATGCAGAGTGAGCCGTATCCTCGGCCAGTGCCAAACTCCAATACTACTTTGGGGCGGTGTGCGGCAACTATGGCGTACAGAAGTGGACCTCGTTCGTAGTTGGAGCGGTAGAATCCGGTATCAGCATCGTGGCGGAGCGCGGTGATGTCTCCCATCTTGTGGAATGTGTCCAGCGCCGGCATATCTACACCCAGTTCGGATATTTTGTCCGCAATGTTTAGTCTTCGCATTGAGCCTCAGTCTCTGAGAGATTCGGCAGTATTCTCTGTACACCACTGTTATTATTTCCCATTGATTTGTAAACTTCCATCTCAAGCTCGACTATTCGATCTAACGAATAATTTTCGACCACGTGACGTGTGGCATTGAGTCCCAGCCGGTCTCGTAGCGCGTCATCCGAAATTAAGGACGCAATTGCTTGGCGAATCCCATCTGGAGATGGGTCACACAAGAGCCCAGTGACCCCGTCATCGATTAATTCACGAATTCCAGGGGAGTCTGCGCCGATAACAGGAGTGCCACAAGCCATTGCCTCGAGTAAAACTTTAGGGTTCCCTTCGTAGTGCGATGCTAAAATAAACACCCCGGCGCTTCGCAGCAAACCTGGCAGACTGTTATGCGGGACAGTGCCGAGAAATCGAACTGGAAGATCGCTCCGGTCAGCTAGCGTTTTCAATCCTTCAGACTCAGACCCGCTGCCAATCACAATTAGTTCTACATCTAACTCTTTGGTTGCCTCAAGAAGAGAATAGAGATTCTTCTCTTTCTCCAAGCGTCCAATAAAAATGATGCGTTTGGGAGAAAAGTCTTTGCTCTTGCCGGGACTGAATAGCGAGGTGTCTACGTAGTTCGGAATTACCGTGATGTTTTGCTGGTGCACATGGTATCTTTCGCATATCGCATCACTCATTTCGGCAGTTGTGACCACGATTCGGTCCGCTGCCGGAAGCACATTCGCCTCTATGCGACGCGCCCACTTGGCCTCTGCTGAATCTTTGCCGAATTTTCTTTCGCAGTTTAAAGACAGTAAATATCCGCAACGGACGACTAATTTTTTTCTAAATAGCTTTGCGGCACGCAAGGCCGCCTCTGACCCGACGATTTGGTTCGTTTTTAGGATGGACTGTCCTCGCCAAATCGCTGGATGGGAAACGGCAATAGATCTTTCGTATACCCTCTGCGGCAACCTGAATTTGTTCAGCACCAAGCGGACATCGCCAATCTGCTCTTTGAATTGGGAGTCCTCACTGCCACCATAACTGACGAAGGTGATGTGGTTGAACCGGCCTTGCAGTTTTTTGTACAGCGCCACTTCCCGGTCTAGAATACCCACATCGCTCCATTTTTTGAGGGACATGCCTCCGCTGAAGAACAGGACTAGATTGACTTGCGACAGGTCGTCGGTCATAAACGAATCTCACTCACAACTACAGGATAGTGCACGACCAGTGACGTTTGTGGTATTGATTGGCGGCATTAGTTCTTTACGTCCACGACATCGATTTATTGTCAAATGCTCTCCTAGTCTGAACGTGTTATGCGGGAAGCCTAGAAGAAAGTGTTCGCCAATAAGTGTCGCAAAGGACAAACGACATTTAGTATATCTATCCCAACAGTGTTATGAGGAAATGATCTGGGGATTCTAACGAGCGGGTCTTGCCACTTGGTCTCAGTGCGAGAGTAATGGCATGTAGACCTCTTGGTTGTATCTTTCGACTATTACGCTCCAGTCGTAATCCTTAGTTACAAGTAGTGCTTGTTCAGCCATTGCTCTTCGAAGTGACGTGTCCTGAAGTAGCTTGCCAGAGCCTGCAACTAAGCCTTTGACGTCGTCTACATCAGCCAGTAGGCCAATGTCATTCTTCTTGAGAAGGTCTGCGCACATTCCTACACGAGTAGAGACCACAGGTACACCACTTGCCATTGACTCGAGTAGTGCCATAGGCCCTCCTTCGTCTCGTGACGTAATTAAGTACAGATCTAACGCCCAGTAGTAGCGAGCCATATTCTTGTATTCATTCACATGGACATGGCGGTACGGAACGCCTATTTTGTCCAGTCCTGCTTTCACATAACCTCTTGCAGGACCCGTCAGAAGGATGCATAGCTCAAAGTCCTTACTGAGTTGTTGGACGGATTGGAGAAAGATTTCAGGTCCCTTAACCCATTTAGGGGACATACCTTCGTCCCAGCCATCTCCGTCCTTTTGGAAAGATCCAATGCAAAGAGCTGTATCGGGGATACCTAATTCAAAACGGATTCTGGCGCGTTCTTTTTCACTAGGTGGGTGGAAAAGTTGAGTGTCAACGCCTTCAGGAATTCGAACCAACTTTTGTTTTTCTACACCCTCGCTGCATAGCGTCTCTTCCCCGATCTGGCATTTAACTATGATTTTGCTTGCATAAACACTTGCTTCCATTGCGTGGTCTAGGCGGGTACTAAACACAGGGTTCGGGTTCGACCTTTGTCCATGATACCAAGTGACCACTTGTGTATTGGAAGGGTGAACCTGAAGGTACGCTTTGTTATCAAAATAGCTGGGCGCAGATCCGAAATGAATGAGTGAGTAACGTAACCCGCGCCAATTCAGGGCGGGATATAAGACATATTTGGGGTTGATGTGTTGAGCAAGGTATTGACCTATAGTTGATAGCACCCATCCCGCGTCACCAATGTAAATTATTGGAGCTTTTACTAACCCAGATCGCTGAGCTAGTAATGAGAGCCCAGAGTACCAGATCGGAGCTAAGTTATTCTTAACTTTGGATTCAATGGCGTTGGTAGATTTAAGGAAGTGCATTTCGAAGACTATCAGCTAGGCCGTAATATTCCACAGATCATTTGCTGTCATTAAGGTTTAACCCTTGGGCTCGGGTAAGGCTTAAGTCTGATTCTACCATGATACGGACGAGATCATTAAATTTAGTCGTTGGTTCCCATCCCAATTTCTCTTTCGCTTTGGTGTAATCCCCAGTCAAAGACCTTACCTCTGCTGGCCTGAAGAGGTTTTCGTTTATCACAGTGTGGTCCTCCCAAGAAATACCAGCGTGTCCGAAGGCTTTAGTAACAAACTCCTTTACCGAGTGAGACTCCCCTGTGGCGATTACGTAGTCATCCGGTTCTTCTTGCTGTAGCATGAGCCACATTGCCTGCACATAGTCCTTCGCAAACCCCCAGTCCCGTTTTGCATCCAAATTTCCAAGCTGAAGCTTCTCGAGCTGTTTTTCTTTGATTTGCGCAACAGCTTGACTGATTTTTCTAGTCACGAACTCAAAGCCTCGACGCGGACTCTCATGGTTAAAAAGGATTCCAGAAGAAGCGTGGAATTTATAGGCCTCTCGGTAGTTTTTAGTGAGATGGAATCCTGTCATTTTTGAGATTCCGTAAGGGGACCTTGGGTTAAAGGGGGTGGTTTCATTTTGTGGAGTTGTGATCGAGTTTCCAAACATCTCACTCGAACCCGCGAAATAGAACCTACAGCTAGGAGATGCCTCTCTAACAGCAGACAGGACGTTATGGGTGCCGTTTATGTTGGTGTTCAGTGTTGAGAACTCATCATCAAATGAGTAACTAACAAAACTTTGAGCTGCCAGGTGGTAACACTCGTCAGCTTTAGTAGCCTGTGCGATTTTAAAGATACTCGAAGAACTTTCTAGTGATCCAGCGTGAAGAGATATGTCATCCACTATGGATCTGATCCTCCACAACCTTTGTTGAGGGTCTTCTAAAGCTACTCTTCTGACAATTCCGTGGACTTCGTATCCTTTTTCCAGGAGTAACTCAGCTAGATATGAGCCGTCTTGGCCGGTAATTCCCGTTATCAGTGCACGCTTAGACATACTTTCCCTCACTTGCGGATTGGTTCACCAAAAAGCAGTGGTGGCGTGTTTCTCTTGGCGTGTTCTTCATAATCGTTTCCAGCAACGAGTGCCTCCCTTCATACCTGCAGCTGAGTCAGGGTCATCACCTTCTATTAGTTCACAATGCTGTCTGAGGTATTCGAATACCAGCGGTCGTTCCTGTTGTGCGACGTGAAGATCGGATGCGTGCGGGGGGTCGTGTGCGATATAGGTTTCACATAATAAGCCACCCGTCCGCAAGTGTTCGCATATGTGAGTAGTGACCGTAAGAGGGTTGTGCAAGTGTACATAGGCCTCGAGTATTGTAACTAGGTCATAGAACTGTTCTAAGGGTAGTTTTTCAGGCTGAACTTCTAGCACTTTTAAAGTAATGGGTGCACCTTCTTCTCGAATACGGAGTTGTACTCTCCATCCGCCAAAATTCAAATGTTCACTTGGTACATCGACGAGAGTGAGTGAGAAGGGTCTCTCCTCAACTTCCTTTCTCTTTCATCGCGGCTACCGTTTAGGCCTTGACGATTTTAATACGTAGCTGCTCTCTTACCGAAGTGAACGACTTGTTTTGTGATCCAGTCATATTCGGTGATTGAATCGCATCATGTGTTCGTCAGTTCTCTGGTGTTCTTACAAATGTACGCGCCGTCCCAATGAATGAATCAGTCTTTGCCTTCCACTACGTAATAGACCTCGGAATACGGAGTGCCTACGCTGTTGGACGCTCTGAGACCCCAGTCCCGTGATGACCTGTACAACTTGGCTCCCAGGTAACGTAGGCTCTGGTTTCTTAGCTTCGGAATGGTTACTGTATTTTCAGATTGGTTAGACATCAATTGGCTTCTACGCAGGAAAAGTTTCTCCGGTGAGGTCTTCCGCCAATTTCAATGCGGCGAATGCGTCCTCAAGCCGGCCAGCGTCTCCTGAATCGCCGGTCCGTATGAAATTAGCAAAAGTCTTTGCCTGCTCCACAAAGCCCGGTTTGAATTGAAAATCTATTTTATCCAGTTGAATGGTTTTCAACACCTTAGGCATATACCTTCTGATCGGGACTTCCTGCGTGGGGGCCACAACATCCATGCCTTCATAAACCGTTGCCATCTCGTATGGTCTAATTTCAAATTGACGATCAGCGCTGTCCATGGTAATGCTGTAATTGGATGCGGCTCTGAAATTGCCAATGAATTGCAAAAGGTGTCCGTTTCCTGCGGTTAGGATGGCAGTTAATCCGATTAAGGCACCGGCAGTACTTCTGAGTCGGTTTACGTTCTGGATTTGCAAGTCACCGAACAAGAACCGAGCGATGTCAATTCCGTGGTTGGTGACGGACACATAGAAGTTTTTCAGGTAGTGCGGATCGTCGGCAGTCGCCCCCGGTGTTCCTACGTTCTCGGGAAACATTAGTTGGCATAACAAATTCGGGTGGCTTCTTGACTCTTCTCGCGCTTCGCGTATCGACCGATAAAATCGACGATTATATGCAACCAGCACCGGTGCGTTCTGGTTAATAAACGGCTCGAGATCAGCGGATCTGAAGGCTACAGGTTTCTCCACCAAAATAGGCGCTCCTGTGTCCAGCGCCAGCTTCAGAACATCCAACGTAGCCTCTGTGGATACCGTTATCAGCAAGGCATCCCATTTGTCCCTGGCCGCCAGCAGCGCCGTAACATCATCGAATACGTTTTCAATATCGTGCTGTTCGCCCAATGATTTGGCCGATTCTGAATTGGGTCTGGCGCAGATCGCAGTAATATCGAAACCAGCTTCTTGGAAAGCCGGGATGTGAAATTTAGTGATCGCGCCCGCACCGATAACCGCTAAACGACATTTTTGCATTTAAGAATTCACCATCAAGATATTGGCCATTCAGTGCATCCTAGCTCGGAATTGGGGTCCATTGGCAGCGTTATTCTTTCGCCCGTTTTTCCGGACGACAGAGCGCCTATACATGCGCTTAATGTGTCCAACGCCGACTCCGGAGGGTAAATTCTGATTTCACCGGCCTCGATCTCCTGGATCATCAACTTGGTGCATTCTTCTCCATTGATCACTCCGGGAAGGCTTCCTGTGGCTACCTCTACGGACGCTCCTCCTAGTCGGGTTATCACGGGATATTGCTTCAGTTGCTCGGGGTCGCGCATACCTATTTCTATTTCCAAATTTCTAAGAAGACGGACTTTGGCGTCCCTGTAATAGAT